>OMJG01001138.1_pt1 | contig 16449 bp, 15 predicted proteins | sample 1646431 | NCBI WGS metagenome assembly OMJG01 (sample SAMN03771674, study PRJEB25209) | food metagenome | isolation source: Cotija cheese | place: Mexico:Jalisco,Michoacan | collected 2011-12-12
CTAGCGCGACGCAAACCCCCGTTGAGCGGGGATCCGGACCGGCCCGGGGCAGCGACCTGCCCACCAACAGAGTTGCGAGAGTGGGGTTCCGAAGGGGTTATCCCCTCAGCTCTGTTTGATCCTGTTCGTGAGCTCGGAGACCTGGTTGAAGATCTGCCGGCGTTCCCCCATCATCGAGCGGATCTTCCGGTCGGCGTGCATCACGGTGGTGTGGTCCTTGCCACCGAACTCCGCGCCGATCTTCGGCAGCGACAGGTCGGTGAGCTCTCGGCACAGGTACATCGCGATCTGGCGGGCGGTGACGACGGTCTGGGTGCGGGAGGTGCCCAGCAGATCCTCGCGGCTGATGCCGAAGTAGCCGGCGGTCTCGTTGATGATCCGCTCCGCGGTGACCGGGGAGTCCTGGCCGTCGGGCATCAGATCCTTGAGCACGACCTCGGCGAGCGACATGTCGACCGGCTGCCGGTTGAGGCTGGCGAAGGCGGTGACCCGGATGAGGGCGCCTTCGAGCTCGCGGATATTGGTCTGGATCCGGCTGGCGATGAACTCCAGCACATCTGGGCTGACGGTCAGCCGCTCCGAGGAGATCTTGCGCCGCAGGATGGCGATCCTGGTCTCCAGGTCCGGGGGCTGGATGTCGGTCATCAGCCCCCACTCGAAGCGGCTGCGCAGGCGCGGCTCGAGGGCCTCCAGCAGCTTCGGCGGCCGGTCGGAGGTCATCACGATCTGCTTCTGGGCGTTGTGGAGGGTGTTGAAGGTGTGGAAGAACTCCTCCTGGGTCTGGATCTTCTTCTCCAGGAACTGGATGTCGTCGACCAGCAGGACGTCGACGTCGCGATAGGCGCGCCGGAACTCGTTGGCGGTGTTGGTGCCGATGGCGTTGATGAAGTCGTTGGTGAGTTCCTCGGTGGAGACGTAGCGCACCCGCACCTTGTCGTAGTAGTTCACGACGTAATGGCCGATGGCGTGCAGCAGATGGGTCTTGCCGAGGCCCGATCCGCCGTAGATCATGAGCGGGTTGTACGACTTGCCGGGGGACTCCGCGACGGCCACCGCGGCGGCGTGGGCGAAGCGGTTGGAGGCCCCGATGACGAAGGAGTCGAAGGTGTACTTGGGGTTGAGCCGGACCGAGCCGTTGAGGTCGGCGGCCTGGTTCTCAGGGGTCCTGGGATCGAGCTGGACGACGTCGGGGTCGCCGGGGTTGACCTTGGGGACGAAGTTGGACGGAGGGAGCTCCTCCTCCTGATCGTCGGGGCTGTCAGGGGCTCCCAGAGCCAGCTCGAGATCGGCGTCGATCGTGATGGCCAGGTGGATGGGACGCCGGAAGTGGTCGGAGAGGAGTTCCTCGAGCTCACTGCGCATCTTGGTCTCGATGCGGTCGCGGGTGAACTCGTTGGGCACCGCGATCATCGCGGTGGAGGTGTGCATGGTGACGGGCTGGCTGTTGGTGAGCCAGGCGCGGTTGGCCGGGGTCACCTTGCGGGTGATCGTCGTCCAGGCCTCGTTGAGCTCGGCCGCCGGGTCCACCGGGGTCTGGGCGCTCATCGGGGGAGGCAGGATGGCGTCCGGATGCGTCACCGGCGGATTCGCGCCTTCGGAGTGGCTGACAGGTCTGAACCCACCAGTGGATTGCGCATCACTCATGCCACCACCTTGTCCCCGTCGTTCGTCGTTCCCGGCCGTGCTGTGTTGAATCAGCCCTGCTCACCGGCCTGCGGTGCGGTCCGAGGACGGCCGTCCCCAAGTTGTCCACATCGTTATCCACAGGACATCGTAGCTGTGGACAGCGGCCTGTCCGTAGTCGGTGACGCTAACAACGCATGGGGGCAGGTGCAACCGGTTCGGCCCCTCTTCCTGCGACGGCTCGGCGTGTCCCTTCGCAGGGGCGGATCGATTCGGTCTGCCGGGGCCGGCGTCGTGGCTGTCCGGTTTGCCCGAAGGGGGGTCGTGCTCGTATCGTTGACCAGTCGCTGCCTACGGCGACGCCTTTCTGATGCGCCCGACCGGGCGCCCCGGAATACGGAGACGGCATCGTCGACCGCCCCGGGTGATCCTCAAGATACAAGGGAGAATATCCCCGTGAAGCGCACTTTCCAGCCCAGCAACCGTCGTCGCGCCCGTAACCACGGGTTCCGCGCTCGGATGCGTACCCGTTCCGGCCGGTCCATCGTGGCCGCTCGCCGCCGCAGGGGACGCGCCAAGCTGACGGCCTGAGGGCTCACCCATGCTTCCAGCCCGCTCCCGGGTGCACCGGTCCGGTGAGTTCCGGACCGTGGTGCGGTGCGGGGTGCGGGCCGGTCGCCCGACAGTTGTCGTCCATGCCGCCAGGCAGGCGCAGCCCACGAGAACATCCGAGTTGTCCACAGACCCTGTGGACAACTCATTGCCCTCCAGAAATGCACTGTCCCCTCTGGAGGTGACCGAGGCCGATCCGAGGGTCGGTTTCATCGTCTCCAAGGCGGTCGGCAACGCCGTGACCCGCAACCGGGTCAAGCGGCGGCTGCGTCACCTCAGCCGAGACCTTCTGCGAACCACCCCGGATCACACCCTCCTCGTGGTGAGGGCGTTGCCGGGGTCTTCTGCGCGCCCGGAGAGACTGGCCGACGACCTCGGCTCCGCCTGGTCGGGGGCGCTGCGCAAGCTCGAGACCCGTACCTCCGGGCTCACCAAGGACCGTGCCTCGGCACGGGATCACCGAGCATGAGCGGGATCGAGAAGGTTCCCGGCAGGATCCGGTTCAGGCCGGTGACCTGGCTGGCGATCGGCTTCGTCAAGGCCTGGCGACTTCTCATCTCCCCGCTCTACGGCGAGGTCTGCAAGTACAAGCCCAGCTGCTCGGCCTACGGTCTTCGCGCACTGCAGGTGCACGGCGTCCTGAGGGCGACGCCGATGATCGTCTGGCGGATCCTGCGCTGCAATCCTTGGTCGAACGGCGGCTACGACCCGGTCCCCGGCACCCCAGAGGCCGAGGAGTGGGAGCGGCGTCAGGCCCAGCGGACAGTTGAGGCACAATTGGGTCCGGATGCGGAAGGAACCGCGTCCATGGACCATGACACGATCCCCGGGCCACCCGGCCCGGATGAACCCGCGGGAGCACCCGCGAACTGGAACCACCCCCGGGCCCGCCGGCCCGGGAAGCATCAGCGAACCGTCGGCGAACCCGCGGTTTCACGGTGCGCCCACTGATACCTGAGGTGAGAACTGATGATGAGCCCGATGGTCATTCTTGGCCTGTGGGATGGCATCCAATCCATTGGCCACGCCATCATGATCCCGCTGTACTGGGCGGTCTCCGGACTGCTCGTGCTCTTCCACAACCTGTGGTCCAGCGTGCTCGGCCAGAGCTCCGGCTGGGCATGGGCACTGGCCATCATCTTCCTGACGATCTTCATCCGGATCCTGCTGATCCCGCTCTTCGTCAAGCAGATCAACTCGTCCCGGTCGATGCAGGCCATCCAGCCGAAGATGAAGGCGATCCAGGACAAGTACGGCGATGATCGTGAGCGCGCCGGCCAGGAGATGATGAACCTCTACAAGGAGGAGGGCGTCAATCCGTCGGCGTCGTGTCTGCCGCTGCTGCTGCAGATGCCGATCTTCCTGGCCCTGTTTCGGGTGCTGGACGGCGCCTCGCGCGGTATCGCCCGTGGCAAGTTCATGGTCGACAACCCCGATCTGGTGAGCTCCCTGCAGCACACGAAGATCTTCGGCGCCGAGCTGGCCGGGCGCTTCCTGCCCATCAACAACGGTTTCGGGGCCACCCAGATCGTCGCTCTGGTGCTCATCATCATCCTGGTGGTCTCGCTCTTCTACACGCAGCTTCAGCTGATGCGCAAGAACATGCCGCCGGAGTCGCTGACCGGGCCGATGGCCCAGCAGCAGAAGATGATGGTCTACCTCTTCCCGCTGATGTACCTGTTCACCGGCCTGAGCTTCCCGATCGGCGTCATGCTCTACTGGTCGGCGTCGAACATCTGGACTCTGGGCCAGCAGGAGATCCTCATCCGGAACAACCCGACGCCGAACACCCCCGCCTACATCGACTGGCAGGAGCGGATGCGCGCCAAGGGCAAGGATCCCGACGAGATCGAGCGGGAGCGTCGCGAGAAGCGCCGTCGCAAGAAGGTCACGGCGACCCCGGTGGCCGTCGCCGACCCCGCTGACCCGAACTCCCGGCCGATGGTCGCCCGCCAGGGTGGAGTCGCCCGTCAGACCGTGCGCAAGACCGCCGACGGCGGTACGCAGGTCGTCCGCCGTCAGCAGCCGGCCCGTCAGTCACGGGCCAAGCGCAAACACTGAGGCGTCGTACCCCCATGTCTCCGGCGGCCATGACGGCCGCCACCAGATCGCGGGCGTGCGGGCCCGCCAGTTGAAGGAATGAGTGTCATGAGCGAAGAGAGCGTCGATACCGTCGTCTATGAGGATTCTGCCGTCGTTGCCGTCGAGGTGGAGACCGAGGAGTCTGACGTCGAGCCCGAGCCGGTCGAGGAGGACTCGGACGTCGCGTCGGAGGATTCCGAGGAGGACGAGGACTCGGACGACGACGAGTCCGATGAGCCCGCTGATCCCCTGGAGGAGGAGGGCGACATCGCCGCCGACTACCTCGAGGAGCTTCTCGACATCGCCGATCTCGACGGCGACATCGACACCTATGTCGAGGGAAGCCGGGCCCACATCTCCATCGTCACCGAGTCCCAGACCCTGGTCGGCAACGACGGAAAGGTTCTGGAGGCCCTCCAGGAGCTGTCCCGTCTCGCGGTGATGACCGAGACCGGGCACCGTTCAAGGCTGATGCTCGACGTCGCCGGATACCGGGAGACCCGGCGCAAGGAGCTGCTCATCCTGGCGACCGAGGCCATCGAGGCCGTCAAGGAGACCGGGGAGCCGGCCCACCTGGCGCCGATGAACCCGTTCGAGCGCAAGATCGTCCACGACGCCGCCGCGGCGGCGGGGCTGACCAGCGAGTCCGAGGGCGTCGAGCCGAAGCGCCACGTGGTCATCTCGAAGGACTGACGCCGTCCGACCGGGCGGTTGGGCAGACTGCCGACCCGACCATCGTGGTCGCAGACCCCGGGGGCGGCCCGAGACGATGAGTGACCGGATGCCCGGCCGCGAGGAGTGATTCCTCGCGGCCGGGCATCGTCGTATCCGCCTCGCCCGGGTCCGGTCTGTGCCTGCAGAGGGGTGAGGTGGCGTGTGCCGACCGCCGCCATGGTGGGCGAACCGGACGGGCTCAGGAAAGCGCCTTGAGACCGATGACGCAGCCGACGATCCCGGCCAGCAGGAGCACACGCGCCACGGAGAACGGTTCAGTGCCCGTGATCATGGCGTAGACCACGGTGAGCGACGCCCCGACGGCCGTCCAGACGGCGTAGGCGGTGCCCGTGGGCAGGGTCCTCAGGGCGTAGCCGAGGCCGGTGACGCTCGCGGTCATGGCCACGAGGAAGACGATGATCGGGAGTGGGCGGGTGAACCCCCGGGTGCGATCAAGGGCGGTGGCCCAGACCGCCTCGAAGGATCCGGACACGATGAGCACGATCCACGGCATGACGACCTCCACTGGCCGTCTTGTCGCGGTCCGGGTACGGCTCCCTCGTCCGGCGAGCTGATGTCCCAGCCCAGGTGGCCCATTGTGCCAGGGGTCACCTGGGCAGGGGGCGCGGATGTGAGCGGGGATGGTGTTGACGGGCGAGGACGGCTTGTCCAGGATGGGCCGAGTTCGGCCGATGGAGTCGAGGGTCGTCGAGACCGTGGCGCGGTACTCCTTGGAGGTACCGGCGGGTGCCAGGAGCCCGGTGCTCTGAAGTGTCGTGGGCACCTGATCCGGCCCGCCGCCCGAACCCCTGATGCGATAGTGAACGCGAACGGTTGACGATCCATTGGTCGGCACCACCAGTCGTCACGAAGTGATCAAGCGACAGATTGATTTGTCGACATATCGACATACTGACCGACGCGGCGATGGGCAATGGGCGAGATGTCGGCAAAGCGGTTGGCTCGTTGGGGAACCGAGCGAGGCTCCCAGGAGTCGATCGGAGGTGTCGATCATTGTGGGCCCGCTCGCATCCAGCAGAGACCTTCAGATCGGGTTGTGGACAAGTAGTTGAAAACAGTAATAACGATTCCCCGGCTGAGGAGGGCCGCCTGGAGGCGTGTCAGTAGGGCGGTAGGGCAGAATGTTGCGCATGGCAGATGGTGGGCGGACCGTGGACGAGATCGCCGGCGAGGTCTTTGGCGACGCCGTTCCCTCGATAGAACGATATGTCGACATATTGACAACGCGTGGAGTTGAGTGGGGGCTGATGGGGCCGAAGGAGGCTCCCAGGATCTGGGGACGACACATCTTCAACAGCGCCGCACTTTCAACTCTTATGCCCGAGGGCTGCCAGGTCGCCGATGTGGGAAGTGGAGCGGGTCTTCCGGGTATCCCGCTGGCGATTGCGCGACCGGATATCCGGATCACGCTGATCGAGCCGCTCCTTCGGCGGTCGAACTTTCTGACCGGTGTCGTCGAGGAGCTGGGCCTCGGTGACAGGGTGGATGTCCTGAGGGGTCGTGCTGAGGACGTCGGGCAGCACTTCGACATCGTGACCGCCCGGGCTGTGGCGAAGTTGCCGACTCTGGTCGGATGGACCAGGGGGCTCATAGGGCAGGGAGGCGAACTCCTGGGGTTGAAGGGTGCCTCGGCCCAGGAGGAACTCGACAATGCCCAGAAGGTGCTCAAGAAATACCACCTGGCGGGCGAAGTCCTCGTGGTGCGGGCCCACCCCGACACCGAGGTGACTCACGTGGTGAGGATCACGAAACAGTAGCTCTGGCGATGGGGCCGGCCCTGGAAGGGGCGGGACGTAGCGCCGTTGTGAATCGCGTTGGGTCGTCCTCGGACAGGGGCTTTGAGGCGCGTGGCAGCGCCGTGCGGCACCCGTGCCAGGAATGTCGCAGCGTCATCGGAGCCGGGTGCTGCCCGTGCCCGAGGCGTGTGGGGAGCCGAGTCGGGCAGACCGGAATCGCGTTGCCTGGAGCAGGAGCAGGGGGTTTCAGATCGGGCGAACGGGGCATCCAGGTTTGTCGGCTTGAGGGTTGGCCACCGGCAGTGTCGTTGGGATGTTTCACGTGAAACATCAGGGGCCGCCAGGTGAGCCCTCCGACTTCCGGGGCTGCCACGTGAACCCTCCAACTTCCTCTGCGCGGGGTGCCAGCAATCCGTCCTCCCCAAGTGGGGGTGTCTGGATCGGACTGGAGTGGCCGGCATTTCGAGCGCGGATGGCCCCGCTCAAGTAAGTGTGAGTGGCTCGCTGACCGACTGAAGCGGGGCGGCCTCATGCAACCGGTTCATCGTGAGGATGTCCTCCGACACGATGCACACATCTCATGCCCGCACGCGCGGCCAGTGCGGATCGTTGCACAGGAGCAGCACCTGGACATCGAGGACGCTGAGTGCAGGACGCTGATCGGGAGGCGGACACAGTGTTGGGTCGGCGAAGTGGCGTCGTCGAATCCGGAGATCAGTGCCATGGCGTGGGCGCCTTCCTGTGATCAGGCGGTCAGGGGAAGGGCGATGGGGATGCGGAGCCTGGTGATGCAGAGCGTGGAGGATGTTGGCGTGGGGACGACTGTGTCGCGGTGACTCGTCAGTCAGGTCATCAGGCACCAGAATCGGAGCACCGCTCAGACGACTCGTGTTGCGGGGAGGGTCTAGCTCGGTGGGAGACTCCAGGCGGAGTCTCCCTGAGATGAGCCCTGATAGCAATGGTGGCGACGACAGCTCGGCCTTGACCAGAATCGACAGTCAGAGGGAAGCGATCGGGGTGGATCGAGGGACTTGGCATCACCCTCGGATGGCAAGGCCAAGGACGTCGGGCAGTGGGGGCGAAGGGTCAGAGCGGAAAAGGGCCGGAGCGGAGGGGATCCGGGAGATCCCCGCGGACAGGTTGGTGATCGCGAGGGAGGAGGTCGGCTTGCGACAGGTTGTTGACCTCGTGAGGGGCGGACGAACCGAAACAGACGCGATGGGCGGACCTGCCGTCAGGGCAGTGGTGGTGACCCGGGGAGCTTGGAGGGGGAATCTGCGGGGTCGGGTGGGACGTCACATGGAGGCTGTGTGCAGCCAGGCGAGCGAAGAGAGTTCGCGGTCGGAGAATCGGGGCCGGCCTGTCACCTTCTGGGGTGGGGGCAGAAGGGGGCAGGTCTGCGTCGCTGAAGGGTGGGAGTGAAGGTGGGGTTGTGCACAAGGCTGTGGATAACTCTGCACCGGAGGCGGTAGCCGACCGGCCCGACATCTTGGGGCCGGGTGAAAGACGTGGAAATGGCGTCATGGCGCGGAATCCGGACTCCACTGAGCACAATGTCGACATATCGCCATAGCGCCATCGCAGCAGTCCGAGGGTAGATGGCGGCTGCGGCGACCCACCATGTGGATAACTCGGAAAGTTGTCCACAGGCCCGCCGGAAGCGTGATCTGGCGGAGGGTCACAGCTAGAGTGTGCGAGAGCGACGCGGTGTTTCACGTGAAACACCGCCCAAATTGTTCCACGTGAAACATCCCCATCACCACAGCCATGGAGGCGGTCAATGACGGACGAGGTGCCTACGTACACCGACGCACCGAAGCGGGCAGAGTTCGATGGTCCAGACACCCCCGCTCTGGAGCGTCCGGAGGATGATGTGGTTCCGGAGGAGGACAGGCCCAAGCTTCCTCTGACGCTGCCCCGCCCCACCTCTCCCCGAGTGATCGTCGTTGCGAACCAGAAGGGTGGTGTCGGCAAGACAACCACGGCGGTGAACATGGGAGTCGGCCTGGCCATGAGTGGCCTGAGGGTGCTCATCGTTGACGTCGACCCTCAGGGAAATGCGACGACGGCCCTGGGCATCGATCACGACCTCGGCACGCCGGGCACATACGAGGTGCTCATCGACGAGGAGCCGATCTCGCCCATGGCGCGGATGAGCCCTGAGACCCCGGGTCTTGAGGTCCTTCCGGCAACGATCGATCTGTCGGGTGCGGACCTCCAGCTGGCCAACGTGAAGCACCGTGAGCGTCGGCTGAAGACAGCACTGGACGAGTACCTCAAGACTCATGACATTGACTACGTCTTCCTGGACTGCCCGCCGTCCCTCGGGCTCCTCACGATCAATGCCCTGGTCGCGGCCGACGAGGTACTCCTGCCCATTCAGTGCGAGTACTACGCGCTCGAGGGAGTGACTCAACTGATGCGGACGGTCCAGGCCGTCAAGAGCTCTTTCAACTCGAAACTGCAACTGGCCACGATCCTCATGACGATGTACGACGGACGGACGCGCCTGTCTCGAGAGGTCGTGGACGAGGTCCGCGGCCAGTTCGCCAATGAGATGCTCGAAACCAGGATCCCGCGGTCGGTGAGAGTCTCCGAGGCCCCGAGCTACGGGCGTTCGGTCCTCACCTACGAGCCGAACTCCGCCGGTGCGGTGGCATATCGCGAGGCCGCGGCAGAGTTCGCGAAGCTGCACTCCGCCACCGGCAGGACGGCGTCGACAAAGATTGCATCAAGCAAGCGAGTCCGTAGGGCGTCGACGCCCACGGTGCAGAGCGTCAAGGAGGCGTGACATGGCTGCCAGACACCAGGGACTTGGCAGGGGCTTCGGTGAGTTCTTCCAGCGGACCGACCTGGAGACCGACGAGGCCGTCCAGGAGCCGGACGTTTCACGTGAAACATTGACGAGCCAGACGAACGAGCCGCACGAGGCGGCTCGCGATGCCGCCGCCGATGAGTCTGGCACTCCCCATCTGAACGGGGAGACCATCACCACGGATGGTACGGACACCGGGAAAGTCTCGTCTGCGACGGGTGGCACCGGCGAGACCGATGATTCAATCTCCCGTCCCTCCGGCGGCTCGACGAACGCCCCGAGCCAGGACGACGGGCCCACGTCGGGACCCTCCGGGCTCGATGCCGGTACCCCCTTGGCCGACGGGTCGCGACTTCAGTTGATACCAGTGGGCAAGATCCATCCGAATCCACGCCAGCCCAGACGCGTCTTCGACGAGGAGGCGCTCCTCGAACTGTCGGAGTCCATCGCCGAGGTCGGTCTCCTCCAGCCCGTGGTGGTGACGCCTGACGACGGCGACACATTCGAGCTCGTCATGGGTGAACGCCGTTGGAGAGCATCACGCCTGGCCGGCCTCGACACGATCCCGACGATCGTGAGGGTCACAGACGCCCAGGACATGCTGCGCGACGCTCTCCTGGAGAACCTGCACCGGTCACAGCTCAACCCCCTGGAGGAGGCCGCGGCCTATCATCAGATGCTCGACGATTTCGGGTGCACTCAGGAGGAGCTCTCCCAGCGCATCAAGAGGTCGCGGTCCAGGATCGCCAACACCTTGCGCCTGATGAAACTGCCCCGGTCCATTCAGCGGTATCTCCTCGACGGCACTCTCACAGCGGGCCATGCCCGGGCTCTGCTGAGCCTGGATGACCGTGAGGAGCAGGAACACATCGCGAACAAGATCGTGGATGAGGGGCTCTCGGTGCGTGCCACCGAGGCGATGGTGCAGAAGGCTGACGCCGGCCGTACCGAGGTGAAGCCGCATACCAGGCGGAAACCGGGCACCGATGAGGAGGCGATGAAGATCGCCTCGCGGCTCGCTGATGTCTACGACACCGACGTCACCGTCAAACGCACGAAGACCAGGGGCAGTGGAAGGATCGTCCTCACTTTCGAGGACGAGGACGATCTCAAGCGGATCATGGGGATCCTTGAGCGAGACGCTGCCGTAGCCCCGTGACGCCGGGAACCGTCGTCGTCGCGGCTGTGGATCGCATGGAACACACCGCTCGAACGGTCGGGTGACCTGGATACTCGGCCTGTCGACTGTGCAGAGCGGGTACTGATCCCCGGTGGACCGGGGATCAGGCGGGCGACGCGACGATTCATCGATATGTCGACATTTCCGAGGTGGCCATCCGGGTACGGTGCCGACGGTCCATGAGGCGCTACACGCAGGGCCGATCCGCAATGGCCACCTCCTCCGCCACGGAGCACTGCCCGAGCACGCGACTCGGTCTGCACCATCCCCTGTTCCGTGACCATCGCCGTGTAGCGTCCAGGTGTGGACGTCATTCAGGAGCCCCTCTTCCCCCTGCCCGGGGACGACGACTCCGGTGGCGTGACGCCGAGCAGGCCGCACCCTTCGCGATCGCGCCGACGTCGTCGTGACAAGGTGGCGGACGGCGGCGGACGGCCGGCGCGGCGACGAGCTGCCGGCGGAGTCGCTGCTGCTGGGGACGATGCGGACGAGTCCGTTCAGGAGCCTTCCGGAACCCTTGACAGGCCGTCGTTCGTCATTCAGACGCATGCCGCACACAGCCTCCATCAGGACTTCCGCCTCGAGGCCAACGGCGTCCTGGTGAGCTGGGCGCTGCCCAAGGGAGTCCCCACCGGGGCGCAGAACCGGCTCGCCGTCCAGACCGACGACCATCCCCTCTCCTACGCCACATTCGAGGGTGACGTGGAGGCGTCAGGGCATCTCATGAGCCACGTGGAGATCTGGGACCAGGGCGTCTACGAGATTCACGAGTGGCAGGACGCGAAGATCGTCGTCACCCTGCACCCCGCCGAGGACGCGGGTGGGCTGCACGGCCAGCCGCTGACCCTCATCCTCCTCCACACAGGCCGCCCGGACCTTCAGGACTGGCTCATGCGGAGGGTCGTTCGGACACGGAGCTCCTGATCCTGAGCTCAGTACGTGCTCAACAGCCGACGGGGCACTGAAATGTCGACAAATCGACAAGTAGATTTATCCGCATACTCACGCCCTCACTCCACGGTGCGGTAATACTCCTGGGTCTCGGCGATCCTGCGCTGGACGTCCTTGCGGGCGTAGTGCTCGGCGACGAAAGACAGGAAGGGGACGGTTCCGGCGAGCGCGATGAGCAGCAGGCGGGTCAGCGGCCATCCCGCCCTGCGGCCCAGCATGTAGGCCGTGATGAGGAGCACGGCGTAGAGCCAGCCGTGGGCGACACCGACCACGTTCACCATTGTGGGCATGTCGGCGGCGTACTTCAGCGGCATCGCGATGCACACCAGCAGAATGAGAAGGGTGCCCACCACGTAGGCCATCACGCGGTATCGCAGCAGCGCGCCGCGCACCGAGGGAATCTCCTCCGGCGTGATCCAGGGCTCGTCCATGTCTTCCACGACGTCTTGGCCCGTGGCCGACGCAGCCGCTGCCGCGGCCGGGGCGACAGAGGGCTCTGATGCGGGGTCGGGGGCCTCGCCGGAGGCCGCTCGGGAGCCCACCCCGGGCCGCCGGGACCCGGCCGGCGGGTCGTCGTAGAACTCGTCGCTGGTGACGTCGTCAATCGGATGCTGATCAGGCACGACCACAGGCTACCCGGACCGCCGTCAGGACCCGCCGGAGCTCCGCCGGCCGCGAGGGCCTCCCTCGCCGCCCGAGCGGCCTTTGCGTCCCGCCGAACGGGCAAAGACGATCGACATCCCCAGAGCGAAGGCGGCGAAGGCCCACCACTGGAGGGCGTAGCCGCGGTTGCGCTCGCCGCCGTCGGTCTCCGGCAACGGCAGTTCGGCGCCCCGCATCCCGGCCGCCTTCGCGGCGTCCGAGGAGACCGTGAGATAGCCGGGCACCAGCGGCTGGGGCCAGTCCTGGGCCAGCACCTCCAGCCGCAGCGCCGGCTCGACCTTCGCCGGGATGGCGACCCTGGACGTCGTCGGCCCCGACGGCTGTCCGTCGGAGGCCAGCAGCACTCCCGTCACCTTCACCGTGCCCTTCGGGACGGCGGCGATCCGCTCACCCTGGTTCACCGCGCCACGAACCACCGGGATCGTCTCTCCCGACGACATCCTCAGCCCGGTGACCACCCGCAGCGGCCAGTTCTCGCCGACCAGCACCTGGGTCGACGCCACATAGGTTCCGGTGACCGACACCCGGCGTCCGTAGGCGTCCCCGGCCTGGCCGCGCCGAGCCTGATCGCCCGACCAGCTGACGACCGGCTGGGCGACCCTCGCCTGGGCGGTGCCGGCGCGCTGGGACTCGAAGACGCTCATCTGCCACAGCCCCAGGAAGGTCATCACGACGGCCAGCACGAGGCCGACGAGCACGATGAGCACCTGCTTGAGCCGGACCCCCATCCGCCCGGAGCGCCCGCCGTCCTCCCGGGGCACCTCAGTCATCGTCTCGGTCCAGATCGTCCCCGGCGGCGTCGGACACGAGTCGGGAGCACACCTCGGCCAGATCAAGACCGGCCGCCTGCATGCCGACCGGCACCAGGGAGGTGTCGGTCATCCCGGGAGCGACGCCGGCCTCCAGGAAGACGGGGTGGCCGTCCTTGCCGACGATGGCGTCGACCCTGGAGATGCCGCTGAGGTCGAGCACCTGAGCGGCCGTCCGGGCGATCTCCTCGGCCTCGGAGGCGGCCGCCGGCGAGATGTCGGCGGGGGCGGTGAGACGGGTCTCCCCGGCGGTGTACATCGCGGCGTAGTCGTAGACGCCTCCCACCGGGCGGATCTCCACGGCCGGGAGCACCTCGGTGCCCTGGCGGGTCGTGATCATGCCGATGGCAAGCTCTGTTCCCTCGATGAACTGCTCGACCACCACGAGGTCGTCGTAGGCGTAGGCGGTGGCCATCGCCTGGGGGAGTCCCGCGACGTCGTCCACCCTGGAGACGCCGAGACTGGAGCCGCCGCGGGCGGGCTTGACGATGAGGGGGAGTCCGACGTGATCGGCCAGGGCGGCCACCAGGGCCGATGCCCCGAGCTCGCGGAAGACGTCATGGGGAAGGGCCACCTGCCGCGGTGTCCGCACCCCTGCCGCGGCCGCCATCCGGCTGCCGATCGACTTGTCGTAGGCCATCCGGGAGGTCCCCGGCCCCGAACCGACGTAGGGGATCTGGAGCAGGTTGAGCACCTCCCGTAGGGATCCGTCCTCCCCGACGCCGCCGTGCAGCATCGGGAAGGCGACGACGCCGTCGATCCCGAGCAGGGTGGCGACCAGATTCGAGTCGACGTCGGCCTCCGTCACCTCATGACCCGCCCGGCGTAGAGCGGTGGCGACATTGTGGCCCGAACGCAGGGAGACGTCACGCTGATGGCTCAGGCCACCGGCGAGCACGACAACAGGGTGCTTCATGTCGCCCATTCTGTCAGTGCCTGCCGAACCACGGGCGCCGGATCTCCCGCTCAACGGCCGTTCTCGTCCCTGTGGAGACGAAAAAGGCCGTTGAGCGGTGATTCCGGCTGCCGACGGCGCAGGACCGGGGCATCACACCGAGTCCGGGCGGGGACCCATGTCGCGGGGATGGCGGCCCGAGGAGGCGCCCACCCCGAAGGTGGCGCGGATGTCGAGCTCGCGGCGGATCACACCGGCCAGCCGGTCGACGCCCACCTCGATCCGCTCGGGAGTGGGGTAGCAGTAGGACAGCCGGATGTTCTCCTGGCCGCGACCGTCGGCGTAGAAGGCGGTCCCGGGGGTGTAGGCGACCAGCTCGGTGACGGCGCGGGGCAGCATCGCCGCGGAATCGAGGCCGCCGGGCATCGTCAGCCACACGAAGAAGCCGCCGGAGGGGCGGGTCCACGTCGTGCCCTCGGGCATGTGCTCGGCCAGCGCGCTCAGCATCGCGTCGCGGCGCTCGCGGTACATGTCGATGAAGGAGCGCACCTGCCCGCGCCAGTCCCAGTTCGCCAGGTAGGTGGCCACCGCGAACTGGCTGAAGACCGGCGGGCAGAGGGTCGCCGACTCCTGGGCCAGCACCAGGCGTTCGCGGACGAATCGCGGCGCGAGCGCCCAGCCGATCCGGAACCCGGGGGCGAAGGTCTTGGAGAAGGATCCGAGGTAGACGACGTTGTCGGGCGACATCGAACGCAGCGTCGGCAGCGGCTCGCCATCCAGATTGAGCAGACCGTAGGGGTTGTCCTCGATGACGAGCAGGTCGAGTCGGCGGGCCTCCTCGACGAGTTCCCGACGCCGTTGCTCCGACTGGGAGATGCCCGAGGGGTTCGAGTGGTTCGGGATCGTGTAGAGGAACTTCACCTTCTTGCCGGCCCGCCGGGCTCCGCTGACCTTCTCGCGCAGGCTCTCGGGGTCGATGCCCTGCTCGTCCATGCCGACGTGGATCACCTCGGCCTGATAGGAGGCGAAGGTGTTGAGCGCCCCGACGTAGGAGGGAGACTCGGCCATCACGACGTCGCCGGGATCGCAGAAGATCCTGGTGACCAGGTCGAGGGCCTGCTGGGAGCCGCAGGTGACGGTGACGTCGTCCGGGTCGGCGTCGATCCCCTCGACCGACATCACCTCGCAGATCCGCTCGCGGATCTCCGGCTCCCCCTGGCCCGAGCCGTACTGCATGGCCTGGGTGCCGCGGGTGCCGATGAGGTCGCGGATGGCGTCGCCGACGACGTCCAGGGGCAGGTCGGCGATGTTCGGCATGCCGCCGGCCAGGGAGACGACCTCGGGCCGGTTGGCCACCGCGAAGAGGGCGCGGACGGGGGAGGTCTTGAGACCGAGTGTCCGGACCGCGTAGAGATCGTGGAAGTGGTCGAAGGTCGTGTCGACCCTGGTCTGACGAGGCTGATCGTGCTGGGTTTCGTGGGGAGTCATGTCGGTCCGCTCGCTGTTCTTGCCGAAGCTGGGGGTGGTGGGGGTGAGGTGCTGCGAACCGGCGCGGACCGGCTCAGTAGCCGCGGCGGCCCCGGCAGCCTCGAGAGCGCCCGCAGCGGGGGTCTGGAGGGGCGTGGGGTCGGGTGCGGTCTGGTTGAGTCGGTTCGTGATACTCACCCCGCCTACTGTGCCCCACGGCCCGCGGTATTCATAGGGGCGCAGCGGTGGTTCTGTGGGAAATCTCACATAATGGTCGCTCCGGGACGCCGTCACCGGCCGCTGGCCCGGCGGCACCGGAGGCTTCGGGACCGGCTCGGGATCCGATGGGAGCGGGCGTCCGGGGGGCATCGGGATGAGTACTCGGCGGCAGGATTGCCGAGCCCCTCCTAGGCTTGGAGGAGAAGCCGAATGAAGGGGTTGAGTGTGCCGGTCCGGAGGTTGCAGCCGATCACCCGGGAGCTCGTCGACGAGTTCCGGGGGCTGCCCGACGAGGCCTCGGCGAGCCTGTGGGGCCTGGGCAGTGCCTCGAAGAAGGGCACGGGCAGGGGCTCGGAGAAGCGTCGGGAGGGTCGCGGCGAGGCCGCGCTGCCGAGCTGGGCAGCGGCGTCACTGCAGGCCTGGGGCATGATCGGCGTCGCCGCCCATGATCCGGACTGCGTCAGATTCCTGCTGGTGTGCCCGGGAGACGCTCTGCCCGACGGGCATCCGATGAGGAAGGTGCCCAGGACGCGGGGAGCCGCGGTCCTGGTGGGCGTCCACGCTCCCTCGCGGCCGCGTCCGGGGCTCTCTGCCGCGGCGGGACGCACCCTGTGCCAGTTCCTGGCCGGGCGGCTGGTCGGCTCGGTGCCGGCCATCGAGGC
>OMJG01001139.1_pt1 | contig 16441 bp, 16 predicted proteins | sample 1646431 | NCBI WGS metagenome assembly OMJG01 (sample SAMN03771674, study PRJEB25209) | food metagenome | isolation source: Cotija cheese | place: Mexico:Jalisco,Michoacan | collected 2011-12-12
GCCACCGGGCCAGCAGGGGCGTCCTGGCCGGCGGGGACCGCGCCCGCCAGGCGGCATGCCGGGTCGTGAGCGACGGTCGCTGTGACGGGTGCGGCGGCCGGCGGCTCGAGGCGGCTCAGGTGTCCCTGGACGGTTCGGGGCTCGGGACGGTGCACCGACCCCTCCGGGCCGTCGTCACGGACCTCGGAGGTGATCCGCGAGAGCCTGAAGATCCGGGCGTCGTCGCGGTCGCGGTCGTGCCCCAGCAGATACCAGTGCCCTCGGCGCATCACCAGCCGCCACGGTTCCACGTGACGCCAGGCCTGGTCCCGGTAGGAGAAGCTCACCGGAGTGGCCGAGAGGGTGGCCCGCCACAGTTCCGGAAGGCTGGGCTCCCCGGCCCCCGAGGAGACGGTCGTGGAGATGCCGGCCTCGGTGTCGGGCTCGACGCCCGCGGCCCGCAGCTTCACCAGTGCCGCCGAGGAGGACTCGTCGAGCATCTGGTCGCGCCAGACCCTCGCGGCCATCGCCAGGGCGTCGGCCTCGGCCTGGCTGAACTGGACCGGGGGCAGCTCGAAGGCCGAGCGGGGGATCCGGTAGCCGGTCTCGTCGCCGAAGTAGCTGTCGATGGTGACGGCGCGCACGTCGATGCCCTGGGCGCGCAGCTCATCCTTGTCGCGCTCGAAGGTGCGCTCGAAGGCCTGGTCGGACTTCCCGCGGTACTCCTCGATGGTCTCGCGCAACTCGGCCCGGGTGAGCGGACGGTCGGTCACCAGCAGTGCGATGACGAGATTGACCAGGCGTTCTGAGCGACGTGACGACATGTGCACCTCCCGTGAGTTGCCGCCTTCCGAAGCCTACTGCCCTGCGACGCCGGTGTCCGGCGCCGTCTCCTACAGTGACGCCCATGGACATCGCGTCGGGGACCGCCGGCCGGACCTGGTGCGGCCGTTTCGCCCCCTCCCCCACCTCGGCCCTCCACCTGGGCAATCTGCGCACCGCGGTGGCGGCGTGGTTGCTGGCGCGGCGCAGCGGCCGCGGATTCGTGGTGCGCGTGGAGGATCTCGACCAGGCCAGGGTCCGGGCCGCGGGGGACATCGCCGAGCGGCAACTGCGGGATCTGGAGGCCCTGGGGATCGACTGGGACGGGCCCGTGCTGCGGCAGTCGGATCGCCTTCAGGTCTACCGCGAGATGATCGACCGGCTGGACACCTACCCCTGCTTCTGCACCCGCCGGGAGATCGCCGCCGCCTCCACCGCCCCCAACTCCGCGGGCTGGCGGCCCTACCCGGGCACCTGCAGGAACCTGTCGGCGTCGCAGCGCCGTATCCGGGGGCAGACCCGGCCTCCGGCCACCAGGCTGCGCTCGGGGGCCCAACAGTGGACCGTCACCGATCTGGCGCGCGGCCGGTCGTCCGGAATGGTCGACGACACGGTGCTGCGCCGCAATGACGGCACCCCCGCCTACAACCTGGCGGTGGTCGTCGATGACGGGCTGCAGGGGGTCGATCAGGTGGTGCGCGCCCGCGACCTGTGGACCTCGGCTCCCCGGCAGGCGATGATCGCCTCCCTGCTCGGGCTCCCGGAGCCGGTGTACGCGCACACCGGCCTGGTCAGCGGCCCGGGCGGCCGGAGGCTGTCGAAGAGCGGCGGCGCGCTCGGGCTCTCGGAGCTGATCGGCCGCGGGATCGGGATCAAGGAGATCCGCCGACTGCTGACGTCGTCGCTGGGGCTGCCGCCGGTCGGCGAGCTCCCGGAGCTGCTGGCCGGCGGGGACGGGATCGACGCCGCCCTCGCCCCGCCACCGACGGCGGGGACGGGATCGGCCCCGCATCACCTGGATGCGGGGCCGATCGGAGAGGACCGTCCGGGATGGTGGTCCGATGTGGAGATCCTGCTCGAGGGATCCTCGATCAGCTGGACGCCTCGTCGGCGAACAGGATGTCGATGACGTAGACGAGGGTCTCGCCCTTGGCGATCGTCGGCGTCGCGTTGCCCTTCGGGTAGGCCATGGACGGCGGCACGACGAGCATCACACGGGAGCCGACGGTCTGACCCACCAGGCCCTTCTTCCAACCCTCGATGACCCCCGACATCTGACCGGAGACGCCGCTGCCGTCATAGCCGTCCTCGATGAGCTCGTCGTCGGACCAGCTCCAGGTGCGGTACTTGACCTGGATGGTGTCCTTCGCGGTGACCTTGCGGCCCGCCCCCTTGATGAGGGGCTGGGTGACCAGGGAGGACGGCTTCTTGGCGTCGCCGATCTTCACATCGGGCACATTGTTCTTCACGGTGACAGTCGGCAGCCCGGCGGGCGGGGTGACGGCGGTGCCCTCAGCGGTCTTGTAGGCGACGTCCTTGATCTCGACCACGAAGATCAGCGAGTCGCCCTTGTTGATCCCGACCTGCGAGGCTCCCCCCTGGGAGTCGTAGGCGTCGGTGCCGGGCATCATGATGAGCACCCGGTCGCCGACCTTCTTGCCGGCCAGACCCTTCTTGAAGCCGGCGACCACCTGATCGAGGGAGAAGCTCGTGGCCTTGCCGCGGGTGAAGCTCGAGTCGAAGGACTTGCCGGTGCGGGCGTTGATACCCACATAGTTCACATTGACCGTGGCACTGGAGTCGACGGTGCGCCCGGTGCCGGGATTGAGGACCTTGGAGGTGGTCTTGGCGATCTTGATCGGCCAGTCGGCCTTCACGGTGGGCGACTTGCCGGGATTGCCGGTGACGCTGACGGCGTCGAGGTTCGTGATCGTCTTCGCCGCCTTCGTCGGGCTGGCCGAAGGGGTCGCCGAGGCGCTCGCCGATCCGCTCGGCGTGACGGAGGCGCTGACCGCCGGACTCGTCGATGACGACGACGGGCTGGACTTCCCCGACGACGAGTCGTCGGATCCGCAGGCAGTCAGGGTCAGCGCAGCCGCGCACAGGGCCGCGGTGAGCCCCGCTGCCCGGCGGGTTCTGGAATGTCGAGAGATCACGTGGGCAGGTTACCCGAGAGGTCCGCAGCGATGCCCACCGGTGGGTCTCCGATCACCACAGGGCCCCTCACAGGCCCACCAGATCGTAGAGTTTGCCCAGCTCCTCACGGGTCAGGGGGCGCAGGTCCCCGACGCCCAGGCGGCCCACCCGCACCGGCCCGATGGCGGTGCGCGACAGCCGCCTCACCGGGTGCGCCACCGAGTCCATCATCCGGCGGACGATCCGGTTGCGGCCCTCGTGGAGGCTGATCTCCACCAGTGAGTGCTCGTCGGTGGCCTGGACCAGGCGCACCTTGTCGGGGCGCACCGGCCCGTCATCCAGGGTGAGGCCCTTCTCGAGGCGGCGCATCACCTTCGCGTCGATGCGGCCCTCGACGTCGGCCAGGTAGGTCTTGAGCACCTTGTACGAGGGGTGGGACAGCCGGTGGCCGAACTCCCCGTCATTGGTGAGCAGGATGAGCCCCTCGGTCTCGGTGTCCAGCCGACCCACGTGGAAGAGGCGCTCATGGCGCGGGATGCCCTCCAGATCGGCCAGGCAGGGCCGGCCCTCGGGATCCTCCATCGTCGAGACGACGCCGCGGGGCTTGTTGAGGACGTAGTAGACGTGGCGCCGGGCGGTGGGGATGCGAGACCCGTCGACCCGGATCTCGTCGTGCTCCGGATCGACCCGCCGGCCCTGGTGGATCACCAGTTCGCCGTTCACCTCGACCCGCCCCCCGGCGATCATCTCCTCGGCGGCGCGGCGGGAGGCCACTCCCGCCTGGGCCAGTACCTTCTGCAGTCTGATTCCCTCGTGGTCCTGGTCACTCATGATGTTCTCCTGTGCTGGATGGTCGGGGTCAGTCGGTGAGCCGGGCGACCAGTGCCGATTCGCCCTGCTGGGACTCGAGGTCCGCCAGGGCGATGGCGATGGCCTCACGGACGAGCCGCCCGCGGTCCGCCGAGATGCCGTGGGAGCGCAGTCGCAGGCGCGCGGTCTCCAGCGCCAGGAGCTCGTCGGTACTCACATAGACGGTGATCTTCTCGTCGTGACGCACCCGCCCGGTGGTGCTTCTGCGCGAGCGCGCCGAGGCGGGGCGGTCGGTCTTCCTCTCCGCGGAGACGCCGTGCTCGGGCCGGGCCTCGTAGTGCTCCGTGGTGGTGGCGGCGGTGGACCGGAACAGCTCGGCCGCACCGGGAAGGCTCACCCGGCGTGGCATCGGTACAGCACCTCCTTGGCGAGGTCGCGGTAGGCCTGGGCACCCGGGGAGGTCGGTGCGTAGGTGGTGATGGGCTCTCCGGCGACCGTCGTCTCGGGGAACTTGATGGTGCGCTTGATGACGGTGTGGAAGACGGTGTCCCCGAAGGCCTGGACCACCCTCTCCATCACCTCGCGGGCGTGCACGGTGCGGGGGTCGAACATGGTGCCGAGGATCCCCATCACCTCCAGATCCGGATTGAGGCGGTCCTGCACCTTCTTGATGGTGTCGGTGAGCAGGGCGATGCCGCGCAGCGCGAAGAACTCGCACTCCAGGGGCATGATGACGTAGTCCGAGGCGGTGAGTGCGTTGATGGTGAGCAGCCCCAGGGAGGGCGCGCAGTCGATGAGGATGACGTCGTACTCGTCGCGGACCGGGTCGATGACCCTCTTGAGGCTCTGCTCACGGGCCACCTCCGAGACGAGCTGCACCTCGGCCGCGGACAGGTCGATATTGGCCGGCAGCAGGTCCAGGCCGTTGATCACCGTCTCGCAGATGACGTCTTCGATGGACTCATCCCCCGACAGCAGCAGGTTGTAGATGCTGGTCTCCAGGGTGTGGGGGTTGATGCCCAGACCGACTGACAGCGATCCCTGCGGGTCGAAGTCCACCAGCAGCACCTTCCGGCCGAACTCGGCGAGGCTGGCGCCCAGATTGATCGTGGTGGTGGTCTTGCCGACCCCGCCCTTCTGGTTGCACATCGCGATGACCACGGCGTGGTGATCACCCGGGGGCACCGGCCCGGGATCGGGCATGGCGGGCAGCGGGCGCCCGGTGGGACCGATGTCGTGCTCCGCCGCCTCGATGGTCTCCTTACCGGCGGCAGGCACGCGGATCATCGGGGATTCATCATCCATCGTGTCGGACACCTGGAACCATCCTCTCGCTCATCCCCCGGGGTCTCCGGGCCTGTACAGACTGCGCCAACCCTAGTAGCTGCGCCCCAACCCTGCCTACAGTGCCCTCGGATGGGCCGACCGGTAGACCTCTCTGAGGTGCTCCGCGGTGACCAGGGTGTAGATCTGCGTGGTTGTCACCGAGGCGTGGCCCAGCAGCTCCTGGACGACCCTCACGTCCGCGCCGCCGTCCAGCAGGTGGGTGGCGTAGGAGTGCCGCAGGCTGTGCGGGGACAGATGCTCGCTGATCCCGGCCCGACGGCCCGCCCGCTGCAGCACGGCCCACGCGCTCTGCCGCGACAGCCGTCCTCCCCGCTGGTTGAGCAGCAGCGCCGCACCCGGCGTCCCGCGCCCCGCCCGGGCCGGGCGTCCGCGCACCAGCCAGGCCTGCACCGCATCCAGGGCGTAGGAGCCCAGCGGCACCACCCGCTCCTTGTCCCCCTTGCCGACCAGCCGCAGGCCCAGCTGCGGGTCGGCGATGACCGGGGTGACGTCGTCGACGTCCAGTGCGCAGACCTCGCTGATCCTGGCACCGGTGCCGTAGAGAAGTTCCAGCAGGGCCCGATCGCACAGCCCGTCGACCGTCGTGGTGTCGCAGGAGTCCAGCAGAGCCTCCACCGCGTCGATGCTCAGCGCCTTGGGAAGACGCCGCCCCCGGGTGCCCGGCGAGACCCCCGCCGAGGCGTCGTCGGCCACCACTCCCTCCGCGAGCGCGAAGCGGTGCAGGTTGCGCACCGCGACGACCGCCCTGCTCACGCTGGAGGAGGCCAGCCCCCGGGAGCCGAGGTCTCGCGAGAACTCGGAGATGTCGACCGGTGTGACGCCGGCCAGGTCGTCGATCCCGCGGCCCTCCAGGAAGGTCGCGTAGTGGCCCAGGTCGCGCCGGTAGGCCGCGACCGTGTTGGCCGCCAGGCCCCGCTCGGCCACCAGGTGGTCGAGGTATCCGTCGATCACGGCGTCGACCCGGGAGCCGCGGCCGCCCATCGGGCTCAGTCCCCGGACGCCCGGCGGGCCTCCTGGTGCCCGTCGGAGGGGCCGGCGCCCACCATCCAGTCGGGCAGTCCGGTGAGACCGCCGCGACGCTCGCGGACCGGCCACGGGGAGTCGGCGGGGCGCAGCGCGTCCAGTGATCCGCGGGACCGGGCCAGGGCGAGGGCCAGGACGCCGGCGACCATCGTCGGGGACTGGCACTGCCCGGCGTACACGGCCTCGACGAGGTCGTCGAGGGGCTCCCAGTCCTGGCTCATGGTGACCTCCTCCCCCTCCAGGACGAATCCGTCCGGCAGCGGGGCGGGGCGAAGGTCGCGGGCCAGGAAGATCCTCAGAGACTCCTGGGCTCCGCCCGGGGAGGTGAAGACGTCGACCAGGACCCGCCAGTCGGAGGCGGCGAGCCGGGCCTCCTCGGCGAGTTCCCGCTGGGCGGCGTGGAGGTAGCCCTCGCCGTCGACGTCGAGGAGTCCGGCCGGCGGCTCGACGAGCACCATCCGGACTGGCTGGCGGTACTGGCGCACCACCGCGACGCGGTCGCGGTCGTCGAGGGCGATGATGCCCACGGCTCCCGGGTGGGTGATGTACTGACGGTCGACCTGCTCCCCCGCGGGCGTGATGACGCGGTCATTGACGAAGTCGCAGACCCGGCCGGTGGCCAGGACCCGGTGGGAGTCGATCTGCCAGGTCTCGTCGTGATCCCAACGCGGCTCGCTCATTCGGCCCCGCCCTCGGCGTCGGAGCTGTCCTCCTGGTCGGGCAGCGGCACCGCACGATCCTCGCCGTGGTGGTGGGCCACCGCCGCGGCGATCAGGCCGCGGAACAGGGGGTGGGCGTGGGTGGGTCGCGACTTCAGCTCCGGGTGGGCCTGGGTGGCCACGAAGTAGGGGTGCTGGCGGGAGTCGAGCTCGATGAACTCGACCAGCCGGCCGTCGGGCGAGGTGCCGCTGATGTGCAGCCCGGCGTCCTCCAGGCGATCGCGGTAGGAGTTGTTCACCTCGTAGCGGTGGCGGTGCCGCTCGGACACCGCGGTGGTGCCGTAGAGCCGTCCGACGATCGAGTCCTTGGAGAGCTTGGCGGGGTAGGCGCCGAGCCTCATGGTGCCGCCCAGATCGCCGTGCCCGGCGACCACATCGACCTGCTCGGCCATGGTGGCGATCACCGGATCGGAGGTCTCGGAGTCGAACTCGCTGGAGGCGGCTCCCTCGATGCCGGCGAGATCGCGGGCCACCTCGATGACCGCGCACTGCAGGCCGAGGCACAGGCCCAGGAACGGGACGCCGTTCTCACGGGCGTATCGGATGGCGCCGATCTTCCCCTCGACGCCGCGGATCCCGAATCCTCCGGGGACGCAGACGGCGTCGACGTCACCGAGATTCCGCTCGGCCCCCTCCGGGGTCGCGCAGGTGTCGGACGCCACCCACTTGACGTTGACCGTCACCCGGTTGGCGTAGCCGCCGGCGTGCAGGGCCTCGGTGACCGACAGATAGGCGTCGGGCAGGTCGATGTACTTTCCGACCAGCGCGACCGTCATCTCCTCGCGCGGATTCTGCACCCTGTCGAGGAGGTCGTCCCAGGTGCTCCAGTCGACGTCGCGGAAGAACATGCTCATCCTCTGGACGACGTAGGCGTCCAGGCCCTCGCGGTGGAGCACCTTCGGGATCAGGTAGATCGAGGGCGCGTCGGGGCAGGAGACGACGGCCTGCTCCTCGACATCGCACATCAGCGCGATCTTCGACTTGATGCCCTTGACCAGAGGCCGCTCGGAGCGGCACACGATGGCGTCGGGCTGGATGCCGACCTCGCGCAGCGCGGCCACCGAGTGCTGGGTGGGCTTGGTCTTCATCTCACCGGAGGGCTTGATGTAGGGCACCAGGGAGACGTGCAGGAAGAAGACGTTGTCGCGGCCGATCTCGTGGCGCACCTGGCGTGCGGCCTCCAGGAAGGGCAGGGACTCGATGTCTCCGACGGTTCCGCCGATCTCGTGGATCACGACGTCGGGGTCCCCGGCCTCCATCGCGAGCATCTGCGACTTGATCTCATTGGTGATGTGCGGGATCACCTGGACGGTGTCGCCCAGGAAGTCGCCGCGGCGCTCCTTGGCGATGACCGTGGAGTACACCTTGCCGGTAGTGACGTTGGCCTCCCCGGACAGGCTCTCGTTGAGGAAGCGCTCGTAATGGCCGATGTCCAGGTCCGTCTCGGCCCCGTCGTCGGTGACGAAGACCTCGCCGTGCTGGAACGGGTTCATGGTGCCCGGATCCACATTGAGATAGGGGTCGAGCTTCTGCATCGTGACCTTGAGGCCGCGTGCCTTCAGCAGGGAGCCGAGCGAAGAAGCGGTGAGCCCCTTGCCGAGCGAGGAGACGACTCCACCGGTGACGAATACGTGTTTGCTGCAGTGCTTCTCGGTGCTCACGGGCCTTCAGCCTATCTGTTGTTCGGGCGTCCACTGCAATTGGAGCACATCTGTTCGTCGGCGCCCGGCCGTTCCGGGCGACGCGAGCAGCGCGTCCGGGCCGCTACAGGTCCCCCTCGCCGAGATCCAGCAGTTCCTGGGCGTGCTCGATGCCGACCTCCGAGGAGGACAGCCCGCTCATCATCCGGGCCAGCTCGACGAGCCGATCCTGGCCGGCGACCTCGCGGACACCGGATCTGGTGATTCTGCCGTCGGAGGACTTGGTGACGACCAGCTGCCGGTCCGCGAAGGCGGCGACCTGAGCCAGGTGGGTCACCACGATCACCTGGTGCCTGCGCGACAGCCGGGCAAGACGTCGGCCGATCTCGATGCCGACCGCTCCCCCGACGCCGGCGTCGATCTCGTCGAAGATGAGGGTCTGCGGGGTCTCGGTGTCGGCCAGTACCACCTCGAGCGCCAGCCGCACCCGCGACAGCTCGCCCCCGGATGCGGCACGGGCCAGCGGGGCGGGATCCGATCCCGGATTGGCGGCCAGCATGAGGGCCACCTGGTCCGCGCCGGTGGGCCCCATCGGCGCCGTCGAGATCCGGAACTCCAGGCGCGCCCTGGGCATCGCCAGCGCCCCCAACTCCGGGACCACCGCTGCCCCCAGACGCTCTGCGGTGCTCGTCCGCAGCTGGGAGATGGCGGCGGCGCTGGAGGCCAGCTCCCCGGCGAGCTCATCGACCCGCCTGCTCAGGGCGTCGATCCCCTCCCCGGACCCCTCCAGCTCCGCACGTCGACGCCGGTCGGCGTCGGTGTCGGCCAGCAGCCGGTCGAGGCTGGTGGTCCGGGAGCGCAGCAGCCGCTGGATCTGCGCGAGCCGGGCGTTGACCTCCTCCAGCCTGGCGGGATCGGAGGCCGCCTGCTCGGCGTAGCCCGACAGGTCGGCGGCCAGTTCCGCCAAGTCGTATCCGATGGCCCGGGCGCTGGAGGCCAGTGCTGCCGAGTGCTCGTCACCGGTCAGCGAGTCGAGTTGACGTCGCGCCTCATCGAGCAGCCCGATAGCCCCGGACGCCGGGCCGGACTCGGTCTCGACGCCGTTGACGAGCTGGTCGGCGCGGGCGAGAGTGGCGCGGATATCGGCGGCGCCCTGGAGTCGCCGGGCCTCCGCGGCCAGCTCGTCGTCCTCCCCCGGCCCCGGATCGACGGCGTCCACCTCGGCCAGCCGGCGGTCGAGCACCTCTATCTCCAACTCGCGCTCGGCCGCACTGGTCCTCCTGCTCTCCAACTCCTGGCGGTCCTCCCGGTACCGGGACCACAGCTTGCCGTGGGAGGCCAGAAGGGCGCGCATCGGCTCCCCGGCGGCGCGGTCCAGCACCTCCAGCTGACGCTCCGGGGAGGCCAGCCTCAGCTGATCGGACTGCCCATGGACGGTGACCCGGGAAGCCATCACCCGGCCCAGCTGGCCGGCGGTGACCTGGGCCCCTCCGACCATCGACCGGGACCTGTGGGAGGCCAGCACCTGGCGGGAACAGATCACCTCGCCGTCCTCCACCTCACCGCCCAGATCCTCGATCCCGGCGGCCAGGGCGGGGTCGACGTCGAGCCCGGCCTCCACCACCGCACGGTCGGCACCCCGGCGCACCAGGGACGGGTCGGCCCGCTGGCCGAGCAGCAGCCCCAGGCCGCTGACCACCATCGTCTTACCGGCTCCCGTCTCACCGGTCACGGCCGTCAGGCCGGTCGCCGGTTCGAGGGTCGCCGACTCGATGACGCCGAGGTCGCGAATCAGGACGCGGCTGATCATGTGGACGGATTCCCCTGGCCCTGGCGCCACCCGGAGACCGGCAGCGCGAACTTCTTCACCAGCCGGGAGGTGAAGGGCTGCTCGGCCAGCCTGGCGATCCGCAACCGTTGCGGATGACGGGTCACCGTGATCCTCTGGCCCGGCGACACGTCGAAGCTGCGGCGCCCGTCGCACCACATCACCCCGGAGTCCGAACCCTCCGGCTGAATGTCAAGATCCACCCTGGCCTCGGGGCTGAGCACCATCGGCCGGGCGAACAGGGCGTGTGCGCACAGCGGGACCATGAGCATGGCATCCAGATCGGGCCACATCACCGGCCCCCCGGCCGAGAAGGCGTATGCGGTGGAACCGGTCGGGGTCGACACCAGGATCCCGTCGCAGCTCCACCGCTGGACCGGCAACCCGTCGATCGAGGCGAGGACGTCGAGCATCCTGCGCCGCGCCGCCTTCTCCAGGCTCAGCTCGTTGACCGAGAAGGAGCGCCACAGCTCGTGGCCCCGGTGATCCTGCACCCGGACGTTGAGCACCAGGCGGTCCTCGACCGTGTACTCGCGCGCACAGACCTGACGCACCAACGAGGCCATGTCGGACCTCTCGAGCTCCGCCAGGAATCCGACATGGCCGAGGTTGACCCCCAGCATCGGGATCTGATGAGGCAGGGACCACTCGGCCGCCCGCAGGATCGTGCCGTCTCCCCCGAAGACCACCATGGCCTCGATGTCATCACGACCGGGGGTGATCGGGTCCAGCTGAATGCCGGGCACCCTTTCGCCGAGCATGGCGCGCTGCTCGTCGAAGATGAGACAGGTGATACCGCGAGCGTCCATCGCCGCGATGAACTCCGCGGCCGCGTCGAAGGCGTCCTGCCGGTAGGCGTGGGACATCACGACCACCGCCCGGCGCCCCGATGGTGCGGATCCGGTGGGCATCAGGGAAGTCACACACCCACACTAGCTTTATCAGGCCGGGGGACGACCCCCTGGCAACCCCCGCGCGGGTCCCGAGAGGGTCAGGAGCCAACCCGCTCCAGACGGATGAAGTACTCCTGGTTGCCGTCCTGGCCGGCGATCCTGGAAGGAGCCCGGCCCGTCGTCATCCACCCGAGCGCCGCCGCATCAGCGACCACCCGGTCCACCGCGCGATCACGAAGCCCCTGATCGGTCACCACCCCGTGCGCCCCCAGATCCGTCCGCCCCACCTCGAACTGGGGCTTGACCAGCAACAGCATCCGGGTGCCGACGGCACAGACCGCATCCAGCGGGCCCAGCAGCATCCGCAGCGAGATGAACGACACGTCGCCGACCACCAGATCGACCGGCGATCCCTCCAGATCGTCGAGAACGAGGGACCGCAGATTCAGGCCCTCGCGCACCACGACGCGCTCATCGGCGGCCACCGACGGGTTCAGCTGCCCGTGGCCGACGTCCACCGCATAGACCCGCTCGGCCCCCGACTCCAGCAGCACCTGGGTGAACCCGCCGGTGGAGGCGCCGGCGTCGAGCACCCGGCCCGAGACCGGCACCGGGAGATCCTCCAGGGCGCCCAGCAGCTTGTAGGCCCCCCGCGACACCCAGTGCTCGGTCCGGGCCTCGATGTGCTGGCCGGGCCGCACCGTCGTGGACGGCCGCCTGGCCGGCCGTCCGTCCACCAGGACACGGCCCTCGCGCACGAGCCGCGCGGCCAGGGTGCGCGACCTGGCCAGTCCCAGCTCGACCAGGACGACATCGAGACGGCCCGAAGTCACAGCCCCACCGGTTCCCTCGCGGCGGCCACCGGGGCGTCCCCCAGCCCCCTTGCCCGCAGCGCGTCACCGAGTTCGAGGGCATGACCCACCATTCCCACCACGGTCGGCAGGACGAACCGCCACGACGACCGTTCCAACCCGCGGGCGCGGGCGGCGTCGCGGATCGACAGGAAGGCGGTGAGCATGTACGGGATGGTGGTCCACATCAGGGTGACGGCCAGGGCGAACTTCTCCGGCCTGGCACCGACCCTCGCGAAGGGCCTCGCGCATGCCGCGATGGCGTCCATCAGGACGTCCGGGGAGGTCGTCGAGGTCAGCATCCTGGCCATATACAGGCAGGCCATCAACGAGGCGGCGTAGACGACCCCGCGGCGCCAGTCCGTGAAGACGGCGTGATAGGCGACCACCAGCCCGTTCATGACCCACAGCGCGGGCCCGAGCCGCAGCGCGACACGGGCCGGCATCCGGGCTGTCAGCAGGCACACCAGGACTGCGGCCGCCAGGCAGCCCAGCGAGAACCACCACATCCGCAGGACGAAGGGCAGCACCCCGATGCCCAGCACGAGCAGGTACTTGCCCCAGACGGGCATCCGGTGGGCCGCCGTCGCGCCGGGGCGGTAGAAGCCCAGATAGTCTCTCGCCCGATTCATCGCAGTACCCGCGTCATCTCAGGGCCATCCCCGTCATCCTCGCCCGGTAGGCAGCGATCACCTCGTCGGGCGCGCCGTCGTCGACGATGCGTCCTCCCTCGACGGCGATCACCCGGTCCATCGATCCGGCCAGTTCCAGGTCGTGGGTGGAGCAGAGGATCTGCTGGTCCAGGGAGTCGAAGGCCCGCCGCAGCTGCTCCCTGTTGCGCAGGTCGAGCAGGGTGGTCGGCTCATCGGCGAGGATGATCGACGGCTCGACGGCCAGCACCGAGGCCAGCGACACCAGCTGCCTCTCTCCCCCGGACAGGTCGTGGACGCTGCGGCCGGCCACCTCGGCCAGGCCCCGCTCGGCGAGCAGCTCCATCGCCCGGGCCCGCCGATCGGCCCGGCGCCGCACGGTCGAGCGCAGACTGAGCTCCACATCGGCCACCGGGGTCGACATCACCAGCTGTGACATGGGATCGGTGAAGATGTATCCCGCCTGGCGCCGCGCCCGTCGAGGATCCAGCGAGGGGTCGACGCCGTCGGCCAGCACGGATCCCGAGGTCGGCGCGACCAGACCGTTGACCATCTTCAGCAGGGTCGACTTGCCCGCCCCGTTGGGACCCACGATCGCCACCCGCCGCTCGGGCAGCACCAGATCGATCCCGTCGAGGATCGTCACCCGCCGGTGATTCCCCTCGACGTCGTACTCGTCGACGTCCAGACCCGCCGACCGGAACTCGATCATCGCGGCGCCCTGACAGCGGGCATGAGACGCGGGAAGGCGGTGAGCACCGCGACGGCGATCGCCACCGCCAGGAGAGCCTTGACGAGGTCACCGACCATGAAGAGTCCGTTGGCGGCCAGGGCCGCGGGCAGCGACAGGGAGGCGTTGATCATCATGCCGGCGATGCCGAAGGCGTACACCACGACCAGATCGACGAGGGCGACCAGGTAGAGCTGGACGGCCAGGACGGGCTTCCGCGGGCGGCGCCTCAGCACCGCTGTGGCCAGCGCCCCGGCCGCCAGGGCGGCGACGATGTAACCGATGAGGAAGCCGCCCGTCGCCCCGAGAAGCACTCCGGGACCGCTCGACTGGCCGGCGAAGACGGGTAGTCCCAGCAGCCCGACGACCAGGTAGAGAGCCAGAGCGGCTCCGCCGCGCACCGCCCCCAGGACCAGTGGCGTGAGCATCACGGCCACCATCTGCAGGGCGAAGGGCACGGCCGCCACCACGAACAGCGGCGGGATCACCGACAGCACCGCCACCAGAGCCGCGAAGACGGCAATCAGGGCCAGATCGGTGCCCTGGAATCCACCGGCCCGGGCCTTGACGGAGGCCTGCGGGGACGTCGTGTCAGCCATATCTGTTCTCCTAAGCTGGGCACCGTGGTGCCGGGACAGCGATCCCCGGTCGGGATCGCCGACAGCATCATAACCCAGCACTTGAACACCGTTCAGGACGGGTCACGGCCATTCCCGGCCCCTCCGGTCCTTGTCAGTGCACCAGGTCGAGCCGGTCCAGTTCGTCGTGTTCTCCCCGCGCCGCGCCCTCCCAGACCAGTGCCAGGACGGCGGCCAGGGCGTCCAGCTGACCGTCGAGGTCTCCGCCGATGGCTGAGGTGATCCGTACGACGCCGTCGACCTCCTGCGCCTCCGCGTGGCCGCAGACGGCCCGCCCGCCCTCGACGACCGCGCGCCGCTCGGGTTCAAGCAGCCCCGACAGGTCCCGCGCGATGCGCGTGGGCCGGAACTGCGGCTCGGCATCCAACAGATCATGGCCGCCATGGGCCCCCGTCAGAACGAGCAGGGAGTCCATACCGGCGCGGTTGGCGCCGAGGATGTCGGTGTCCAGACGGTCGCCCACGAATATCGGCCGATGGCATCCCAGCCGGGCCACCGTGGCGTCCAGGAGTGGCCGGTGCGGCTTGCCCGCCATCACCGGCTCGCCGGTGACGCTGGTCGCCACCACGGCCATCTGGGCCCCCGCCCCGGGGACCAGCCCGCGATCCGTCGGCCGTGTGCTGTCCGGGTTCGACACGTACCACCGTGCCCCGCGCTGGATCGCGATGCAGCACTCGTCGAGCCGTGGCCACGTCATCTGGGGGTCGTAGCCCTGGATCACCGCCACCGGGCCGTCATCCGCACTGGAGACCGGGCGCAGGCCGTGGCCGGCAACCTCGTCGATGAGAGCCTGGGCCCCGGCCACGAGCACCGGTGATCCGGCGGGCAGCTGCTCTGCGACCAGCTGGGCGATGGCCTCGGCGGAGGAGACGACGTCGGCCCGGGTCACGGGGATGCCCATGCCGTTCAGCTGCTCGGCGACGACCTCGGTGCTGCGGGCGGCGTTGTTGGTGACGAAACCGACCTGAATGCCGCGACCGCGCAGGGCCTCGACGGTGGCCGGTGCGGCCGGTATCGCCTCGGGCCCCAGGTAGATCACCCCGTCCAGATCGAACAGTGCCGCGTCATAGGCGTCGATCACAGCCTCAGTCATCCGAATCCTCCGGGTCCTCTCCGTCGTCCTGTTCATCCTCGTCGCCCAGATCGACGCCGTCGATCCGGGCGATCCGCTCATCGGCATCGAGCAGCCCGGAGGCGTCGAGATCGTCACTGCTCGTGAACCACTCCCTGGCCGCCGCCGTGTCTCCCTTGCGCAGCAGCGCCTCGGCGTAGGCGTAGTACAGCCGGGCCCGGGCCTCATCGGAGCCGTGGACGCCGCTCACCGCACTGTGCAGCAGCCTGAGCGCCTCCGCGTCCTGACCCATGTCCTGCCTGGCACCGGCCTTGACCAGGACGAGTTCCACGCTCTGGGATGAGCTGAGATCCCCGGCCTCCTCAGCCTCCTTGATCAGGCGCAGTGCCGCCTGCGGGCGGCCCAGAGCGCGCTCGCAGTCGGCCATCACCGGCAGATAGTTGTCATTGCCGGTCATACGTCGAAGCGTCCGGTAGTCATTGAGCGCGGAGGCGAACTCTCCCGCCGCATAGGCCGTGTCGGCAGCGGCCTCCCGAAGCACCGGAAGACGGGCCGCGCGGCGACGCGCCGCCTGTGCGTGCTTGTTCGCCAGCTCGGGGTCGGTGTCTATGAGCTCCGCGGCTGCCACCAGGTGGCCCTCAATGATGTGGGCGACGTCGGAGGGCACACCCCGCAGCTCCGCCTTGACCGAAGGAGGCAATGCCTTCTCATCGAAGTCCATCGGCGCCTCGGGCTCGTCGACCCGGTTGCCGCCGGGCCGACGATCTTCTCCGGACCTCTGGAAGGATCCCCCGCTACGACGACCCCCGTCGCGCCGATCCCCCTCGCGTCGATCGCGACCCGCGTAGCGGCCACGGTCTTCCCCGCGAGACCGGCGATCCCCTCCTCGGCCGTCGTCACTGCGCCGGCCACCGTCCCACCTGTCGTCACTGCGCCGGTCATCACCGCGCCAGTCATCACGGTGCCAGTCATCCTTGCGGCGCTCACCGCCGCGCCGATCCGTGTCGCGACCGTACCTGTTCCCCCGGTCCCCGTCACCACCCCGATCGTCCCTGCCGCGCCCTCTCTGGTCTCTACTAGAACCCTGCCTCGGCCCCTCACCGCGCCGGCCCTGCCCGAACCCACCACGACCACCACTGCCTCCACGGCCACCGCCGCCGTAGTGACGGTCGCCCGACCGACCGCCGCCCGAACGTCCGGAGCGGTCTCCGCGGTTCCCAGAATCAGCCATGAAGACATCCTCTCCCACATCGGGTCTGTGGGCCAAGATGCGGTGATGTGCAGGGACATGTGAAAAGAGGGA
>OMJG01001140.1_pt1 | contig 16438 bp, 17 predicted proteins | sample 1646431 | NCBI WGS metagenome assembly OMJG01 (sample SAMN03771674, study PRJEB25209) | food metagenome | isolation source: Cotija cheese | place: Mexico:Jalisco,Michoacan | collected 2011-12-12
TGCAACATCTTGCAAAGGAGTTTCTGAAACGTGCACAGGAACACCCAACTGATCCGAGAATAATTGCCCCAAGCCATCGATTAGAGCTCCACCACCAGTCAACATAATACCATGATCGATAATATCAGCTGCTAATTCAGGTGGGATCTGTCCTAAAAGATCCTTGGCCGCTACAACGATACTTTCCAAAGTATCATGGATCGCACCTTCGACCTGATCAGAAGTTAATTCAATTTCCTTAGGTAATCCATTGACTACATCACGACCGCGTACTTGGATCTCTTCATTACGATGACCAGGAACCGCAGTTCCGATCTCAATTTTAACTCGTTCTGCTGTATGTTCACCGATCAATAAGCCAAAATCTTTTCGAATATAGTTCACGATATCCGTATTGAGACGATCACCAGCAACACGTAATGAGCTGCTAGCAACGATATCACCCAATGAAAGAATGGCTATATCACTAGTTCCGCCCCCAATATCGACTACCATATTACCCACTGGTTTAAAAATTTCCAAACCAGCACCAATTGCAGCCACTTTTGGTTCAACATCGACATGGACTGCTCCATTACCAGATTTTTCGGCAGCCTGCCGAATAGCCTTACGCTCAATATCAGTTGTCCCTGTTGGACAACAAATTAAAATATCAGGCTTGGACATTAATCCTTTAACATTTAGTTTTTTTATAAAGTAAGCGAGCATTTGTTCAGTCATATCAAAATCTGCAATTACCCCGTCTTTAAGCGGGCGGACTGCTCGAATGTTTCCTGGTGTACGTCCCACCATTTTATATGCTTCTGAACCAACTGCCAATATCCGGTCCGTATCTGTATCAATTGCCACTACAGAAGGCTCATCTAACACAATGCCTTTGCCTTGAACATTGATCAAAACATTGGCGGTCCCCAAATCAATACCAATATCCTTTGCCATTATAGTTCTCCTTTAATTTTATACAATAAGTCTAAATTAAACCATATCTAAGTCATTATATCAGACTGCTAATAAGATGTATATAGTTGCTGATACATCAACGTTTTCAAAATAGTTAAGTCTATTAATTTTTCTAAATTTAGTCAAACTCTAATGTTAAAAGTTTCTCTCTAAAAATGCACAAATTATTAAACGGTAAATTTATGACTATGTTAAAATAAAAAACGCCCACTATCAAGACTAGGTGGACGATTTTCAAATTCCAATTTAGGTAAATTCAAAACACAAACGGCCCTATAACTCGTAAAAATTGGGCTGTCTGCAAAAACTAGTTTTGTGTTTTCTTTTTGAGATCGATCGTTGTGCCTGTTAGGTCGTCAATTCGTTTGATCGATGCACCTAAACTAGCGAGTTTTTCATTGAAGTGATAGTATCCACGATCCAAATACTCTAAGTTAGTAACTTGAGTAATGTTTTTAGCAACCAAGCCTGCTAATACAAGTGCAGCGGCTGCACGCAAATCAGTGGCTGCAACTTCTGCCCCAGTTAAGTCATTCGGACCATACATCACAGCTGAATCACCTTCGATCTTAAAGTTGGCATTCATTCGGCGTAACTCTTCTAAATGCATAAAACGATTCTCAAAGACCGTTTCCGTCATAACACTAGTACCGTATGCTTCTAATTGTAAAATAGACATTTGCGGTTGGAGATCAGTTGGAAAACCAGGATGCGGCAAAGTTTTGACAGTGGTAGGCTGTAATTTTTCTGGTCCAATAACACGGACCCCATCTTCCTCATCAGAAACAATAACTCCCATTTCTTCTAATTTAGAAATCAATGGTTTATTATGCTCTGATATTGCATCCTTGATCAAAACATTGCCATGAGTCAATGCAGCAGCAACCATGAATGTTCCTGCTTCGATCCGGTCTTGAATAATAGAATGTTTTGCACCATGTAACGAAGACACTCCAACGATTTTGATCGTTTCAGTACCCGCACCTGTAATTTTTGCACCCATTTGATTTAAAATGTTAGCTAAATCAACGATCTCAGGTTCACGAGCAACATTATCGATCATAGTTGTCCCTTTGGCTAAGGTCGCAGCCATCATGATGTTTTGAGTAGCTCCAACACTTGGAAAGTCCAAATAGATATTTGCGCCAACTAAACCGTTAGTAGTCGCCTCTATGTATCCGTCGTGTTGCTCGATTTTAGCTCCTAAAGCTTCCATTCCCTTTAAATGCAGGTCGATTGGTCGCGTACCTATCGCGCACCCACCAGGCATAGCTACTTTTGCATGTTTCAGCCGAGCCAACAAAGGACCTAATACAACGATCGATGCTCTCATTTTTGAAACATACTTGAACGGAGCTTCATATGATAGATCCCCAGTCGCATCCAAAGTGATCGACTTTGCTTTTTCATTAAAGCCAACTTTAACATTTAAGAAACGGATCACATTGTTCATAGTGTAAACATCAGACAAAATTGGAACGTTTGTCAATTCTGTTCTGCCTGTTTCCGGCAAAATGCTTGCTGCCAAAATCGGCAAAACAGCATTTTTTGCTCCTTCAATATCAACAGTTCCACTTAACCTTTCCCCGCCACGTACAATAATCTTTTCCACGTTTATTCCTCCAATAGTTTAACCAGAGTACATCATAAATATTTAAAATTATTATTTACTAAATAAATACGAGAGATTCCGAATGTTATCAATAAAGCTTAAAAAGAATTCACTACACAAAAAACCAAGGGCAACGGAAACCAAAACCAATACAAGTTTATATTTTCCCTGCCTTTCTGGTACGATATAACGATCTAATCTTAAAGCCTGTAACGCAGAAAAAGCGAAACCAATGAAAACAAAATGACTCACGATCGTTAAAATTGCTTGAAAACCCATCCACTTCATAAAAATCCCTCAAATCAATGTTTATAAACTTAATAATATCATACATAAATAATTTTAAGCAACTGACACGGAGGGTTTTATAATCTTTTTAAGTATTTTTTCAAAGTTTTTCATTATCACAAAAAAAACACAGATCTTGTTGTGATCTGTGTTTTGCTTGTCATTTTAAATTAATGATTTGAAATATTCAATCGGTTCAACGCTCGACGCAAGGAAACCTCGGCCCGACGGAGCTCATCAGGATTATGGGCTTGTTTTGCCTTCTCGATACGTTCTTGAGCTCTTTCACGAGCACGTTCCGCACGTTTAGAATCGATGTCTTCTTTACGCTCAGCGGCTGAAGCAACGATTGATAATGTGTTATTGGAAAATTCTAAGAATCCGCCACTAACAGCAACCTCATCATATTCGCCATTATCTTGACGAACTCTGATCTCATCAATTGCCAATGAAGCCAACAACGGCAAACGATTAGGCATAATACCTATTTCGCCTTGGGTTGTCTTGCAAATAGCCATATCAGTAGTCTTTTCATAGACACTGCCATCTGGTGTAACAACGTTAACAGTTAATTCAGGTTTATCAGCCATCAGACTTTACCTCCTTAATTGTTTTGCGTCATTTTTTTAGCTTTTTCAACAACTTCTTCGATTTTACCAACTGAACGGAAAGCATCTTCAGGCAAATCATCATATTTACCTTCAAGGATCTCCTTAAAACCTTTAACTGTATCTTCCAAAGGTACGTATGCACCCGGTAGACCAGTAAAACTTTCAGCAACGTGGAAATTTTGTGACAAGAAGAACTGAATTCGACGTGCACGGCCAACGATGACCTTCTCGTCATCAGACAATTCATCCATACCTAGAATCGAGATAATATCTTGTAATTCACGGTAACGTTGCAAAACATGCTGCACTTCAGTAGCAATCGCATAATGTTCTTGGCCAACAATTTCTGGTGTCAAGGCAACAGAAGTTGAAGCCAATGGATCAACAGCAGGATAAATACCTTGCTGAGTCAATGAACGTTCCAAGTTAGTAGTTGCATCCAAATGCGCAAACGTTGTAGCTGGAGCAGGATCAGTATAATCGTCGGCAGGCACATAAACAGCCTGGATCGATGTAACGGAACCCTTCTTAGTTGAAGTAATACGCTCTTGCAACTGACCCATTTCAGTAGCCAATGTCGGTTGATAACCAACGGCTGAAGGAATACGGCCCAGCAAAGCAGAAACTTCAGACCCAGCCTGGGTAAAGCGGAAAATGTTATCAATAAATAACAAAACATCTTGGCCTTCAACATCACGGAAATATTCCGCAATTGTCAACCCAGTCAACGCAACACGCATCCGAGCACCAGGCGGCTCGTTCATCTGACCAAACACCATGGCAGTCTTTTCCAAGACTCCAGATGCTTTCATTTCAAAGTAAAGGTCATTACCTTCACGAGTTCTTTCACCAACACCGGTAAAAACAGAGATACCATTATGTTCTTGCGCGATATTGTGGATCAATTCCTGAATCAAAACGGTTTTACCAACTCCGGCACCACCGAACAAACCAATCTTACCACCACGAACATATGGGGCAAGTAAATCGATAACTTTGATCCCAGTTTCCAGAACTTCAGTACTTGTATTTAATTCATCATATGCAGGTGCATCGCGGTGAATCGGATCCCGCCGATGATCTGCATCAAATTCAGGCCCATTATCAATGGTATCCCCTAGGACATTGAACACACGTCCAAGCGTATCTTTCCCGACAGGCACACTGATCGAAGAACCAGTATCAACGACTGTAGCGCCACGTTTTAAACCATCTGAAGAATCCATGGCAATCGTACGCATGATGCCATCGCCCAACTCAAGGGCAACTTCCATCACTAATTGTGTACCATTATCAAGTTCAACGGTCAAAGCATTATTAATATCAGGTAAAGATTCATTAAGAGGGAATTGTACATCAACAACTGGTCCGATAACTTGAACAACTTTACCAGAACTCATTCGTTAATTCCTCCTATTTTTATTCTAAGGCTGCTTGAGCACCAGTAATTTCCGTGATCTCAGTCGTAATAGCACTTTGACGAGCACGATTATACTGCAGCTCTAAACCAGCAATGATATCATCCGCATTATCAGAAGCTGAACGCATAGCAGTAGAACTAGATGCATGTTCAGATGTTTTGGCATCTAACATTGCACCATAAAGCAGACTTTCAGCGTACTGCGGCAAGATCACTTCCAAAATTGCATCCTCAGATGGTTCGGTATCATATTCAAGATTATAACCCGAATCATTTGTATCACTCAGCCCCTCACTACCAAGGTTTTCTGCTGAGATCGGCAGCATTTGCTCACCTCTAAATGTAGAAGTCAAAGAATTGACAAAATGGTTATAACAAACAAATAATTCATCAAACTTTTCACTTTCAAACATTTTTAGGATCGCACGTACGATCGGGCGAACTTCCCTAAATGTTGGGACGTCACTTAATTCACGATATTCGTACACGATATCGTAACCGCGTTTCTTAAAGAAATCGGCACCCGTACCGCCAATTGCTACAATTTCAATATCATCTTTGGAATGATGGTTTTTCGAGATCAGGCCCATAGTCTGCTTGATCACGTTACTATTATAACTGCCAACCAAACCACGATCAGAAGTGATCACAACAAGACCTGTCTTTTTAACTGGCCGTTGTTGTAACATTGCAAGTGAATTAACCTCGCCTTCTTCAACAATTTCAGGTGCCTCAACATCGTCTAACAGATGCGATGCTGCTAGATGGGTAATGACATTCCGGATCTTGGAAGCATAAACCTGATATGTGGTTGTATGCTTTTGAATCTGATTCAGCTTGGCAGTTGAAACCATCTGCATAGCAGTAGTTATCTGTCCTGTCTTTTTTGTTGAGGAAATTTTTCTTTTGACCTCTTGTATAGATGCTGGCATCAGTTGTCACCGCCCTTCTATTTTTTACTAGCTTGAAATGTCTCCGCAAATTCAGAAATTGCTGCATCGAGCTTATCAGCCTCAGGTAATTGCCCTGTTTCTGCAATTTCCTTAAGCAGATCTGCATAGTTATTATCCATATAATCAAACAATTGATCCTGATACGTCAAGATATCGTCGACAACAACGGAATCTAAAAAACCATGCGTTAATGCATATAAAATAACAACCTGTTTTTCAACAGCTAGTGGTTCATGCAAAGGCTGTTTCAAAACCTCAACAGTTCGACGACCACGGTTTAATTTAGCTTGTGTAGCTTCATCTAAATCAGAACCGAACTGAGCAAATGATTCCAATTCACGATAAGATGCCAGATCCAAACGAAGAGTCCCAGCAACTTTCTTCATGGCCTTGATTTGAGCGTCACCACCAACACGGGAAACCGAAGTTCCGGCATCGATAGCAGGACGAACACCTGAATAAAAGTTATCACTATCCAAGAAGATCTGACCATCTGTAATAGAGATCACGTTAGTAGGAATATAAGCAGAAACGTCACCGGCTTTAGTTTCAATAAATGGCAAAGCAGTCATTGATCCTCCGCCAAGCTCATCATTTAACTTAGCAGCACGTTCTAACAAACGTGAATGGAGATAGAAAACATCACCAGGATATGCTTCACGACCAGGTGGCCTTCTCAAGATCAATGAAAGTTCACGATATGCATCAGCTTGTTTTGATAAGTCATCATAAACTACCAGTACATGTTTGCCATTATACATAAATTCTTCACCCATAGCAGCACCAGCATACGGAGCTAGCCATAACAACGGCGCTGGTGAAGAAGGACCAGCTGAAACAACGATCGTATAGTCCATTGCGCCATACTTTCTCAAAGTTTCGACCTGGGTCCGGACCGTTGATTCTTTTTGTCCAATAGCAACATATATACAGATCATATCCTGATCTTTTTGATTCAAAATCGTATCGATCGCAACGGAAGTTTTACCAGTTTTACGGTCACCAATGACCAACTCACGCTGCCCACGACCAATCGGTACCAAAGCATCGATCGCTTTTAAACCAGTTTGTAAAGGTTCAAAAACTGATTGTCGCTCCATAACACCTGGTGCCTTTTTTTCGATTGGGCGGGTCTTATCTGTTTTGATCTCACCTTGTCCATCAATTGCTTGTCCTAACGGATTCACAACTCGACCGATCATTTCTTCACCTACAGGAACTTCCATGATACGGCCGGTACGCTTAACTGTTTGTCCTTCACGAATATTATCGTATGTTCCCAAAATAACAATACCAACATCGTTGGACTCTAAATTTTGGGCCATACCATACGTTCCGTCTGAAAATTCTAACAATTCACCAGCTAAGGCGTTCTCTAAACCATTGGCCCGCGCAATACCATCACCAACATAAGTAACAGTACCAACTTCGTCAACGGTGAGTTCATTTTGATAATTTGCTAATTGCTGTTTGATCAAAGTACTGATTTCCTCAGCCTTAATGCTCATAAAAGTCTCACCTCTTTAAATCAATTTAATAACAGACGTTTGATTTTGTCTATTTTGGACTTGACCGAGCCATCATAGATATTATCTCTGGAACGTAACACAACTCCACCAATAATTTCTTCGTCTACGACCGGCTCAAGGACAACTTTATTAGCGCCTACAACTTGAGCAAATTTAGCTGAGAGTTTTGCTTTTTGTTCATCATCCAATTCGATCGCTGTCGTAACTTTTACTCGAACTGTCCCATTCTTTTCGTCATTCAATCTGTTAAATTCATCTATTATATCTATCACATTTTGCAACCTACCATAGTCGGACAACATTTGTAAAAAGTCCTTAACTAATTGGGAAGCATTTGTTTGCATGCTTTGAAGCATTTCATTTTTTGCTTCTTTAGTGATCTGTGGGCTCGCAAAAAATACGAGCAGGTCAGGTTGCTCTGTGATCACTGTCTGTAATTCAACAAGCTCCGTTGCGGTTTGAGAAGTAATATCTTTTGACTCAGCGACATCGAAAAGTGCCTGACCGTAACGACTTGCTATTTCAGCACTACTGAGCGCCATTTTGCTTCCCCAACCCTTCAATATATTTGTCTATTAATTCTTTTTGGTCATCTACTGTAAGTTCTTTTTCGATGACCTTTGAAGCTATTACAATAGACAACTCTGCAACGTCATTTCTAACACCATCCAGAGCTTCTTGTTTTTGCCGCGAAATATCCTTTTGGGCATTACTTTTCAAGACCGTTGCGTCATCATTAGCCTGTTTCACGATCGTAGTCCGCTGTTGTTCAGCGTTGTCTTTTGCTCGTGACACGATCTGACTAGCTTCGTTGTGCGAATCACTCAAAGCATCTTCACGTTGTTTAGCTAACTTTTCAGCTTTTAATCGGGCCCCTTCAGCAGAATCCAAGTCATTGGAAATTTTATCCGCACGCTTTTGCAGCATATTTTGAATCGGGTCCCAGGCAAAATGTCCGACCAACGCCATCAAAATCACAAATAAAACGAGATAAAACAAGAAGTCACCCCAGGCAATTTGCTGTGCTGCACCAAGCAAAAACGTTGAATTCATCTATTGACACCTCCTCTATTGACATCAACTTTAAATTTTTTTAAATTATTTTGCGTACAATAGGAAGGCAATAACAACAGCAATGATCGGAACAGCTTCGATCAAACCAACCCCGATAAACATGTTGGTCCGCAATTGTCCAGATAACTCAGGTTGACGAGCTGTTGACTCCATCATTTTCGAAATAACTAAACCATTACCTACACCAGTACCGATAGCAGCTAACCCAGCAGCAATTCCGGCACCTAATAAAGCTAAACCTGCACCAAGAGACATAATTAAATTCCTCCTTAAAATTATAAAAATTATTCTTTTTCAACCTTTTGTGAAATATAAACCATTGTCAACGTGACAAAAACGTAAGCTTGGATAGATCCAATAAACACAGAAAAGCCTTGCCAAATCATTTCAAGGGGAACCGAACTAATGGTTCCCAGCCAACCAGCTTTATCCATGGAGCGGATCGTCGTCAATAAAACTTCACCAGCAAAAATATTACCATATAAACGAAGAGCTAACGTTAAGAAATTAGTAAAATCTTCCAATAATTCAATGGGAAATAATGCCGGCATTGGACTGAGGTAGGAATTTTTGAAGTAACCCTTAAACCCAAACCTTGTCACACCACAGAAGTCTGCTAAAACCATCACAAGTAATGCCAACGTTAATGTTGTCATAGGTGAAGCTGTTGGACTCTTAAGATAGGTGACGTCTCCAACACTAAATTGAATCATTAACCCTATTTGGTTACTGATAAAAATCAGTACAAATAGTGTGAAAGAAAACAGTTGATAATTCCTGGCCTGTTCATCAGGTATATTTGCTTTAACGATATTATTCGTAAAATCTATCAACCATTCGAGTGCATTCTGTTTCCCTTTAGGTTTCATTTGTATATTTCTTGAAAATACAAAAACCAACAGGAAAACGATAATAGCTGCAGCCAAACCTGACAGACAGTTTCCTACATTAAAAGGAATACCCAAAAGTGTAATAACTTTTGCTCCCTCATTCACCAAGTCTCACCTCTTTTCAATTGTAATCACTACGGCTGAACTTTTGCGGTAGAACCGTAAGGTTGATTCAAGATGTAGTATCATTGAATACATCTGAAATCATACCACCTTTCACCATTAAAAATAAAGCTTTTCTTGCATTATTTTCTGAAAAACTGCGACTTGTTTAAGAAAATAATTTTCGTTTTTCAAAAAGCCGTAAAATTTATCACTTTCAGTTTTTTTGTTCCTAAATCAACCGCTTCCATTTAGTGGAACTGGAAAACCGGACCCAAACACCAAATTTCTTGCATTTGCCCCGGCTATTTTTACTTATTAAGTACTATCTGTTTATTACTTTGTTCCAAATAAACGGTCACCAGCATCGCCCAAACCAGGCACGATATAACCGTCTTCGTTTAAGTGATCATCAAGAGCGGCGGCATAAACGTCAATATCAGGATGCTTTTCACGCAATGCTTTCACACCTTCTGGTGCAGCAACTAAACAAACAAATTTGATTGTTTTGGCACCGCGTTTCTTTAAAGCATCAACTGCCATAATTGCAGACCCTCCTGTTGCTAACATTGGATCAACAATAATCATTTCACGATTGGCAATGTCATCGGGCATTTTAACGAAATATTCATGCGGCTGTAATGTTTCTTCATCACGGTACATCCCAATATGACCAACCTTAGCCGCAGGGATCAACTCTAAGATTCCATCGACCATTCCTAAACCAGCACGTAAAATTGGAACAATAACTACTTTTTTACCAGCCAACTGCTTTTCCGTTGCCACCTCAACAGGTGTTTTGACCTGAACGTCTTCCAAAGGCATATCACGTGAAACTTCATAAGCCATTAGTTCAGCAATTTCATTGACCACCTGACGAAATTCACGGGTACCACACTTTTCGTTACGGATGATCGTCAGTTTATGCTGGATCAATGGATGATCCAAGATCTCAAATTTTCCCATTCCTTATAACACTCCTTTAATTCACTCTCTTATCCATTCTAATAGAATTTTGCGGTAAAAACCAGAAAAATCTATAATATTCCGAATAAAAAAATTTTCTCAAAAACCTAATCCTGCGGTTTGAAATAAGTGCCTCCGGAAGATTTTTTCAAACGATTCATATACGCTGCACCAAGACCTTTTTCTTCAAAAGAACATGCTAAGATCCAGTTAACTTTTTGCTCATTATCGAAATAACGTAAACCATCAAATAAACGATGAGTAGCCGAAGCCAAGTCATTACCCATATCATAAGGTAAAACATTAGCAGGAAGTGATCCTTTTAAAATTTGTGAAGGTGCCATGATACCTATGTTTTCCGATTGGCTGCCGGCCCATGCCAAAGCTTGCTTCCAATCATTTGGACGCACGATCAACACCTGGGCTGCCGGAGCATAATGCTTATATTTCATTCCTGGGGCTTTAGGTGTTTCGTTAGCACCTACTTTATGCTGATCAGAATCAACTGAAAGCCCGATCGTCTTTTCGATCTGTTCAGAAATAATACCACCCGGTCGCAAAATTGCTGGTTCTGAGGTACTCAAATCAACGATCGTTGATTCAACACCAACTGCAGTTGGCCCATCGTCTAAGATTCCCGCAATTTTACCTTCCATATCATGAAAAACATGTTGAGCTGTTGTCGGGCTGGGTTTACCAGACGAATTAGCGGAAGGCCCAACGATCGGCACCCCTGCTTGGGCGATCATCTTGCGAGTAGTTTCATTTTCCGGCATCCGAAATGCAGCGGTGCTTAAACCACCCGTGACAACTGGTGATAAAGAACCGGGTTTTATTTTAAAAACCAAAGTTAGCGGACCTGGCCAAAATGCCTTGATCAGCTTTTCACCGTATTGACCATAGTCAGCAATATATTCAGCAGCCATTTCCGGCGAAGAAACAGTCACGATCAAAGGATTGTCAGAAGGACGCCCCTTAGCTAAATAGACACGCTTAACGGCTTGTTCATTGGTAGCATCAGCCCCCAAACCATAAACAGTTTCAGTTGGAAATGCAATCAGTTCGCCTAACTTGATTTCTTCAGCAGCTTTTTTTGTTTCTGCTGGAGAGTATATCTTAGTTATCATCATATAATAAATTCATCCTTTCTATTTAAAAATCACACGTACCATACGATCATGTGCTGTGATATCACGTTTTAATGTAACTTCTGCTTGAGGAAAAGCTTCCTTAAATATTTCAACAACTTGCTTTCCTTGTGCATAGCCGATCTCCAAATACAATTTAGAATTCACATGAATATAGCTTGAGACCTGCTGAGCTATCCTACGATAAAAAGCCAAGCCGTTATCAGCCGCAAACAAAGCCAAATGTGGTTCATGTTCAAGTACACTTTTATCCATCTCATTTTGCTCGTTTTGACTAATATAAGGTGGATTACTGACTATAATATCATAAGGACCATCTGTCAAAGGTGCTAACAAGTCACCTCTTAGTATGGAAACATCCAAGCCCAAATTAACTGCATTTTCTTGAGCGACTGCTAACGCAGCTTCAGAAATATCAGTCAATGATACTTGCCAACTGGGCAACTGACTTTTCAGCGCTAAACCGATCGCTCCAGTACCAGTCCCAATATCTGCCACTTTTTTGGTTGTCCGCTCATTTCCTGAAATGATCCAGTCGACTAATTCTTCTGTTTCTGGACGAGGGATCAAAGTTGCTGAAGTTACCTTAAGATTTAAACCATAAAAATAAGCATTACCTAACAAATATTGGGCCGGCCACCCTTGACAATATAATTCGACATTTTTTTTAAAATGTTGCCACTTTTTTTCAGGAACTTCTTTTCTAAGATTCATTAAAAACTCCGTTGCTGAAAAATTCATTTCTCCATATAATAATAAATCAGCTGCTGATGGATCCAAACCAGCCTTTTTTATAAAAGAAAAAGCCCATTGCTGAGCTTCAAAAAAAGTTTTGCTGTTACTCATTTTCTAAGTTCTCCAAAGCTTTTGTTTGATCATACAAGATCAAGGCATCGATCACCTGATCAAGTTCACCATTCATAATGCGATCCAACTTGTTAAGAGATAACCCGATACGATGATCGGTGACCCGATTTTGTGGGTAATTATATGTTCTGATCCGCTCGGAACGGTCACCGGTCCCGATGGCCGACTTCCTATTCTCATCATATTCATTTTGTTCTTTAGAAGAATAGTAATCGTAAACACGTGCCTTTAAAATTTTCATCGCTTTTTCCCGGTTTTGTTGTTGTGAACGCTGGTCTTGCATCGCAACTACGATTCCTGTCGGCAAATGGGTCATTCTGACAGCAGAAGAAGTCTTGTTAATATGCTGTCCACCAGCACCGGATGAGCGGTAAACATCGACTCGAATATCTTTAGGATCAATATCGATCTCAACATCTTCTTCTTCAGGCATAACAACAACAGTCGCGGTTGAGGTATGAACACGCCCTGCAGATTCTGTTGATGGAACACGTTGAACACGATGCGCTCCACTTTCATACTTCAGCTTCGAATATACTTTGCTGCCATTGATCAACAACGCAATTTCTTTAAAGCCACCGACTTCAGTCACATTTTTATCAATGACTTCGATCGACCAGCTTTGTCTTTCAGCGTACTTACTGTACATATTGAAAAGATCAGCTGCAAACAAGCTAGCTTCATCGCCACCGGCGGCACCCCTGATTTCCATGATAATATTCTTACCATCGTTAGGATCTTTGGGCAGCAATAAAACCTTGATCTCATCTTCTAAATTTGCACGTTCTTCTTTAGCAGCTGAAAATTCATCCTTGACCATTTCGTTCATTTCATCGTCGTCAAGACCGGTACGCATCATCTCATCATCGTCATCAATAGTCTTTTGAACTTTTTTTAACTGACGAAATTTTTCAACTGTTTCCCGCAGATCTCCCATTTCTTTGGATAATGCAGTAAAACGCGCGGTATCAGCTATCACATCTGGGTCGGAAAGAAGCTCAGCTAATTCTGCATAGTGATCTTCCAAAACCTGCAATCTTTCAAATATCTTATCCATTAGTAACTCCTTTACTTATCTTCAGCTTTTAAATGAGGTCTTTCAACAATTGGCTTAATTTTCTTTTGGGGGATCAAAATAATGTTTACGACACACAGGGTAATACTGCTCATTGCCTCCAATAAGGATCTGCTCACCAGAATATACAGGGGAACCATTATTGAAGCGTAAATTCATGATTGCTTTTTTATTGCAGAACCAGCAAATAGTTTTCATTTCTTCTATTTTATCTGCATACAATAATAAATACTTTGATCCCTCGAAAAGTTCATTACGGAAATCATTTTTTAAACCAAATGTGATGACTGGTATTTTCAACTGATCAACAATCTTAGTCAGCTCAATAATATGATGTTTTTTCAAAAATTGAGCCTCATCGATCAGTAAACAAGATATATTTTCATGTCCATCTTTCACTAACGAAAAAACATCTGTTTCGTCAAAAATAGGCACAGCCGTTCTTTTTAACCCGACCCGACTCGCAATGTAACCTACACCTTCACGGTCATCGATCCCACTGGTACAGATCAGTACTTTTTTACTTTGTTCTTCATAATTATGTGCGACTTTCAAGATTTCGATCGATTTGCCGCTGTTCATCGCTCCATAGCGAAAAAATAACTGTGCCACTCTGCTTCATCTCCAACTAAAACTTCATTCCTTAGTATAAATGATTTTCAGAAAAATTTCATCTCTTCATTTAAAATAGATCACTGACTGCTGTAAAAATGCCCCTAGAAATACGAGAAACTTAAAAAAAGTAAAAGCCCGCATTACCCTAACTGATTTATGGTAAGATACCATATGGTACTTATTTTTAAGTAAAGATACATTATTTTGGAAGTGGAGGAAAGACAAATGACGCTGAAAAGCTCGTTAGCAATTGCAGCCGGTAAATCTTCATACTGGTTCTTACACAATTTTATGCATGGTGGAACTTCATTACCAGGTAAAATAACACTTTCAATCGACCCTGATGTTTTACGCGATTTGGCTAAAAATTACGAGATCGTGATCATCACTGGTACGAACGGAAAAACTTTAACAACTGCACTTACAGTTAAAGTCCTACAAGCAAAGTATGGCAATATCTTGACTAATCCCAGCGGATCTAACATGAAACAGGGGATCGTCACAGCCTTTTTGACTAACAAAAAAAGGAAGAACGGTAAAAAAATTGCAGTTTTAGAAACTGACGAAGCTAATGTCCCGATCATTTCAGAATATATCAGACCGGCTGCGTTTGTTTTGACTAATCTTTTTCGCGATCAAATGGACCGTTATGGCGAGATCTATACAACTTATGAAAAAATTTTAAAAGGGATCAGGATGCATCCAAAAGCAACTGTGATCGCAAACGGAGATGCACCGATCTTTAACAGCAAAGAACTGCCTAACCCCCTGATCTATTACGGCTTTGACCACCAAGATGACCAGGAACAAATGGCTCCGGCCAACACAGATGGTTTATTGTGTCCTAAATGCCAGCACATTTTACATTTTAAAAATCTAGTTTATAGTAATCTTGGCAAATATTACTGCCCTAATTGCGGTTTTAAGCGGCCAACACTGCAGTATCGAGTTAATAAGTTAAGTAAACAAACACCACAATCTTCAACTTTTGAGATCGATGGTCATGAAATGACGATCCATATCGGCGGGACCTACAATATTTACAATGCACTTGCAGCATATACCATTGGTGCTTTTTTAGGTGTTGAACCAAAAAAAGCTGTCCAAGCTCTTAGCGATCCCGACAGTAAAGTTTTTGGACGACAAGAAGTGATCAATGTTAATGGCAAAGAAGTCACGTTGATCTTAGTTAAGAATCCAGTCGGATTAGATCAAGTTTTACAGATGGTCAAAAGTGACCAAGAACCCTTCTCCCTGGCTATTTTGTTAAACTCAAATTATGCTGATGGGATCGACACCAGTTGGATCTGGGACGGGCGTTTTGAAGATCTTCCTTTTGACAGGATCCCTGTTGTCTTGACCGGCGGCGAACGCTATAAGGATATTACTTTCAGATTAAGGGTCGCCGGCGTGCCTGAGAAAAACTTTGAACAAGAAGAAGATCTTGAAACCGTGTTGAAAAAAATCAAAGCTATGCCAACAAAACATGTTTACGTCTTAGCTACTTATACTGCTGTTTTACAGCTTCGTAAAATGTTAGCACAACAGGGTTACATTAAAGGAGGAATGGATTGATGGAATATTCATTGAAGCTGGCCCACCTTTATGGTGATCTTTTGAACACATACGGAGACATCGGCAACATCTTGACATTGCAATATTATGCCAAGCAAATGGATGTTGAACTCGCTGTTAAAGTTGTTTCATTAAACACACCTTTTAAAGCCGATGATTATGATATGTTTTTCTTTGGCGGCGGCCAAGATTACGAACAAATGATCGTTTCCAAAGACATTCAGGATAAAAAACAGGGATTGACCGATTTTATCGAGGACGGTGGTCCAGGCTTAGCGATCTGTGGCGGATATCAATTGTTGGGCAAATATTATATTGGAGCTGACGGGCAAAAAATATCCGGTATTTCAGCTTTGCCTCACTATACTAACAGTCAAGATAACAACCGCTTCATTGGAGATATTACAATTAAAAATGAAGGATCTGGTGATGTATATCATGGGTTTGAAAACCACAATGGCGTCACGTATTTAGGAAAAGGTGAACGTCCATTAGGTACAGTTATATCTGGTCATGGAAATAATGGCGAAGATGATGGTGAAGGGGCCATTTACAATAATATTTTCTGTTCCTACTTTCATGGCCCGATTTTAGCCAGAAACGGAGAACTAGCAAAAAAAATGCTGTTGACAGCTCTTAAAAGAAAATATCCTGATGCTGATTTTTCAAAGCAGGAAGCTTTAGAAATTAAACCAACTTAATCGGGTAGGAGATAGTTCACACTATCGACCTCCCACACCACCGTACGTACGG
>OMJG01001143.1_pt1 | contig 16397 bp, 14 predicted proteins | sample 1646431 | NCBI WGS metagenome assembly OMJG01 (sample SAMN03771674, study PRJEB25209) | food metagenome | isolation source: Cotija cheese | place: Mexico:Jalisco,Michoacan | collected 2011-12-12
GGTTAAATTCTTGGAACATATCGAGATTGAGTTGTTTTAATGGTCGTTGTCCTACGATGGCTAACAATGGAACGTTATCATATTTGGCATCATATAGTCCATTGAACAAGTGAGTTGCTCCTGGACCGGCGGAACCGATACAAACACCTATTTTTCCAGTAAATTTGGCACTCATTGCAGCAGCAAGTGCTCCAACTTCTTCATGCCTAACTTGAACAAAGTTAATATTCCCTTGTTCTTTCTCAAATGCGTCCATCAACGAGTTAAGAGAGCCAGCTGGTAATCCATAAGCATTGTGGATACCCCACTCTTCTAGCACCTTTAAGCCAGCAACCCAGCCATCAATTGTGTCACTCAAAATCAATCACTCCTGTAATATTATTGTATATCTTTATAGACATAGACAACTGCATTATACTCCTAATATCTTATTAGTCTACCCTTGAGGCTCAAAAAATCCAGTTTTTTTCACAAATAGAAGCATTTAAGAAAGCTTTTTTAATAAGCTTACAAAATTTTTGATGGCGATTTATTGAAATGGGTTACTTCGCTAAATACAATCGCTTTTTACAAATCTGCTAATCAAAATAAAAAGGACCATCTTGAAAAAGATGATCCACACTATCAATTGCAAATTCACATTCATTGTATGTTTGTCTTATTCTAAAAGATTGTTACAGATTGATTACCTCAGCCGTTAAAAAAATATTACTGGTTAATGACTTCAGCTTTTAAAAAAAAACTAATACTGGTTAATAACCACAGCTTTAAAAGATTATTACTGGTTGATGACCTCAGCGACATCGTCAGTAGTCGTAACATGGACACTATCTCCCTTATAAGCCATGGCATACATACCACCAACAACCAGTGCTCCCCCTACTAAATTCCCAATAACTACGAAAAACAGATTGACCATCATTTGTGACAGCGAATTGAGACCATTAGCCATCCCCATCGTCAACAGAAAGACATTCGCAACACTATGTTGAAAGCCCAAGAATACAAATGCTGATACAGGAGGCCAAATCAAAATCATCTTTGCTATATGCGACTGGCTGCTATCGGCAAGCCAGATTGCAAGAGTCACCAACACATTGCAGAAAATACCTGAAACAACCATTTCCAATGGGCTTGCTTCAATCTTTGATAACACCATGTGTTCTAGGACATCACGATTTTGTTCCGTTACAAAATGCATGACAGATCCTGCACAGTAAGCCGTTAACATCGCCCCTACAGCATTGAAAATCAATACCACTAGCCAATTCTTTATCATTTCCTTAAAGCTGATGACTTTCATATAAAACCCAAGAGAAAGTTCCAGAATGTTGCCAGTAAACAACTCTCCACCTGCGACAACAATCAACAATAATCCTATTGGAAAAAATAGAGCGCCTATCAAGGCATTCAAATCAGTTGTGACAGAACTCATAACTTTAAAATAGAGCAAATAGCCCAAAGAAATATAGACACCTGCTAAAAAACCCAGAATAGCTGTCTTATAAAGAGGTTCAACAGCCTTTGCTTCCCCCTTATGAGAAGCATAGTGCAATAAGTCGTTACCTAACAAATCCATTAATATACCATCCTAATCGTAGTTATTTACCCATCAATCTCGAGTTTTTTTAGCTAAAATCCAAGCCGTGCTTATTGTTTCGTTCATTTGCCATACGACATCATTTCAGTTGTTATTTTCTTATCGCTTACATAAGTATATAGGAGGGTTAAACTAAATAAAAGCTAAATAAAGACAACACTAAACCCAAATAAACAACTCACTAATAAATAACCCACAAATAAATAACTCATTAATAGGCAATTCAGTGAACAACAAAATGAAACACTCAATAAACAATTCGATTCAGAAAATCAACCCTAAAGTCCCCGTCACCATCCTGTGTTAAATGAGATAAACTGGTTGATTTAGGATCAGGAATAGTTAAAACATTCTCTTTTACTAAACTAGCAATCAAAAAACGGATGGCGATACGATGAGAGACTATAACGATTGTTCCGCCATTAACCCCTTCAACAACACGATTAAAACCTTTACGAATACGTTGTGATAGTTCTTTAAACGTCTCTCCACCATTGTGTGCTTGATAATGCGATTGATCATACCAAAAATCATGCCATTCTTTAGAATCGTTGGCTTTAATATCTCCAAACCGTTGGCCTTCCCAATTTCCCATGTTGAGTTCTTGGAACTGAGGGACAATCCTTAAATCCGTTTTGATAAACTCATTCAAGTGTTCAGAGGTTTGAATCGCTCTTTTACTAGGACTGGAATAAACCCCATCAATATTATCGATACTGCCATCTTTAACCATCTGTGCCAGTGTTTTCCCTAAAAGCGTTGCTTCTGCCTCTCCTTTAGCTGTCAATGGCGAGTTTTGCCAGCCCTGCATTCTTTTTTCCACATTCCATACTGTTTGTCCATGACGCACAAAATATACTTGTAGTCCCATAAATCAGAGTCACATCTCCTATTAAATAGTGTTGACATGTATTCTTATTTCGTTTCTTCCTTACTATATTGTAAAGATAAAAGCCTTTATTTCAAGGTTAACTTGAGCGTATGATAGTCTATCTCGCCTCAGACATACAGTGCGTGTTATTTGAGCTCTTTAACCAATACTGTTACGTTTATAGTATAAGGGAGGAACGTAAGATGGACAAAAATTGGATCAAAAAATTACCAATCGACCAAATCACTGATATTTCACCAATACAAGGTGGGGATGTCAACGATGCCTATCAAGTGGTAACGACCAACAAACGTTATTTTTTATTAGTCCAGCCTGATCACCCAAAGTCATTTTATGACAGCGAGATTGCTGGGTTAAATGCCTTTAAAGAGGCTGGAATTAATGCACCACGTGTCATCGCTAGTGGCGACATAAATGGTGATGCTTTTTTGCTACTTAACTTTTTAGAAAAAGGAAGTGGTAGTCAAAGAGAATTAGGTCAATTAGTGGCTAAACTCCATAAAACACCTTCACCAAATGGTCAATTTGGCTTTGACTATCCTTACTCTGGCACTAGTATCACCTTTGACAATAGCTATACTGATTCATGGATAGACCTCTTTGTTAATCGCCGTCTTGATAAATTAGCTCAAGTGATCCTGGAAAAAGGATTATGGACAGAACAAGATCATACGCTTTACAAAAAGGATCGAGAAATCATCGTCGCTACTTTAGAAAAACATGACAGTAAGCCTGAGTTGCTTCACGGAGATTTATGGGGTGGTAACTACATGTTCTTGTCAGATGGTAGTGTCGCACTCATAGATCCTGCGGCTTTATACGGTGATCGCGAGTTGGATATTGGTGTCACAACGGTGTTTGGTGGTTTCAACTCAGATTTTTACGAGGCTTATCAAGCATCTTACCCACTGGCTCCTGGCTACCAAAAGCGATTGGAATTTTACCGTCTCTACTATTTGATGGTGCATGTGAATAAATTTGGCGCCTTATATGCCAATAGTGTGCAAAATGCTTTAGAAACAGTCTTAAACACCTGATAAACACCCGTTCTTTTTTGACTTATTCTGTAGCTGGTTATACAATACTTCTAATAAGTGAGTTTGCTAGTATTATACCGTTTCTTGCTTAGCACCTCTCACTTAATCATCGGTGTCTCTTAATCAATTATTGATGCCCAATATTTAGTATTCGATTTTCGATTGTATTCGATTATTGATGCCTAGTATTTAGCACTTAGCACTCATCATTAAACATTTATAGTTTAATATTTAATGATTATCACTGATTTTTTACATGGCATTACCATCAAATTTTGGGGAGGATTCATATGAAGAGCATAATATAGGGTGGTCAGGTCTTATTACCGCATGCAAATGATTTTGTAAAGTTAGATATAGTGGTTGATGATTCAGGGTATATTTCTGAATTAGGAGATGATATTGCTATCACTGGGAGCGAGATGACTCACGTGATTGATGTCACTGACAAGTACATCATTCCGGGATTGATTAACGCTCATGCCCATTTATTTGCCTCAGGGAATCTTTCCGATAAAAAACCGACAGCTGTAGTCGTTAAAACCATTGCAGCACTTCTTCAAACAAAGGTTGGCAAAAAGGTTCTTACTGATCGCATGAAACACAATGCCTTAACTGAATTGCGCTCAGGTGTCACAACCATCCGCTCGGTCGGTGAATTCCATTATCTTGATGTTAAATTAAGAGATGACACTGAAAAAGAAGTCGGTATCTATCCAAATCTTTTAGTTTCAGGTTTCTTCTTGAGCATAACTGGTGGACATGGTGCTCCTTATCTAGCTCTTGAGAGTGACTCTCCTTGGGACGGTCGTAAGAATGTCCGTAAGAATGTTAAAGCTGGTGTCGATTGGATCTAAATCTGTGCCACAGGTGGTGTCACAGATGCTAGACGCGTCGGTGAAGCTGGTGCCTTACAATTCACTGAAGAAGAGATGACAGCTATCTGTCAAGAAGCTCATAAAGTCAATTTGATGGTCGCTGCACATGCACAAAGTACCGAAGGCGTTCGATTAGCTCTAAGAGCAGGCGTTGATACAATTGAACATGGGGCAATAATGGATGACGAAATTATTGAGCTCTACAAAAACAATCCAAATAGCTACCGTGGCTACTCAGCACTCATCCCAACTTTCGCACCAGCCGCTCCATTCACCCTACTTGACCCTGACGACTTGAAACTCGACCCGATAACAGTCAAAAATGCTGAAATCGTATATCACAATATGATTACAGGTTACAAACAAGCACTGGAAAATAATATCAAAATTGGGGTAGGAAATGATGCCTCCATGACCTTTGTGACGCACTATGATTTCTGGCGTGAACTTGATTATGCCAGCCAAATTGCAAATCTCAAACCGATTGAAGTTATCAATTGTGCTACTGCTGGTAATGCTGAGATTGTTGGTCTTAAGGATAAAGTTGGTACGATCGAACCTTCTAAAATGGCAGATTTACTTGTCCTATCTTCTAACCCATTGACTAATCTCAAACATTTAACAGATATTCATTGCGTCATTAAAAGTGGTACAGTAGTCCCTGATCAAAATACTGATGCCTTTGAACGCCTTGATTACTTACTAGATGATATTGCTAATAACAAACTACCAGAATCATTGAATAAGATTTCTTTAGAAGAAGAATAGTTTTTTACAGTGACATTACAATGACAGGAGATAAGGTTCTTTCACCACCTATTAGCTATTGAGGTTTAATTCCTTAGCACCAAAAAAGATTCAGCTAACAATGATTAGCTGAATCTTTTTCCATCCATAAGTCAATCTATCTTAAAAATTTAATCCACTATTTTCAGCTAGACCTCCTTATGGCTCGAAGCTGACCGCTCATTGAACATCCTTGTTTTTAATCAAGTCAACTAAATCATCGAATGTATGTGTGAGGTCATAATCGTCTTTTTCTTTCACTTCACTCAGTCTCTTTAAAATTGTTAATATTTTGTTTGGGTCGGTTTCTTTGGTGTGGTCAACGTAATTCAGTTCTCTCAACCAATTATAGTAGGAGAAACTTGCTTTTCCATAACTATTATCAAATACCAATACAGGTGTCTTAGTAATAACGGCAAAAACCATTCCATGCAAGCGGTCAGTCACGACAACTTGACTACTCTTGATTTCCTTAAGCTTGTCATGAATCAAGTCGCGTCTTTCCACAAGGTTAACCGTTCTCTTTCCAGTTTCTTCCTCACCATCATCTGCGTATTCTGGCATCGTAGTATCTGTTTGATCGACCTCAGTCCCTGCTTTTTCAATACGTTTTGAAAGCTGATCAATCAACTGATCATCCGTCACTTTTTCAGAGTCCTCACGAAGAATAAACAGTACTCCATCACGTTTAACATCTGCAAGTTCTGGGTTGAGTGACAAAACAATATCTGAGGTAAACAACACTTTAGCTTTAAAGTACTGTTGAAACTTAGCTAGAGACTTTGACTCTCTAGCAACAATCGTCAGATTAGGATTCTTATTGTAGGCTTCTTGGCTCAGTTTCAATTCTTTTTGACCTTCTGGTGTATCCAAAAAGTTAACGGATTGTGGGAAGGAGATAGTCTTATGGTTGATAAACGTACTGAATACTTTTCGTCTAGCACGCTCATGGTTCAAGTAGACACTTCCGATATTTCCTCCACCACTGTAGCCGATAATATCGTCATCTTGCAATAGTGGTAATAATTCTTCTATTGCTTTATCGGTTTGAGGTTCGGTTATTTCAATGTAAAGAAACTCAGGGAGATACTTTTCAAAGAACCTTTTCTCAGCATGGGCAATGGCTAAATCGCCTAAATTATTGTATGTTGGAACGCCGAACATAAAGAATCTTTGCCGATCATCTGGCAACTGTTTTAAGAAGTCTGCTAGGCTTATATCATTGTTTGAATAATCAACATTTAGTTTTTCAAAGTCGCTTACATTACTTTTTGTCATATAGTTCCACCCTTTTTATTTTTTTAGCACACCTTAATTGTACCATTGTCATTCTGAAACTAATAAAAATATACTTAATGATGAAAGAACGGCTTCTGATTGAGCTCTATGATTCTTCAACCGAAAGCTATATCTTTTTTCTCAACCTTTCCTTTTTTCACTACTGTTTCTTTTTTGTATTTGTAACCGCTATAATTATTTTTTTGCTATATTATCTGCCATACTATGCTATTATAGGTGTAATAATTCACACTAACTTTAAAGACATTAAATCACACGATAAGGAGTTGAATCCCGTTTTGCTACATTTTGCTAACGACTATTTACAAGGAGCTCATCCTGACATTCTAAAAGCATTACTTACGACTAATAATGAAAACTTAGCCGGCTATGGTGAGGATCATTATTGCGCGTCCGCCAAAGAAAAAATATTGGCTGCTTGTCACTCTGAAGATGGCGATGTTTATTTACTATCGGGAGGAACTCAAACGAACCAAGTTGTGATTGCTGCTTTATTACAATCGTATGAGTCTGTCATCAGTGCTGATATTGGTCATATTGCTTTGCATGAAGCTGGGGCCATCGAGTACTCTGGTCACAAGGTTGTCACTTTAAAAGAACAAAACGGCAAATTAACAGCATCCGCTGTTGAGGACTATCTCACCGCATTTTATCAAGATGAGAGCCACTGTCATATGCCCCATCCAGGAATGGTTTATATCTCACACCCTACTGAATTTGGAACATTATATTCAAAAAAAGAATTGACTGATCTGTCACTTTTATGTCGTAACTACCATATCCCATTATTTATTGACGGGGCTCGTTTAGGGTATGGATTGGCTTCTCCTGAGTCAGATCTATCACTACCTGATATAGCAAGGTTAAGTGATGTGTTTTATATCGGAGGCACTAAAGTTGGGGCATTATCAGGCGAAGCAATCGTTTTTCCCAAAAAAGAAACAGTCCCACAACACTTTAAAACAATCATTAAACAGCACGGGGCACTACTTGCGAAGGGCCGGTTATTAGGGGTTCAATTTGACACACTCTTTTCTAATAATTTATATCTCACGATCAGCCAACAAGCGATTGACACCGCTGAGCTGCTCCGTCACGGGTTAAGAAAAAAAGGCTATCAATTTTTTATTGATTCTCCAACAAATCAGCAATTCATAATTTTAGAAAATAAATTTCTAGAATCGTTGAACGATAAAGTGACTTATACTAAGTGGGAACCTTACGATAATAACCATACCGTCATTCGTTTGGTGACCAGTTGGTACACTAAAAAAGAAGAAGTAACAGCTTTATTAAACTATTTTTAATAATCTCTTTAATAAAAACATTAAGAACACATCTTAGAGCCAAAAAGGACATAAAAAAGCATTTGCGAATTGATATCAGCAAATGCTTTTTTGGTCTATTTAGTTATATGACTAAGTTATATGATTAAATTGTATGAATAAGTTTCATCTACAAGCTACATCAATATATTACTAATCGCATCGCTTTGGTGAACGCCTTCTCATTTTATGTCTGGCAAAGTTATTTCTTTAATTGCCGTTCCCTGTGATTCTCTACTTTCACAGGTATTGGCTCTTTTCGATGCGGATGCTTGACCTGACTGTTTTGAGTCGCAAACAAAACCACGGCCGCAACAGCCACTCCAGTTAAGTTACAAATAAAGTCCTTCATGGTATCATACAAAGCTGCCTGCCCAGAAAGGCCCTGATACCGTTGCATATTGAGATTAAATAGGTAGTCCCCCGTAAACTCATAAATCTCCCAAAAAACACCTAAGGTTGTTGCAAAGCACACCGCAAAGGCAATACGCGTCAAAACTGGCCAAGTCTTATCCGTTAATTTATAGCCGACATCCGCTAGTATATATCCACTAAAGAGATGGAGAACAGAGTCAAAATAGATGAAACGCGAATAGAGTGTAAAACCGTTACCACCACCTATAGAAAGAACAATAAAAAGATGGATTAAAAAAGTAGTCGTCGCACCAAATTTCCCTACCAAAGCATCTGAAAAATGAGTCAAAACCAGTAAGAAAAAGATGCCAGCACCCAATTGCAGGATATGAAAGGCATCACTTTCAAGCGTTCCAGAAACAATTGCTCGCGAAATACTCAACACTATTATTACTAACATCGAGCCTAATAAAACCACTCGACATTTTTTAATTTCATTCTACTATTATCCTCTCATCAAAGCTGAACACTAAAGCTGAACACTAAAAAAGACTCTTTTAACCATAGTTTTATCATAACCAGATAAATAAGTCGACTTTTTTCTATTCTATCAGATTTTCAACCAGCACAGGAAAAACGGCGTTTTAAGTATTTTTCTCTCTGAGATACGTTTCCAATGACTGTCCCACGTCCTCCTGTGTCAACGCTACAAACTCTGATTGGAATTTCCTTTAGCTGGGCAAAATCAACCGCTTCTTTGTGGATCACCCGATTGCCAAGACTAAGCAATTTATAGTAAGACTCATAGCTTAAGAAATCATAATAAACCTTGTGTGTCTTGATGTCATCGTTATAGATACCATCAGTATCCTTCCAATTCTCGTAGAGAGTCGCATCTATTGCATATGCAATAACCGCGGCAGTGATATCAGAACCACCTCTAGTAAAAAGATGAATATTGCCCTTGTAATCTCCATAAAAACCTGGCACCAAGCACCTACGATGTTGTTTACTAGCATCTAAAATAGCTGCACTACTGCGTTTAATATCAACAGTTTGATCCTTTGAAAAAAAGATTAACTGTCGTGAGTCAACAAAGGTCATTTCAAAATACTCTGACAAAATTGTGGCACTTAAATATTCACCCGTTGCAAGACAAGTGTCATAATCACCATTCAGCATCCGATTAGTTGCTTCTTTAAATAGTTGACTGTAGTCTTTCTGACATTTTAAGGCTGATATTATATCCTGATGGTAAGCTAAGAAAGGTGTTATCAACGCCATTTTCTTTTCTATAATTGTTTCTTGGTAAATCCCAATCAAGACATCTGTTAATTTCTTGCCGAACTTATCTCCACCAAATGCTGAGACAACAACCATTTGGTGGTCACTATCTAGAATTTGGCTTTTTATTTTTTTAATTTGTTCGATTGTTTGCAATGACGATGACCCAAATTTTGCTACTATCACATTAATCCACCACCAATGCATAAAAAGAACTGTTTTCTAATTCATATTGTGTCGCTTGTTTAATTTCTACCTTGTCTCCCGAGACAAGGTAATAAGCGGCAGAAGGCTTATTATCAATTGGAATAGTTTTGTCATCTTGAATTTTTGCACGATAGTATTGTGCCTTAGAAATCAAGTATATGTCTGACACAACTGCACTAGCAGTTGGCAAAGACCCTGCTCCAAAACCTGTTAAAGTGACTTTATGATTATATTTTGAGACAATTGAAATACTGTTCACCTCATTATCGACATAATAAAAAGGATGAGACTCATTAACGAAAGCAGCTTCGCAACGTAAGCTCAACGTTTGATCACTTATTTCTGCGGTAACAATATGTTTGATATGATATCCTCTTGTTAAAGCGTCATTAATAATCTCTGGAGTAACATTAGTAATGCCACTCACTTGTACGTCTTTTAAGGTCAATGGTTGTTTAAACGCAATTGTCGCTAAAATACTTAACTTCCTAGCTGCATCGAATCCTTCAAGATCATCGGTAGCATCTTGTTCTGCAAAGCCATTTTCCCTAGCTTTAGAAAGAGCTTGATCTAACGAAACACTATTTTCTGTCATTTGTGTCAAAATAAAATTGGCAGTCCCGTTTACGACACCAGAAACAGATGAAACATCATCAGTCGCACTTGTTTTGATGATGGTCTGAATAACAGGGATCCCCCCACCAACGCTAGCTTCATAATGCAGGGCGACTTGGTTTGCTTCAGCGAGTTGTGTTAATTCCTTAAAATGCTTACTAATCACATTTTTGTTTGCCGTCACAACATGTTTACCTTTGGCCAGTGCTTTTTTAATGCACTCATAGGCAAAATCTTCCCCACCAAGCACCTCTACAATAATATCAATGGAGACATCATTCAGTATTTCTGCAATATCAGTTTTTAATCGTTGTCCCACAACATCTCGGTAAGTTTCACGGGCAAAAATAGCAGTAACTTTGTAATCTGAGTCGTTACTATCAACAATTTCCACCACACCTTTACCAACTGTTCCATAGCCTAAAACCGCAATGTTCATGACAAGTCCCCCTTATTCAAATCGTATGGTGTATTTTGATAGACATAATAGTTAAGCCAATTTGAAAAGATCAAGGTTGCAGTTGAACGCCATGTTAAGTGTGGTACTTCAAATTCATCATAATAGTGAACTGGTTTATGAATGGATTGCCCTTTTGCGACATCCCTCTTGTATTCTTTATCCAAGGTATTAACGTCATATTCTAAATGACCTGTAACAAATAAATTACGATTATCCCTTGACTTAATAATAACCGGCCCAAGTGATTCTGATGACACTAAAACTTCTAGGACATCACTCGCTTGGACCTCTTTACAGTCCAAGCTTGCATGACAGGAATGCGGAAAATAGAATTCTGGATTTAAGCCACGTAACAAACTATCTGAAGGTCTATTACTAAAATGTTTAAAGACACCGAATCTTTTCTCATCTAAAGGGTGCTTTTCAATCCCGTAGTGATAATACAGTCCAGCCAATGCTGCCCAACAGATATGAAAGGTAGTAGTCACATGTTTTTGAGCAAAGGTAAATATTTCTTCCAACTCGCTCCAGTATTTGACCTGTTGATAATCCATTTTTTCAAGTGGTGCTCCTGTAATGATCATTCCGTCGTAGTTTTGTCGCTTTATTTCTTCAAAAGTTTTGTAAAAAAGTTGCAAATGTTCAGGTGGTGTGTGGGTCGCTTGGTAAGACTCGGTTCTCAAAAAAGTGGCATGCACCTGTAAAGGTGTATTTGACAATAACCTTAACAATTGTGTTTCAGCTTCTAGCTTAATTGGCATTAAATTTAGGATGACTATTTCTAGTGGACGAATATCTTGAGTCGATGCTCGTAGATTATCCATTACTGCAACATTCTCATTGGATAGTGTCTTATAAGCAGGTAAATTTTTGGGAATCACGATAGGCATAATAAACTTCCTTTACTGTGTTATTCTTAAGGGTGGTTTTTCTAAGTCCCACTAGTTGAGACATTGGGTGGATCGTCTAAAAGTATACAAAAAGAACCCACCCATAAGGATGAGTTCCACTCATGTTACCACCTTTTTTTATACCAACTTCACAATTGGTACCTCATTGAGTTCAGTTAAAACTCAAGTGCTATAATGGGCACTCCCATCTCGTCTTATGACAGATTATGGAGAAATCTATAGTCAGACGATACCGCTCCGAGGCCATTTTCAATTTGTAGAAACCTACTTGCTTTCACCCACCGCAAGCTCTCTAAAAGTTCTGTCAAATCTACTTTCCTCTTCTTAGCAACTAGTCATCTACGTAACTAGTCATCTATGTAACTAGTCATCTATGTAACTAGCCATCAATATAAAAACAAATTTGCTTATTTTAACAATATTCTACACCAAACACATGTAAAGTGCCATAGTAAAATGTGAATTTGATGGCAAATCATTAACAGGTTTTAACACGTTAGATTTATTGGGGATGTTGTTCATTCCAACTTTCGCTAGCTTTCTTTTTGGCCTCTTCTTCTACCTTTTTAGCACCTCTGAGCTCATCTTCAACATCTTTGAAATCCAAGCGTGTGATTTCTCCACCAAGGTCATTCATCACTAGTTTGTTTAACGGACGATTGTCTTCTTCTTCAGCAATCAAGATTAAGCCGGTCTCGCCTTCACCGATTTTTTCAATCACTTGTCCAAAGACCGATTGAGCCGTTGTGATTTCTATAGCGTCTCGTGAAGCCCCAATCATACCACCAGCAAACCAGCCGAGTAGCATCCCTAACGGTCCAGCTAACACTCCTACCAACATCCCAATTAAACCACCTGTAGACGTGTTGTTACCACCCGTAAAATCTATAAAGTCATCAACCTTAAATTTATGAGTGCCATCAGAGGTATGGGTCACCACTGCCATCTGATCTCCTTTTAACTGTCGTTCAGTATGAAGTTGCTTAATTTTAGAAAAAGCTTGATAGGCTTGGCTCTCCACTTCAAAATGTAAAATAATCACTTTCTTGCTCATCATTATCCCTCCAAAGTTAAGTTATGATCTATCAATCAATTGAAATTTAACAGGTGTAGCTTCACTGACATTTTACAATAGTACGTCCAACATGCGCCCCTTTTAACAACTCATCCACTGTTTCAGTGACGTCTTTCAACTTAATTTCGCGATATGTCAACGTTTTAACCACATTCCAGTTGGTAGATAGTAAGTCCCAAACTGCTAAACGGTCTTCTAGTGAAACATTGACAGAATCAATTCCTATTACTTGAACAGCTCTTAAAATAAATGGCAGAACCGTCGTTTTAATGGTAATACCGCCAGCATTTCCACATAGAATCGCTGTGCCTTGATAGGCGAGCTTTGGTAATAGTGCGGACAATAATTGACCTCCAACAGTATCAATAACCGCTCTATATTCAGCTTTAGTCAGTGGCTTGATTTTTTCAGAAATAAAGCTGTCTGGTGAAACAACCTCTTTTGCCCCTAGTTCCAATAACCATTCTTGATTTGTTTTACGCGAAATAGCACTGATGTGGCTATAGCCTAAAAGATTTAAAAGCGCTATAGTGATGCTGCCGACCCCACCACTTGCACCAGTGACCACTATCTTACTGTCTTTAGGATATGCGCTATCCTCAAGACGTTTGACCGCCAAAGCAGCCGTAAAACCAGCCGTTCCATAAATCATGCTTTCTTTTTCAGATAAACCAGTTGGCAACTTGATTAACCAACTAGACGGCACATGTTGATACTCACTCAGGCCGCCATCATGGGAAACTCCAAGTCCATATCCAGTGGCTAGTACCTTATCTCCTGGATGAAAAGCCTCAACCTCGCTTTCTACCACTTCCCCAGCCAAATCAATTCCTAAGATTCTTGGATAGCCTGCGACAACGCCACTGCCCTCAACGGTAGCTAAGGCATCTTTGTAATTAACCCCTGAATAGGATACCTTAACTAGGACTTCGCCTTTTGGTAGATTCTTAAGTGTGTGTGTAACAAGTTCAGCTTTCACTGAGTTGGTGTTACTCACCATGACTGCCTTACTCTTTATAGTCACTTATCTATCACCTCTTCCCCTTACTTATTTGTCTTTTACTATCTTTTACTATCTTTTACTATCTTTTATACTTCTCTTTTCATATACTATACCATAATATATATTTTTAAACTATTCAGTACATTAGCTTTTTAATGCCCTTCATTTGGTGCTATACTATCTCTAAAACTTTAAAGTGACTGTACTGCACCTTTTGACTATTACTAAACGCTACTAGACAACTACTAGACAACTACTTGAGTCTACTTGTACTGAAAGAATCGTCTTAGATTTATGCAAAAGTAAGGAGAAAAATATGACTGATATCAAACGAGAAGACGACAAACAACTCATAACAAAGAGAGTTTTTATTCTTCATGGCTACGAATCTTCTCCCAATCGTAATTGGTTTACTTGGCTAAAGGAAACCATTGAAATCGAATCAACTGCAGCAGTTACCATTATCCCTTTTCCAGATTCTAATCATCCTGTCCTAGCGAATTGGTTACAGACCTTAGAAAATCAGCTACAGTACATTAATGAGCAAACTATTTTTGTAGCTCATAGCCTTGGTTGCATCACTTTACTCCACTATCTTAATCAACAAGCTATTCTGCCACGATTTAAGGCTCTATTTCTTGTTTCAGGATTTGACCAACCTATCCCTAATTTACCTCATTTGAATCCTTTCGTAGTCGATAGTTTAACGATTGATTACACTAAAATAATAGCCGCGACACCCGTAAGGACTGTTATTACTGCTAAGGATGATGGCATTGTTCCCACCCAACTGTCAGTCGACTTGGCTAGCCATTTAAAAGCTTCTTTGTATCAAAGACATAGCGGTGGTCACTTTATGCAAGAAGAAGGCTTTAAGACCTTCCCATTACTCAATGATTTCATCAGCCAACAGTTGTTCTAACAAAAGTTGTCCTATCAGTTACGACAAACTTATCGAACTTATGGACCACAACTGATTGAAAAGTAATCTATTTTTTGATAATGTATCTTCTGTTGATTTAATTCATGACCTCTTTTTAAATAGATAAATCATTGCTTTGTTCTTGAAGTCGTGTGTTTTGGTAAAAGCCACTTGAAACAATATGTTGTATCGGTATATAATGTAAACACAATATATAGTGTTTAAAACTCTTAATTACGACTCATCATCACTATTTAAAAATGTAAAAAGAGATTAAACCAGTAATAGTTAGGAGAGGGGTCGATGGCAATTATTGTTATAGGTGGCATGATTGGCGCGGGTAAAACAACCACAGCTGAACTGATTGCAGAATCATTAGATAGCGAGGTATTTTACGAAAGTGTTGAAGACAACACTATTTTGCCATTATTTTACACGGCAAGTACAGAAGAACAAAATTTAAAGAGGTATCCTTTTTTATTGCAATTAGATTTTTTAAACAGCAGATTCACAAATATCAAACGAGCTTTGATCAACCAAAACAATGTTCTTGATCGTTCAATCTATGAAGACTGGTATTTCTGCAAAGTCAATAAAGATATCGGTCGCATTTCTGAGTATGAATTTGGTATCTATGAAAAATTATTGAACAATATGATGGAAGAGCTAACCGAGCTACCAAAAAAATCACCTGACCTGATGGTCTACCTCACTGGATCTTTTGACACCATTTTAGATCGCATTCGTTTACGTGGTCGAGACTTTGAGCAAGACAAAGGACTGATTGACTACTATTATCATTTGTGGGAAGGCTATGATGATTGGGTCGAAAAATCATATCATGCCTCTCAGGTGTTGTGGATTGATATCGATAAATATGATGTCGTTAAACGACCAGCCGATCGAAAGATTGTGACAGACCTCGTTGCCTCTAAATTAGCCAAATTGCGTGCTTAATAAAAGCAACGTAAAATCGCACGAGGCACTGACTTCTCAATAACTCGAACCAAAATCCCACCTTTATAACAAGGAATACTTAAACCCTCATAAAAAGATTCGCTGTCTATGCCATATCTTTTTATGAGGGTTTAAAATAGTTTGAATTCATGATCATCTAATTGCCTGAGATTTCTATTACTGTTATCATAACAATAAGTCAGTCATTTGAAGCTTACACGGGTTTTATTAAAGAACAAGAAAAGTTAAAAACGGCTATCAGAGGTTAAAGCGACACTAATCATGACACATATAAAGGAGCAAGTAGCGAAATGTACTACAAAAAAGATGTGATTTATCAAATTTATCCAAAATCATTTCAAAGCACCACAGATAAACCGACTGGTGATTTAAGAGGGGTCATCAAAAGAATACCTTACTTAAAGAAACTAGGAATCAAAATGGTTTGGTTTAACCCCTTTTTTACGTCTCCTCAAAAAGATAACGGCTATGATATTACAGACTACCGCGCAATTGACCCAATATATGGCACAATGGAAGACTTTGATGCTATGGCGAAAGCTTTAAAAGAAAACGGGATTGAATTGATGCTAGATATGGTGTTTAACCATACATCTATCACGCATGAATGGTTCCAAAAAGCCCTGGCTGGTGATAAAAAGTATCAAGATTATTATATTTTGAGACCTCTTAAAAAGGATGGATCACTGCCAACAAACTGGGAATCCAAATTTGGTGGACCAGCTTGGAACAAATTTGGAGATACTGACCTTTACTACCTTTGCTTGTACG
>OMJG01001144.1_pt1 | contig 16371 bp, 14 predicted proteins | sample 1646431 | NCBI WGS metagenome assembly OMJG01 (sample SAMN03771674, study PRJEB25209) | food metagenome | isolation source: Cotija cheese | place: Mexico:Jalisco,Michoacan | collected 2011-12-12
CCGTCGCCGGCCACCGAGTCGAGCTTTCCCCAGCCGACCTCGTTGTCACGGGCGGTCCGGGCCAGGGCCTCCAGGACGCCGACGACGCAGGCGGCCTGGGCCGCGGACTCGGGGGAACCTGCCGGGATCTCAGCCGCGGCGTCCTGGGTGACGTCGCGGTGTCCCTCGGTCGGAGCCACCGAACCGAGTTTGTACCCGGGTGTGTCGGCCGGAGCCGTCCACAGCCTCTCGAGCTCGTCGTCGAGGAACATCACCGTCACCGACGCCCCGGCCATGTCCAGGGAGGTGCCATGCTCGCCGACCAGGGGGTGGACGATGGTGTGGCCGCCGTCCTCAAGGATCTGGGAGACGGTGCTGTACAGGACGAAGAGCTCCTCGTAGGTCGTCGCTCCCAGGCCGTTGACGAGCACCGCGACGCGACCCTCGTAGCCGTCCTTGCCGCGTTCCGGCTCCTCCTCGAGGACCGCCTCGATGAGGTCCTTGGCGATCTCGGCGGCCGGCTTCATCGGATGGGTGGACAGCCCCGGCTCGCCATGGATGCCCAGCCCCAGGGCGTAGGTGCCCGCCTCGACCGTGAACAGCGGCTCGGCGGCGCCGGGCAGGGTGCATCCGGAGAAGGCCACCCCCAGCGACCGCGTCCGGTCGTTCGCCCGCTTCGAGACGGCCTCTGCCTCGTCCAGGCTCATACCGGAGGCGACGGCGGCGCCCGCCACCTTCACCACGCAGATGTCCCCGGCGATGCCGCGCCGGTCATCGGCCTTGTCGGGCGTGTTGGAGGCGATGTCGTCGGAGGTCGTGACGATGCGGACGTCGTGGCCCTCCTTGCCCAGCAGCTCGGCCGCGGCGCCGAACTGGACGAGGTCCCCGGCGTAGTTGCCGATCACGACGAGGGTGCCTGCGCCGTTGTCGGCGGCCCTCACCACGGACTCGACCTTCGAGGAGGAGGGTGAGGCGAAGATGTTTCCGCAGACGGCGCCGTGGGCCATACCCGGGCCGACCCATCCGCTGAAGATCGGGAAGTGGCCGGAGCCGCCGCCGATGACGAGGCTGACCTCGCCCTTCGGGCTGGCGGTGGAGCGGACGACGCCGCCCCTGACCTCCTGGATGTACTGACGGTTCGCCGCGACCATGCCGTGCACGGTCTCGTCGGCGAAGGTGAGGGGATCATTGACCAGATACGTCATCGTTCTGCTCCTGGTTCGAGGGTCTGGTGGGTCGAGGGTCTGGTGGGTGGGCGGAGGCGTCCCGGCGGCGCCGGGACGTCGATGGCGGGACGCTGCAAGTCAGGGTTCGACTGTGACCTTGATGGCCCGGCCACCACCCACCACGTCGAAGACGCCGAGCGCATCGGCGAGGGGGATGTGGTCGGTGATGAGGTCGGCGACCGGCAGCTGTCCCGAGGCGATGTACTCCATCGCCCGGCGATGCTGTGCGGGTGCCGACGCGTTCGCGCCGTGGATGTGGAGCTGCCGGTAGTGGATGAGGTTGGAGTCGCAGGTGATGGTGGGGGAGGTCTTGGGCAGTCCCCCGAAGAAGCAGATGCGGCCGTTGCGGGCGGCCATCGCCAGGGCCTGCTCCTGATTCGTCCCGGCCGGCGTGGCGGTGATGACGACGTCGGCGCCGCGTCCGTGGGTCAGCTTCATCACCTCGTCGACCGGATCAGTGGTCGAGGAGTCGACGGCGGCGTCGGGATGGACGAGCCCCGCAGCCAGCCCGAGACGTCCGGGACGGTGATTGATCATCACGACCTGTCCGGCCCGATACACCCCGCGGGCGATACGGGTGTGCATGCACCCGATCGGCCCGGCGCCGAAGACCACGACGACATCGCCCTCCTGGATGCCCAACTGCTCCTGGCCGTTGAGGGCGCAGGCCAGTGGTTCGGCGGCGCTCGCCTCGGCGAACCCCACCCCGTCGGGGATCCGGTTGAGACCGTCGGCGGCCAGGACGGCGGCGGGGACCGTCATGTACTCGGCGAAACCGCCCTCGTACCAGAACCCCATGAGCTTCTGGTTCTGGCAGATCGACGGCCACCCCCTGCGGCACTCGTAGCAGTCACCGCACGGCACCGCGGCGATCGACTGCACCCGGTCGCCGGCGCGCCAACCCGCGACGTCCCGCCCGACCTCCACGATCTGCCCGGCGATCTCGTGTCCCATCGTGGTGACCGGGGTGATCGCCGGGTGCCCGTTGCGGAAGGTCTTGAGGTCGGTGCCGCAGGCCGAACAATTCCTGACCGCGATGACGATCTCGTCGTCACCGCAGATCGGCTCGGGGACGTCCTCGAGGCGGACGTCGCCGGGAGCGTGGAAGCGCAGCGCCTTCATGGTCGGCGCCGCTACTCGGGCAGCCCGGCCAGGATGGCCTTGGAGGCGGAGACGCCGAGCCGGCTGGCTCCGGCGGCGATCATCGCCAGGGCGGTCTCGGCGTCGCGAATGCCGCCGGAGGCCTTGACTCCCAGACGGTCGCCCACCGTTTGGCGCATCAACTCGACGGCATGAGTGCTCGCTCCGCCAGCCGGATGGAACCCGGTGGAGGTCTTGACGAAGTCGGCCCCGGCCCGCTCGGCGGCCCGGCACACCTCGACGATCTGCTCGTCGGAGAGCACAGCGGACTCGATGATCACCTTGAGCACCGCGTCGGGGGCGGCGGCGCGCACCGCGGCGATCTCGGCCTCGGTGCGGTCGTAGCGGCCGGTGAGGGCGAAGGACAGGTTGATGACCATGTCGATCTCGTCGGCGCCGTTACGGACCGCCGTCTCGGCCTCAGCGGCCTTCACCGCGGCGTCGTGGGCCCCCGAGGGGAATCCGCAGACGACCGCGACCTTCAGCGTGGAGGGGTGCTCGAGCGGCAGCTGGCTGGGGGAGACGCACACCGAGTAGGTGCCCAACTCGACGGCCTCGGCGACAACGGCGGCGACGGCCTGCGGGGTGGCCTCCGGCTTGAGGAGGGTGTGGTCGATGATGGCGGCGACCTGGGAACGGGTGGGATTCTCTGACATTGTCACTGACCTTTCAAAGATGGTTGGAAGTTGCGGGGGACGGACGCTGATCAGGTCTCGATGAGCACCGAGGCGGTCTCCTCGTCGGTGATGAGGACGTCGCACATGCCGTGACCGGCCACCGAGCGTGCCGCCTCGGCCTTGCTCGAACCGGCGGCCACCGCGATCGACAGCCGGGCCGCCCGGATGTCGTCGAGATCCAGGCCGACGGTCCGGGAGTCCAGGTCGGAGTCGACCGGCACCCCGTCCGCGTTGAGGAATCGACCGAGGACGTCGCCGACACAGCCCCGGGCGACCATCGCGTCGATGGCCTCGGCGGTGAGGAATCCCGAGGTCACCAGGACCGAGTCGCGGGCCGCCGGCCCCACGGAGAAGACCAGAGCGTCGGCCGACCGTGCCAGCCCGAGCACATCCTCGAGGACGGGCTCGGCGCGAAGAGCCGCCGCCAGGGACGCCGACTCGACGATCGCCGGGGCCGGAAGGAAGACCGGCACGCCGCGGGCGCGATGCGCCAGCATCCCGACCACTCCGGCCACCGATCCCGGCCCGGGGCGGCTCAGCCCGCCGTTGGCCTGGATGACGGTCGGGCGGTCGGCCCAGTCGGAGGGGATCTGGTCGGCGACGTCGCCCATCGTGCGACCCCAGGACACTGCCACCGAACCCAGCTTCTTTCCGCGGTCGGCGAGGTAGTCCCCGCAGGCCTGCGCGACCAGTCTCCTGGTCGCCTGCTCGGTGGCGCCCGCGGGGACGACGACGGCGTCATCCAGATCGAAGGCCGCGGCCAGGCACTTCTCCATGGAGTGGAGCCGCGCCTGCGGGTGGACGATCTCGATGCGGACGATGCCCCGGGTCTTCGCCCGGACCAGCATCCGTGCCACCTGCCATCGCGACAGGTGGAGCCGCGATGCCACCTCCTGCTGGTTGAGGCCCTGCTCGAAGTGGAGCTGGGCGACCCTCAGCAGGAGGTGGTCATCGGTGGGATCGCTCACAGCTTCCCGTTCGGGAGGAAGAGCACCTTGGAGGAGAAGACGGTGCGCTCGGCCATCGCCTTGATGAGTTCGGGCACCTTCTCGACGGGCTCCTCGTGGGTGATCATGAATTCCCATTTGAGGTTCCCGGCGGCCATGTGGTGCAGGGTGGTCGTCCACTCCGCTCCCGGGAAGGGCGCGGAGAAGGAGTTCCAGGAGCCCTGGACGTCGATCTCCAGGCGCATCATGCGGTCCCAGTTCGCCTTGGAGATGGTGACTGGGGCGTTCGGGATGCCGATGAACACGGCCGAGCCGTGCCGGGCGGTGATGCCGACCGCGATGTCCTCGACGGCGGGCACGCCGGAGGTCTCCACCACACAGTCGAAGCCGGTTCCGGTGAGCTCATCGAGCTCGGGACCGGTGCTGACGGCGGCGTCGGCCCCTGCTTCCAGGGCCAGCTTCTTTTTCTCGTCGGAGACGTCGACGGCCACCACCTCGGCGGCGCCCATGATCTTCGCCCACTGGACGGCGAACAGGCCGATCGGTCCGCCGCCGCCCATCACGGCGACCCGCTGGCCGGCGCGCAGCTTCGTGCGCCAGATGGCGTGCAGCGCGATGGCCGAGGGATCCACCATCGCGGCGGCCCGCGGATCAAGCCCCTCGGGCACTGTCAGCAGCAGGTCGGCCGGGCCTGTGACGTACTCGGCGTAGGCGCCGTCGCGCCGGGAACCGTAGTAGTCGTAGTCCTCGCAGAGGCTGAACTCGCCCTGGACGCAGGGCGGGCACGTGAAGCAGGGCAGCATCGGCGGCACGGTGACCAGGTCGCCGGGCTTCACCGACGTCACCCCCTCGCCGACCTCCTCCACCCAGGCGGAGAACTCGTGCCCGCAGATGAGCGGCAGCTTGTGCGGGCCCTTGAGGAACATGCGGGCCAGATCCGACCCGCAGACGCCGCAGGCGGCCACCTTGAGAAGTGCCTCACCGGGGCCGGCCACCGGCTTGGGGACCTCCTCGATGCGGATGTCCCCCACTGCGTGCATCACGGCCGCTGTCATCGTCTCAGTCATTGCTTGCTCCTTCTGTCTTGAGGATTGTGGACCCCGGGTGCCGACGCCGTTGCCGGCACCCGGGATGTCGTTGAGTTGTCAGGTTGGGGTCCCGGGCGTGGGATGTCACTGTCCGTTGAGGTGTCGGGTCATCTTGTCCATGAGGCCCTGCATCACCGGGTAGGTGTCCAGGTAGGCCTGATAGTTGTACTGGTAGGCCTGATGGGCCTCCGGGTTCGGCTCGATGACGTCGACGGTGTGGACCATGGCCTTGGCGGCGTCCGGCAGGTCGGTGAAGACCCCGGCGCCGACCCCGGCGAGCATCGCCGAGCCGAGCAGCGGACCCTCGGTGACGTCGGTGAAGACCATCGGCAGATTCGAGACGTCGGCGTGCATCTGCATCCACAGCCGGGACTTCGCCGGCCCTCCCGAGACCACGACCTCCTTGGGCGGGAAGCCGTGGGCGCGCATGTTCTGGAAGATGTTCTCGGTGCCGAAGCAGATCCCCTCGAGGATCGCCCGGAACATGTGCCCCTCGGTGTGCGCCAGGGACAGGCCCCAGAAGACGCCGCGCGAACGGGAGTCCGAGTAGGGCGTCCGGTTGCCCTGGAAGTGGTCCAGCAGGATGAGCCCGTCGGAGCCGATGGGCACCTGGGCGGCCTCCTCGTTGAGGATGTCGTAGGGGTCGCAGCCTCGCTCGGCGGCCAGCCGCTGGGCCTTGGGCGCCAGGTTGTTCTTGAACCAGGCGACGATCGAGCCGGTGGAGATCTGGCCGCCCTCGACGGTGTACTCGCCCGGGATCACCGAATCGGTGTAGGAGCCCCAGATGCCGCGGCCGTAGAGCGGGGTGGGGGACTGGCCGATCATGACGTGGCTTGAGCCGGTGATGAGCGCCATCTTGCCGGGTTCCACGACTCCGAGGCCGATCGCTCCGGCGTAGGCGTCGATGCCGCCCTCGGCGACCGGGGTGCCGGCGGCCAGGCCGAGCTCAGAGGCGACGGCCGGGGTGAGTCCGCCGATCACCTCACCGAGCGGGGCCGTTCTGGAGGGCACCTTGTCGAGGAGGTCGGCGATGCCGGCCTTCTCGTAGAGGCTGGTGGGCCAGCCGCCGGTGTCGCCGTCGTAGAAGTACTTGCCGGCGGCGTGGTTGATGGACATCGACCACTCGCCGGTGAGCCGGTGGACGAGCCAGTCGGTGCAGTCGCAGACGACGGCGGCCGCGTCCCAGACCTCGGGTTCGTGGCGCTTGATCCACAGCGCCTTCGGGACGCCCCACTCGGCCGAGACGGGGCCCAGGCCGGAGTACTTGAGCGCCGGGTCGCCGGTCGAGGCGATGGTGTCGGCCTCCTCGGAGGAGCGCACATCCATCCACAGCAGGGCCGGACGCAGGTGGTGGCCGTCGGCGTCCAGGGCCAGGACGGTGGCCGCCGTGGCATCCAGGGAGATGCCGGCGACGTCGGCCGGCGCCACACCGGACTTCGCCATGGCTCCCCGGACCGCCCGGACCACGCAGGACCACCAGTCGTCGGGGTTCTGCTCGGCACGGCCGGGGCGGGGGAAGTTCGTCTCCCATTCGGTGACGGCGGTGCCCATGATGTGGCCCGTCGTGTCGAACACTCCAGCTCGGGCGCCCCCGGTGCCCATGTCAATCCCCAGAAGATACGGTCCGCTCACGTCGACTGCTCCTTGGTCTCCACGGCCTCGTGGATGATCTCGAATTGCTCTGCCGGTGCGGCCGGCATCCTCGCCGACCGCTGGCTCCACGGTGACATCGGCCCAGACCGTGCTCAACGGTTCGGCACACTTCGCGCAATTGCGCAGGGGGTCACCGAGGGGCATTGCGGGGAGACATTCGGATCGTGAATCGGCGCGGGGTTCGTGCCCGGCTCGACGAGGGCGGTCCCGAGGCGGCGGGCGCGGTGGGGCCGGGGATCGGCCCGGCTCCTCTTGAAACGGGTGAGTCCGAGGCGCTTGGCAAGACTCTGCAATTGTGGTGGGCACCTGACGGCCACAAGTCCCGGTATGACGGGTAATGAGGCTGAATCGGATTCGCCACAATTGCAGAGCGCTGCCGAATGACCTGCATCACACCTGCCCAAAGGACGCTCTGGCCGCCGAGACCCGCCCATACCGGCCAAGCCGCCGGCGCGGACCGCAGTGGTCTTCGACGCCGTCGCCGCGGAGCTTCCCGGCGCCGAGTTCAGCTGGCGATGATCCCGGCCGCGATATTCGCGATCGCATGCACTGCCGCACCGGGCACGAATGTCCCTGTCCGGTGGCGGAGCCAGCCCAGCAGCCAGCCGGTCACGAACTGCACGGGGATCACCGGCCACAGGCGGACGTCGGCCAGCAGCAGGGCAAGATGGGGGACGAGGAACAGCACGGCCTGCAGGAGATTCCCCCACCCGAAGCCGAGCCGCCGGATGAGCACCCCGCCGAGCAGCCCCCGGAAGAACACCTCCTCGCCGACGGCGCGCAGCACGACCCCGAGAACGGCCCCCATCGTGGTCACCTGCGCCACCGAGACGCCCGGCATGTTCAGCGTCTCGGACGGGACAAGGACGATCGCGAGCCAGCCGGTCAACAGCAGTGGGAGCGCCAGGAGGAGCGCCCATCCGTAGGCTGTCGGGGCTCCCCAGACCACCCCCGCGCGGCGCGGCGCGGCGCGGAGAGTGCGCTCAGCTCCTCGCGACTGCGCCACCAGGTAGACGACGGTCGGCACGCAGAAGAGGACGAACTCCGCCATCGCCTCGGTCTATGGGGCCGGCTCCGGACCAGTGCACTACTCGTGCAGCTTCTCCTTGAGGTCCGGCGGCAGCAGCAGCCCCCGGCAGATCAGCTTGTGGGCCACCACCACGGTCACCGCCTGCCCGGCGAGGATCCCCATCAGCACCAGCAACTGCGCGGCGCCAGCCTGAACCGCCGACCCGCCTCCCAGCAGCACGCCGACGAAGGCGCCGGGCAGGGTCACCAGGCCGACGGTCCGGGTGCTGTCGACGCTGGGGATCACCGCCTCGGCGACGCTGTCCTGGGTCACCATGCGAATCGCGTCGGCGCGCGGCAGGCCCAGTGACAGGGCCGCCTCGAAGGTGCCGATGTCCTCCCGCAGCGCGGGGAACAGACGCCGCCCGGCCAGGGTGTGGCCGTTCATCATGTTGCCGATGATGATGCCGGCGATCGGGATGAGTGCCGCGGCATTGAACGGCGACGCCCCGGAGCAGAACACGATCACCAGCACCGGCACGATCCCCGAGGCCACCGCGACCGCCGTCCACGGCCAGGCCCTGCCCACCCCGGTGCGCCCGGCAGTCGTCCCCACGGCCACCGCGAACATCAGCAGGGTGAATCCGACGGCCGCCCACAGATGCTGCAGCGCGTAGACGAGGATCAGGGAGACCACGGCCAGCTGGATCATGGCACGCACCGAGGCGACGGCCGAGGCCCGCCCGATCCCGAGCCTCCCGACGCGGGAGATCACCATCGTCAGCGCCACAAGCGCCAGGAAGGCGACGAGGAACTGCCAGCTTGGGTTGATGGTCATGAGATCTCTCCAGGCCCGGATCGGAGCTCGTCCTCGTCCTGGCCGGCACGGCGGTCCGGACGCGCATGGCTCACCAGGGTGGTGGCGCGGAACATCAGGTATCCGGCCGCCGCGCCGTAGACGATACCGGCGGCGACATCGCTGGGGTAGTGCACTCCCAGGTACAGCCGTGACGCCGCCACCCCCGCCGCGAGTACGCACCCCACCGCCCCGATCCACACCCGCCACCCGCGCCGGGTGCACATCACGACCACGACGACGAGCGCCGTCGTGAATGTCGCATGGCCACTGGGAAAACTGGGATCCTGCTCCGGGCCGCCCACATGGTGGCGCAGCAGCGCCCAGGCCGGCCGGTGGCGTCCCACCAGCAGCTTCACCAGATAGCTCGTGCCCCAGGTCAGCGCCAAAGCGGTCCCCGCGCACAGCCCGTCGACCAGGCGTCGACGCCGCCAGACCACCCCGGCGGCGAGCAGGACGACGACCGCGATCGCCCGGGGCGATTCGAAGGCCCAGCTCAGTGCCCACGCGACGCCGTCGAGGGCCGGGGTGTGGTGGGCGTCGATCCAGATCAGGACTGCCATCTCGGCGGTGGAGCGGCGCATCGCGAAACCGGTCGCGATCACCGCCGCCAGAAGCATGAGGCACACCATCGGGGCAGGTCGCAGCACGGGCCCGCCCGGGCGCCCGACCCGCTCAAGCCCGCCAGGGCGATCGAGCTGGTCGGCACGTCCAGGATCGTGGGAGGCCGGACTGCTCCCGGGCGCGGAGACGGGACTGCTCCCCGACGCGGTGGGTCCGGATTCCTGGACGGGGAGTTCGTCGTGCATCCCTCGAGCATGCCGTCCTCATCACTCAGAAACCTCTCAGAAGCGCGTCACAGCGTCCGTCCCGGACCTCTCTTAGAGGTTTCTGAGTCCCCGGCGGGCAGGCTCAAGCTGCACACGTCATAACAGGAGGAGTACCGGTGAACTGGTGGCAGGCCGTCGTTCTCGGCATCGTCGAGGGCATCACAGAATTTCTCCCGGTCTCGAGCACCGGGCACCTGCGGATCGTGGAGCACCTCATGGGCTTCCAGACGCAGGGGGCCGGGATGACTGCCTTCACCGCGATCATCCAGGTGGGCGCCATCATCGCCGCCATCATCTTCTTCTGGCGAGACATCGTCCGCATCGTCGTCGCCTGGGTCTCCGGCGTCTTCCACTCCGATGCCCGCACGAACCCCGACTACATCCTCGGCTGGGGAGTCATCATCGGCTCGATCCCGGTCGCGGTCGTCGGCCTGGCCTTCAAGAGCGCCATCGAGGGGCCGTTGGCATCCATCTGGGTGGTCGCCGGGGCGCTGGTGCTCTGGAGCCTGGTGATGCTGCTGGCCGACCGGCGCAAGAATCTCCAGCGCTCCATGCACGACGTCACCCTCGTCGACGCCGTCGTGATCGGCCTCTTCCAGGCCCTCTCCCCGCTCTTCCCCGGCGTCTCCCGCTCCGGCGCGACGATCTCGGCCGGCCTGTTCCGCGGCTTCAACCGGCCAGACGCCACCCGGCTGTCCTTCTTCATGGGGATCCCCGCCCTGGTGGCGGCCGGTGCCTACGAGGCCCTCGGTTCGGCGAGTGACATCACCGCCTCCAGCCGCATCCTGCTGTCCGGCGGGTCCGGCGTCATCGGCTGGGGCCCGACGGTGATCGCTACGATCGTGTCACTGGTGGTGGCCTACTTCTCGATCGCCTGGCTGCTGAAGTTCGTCTCCTCGAACAAGTTCACCGGATTCATCTGGTACCGGGTGATCGTCGGGGCGCTGCTGCTGGTGCTGGCGGCCACCGGAATGATGTCCGTCTGAGGCGGAGCATCGGAGGGCAGCGATCGTGACGACCGGCCATTTGGAACGACCCGACCGGAACGACCGGCCCGACCGGAACGACCGGCCCGACCGAAACGACCGGCCCGACAGAACTGGGAGGGCCGGGCGATGACGTCGGGACGCCCACGTCTGCTGCTCATCGAGGACGACCCGAACCTGTCGGCCATCATGGCCTCCTACCTGCGCGGATACGAGGTGATCGTCGCCGCCGATGGCGGCTCCGGTCTGACGTCGGCACTGGAGAGCCCGGTCGACGTCATGGTGGTCGACCGGATGCTTCCCGTCATGGAGGGCACCGAGGTGGTGCGACGGCTCCGCCGGGCCCGGGTGAAGACCCCCATCCTCATGCTCACCGCCCTGGGAACCGTCGCCGACAAGGTCGAGGGCCTCGATTCGGGGGCCAACGACTATCTCGTCAAGCCCTTCGACTTCGACGAGCTGGAGGCTCGCCTGCGCGCCCTGCTGCGCAGCTACGACGATGACGCCGGGGGCCTGGAGATCGGCGACTGGGACTTCCGCCCGGCCGACCGCATCATCAACTCCCCCTACATCGGCCCCATCGTCCTGACCCCCAGAGAATCAGACCTGCTGGAACTGCTGGCCCGCCACCCGGACCGCACCTACAGCCGCGACGACATCCTGGCTGCGGTGTTCTCGCCGACAGACAGCCCCGGAACCGTCGACACCTACGTCCATTACCTGCGGCAGAAGACCGAGCAGACGGTGATCCTCACCATTCGCCGCAAGGGCTACCGGCTGGGGACGCTGTGAGCGCGCCGAAGAGCCCCGACGAGCTGCGGGTGCGCCGGACCTCGACGCGGATGACCCGCCAGATCGGCCTGGCGACCGTCGCGGTGTCCCTGCTGTTCGTCGCGGCGGTCGTCGTCATGGTGATCCTGCAGTCGCGCCCCGCCGAGCTCAACGAGCCCGCCCGGCCCGGCGAGGTGAGGATCCATCTCAGCGCGGCCAAGACCGTCGGCCTGTCGATCGGCGTCGCGGTCGCGGCCGTCGTCTACGCGCTGGTGATCGGCCGGGTGGTGTCGCGGCGGGCGGTGCGCCCCCTGGCGGACGCCCTGGAGCTCCAGCGCCGATTCGTCGCCGACGCCTCCCACGAGCTGCGGACGCCGTTGACCGTCCTGGACGCCCGGGTCCAGATGCTGCAGCGCGAGCTGGCCGAGGGCCAGCCGGCCGGGGAGACGGCGTCGGCCCTGCGCCAGGACACTGGGCGGCTCATCGGCATCGTCAACGACCTCCTGGCGGTCTCCGGCGACGATTCGGGGGAGGGGGCCCGCGGGCCGGGCCCGGTCGCCGACGCCTCACAGATCGTGACGTCCAGCGCCGAGTCGATGCGGGTGCTCGCCGAGCAGCGGGGGGTGTCCCTGGTGATCGACGTGGAGCCGGACCTGGAGGTGCGGATGCCGCCGGCCGGGCTGGGGCGCTGCGTCACCGCGCTGGTCGACAATGCGATCAATCACGGCTCGGGTGATCACAGTTCAGGCGATCACGGTTCGGCGCGCGGACGGGTGGAGGTCCAGCTGGCCCGCGACGACGGCCGGGCGGTGATGACCGTGTCCGACGACGGGCCCGGCATCCGCGGCGTCGCCCCCGACCGGGTCTTCGACCGGTTCGCCCACACCGAGCCCGTTGACCAGCCGGGCGCCCGTCAGAGCCTCGGCATCGGCCTGGCACTGGTCCAGGAGCTCGCGACGCGCAGTGGAGGTGGCGTCAAGGTGGCCTCCACCGGCCCCGACGGCACGGTGATGGAGCTCACGGTGCCACTGGCTCAGTGACCCGGCACAGCCGCTGGTAGCAGCCCTCGAAGGCGTCGAGGGTGCGGTCCAGGCCGTGGTCCTCGACGATCCGCAGGCTCCGGGCCCCCATCTCGGCCCGCAGCGGGGCGTCGCGCAGCAGGGTGGCGAGATATCCGGCCAGGGCTTCCCGGTCGCCGGGTGGGTAGAGATATCCGTTGACGCCGTGGCGCACCAGATGAGGCAGCGCCATGGCGTCGGCGGCGACCACCGGAAGCCCGCAGGCCATCGCCTCCAGTGTCACCAGGGACTGCAGCTCGGCGGTGCTCGGCATGCACAGCAGGTCGGCGCGGCGGTAGGCGTCCAGGAGTGCGTCGTCGTCGATGCGGCCGCGGAAGACGACCCGGTCCGGCCCCAGCCCCAGCTTCCGGGCGAGTGCCTTCCATCCCGGGCCGGCGCAGCCTTCCCCGACGATCTCCAGGCGGCCGGGCACCTCGGCGGGCAGCAGGGCGATGGCCTCCAGGGCGTCCTCCACATGCTTCTCGGGATCCAATCGGCCGACGAAGAGCACGGTCGGCACACCGCCCGTGGCCGGTTCCCGGTGGAATCGCCGGGTGTCGACGCCGTTGGAGACCGCGAGGACGTCCAAGCCGGTATGGGTGTGCAGCAGGTCGGCGGCCCGCGGCGTCGGGGAGGTGACGATCCCGGCGCGGCTGTAGGCGCTGGTCAGGTTGCGCCAGATGATCGCCGAGGCCAGCCGCCGCAGCCCGGTGGGGACGGGCAGGCGGTCCAGGACGTTGGCCGGCATGAGGTGGTTGGTGGCCACCGCGCCGATGCCGCGGGCCGCGGCGGCGTCCATCAGGGCCCGTCCGAGCAGGTATCCGCTCTGGACGTGCAGCACATCGGGTTCGACGTCGTCGATGAGTCGGCGGGCAACCCGCCGCAGGCCGCGGGGGCTGCTGAGCGGGAAGTCCGGGCAGCCCGGGTAGCGCAGCGAGCGGATCCGGTGGATGACGACGCCCTGCTCGCCGGTGAGTGTGCCGGGCTCCCCGGTGGTCGAGGGGCAGGCGACGTGCACCGTGTGGCCGCGGGCGGCCAGGCCGCGGGCCAGACGCCGGGTGGCCTGGGCGGCGCCGTTGATGGTGGGCGGATAGGTGTCCGCGCCGATGAGGATTCTCATGCGGGGCTTTCGGTGATGAGGGTCGGACGCAGTCGGGGGTTGCCCGCGGCCAGGCGGTAGACGTCGAGGACGGATCGCGCGAATCGGTCGCGGCCGAAGAGTCGACGGGCCTCGACGGCGGCGGCCGAGGCGTCCAGCACCGGGGCGGGGTCGACGGCCAGCCCGATGAGGCGCCGGGTGAGGCCGTTGGGCCCGAAGGCCGGGATGCCGGCCCGGTCGACCCCCTCGGTGAGTGCCGGGTCGCACCAGATGACGCCGCGCAGCGCGGTGACGGATTCAGCCACCGTCATCGGCTGGTTGTCCCAGCCCAGCGAACTGAGGACGCTGCAGTGGCTGCGAGCGAGCCATCGCGGGATGTCGTCGTGGGGCACCCGTCCATGGAGGTGGATCCCGGGGCGGTCGTCGACCAGCCGGGCCGCGGCGCAGAACTGCGGGCCGGTGCCGAGCAGGTCGATGCGCAGCAGACCGGGGCCGACGACGTCGAGGGCCTCGATGGCCGCGGCCAGGAAGGGCAGGACGCGCTTCTCGGGGGCGAACCGGCCGGTCCACAGCACCCTCAACGGGCCGTCGATCGTGGTGACCGGCCGGGCGTCCGGGGCCTCGGCGACGGTGTTGGGCACGACGTCGACGCGGGTCAGCCCGGCGTCGCGCAGGTGTTCGGCCTGGTGGGCCGAGGGGGAGATGACGCGGTCGGCGTGCTGGGCGACGGTCAGGGTCATGTTGCGCAGGGCTGAGTCGCCGGACAGCCGGGCCAGCTGAGCGGTGGTGCCGGCGTAGCCCGTGACCAGGCGGTGGAAGCGGGGCACGACGAGCCGCAGCAGCGGCTGCGCGGCGGCCGGGGCCTGCCAGAAGAAGGTGTGCACCGTCTCGGCGGCGGGAATGCCAAGCTCGTGGGCGACGTCGATGGCCGCGGCGGCGATCCCGAACTCGGAGTGGACGTGGACGGCGTCGATGCGGTGGGCGATGAAAGCGTTGCGCAGCGCGGCGCGCAGGCGCGCGGTGTTGCGTGCGACGGGTAGGCCGAGACCGGGGAGGGTGAGGGCGACGGGCACCGGGAACGCGGTGATGCCCGGGTGGCGTCCCAGGGCGGCCAGGGCCGGGCTGGCGGGGCAGGCGATCAGGACGTCGGCGGACGCGGCGAGGGCCCGGGCCTGCTCGCCGAAAGCGCTCTCGGCGCCGCCGAGGGTGGCCATCGTGTAGTCGCTCACCAGGGCGATGCGGGGTCTGTGGGCGGAGTGGGGATGCGTCGGGTCGTCGTCGGGTGCCGAGTCGGACAGGGCGGTGCGGTAGGCCGCCGGGTGGGTTGCCGGGCCCGGGGTGGGCGGCGTCGGCTGCTTGTGGGAGCGGGCCCGCGACAGTGCGGCGACGCCGGCGGCCGCGAGCAGCCCGCAGACGGCCATGGCCGCGATGGATAGGGCGGTCTCGGAGCGGCCCTCGCCGAGGACCGTGAGCCCCAGGGTCGCCGCGACGATCGGGTCGATCGTGGTGAGTGCGGCCACCACGATCTCGGCGTGGCCCAGGGCGTAGGCCTGCTGGACGATGACGCCGCCGACCAGGCAGGCGGCCAGGGCGCCGGCGGCCGTGGTGATGACCGACGTCGAGGTCAGGGCGTCGCCGGCGGAGAGCAGGCTGAATCCCAGCCGGACAAGGGTGGCCGTCAATCCGTAGAAGACGGCCCCCGACGCTCCCAGGGCCAGGCATCGCAGCCCGGCGGGTGCGAGCCGGTGGGTGGCTGTCAGGGTGGCTCCGACAAGGCAGGATATCGCGGCGCCGGCGAGGACCGGGGTGACGCCGGGGATGGCCGCCGGGGTGGTGGTCGTGGTGGTCGAGAAGACCGTGAAGCCGATGAGGCCGGCCAGGATCAGTGCCACTGAGGCCCAGGTGGCTCCGGTCCGGCGGCTGCCGGAGTGGCCCCGGCGGCGACCGGCTCCGGAGGGGGCGAGCAGCACCGACCAGACGACGGCCATCACACCGAGGGGCTGGATCACCGTCACCGGAGCCAGGCGCAGGGCGGCCAGGTTGAGCAGGGTGGCGACGACGACGGCGAGCATGCCGGCCAGCCATGCGGGGCGGCGGATCATGGCGGCGAGTTGGCGTCGCGTCATCGTCGTGGCGTGGGACTGGCTGGTCGGTGTAGCGGCCGGGCGGCCCGAGTCCTGGTGCGTTGAGGCTGAACGTGTCGAGCCTGACTGTGTCGACGCCGTGGCGGAGCGGTGCTGCAGGACGGAGCCGCCGGCCAGCCCGAAGGATCCCAGGCCGGCCAGCGCGATCGCCGGTGCGAGTGCCATGGTCAGCTGCTCGCGGGGGTGCGGCGCCGGCGCAGGGCGGTCAGGGCGATGGGGAGCAGGGAGAGGATGACGACGCCAATCATCACGACGTCGATGTGGCCGGTGACAAGGGGAATCGAGGCGAAGAGGATGCCCACGAGCACCATGGAGACGGCCCAGACGGCGCCGCCGACCGGGTTCCACAGGAGGAAGCGGCGGTAGGGCATGTCGGCCATGCCGGCGGCCAGGGGGACGTAGGTGCGCACCACGGGGACGAACCGGCCCATCACAAGGGAGAAGCCGCCATAGCGGGTGAAGAAGTCCTCGGCGCGTGCCAGGTACTCGGGTTTCAGGACGCGGGCACCGGGCTTGAACAGGCGGCGTCCGAATCGTCGGCCGAGCCAGAAGCCCACCTGGTCGCCGGCGAAGGCCGCGATCACCGCGACCGCGGCGATCTGCCATGCGGGGAAGCCGAGCTGCGGGGCGAGGATGCCGGCCGTCACGAGCAGGGAGTCGCCCGGAAGGAAGGGGAACAGCACCCCGGACTCGATGAAGATCACCACGGCGACCCCGGCCAGCAGCCAGGGGCCGAAGGAGTGGAGCAGGGAGGCCGCGTCGAACAGGTGGACCTGCAGGAGGATCGGGAGGTCAACCATGGTGGGCCTCCGCCGTCACCGTGGCCTGCCCGATCAGTTCGTCGATATGCACACCACGAGGGTGACGCGGGGAAACTCAGGAACCTCTAAGAACGGGGCGGAGCGGTGA
>OMJG01001145.1_pt1 | contig 16366 bp, 17 predicted proteins | sample 1646431 | NCBI WGS metagenome assembly OMJG01 (sample SAMN03771674, study PRJEB25209) | food metagenome | isolation source: Cotija cheese | place: Mexico:Jalisco,Michoacan | collected 2011-12-12
CCGGATGAGTCCGAGAGTCCGAAAGCTCTCGCACCCGACCGACATCGTCGCCAGGAAATCGACACCGACTCTCGGCTTCGCCGTTCTCGGTGCCGGTGCCCTGATCGCCCTGGTTCTCATGATCGTCTCGGTCGTCTCCTTCGCCCGCCGTCGACGCTGAAACCGGGAGACGAAACTGCTCTGATCTGGGGCGTTCGAGTCCGTGAGACAAACAATTAGTGAAAGTTTTCACAAGGGTCTAGCATGGGATTATGGCACTCATCAGAAACTCAAAACTGCGTCCACGAATCCTCGTTGTCGGCGGCGGCTCTGTCGGCCTGCTCGCCGCTCAGAATCTGCTGAAGAACCTCGGTCGGGGCGAAGCCACCGTCACTGTGGTCGATCCCAACCCGTACATGACCTACCTGCCGTTCCTCCCCGAGGTGGCAGCAGGGTCGATCGAGCCCCGTCACGCTGTGGTGCCGCTGCGCCGCAACCTGCCGGGTGCCGAGGTCATCACCGCGAAGGTCACCTCGATCAACCACGCCGAGAAGTTCGCCACCATCGAACCCGAGAACGATGAAGCGTTCGAACTCGACTACGACCACATCATCCTCGCCTCCGGTTCGGTTGCCCGTGCGCTGCCGATCCCGGGCCTGAAGGAGAACGCGATCGCGCTCAAGCGCATCGAGGAAGCCGTCGCCCTGCGCGACCACCTGCTGTCCCGCCTGGCCGACGCCGCTCTGATGGAGGACGACGAAGAGCGTCGCAAGGCTCTGACCTTCGTCTTCGTCGGCGGCGGATTCGCCGGCATCGAGCTGCTGACCGAACTCGAGGACATGGTCCGTTCGGCCATCGCCCAGTACGAGACGCTGACCGAAGCCGATGTCCGCTTCGTCCTCGTCGAGGCCCTCGGCCGCGTCATGCCCGAGGTCGGCGAAGCTCAGGCCCGTTGGGTCGTCGAGCACATGCGCGAACGCGGAATCGACGTCTACCTCGAGACCTTCCTTCAGGACTGCACCGACAAGCACATCAAGCTCTCGAACGGCGAAGAGTTCGACGCCGACACGATCGTCTGGTCCGCCGGTGTCAAGGCCAACCCGATGCTCATCGACTCCGACCTGCCGATCAACGAACGCGGCAACGTCACCGTGCGCGCCGACCTGCGGGTCGAGGGCGATGACGGCGTCGTCGAGGGCGCTTGGGCCGCCGGCGACAACGCCGCTGTTCCCGACCTGTCCGGCGGCGGAGTGGCAGGCTTCTGCGTGCCCAACGCTCAGCACGCCGTGCGTCAGGCCCCCGTGCTGGCTGCCAATGTGCTCGCCGCACTGCGCGGAGAGACCGAGTTCAAGCAGTACTTCCACAAGACCATCGGTACGGTCGCCGGTCTGGGCGTGTACAAGGGTGTGTCGCAGATGGGCGATTTCGAAGCCCGCGGAATTCTCGCCTGGCTCATGCACCGGGCGTACCACGGCTACGCCATCCCGACCATGGATCGCAAGGTCAAGGTTTTCGGCAACTGGTTCCTCAACGCCGTCCTCGGCCGCGACGTCATGCCGCTGGCAGACCTCGATGTTCCGCGCAAGAACTTCGTCGAGGCCGCCAACTCGAAGCCGGCTCCGAAGAAAGAGCCTGCCAAGGCCTGATTCGAGGCAGCCGGTGCCATCCGGCGATACGCCCTGATGAGACGACTGACGCCGGGGATGCAATCGCATCCCCGGCGTCAGTCATATCTGCAGACGCTGCAGTGAGTGAGCCCTGCTCAGTTCGCCACGGTGAAGCGGGCGTCGATGTGCGCAGGCTCGGCGATCTCATCGACCATGGCCACAGCGAAGTCCTCGGCCGAGATCGAGTCGCCCGCTGGCACCTCGAGCTCGACGTTGTAGGAACCGGTGCGCTCACCCGGAGCGATCTCCGGGGCGGGGGAGATGAGCGTCCACGGGGACGGGTTCGCGGCACGCAGCAGTTCGAGTGCCTTGGTGCCGGTCTCGGCTTCAGCCTTGTACGCGGGAGGGAAGCCCTCGGTGTCCTTGAGCATCGTGTCCCCGGCGAACAGGGAACCGGCACCGCCGACGACGAACAGTCGGGTCTCACCGCTGGCCTTCGCCACGGTCGACAGAGCGTCGAGCCATTCCTGGTGGTTCCCGCCCGTGCGGCTGGGTCCGGTGGTGGAGACGAGGACATCGTGGTCGGCGGCCATGCGTGCTCCGAGCTCCGCATCCGCCATATCACCGGCGATCGAGCGCGTCGCGCCGTTCACCTCGGTGCCGGAGCGAGTGATGGCGGTGACCTCGATCCCGCGGGAGGCCGCCTCGGCGACGACGCGCGAGCCGATCATTCCCGATGCTCCAAAGAGTGCGATCTTCATAAGAGTCCCTTCGTTCGACGTGCAGCGCAGGCGCGATGCACGGTGGAAGTCAAAGTCTGACCTTCCTAAGGTATCTTTGGGATATCGAGTACCTCAAGGATACTATTGAACCATGAGTGTGAGAGTTCGATGGGAAGGCGATGCCTTCGACCCCGAATGCCCGACCCGAGTGGTGCTCGATCGAGTCGGGGACAAGTGGACGGTGCTCATCGTCGACATCCTCGATGCCGGTCCGAAGCGCTTCAACGAGATCCGTCTGGCCATCGGCGGAATCACTCCGAAGGTGCTGACCTCGACCCTGCGGTCGCTTGTCGCCGACGGCCTCATCCAGCGCGAGGTATTCGCCGAGGTGCCGCCGCGGGTGGAGTATTCGCTCACCGACCTCGGTCGGTCACTGCAGGAACCCGTGGCCGCACTCCGGACGTGGGCAGAAGCCAACGTCGCGGAGATCGTCGAGAACCGGGACCGTCACGACGAAGCACACGTGTCCGCGGGCATGTGAACGTTCCCCAAGCCAGAGCTCGAGCGATCAGCTGGAGAGGGTGAAGTCGTGTGACTTCTCCGCGATCACCCGCAGGGTGCCTTCGCCGAGGTCGTAGACGCTCTGCCATTGAGTGTGAGCCTGGCGCACATCGTCGAGCAGGCCGACCGCCTCGTTGACGGAAACCTTCCCAGCGGCGGCCGAGAGCGTGTCCGCGCAGGTGGAGTAGCGCCACTGTCCGCTGCGCTGATCTTCGGACGTCATGGACATGTGGACGTTCTCCAAGCACATCCACGGCTGCCCCTGCGGAGGACGGATGACCTGCATCGTGCCGGCGTCGTATTCGACGACGGCTTTCGCCCCCGTGCCGTCGGCGATCAGATAGTGCAGTCCTGGCCCGCCGGTGAAATCGACATTGTGGTCGTCGAAGAGGTCGAGTGCGTCCTCGAGTCTCTCCCCGTGGTCGAGCACCATGCGCTGGATGCCCAAGCCGCCGAACCACCGATGAGCACCGATCGTCGACTCAGGGGAGTGGGAGGCGGACTCAGGGGAGTTGGGCTCGATCTCTGATGTGCCATGTGCTGTCCGTCCTTGGACGCAGGGGGCCGAGAGGGCATCGGTCCGATGCAGGTCATCGGTGTGGGGTGAATACTGTCAAAGTCGTTTCGCTCGGCCCGGGCAGGCGATGAAGGCGGCACACCGAGTGCTGCACATCAGGCGCGAGCGAGCTGTCCGAACACGGTGACGAAATCACGCAGGGCTCCTGCGACCCGATAGATCCGCGGCTGGCCGGAGTAGACCCAGTTGTTCGTGATGATCGAGGCGCTGCCGCCGTTCGTCGCCTGTTTGAACTCGGCGACGTCGAGCGTCGCGAGATGGTCCGCGACGAGGCGGCTGCGCAGGTCCGGGCCCATCTGCTTCCAATGGTCGGCGGCTTCGAAGCCGACCTCCGTCCATTCGCCACCGATCTCGCGGTAGGCGAGGGGACGGCAGGGAGCACTGATGCATTCGCCGAGCGGCGGTGCTCCAGAGTCGGCAACATCGCTGTCGACGTCGAGGAGCGCGGCCGGTCCGTCCGCCTCGGCGAGGCGCGGGTCGTCCGTTCCGTCGACGCACTGTGAGTGGTCGCTGACGGTGAGAAGCGCGTAAGTCATCACACCATTCTGCCTGCTCGGGCAACAACGTGGGATTTTGTACCTTCCTGAACAGTGTTCAATAATGGCAATATGGATAGCTATCAAATACTCGCCGAGCGCGTGCTCGCCGGCGATCCGGCCACCGCCTCCGATGCCCGCACGATCCTGTCGTCGTCCGACGAGGACCTCCTCGACCTTGTCGCCGCTGCCTCCCGGCTGCGCCGCGAGCATTTCGGCAATCGCGTCAAGGTCAACTACCTCGTCAACCTCAAATCGGGACTCTGTCCGGAGGACTGCGGCTATTGTTCGCAGCGCTTGGGTTCCGAAGCCGACATCCTCAAATACTCGTGGCTGCCCAGGGAAGAGGCGAAGCGGCAGGCGGAATTCGGTCTGGCAGGGGGAGCCTCGCGGGTCTGCCTCGTCGCGTCCGGACGCGGTCCTTCGAACCGGGACGTCGAGCGTGTCTCGGGGATGGTCGAGGAGATCAAGACATCCAGTCCCGACGTCGAGGTCTGCGCCTGCCTCGGGTTCCTCAAGGACGGTCAGGCACAGCGACTCAAGGACGCCGGTGTCGACGCGTACAACCACAACCTCAACACTGCCGAATCTCTCTACCCCGATATCTGCACGACTCATACGTTCGCCGACCGTGTCGACACCGTGGACAAGGCGCGTGGTGCAGGGCTCTCCCCGTGCTCGGGGCTGATCGTCGGAATGGGGGAGACGGACGAGCAGATCATCGAGGCGATCGAATCGCTCAAGGCCGTTGACTCCGATTCGATCCCGGTCAACTTCCTCATTCCCTTCGACGGCACACCGCTCGAAGGAACCTGGACTCTGACCCCGCAGCATTGCCTGCGGATTCTCTGCGCCGTGCGATTCCTGTGCCCGGACCGCGAGCTGCGCATCGCCGGAGGTCGGGAGATGCACCTGCGTACGCTGCAGCCGCTGTCGCTTCATGTGGCCAATTCCCTCTTCCTCGGCGACTATCTGACCTCGGAGGGGCAGGCCGCCGAGGAAGACCTCGACATGATCGTCGACGGAGGCTTCGAGATCGTCGGAGCAGAGAGTGCCGAACGACTGCGTGATGAGCTCAAGGCTCACCGGGCAGCCCATCAGGCCGCCTTCGCCGAGGTGGCGCCCGGTGACATGAAGAGCGACGGAACGTCCGCTGAGGCAGCAAAGTCCGCGAGCACCCTGCCGTGCGGCAAACCTCTGCCGACGGCTGGTCAAGAAGCCGACGACTCCGGAGTGATGATTCCGACGATCCGGCGCCGCGGCGCGGGCACAGAGCACGCGCCCAATGTCTGAGGCGGGACAACGGATGCCGACGAGCACGCTCGAGCGCGATTCCGGCCTGCTGTGGCACCCCTACGGTCCGCTCGACGCCGGCGCGCACTTCTCGGTCACCGGCGCAGATGGGCCCTATGTGGAGTTGCGCGATGCTTCGGGATCGGCGCATCGACTGCTCGACGGGATGAGCTCGTGGTGGTCGGTCGTCCACGGATACCAGCATCCGGTCATGGATGCGGCACTGACCACCCAGATCGGATCGTTCTCGCACGTCATGTTCGGCGGTCTCACCCATGAACCGGCCGTCGAACTAGCCGAGCGGCTCGTCGCAGTCACACCGGACGGACTCGACCATGTCTTCCTCGCAGACTCGGGTTCGGTCTCGGTCGAAGTCGCGCTCAAGCTCGCCATCCAATACCAGCTGGCCCGCGGCCGCGACCGCAGGCGCTTCCTTGCCCTCGAAGGTGCCTACCATGGTGACACCACCGGGGCGATGAGCGTGTGCGACCCTGTTGGGGGAATGCACAACGATTTCGCCGGGCTGCTCGCAACCCAGCTGTTCCTGCCTCGTCCGCCGTTGCCGGAGGCATCCGCTTCCGAGGTGCACGAATGGTCGGTCAAGGCTGAAAACCTCGTCGATGCTCACGGGGCAGAGATCGCCGGCATCATCGTCGAACCCCTCTTCCAAGGTGCCGGAGGTATGCGCCCGTATCACCCCGCCGCCCTGCAGTCACTGCGGCGGTTGGCCACCGAGATCGATGCCGTACTCATCGCCGACGAGATCGCCACCGGCTTCGGACGCACGGGCTCTGACTTCGCCTGTCGGGCCGCGGGGATCACCCCGGACGTCATGTGCCTGGGCAAGGCTCTGACCGGCGGCTATCTCACATTGGCGGCGCTGCTGTGCAGTGGAACGGTTGCCGACGTCATCACCACTTCGTCCCACCGGGCGCTCATGCATGGGCCCACGTTCATGGCGAATCCCCTGGCGTGTGCTGCGGCAAATGCGTCGGTCGGCCTCCTCATCGATGACGAGACGAGCGGCTGGGAGCCGGCCATTGGACGGATCTCTCAGGCCCTCGAAACGGGCCTCGCTCCAGCCAGGCGGCTGGATCATGTCATCGAGGCGCGGGTGACAGGCGGCATCGGCGTCGTCGAACTCGACCGCCCGGTCGACGTGGCTCTGACCACGCGCATAGCCTCCGAACATGGGGTGTGGCTGCGGCCGTTTCGGCAGCACATCTATACGATGCCTCCCTATATCTCGACTCCGGCGGTGGTGGACACCATCACGAAGGCGATTGTCGCGGCAGCCGCGGCACACGGGGATGGGTGCGAGTTCGAGGTTGCATCGTGAACGCCCTCTTCTCCCGCCTTTCCGCCGCCGCCGAGCGCCGAAGTACTGCCGGTCTTTATCGCAGTGACCTCGTGCTCGACGGACTCGACCTCGCCTCGAACGACTACCTCGGGCTCTCGGCGCATCCGCTGGTGCGTTCCGCAGCGATCGAGGAGATCGAACGCAGCAGCACCTCGGCCAGCGCATCGCGACTCGTCACCGGGACCACACACGTCCACCACCGATTGGAAGCTGCGCTGGCCGAACGGCTGCGGCACCCTGCGTGTGTGACCTTCTCCAGCGGTTATCTGGCTAATATCGCCGCCGTCACTGCTCTGGCCGGTCCTGATACTCTCATCATCTCCGACGCCCACAACCATGCGTCACTCATCGATGCCTGCCGTCTGGCAAAAGCTCCGACGAGAATCGTCGCCCACAACGACCTGGAGGCCGTTGAAGCCGCTCTGGCTGGTCGTCAGCAGCCAGAGGCGCTTGTCGTCGTCGAATCCGTGTACTCCGTATTCGGTGACACCGCGGACCTGCCTTGTCTTCTTGACCTCTGCGTTCGTTACGACGCTCTGCTGCTCGTCGACGAAGCGCACGGGATCGGTGTGACCGGCGCCGAGACAGCCGTCGGAATGGGGGCGGCTGCCGCGGTGAGCGAATTCCGCGACCGCCTCGTGGTCACCGCCACGCTGTCGAAAGCGCTCGGCTCCCAGGGAGGGGCTGTGCTGGGAGCCGGTCTCGTCCGAGATGCTGTGGTCAACACGGCTCGCACCTTCATCTTCGACACCGGTCTTTCCCCTGCCATGGCGGCCGCAGCGCGTGCCGCACTCGACCTCATCACCGCTGAGCGGGTGGCGTCGATGAAGGCCGCCCGCTCACAACTGGCAGCTGTACTTCGTGTGCCGGTCCCGGCCGGTGCCGTGCTGTCCGTTCCCATGCCGAGTCCGGAATCAGGCGTCCGGGCGCGCGAACTGCTGTGCGAGGAGGGGATCCTCGTCGGCTGTTTCCGCCCTCCTTCGGTGCCCGACGGCATCACGCGTCTGCGGCTGACAGCTCGTGCCGGACTCAGCCCTGGGGAGCTGGCATACGCCTGTGAGCGCATTCGGGCGATCACCGAAATCTGCGCTGCGGAGTCGGCGGCATGATCCCGCGCTTTCTGCTCGTCACGGGAACGGACACCGGCGTCGGCAAGACCATCGCCACCGCGGCGCTGGCCGCGGCACTGACGGCGGTTGGGCGTCGAGTGATCATGTGCAAGCCGATCCAGACGGGGCATATCAGGGCCGACGATCCTGCACGTGAGCAGCTCGAGTCCGATTACTGCGACGTCGTCACAGAACCCGACGCGGAGGCCGTGGCTCGGCTGACCGGCATCTATACGTTCACGAACGCCACCCTCCGCCTGTCGATGGCTCCGGTTCCCGCCGCCAAAGCCGAATGGGACGGGTTCAAGTCGGCCGACGACAAATCAGCTGATGCCAAATCAGCCGACCCATGGCCAGCAGACCCTGAGTCAGTCGATGATGAGTCAGCTGGCGCTGTACGACCCGTTCCGGACTTTTCAGGAGCCGACAGAGTCTCGAATCTGCCGAGCGCGGCCGAGCATGTGGACTTCATACGTACGGCGCTGGCACGAACCGATGCCGACCATGTCCTCGTCGAAGGGTCCGGGGGAGTCCTCGTCGATTTCGGAGGGCTGACCCTCGCCGACATCGCAGCCGGACTGTCAGAGGGAGAAAACTCGGTCGGTGCCGCCATCGTCGTCCGCTCACGCCTAGGGACTCTCAACCACACTGCTCTCACCGCTGAAGCCCTTGAGAGACGGCGGGTTTCGACCACCGGCATCATCATCGGTTCGTGGCCCGAAAAGGCGTCTCCGGTTGACCGTGACAATTGGGCTGCACTGTCGGCGATGGCGCCTGTCCTCGGAGCGATTCCCGCCGGGGTCGGAGACAGGCTCGATCGGAACGAGTTCACTGCCCGGGCACCTGGGTGGCTGCGGCTGTCCTGATGGCAGAGGCGGTGAAGGAATCAGCCTGGTCGTCACTGTGAATCGTCGCAGGTCAGCTCAAATATCTCTGGTCCCCCCAGTGGGACTCGAACCCACACTGAATCGATTTTAAGTCGACTGCCTCTGCCGATTGGGCTATAGGGGGAATGCTCAGAACACACTTTATCGGCAAAGCCCGGCCACCGCGATCTGAGACATTCCGCGGACGATCCGGGCACACGGCTAACCTGGAACGATGACGACGAACGGACCCACCGGGCAGGCCTGGGTGATCCTTGTCGTCGGTGTCCTCACACAGATGGCGGCGACCATCGCGATCGCCGGACCCGCCTTCCTCATCCCGTACATGCACTCCGACCTCGGGTTCACCCTCACCCAGGCCGGCACCGTCGCCGCCGCTCCGAGCTTCGGTCTCATCCTCACCCTCATCGCCTGGGGCGCATTCGCCGACCGCTTCGGCGAACGACTGGCGATGACTTTGGGGATCGGGCTGACGGCTGTGTTCTCGGCCGCCGCTGTCCTCGTCGTCGACTCGCCGATCTGGATGGTCATCGTCATCGCTGCCTCCGGTGCTGCCGCCGCCTCCGTGAATTCGGCGTCCGGTCGCGTCGTCATGGGCTGGTTCCCCCGCCACCGCCGCGGATTGGCCATGGGCATCCGCCAGATGTCCCAGCCCCTCGGCACGAGCGTGGCCGCCGTGACCATCCCGGGGATCGCCGCGGCCGGCGGATTCCCCGCCTACCTGTGGTTCGTCGCCGCGGTGACCGGGGCGCTCGCCCTCATCTGCTTCGCCCTCATCCGCAACCCACCGGACCCGACCCCCACCCGCACCGAGGTGGCCGAACTCGATCGCGACACCGAACCGGAAACGGAACGCCACGGACAGAGCGAACCGGGCACCACCTCGGCGGGGGAAAGACAGGCCAGCACCGCCTCGGCGGTCAATCCCTACCGCAGCGATTCCTTCCTGTGGCGCATCCACGCTGTCTCCGCGCTCCTCGTCGTCCCGCAGTTCGCGTTCTCCACCTACGGACTCGTCTGGCTCATCGTCGTCCAAGGGGTCGGGGCGGGCACCGCCGGAGCGATCGTCGCGATCGCGCAGATCGTCGGCGCTCTCGGTCGCATGGTTGTCGGCGGACTCTCCGACCGCACGGAATCACGCGTGGGCCTCATGCGCATCGTCGCCGTCGCGGCCGTGATCGTCGTGGTCGCCATCGCCGTCCTGTCGCTGACACAGCTGCCCGTCATCGCCGCCGTCGTCTTCATCCTCGCCTCTGCTGTGTCGGTGGCCGACAACGGTCTGGCCTTCGCCTCGGTGGCCGAAGCCGCCGGACCGCGGTGGTCAGGCAAGGCGCTGGGAGCCCAGAACACGGGACAGTTCGTCATGTCGGCTCTGCTCGGTCCCGGATTCGGTGCCCTGGTGACGGCGTTCGGCTATCCGCTGTCCTTCGGACTCATCGCGTTGGCCCCACTTTTGAGCGTCGGAATCATCCCGCGACGCGACGTCGATCGCATAACCTGATATTCATCTCGGCACATTATCGTGCACGAGGCACACTCCGGTGTCGACAGTGAAAGGGAAGGATCTCGTGAACAGTCTGTTCCAAGAGAATCTGCGGGAGTACATCGACAAACTCCGCCTCGAAGGCTACGCCGTCGCGGACAGCCAGACGACGGATCCGCACCTGATCGACCCCATGGGCCGGGCCGTCGAAACGTGGCGGGAAGGGTACCCGTACGACGAACAGTTGGACCGCGAAGAATACGAACTCGAGAAGTACAGACTGCAGGTCGAACTGCTGAAATTCCAGTACTGGGGTCAGGACACGGGCGCCAAACACGTCATCGTCTTCGAAGGTCGTGACGCCGCCGGCAAGGGCGGAACGATCAAACGCTTCACCGAACACCTCAATCCGCGTGCCGCCCGCGTCGTCGCACTCAATAAACCCTCTGACCGCGAAGCCGGCCAATGGTACTTCCAGCGCTATATCTCCCACCTGCCCACGAGCGGGGAGATCGTCATGTTCGACCGATCCTGGTACAACCGGGGCAATGTCGAGCGGGTCATGGGATTCTGCACCGACGACGAATACGAGACCTTCATGGAGCAGGCCCCCGTGTTCGAGAAGATGCTCATCGATTCCGGAGTCCACGTCACGAAGTTCTGGTTCTCCGTGACCCAGAGAGAGCAGCGGACCCGGTTCGCGATTCGTCAGATCGATCCGGTGCGGCGGTGGAAGCTCTCACCGATGGACCTCGAGTCCCTCGATCGCTGGGACGACTACACGAAAGCGAAGGAAGAGACGTTCCGCCGCACGGATACCGATCACGCTCCGTGGATCACGATCAAGAGCAACGACAAGAAGCGCGCCCGCCTCAATGCGATGCGTTACTTCCTCAATCAGTTCGACTACGCGGACAAAGACCGATCGGTCGTCTATGAAGCCGACCCGCTGCTCGTCCGTCGCGGCCGCGACGCCGTCGACGACTGATTCCGGACAGAAATTCGGCCGGGTGGAAGGGGAAAGACCACCCGGCCGGAACCGTGGAGCGGGACTCGAACCCGCTGTGCAGTGACGCGCTTCTCTGCCGCCCGAACCGGAGCGCCGCCCGGAGCCGGACCGCAGGCGCGGAGTGAAGAAGAATCAGACTTCTGCTGCGGCGTCCTTCCGTGCCCTGCGCAGCGCACGGCGCTTCTTGTGACCGGTGAAGCTGAGCAGGAAGAGAACGATCGCCATGAGCACGAACAGCCCGCCGCCGGCGATGCCCGCATCGACCCAGAACTGGGGCGGGAAGAGGCGGATGAGCGAATCATCGGCGTAGAACTCCCACGTCCCATCGGCGAAGAACACCCTGTGGAACCCGCGGAAGAAGCTGTCCCATCCGAGCACGGCGACGACGGCGACGGCGGCCATGAAGATGATGCTGAAGATCGACCCCAGACGCACGCCCGCGTGGATGCCCGATCCGTTCTTGCGGCACATGTAGATGCCGAAGAGCACGGACCCGATGATCCCGACGAGAGCCACAAGGTAGAGCAGCGAGATCAGACCCTTGACGTCAGCCATGTGGCTGAGCTCGTCGGAGATGAAGATCGGCTCCCCGTTGGGCATGATGATATCGGCGAGGTAGCGCCGGGAATCGAAGTTGTGCAGGTAGTCGATGACATAGGTCCCGTAGTGCTCACGGTCGGCGGCACTGAAACCGAACTGATCGGCCGGGAACCCGGGCCGGAAGTACTCGAATTTGAGGAAGATCCCCGAGGCGACGAAGCGCACCCCCAGTACTAGCAGGACGAAAGGGGTGGCGATCATGATCCAGATCGTGCCGATGACATCGAGCACCGACCGACGGCGCTCGGGCACGTCGGGGTCGCGGACATCGGTCGACGTCGCCGCCCTCGACACCGCTGCCCAATCGGCTTCGCTCATCACCGCGGTGCGCGCATTCTGAGGCACCTCGCGGGTGGCCCCGGCATCGGTCGAGGCTGATGCCCCGGCAGTCGATGCAGCGGCGGCCGAATCCGTGCCGGCGGACTTCTGCGCAGCGTTCTGCTCGGCGGCACGCGTGCTCGCGGTCGCGGGCTGGGAGTGCGGATTCGTCGAACGGGCGGGAGTCACCCTCACCGGACCCGTCGAGGGCTTCGCGTCCGCGGAACGCTCAGGGGCATCCTCTGCGATGGGATCCGTGATCGGATCGAACGCTTCGGTGTCGGTCGAGGGATCATTGGCCGCCTCCAGAGGGGTCTGCGACTGCTTATCGGCAGCACTGGCAGACCCTGAACTCATCCGCCTGCTCAGGAGGTCTTCGGTCTCGTTCTTCTCGTCTCTGGACACATCCCCATTGTCAGCGACCACCGGGTCCAAGCGGGGGAGGACACGCCACGGCGTCCGATTTCACCGGGTCGCTAGCCGAGCAGGGCGGCGACGATGACGAGAGCCGGAACGGACAGGACCGTGGTGATGAACACGGCATCGCGCATGAGTGCCTCGGATTGTCGGTATTGCATCGAGTAGATGTAGACGTTCTGTGCGGTCGGCAGGGCCGAGGTCACGACGATGGCGAAGAGGTCGATCCCGTCGTAGCCGAGCAGGGGACCGCCGATGGCCCAGGCGATGACCGGCTGGGCGATGAGTTTCGTGCCGGTGATGTAGCTCAGCTGTGCGCGGCTGCCCTTGACGGGGATTCCCCATCCGTCCTTGAGTGAGATTCCGAAGGCCAGCAGGGCGCCCGGCACGGCCGTGGCGCCGATCATGTCGATGGGTTCGAAGACGAACCGCGGCAGTTCGAAACCCGTCGCCGAGGCGGCCACTCCGGCTGCGGCACCGAGGACGATGGGATTCTTGAGCACTTGGAGGACTGCGGAGTACCAGTGCGAATCATGCTGCTTCTTGCCCGCTCCGTCGAGCACGGCCATGCCGATGGGGGCGAGGACGAGCAGCTGGAAGAGCAGGACCGGGGCGACGTAGCCGATGTCATGGAGGACATAGGCGGCGATCGGAATGCCGAGATTGCCGATGTTGACGTAGCTGGTCGCCCACGCGGAGAACATCGCCTCACCGGTGCTGCGCCGCCTGATCCACTTGGTGAGGACGAAGAGGGCGGCCCCGACGATGAGCGCCGACCCGCCGGTGGCGAAGAGGGCGGTGTTGAAGATCAGCCCGAGGTCGGTATCGGCGACCGTGACGTAGAGCAGAGCCGGGGTGCCGGCGTAGAAGACGAGCTTCGCGATGACCTGCTGGCCGTGGGGTCCGAGAACACCGGAGCGGCCGAGGATGAACCCGACCAGAATGACTCCGGCGATGACGGCGAAACCTTCGAATACGGCCAGCATGGGCTGTTCGGGCCCTCGCTTCCTGCGTCAGGGTCGGTCGGTGTCAGTTCGGGACGGTGTGCCGGTCCGGGAAAGTCGGGGTCAGCGTCGGACGGTCGGGGTCAGTCCGCCTCGGCGATATCGGAGACGACATAGGACGCTGCGGCGCTGACCGCACTGACGGCGAACACGGCCGGCCACGCACCGATCTTCTTCGCCAGGGGATGGGAGGCGCCGAACCCGCCGAGGTAGGCCACGCTCAGTCCGGTGGCGGCCGGCCAGCCCTTCTTCACATACCAGGAGCGGGCTGCGTAGGCGCCTGCGGCGGCGAGGACGACTCCGCCGAGGGGGCGGATCCCGGTCTCGCGGGCGGTGAGGAAACCGCCGATGAGGCCGACGGCGACGAGCGGGGCGGTGGAGACTTCGCGTGCATCCTTCATACGGACCAGTTTAGGCGTGCAGGTCATCGGCTCGGACGGCGGTCTCATAACGAGGAACGCCGATGCGGCGTCTTGACGATCACAGCAGTGAGATCTTGATGACCGAGGCGATGCTGATGACCGCGATGAGGCACACCGAGGCGGTGAGGAAGGCCACGGCCCAGGGAGTCGGGCGGCTGCGTTCGGCCTGGATCGAGACAGAACCGAGCCGGTAGCGCCTGACCTGCATGGACAGTGCCGCGATGGCCAGTCCGATGCACACGACGAAGACGGCGACCGACCAGCCTCCGAAGACATGGATGAAGCGCATGAAGATGAGACTGACGACGGTCATGGTCAGACTCGTGCGCAGCCATGACTGCGTGGTGCGTTCGGGCTGCAGGCCCGGATCGGGGTGCGGCAGCGGCCGGGGCCGACGAGGTCCCGGCGGGCGCGGTCGCGGAATGCGAGGACTCATCGCAGCAGGCCGGCGAACACCAGGACGAGCAGACCCGCACCCAACGCCGAGGCGAGGCTGACGATGGGAATGATGAGCGGCAGCGGCAGGGAGGTCTTGCGCCGCATCGCCGATTCGATGCGGTGCCAGCGGAACGCGGCACCGGCGGCGAGGATGAACCCGATGACCATGAGCACGATCGACAGGGTCGCCCGCAGACCGGTCGAGAAGATCTCCGAGGTGAAGGCCTCGACGGCGATGCCGCCGCCGATGAAGGCCAGGGCGGTGCGGATCCAGGACAGGAAGGTCCGTTCGTTGGCCAGGGTGAATCGCGGATCGGGGTCGACGCCGTCGGGGAAGACCCGACGGGCGATGCGGCTGCGGGAGTCCTGCGAAGAATTGTTCTCACTCACCCTTCGAGGATAGCGGCAGACGGTGTGCGGCATGTGTGGAACCCTGAGCTCATGGGCGACGACGAGACGATGAAGTCCTTCCTGCAGCAGTCCCTTCACCGAGGCCGGACGAACCTGCGGTGGAAGCTGTCCGGACTCGACGAAAGGTCACTGAGGTGGCCGCGCACCCCGACCGGCTTCAACCTCCTCGGCGCACTCAAACACATGGCGCAGGTCGAGATCGTCTACTTCGGGGACACCTTCGGCCGCGCCTGGCCGAATCCCGACGAGCTCGTCACCGACGCCGACATCGACCTCGACACACAGGCCGACTGGTGTGCGACCGAATCCGAGACGACCGAATATCTGCTCGACCTCTCCTCCCGAGTCGCCGATTTCGCTGATGAGACCATCGAGTCACTCAGGCTCGATTCGCCGGGGCGGGTGCCGCATTGGCCGAATGGCCGCGACGAGACCACCCTGGGACAGATCATGGTCCACGTCCTCGTCGATCTCACCCGGCACGTGGGCCAGATCGACATCATCCGGGAAGGCATCGACGGTGCCGCCGGACTCTCCGAGGCGGCTCCGAACCTGCCGCAGGACTTCGATCAGGATGCGTATCTCGAACGCCTGGCCAGCATCGCCGACCGGTTCTGAGCAGGAACGCTCCGCGTCATTCCGAGGTCGGCCGTCGTGAGAGGCGACTGATGAGACGCTCGTGAGACACCGCTGAGACGAAAGCGCGGTTGTCACCTATCATGACTGAGGAAATACGGAGACCGCTGCGTCGCCGGTGTGTGGGAGAGCCTGATGAGCGACCCCCGACCACATCGTGAGACTGTGCGCGGCCGAAGACGAAAGCGAAAGACACCATGACTGAGCAGTCGAACGGTTCCGGCCCCGGCGACGCGGGTGATGCGGAGACCGTCTCGGGAATCGAAGAGGCCTCGGGCCCGGCCAAATGGAAGGTCATCGGTCCCGGCCTCGTCGTCGCGGCCACGGGTGTCGGAGCCGCCGATATGGTGGCGACCCTGGTGGCCGGCAGCCAGTTCGGCTACGGACTGCTGTGGGCGGTGATCGTCGGCGTCATCCTCAAGATCGTTCTCGTCGAAGGCGCCGGCAGGTTCAGCCTCGCGACCGGTAAGACGATCTTCGAAGGCTGGCGATCGCTCGGCCGCTGGACCACATGGTATTTCGGTCCCTACATCATCATCTGGGGCTTCGTCTACGGGGCCACCGCGATGAGCTCGGCGGCACTGCCGCTGGCCGCGCTCTTCCCCGGGATCAACCTGACAGTATCGTCGGTGCTCATGGGCCTGGCCGGCTTCGCCATGGTGTGGTTCGGCCGTTACGCCGTGTTCGAGAAGATCACCGCCGTCCTCGTCGGAATCATGTTCATCACCGTCGTGGGGCTGGCGATCATCGCCGCCCCGAACATTCCCGACATGCTCACCGGTCTGATCCCGATCATCCCCGAGGGCGGCGTGATCTACACCCTTGCGCTCGCCGGAGGAGTCGGCGGCACCATCACGCTGGCCGCCTACGGCTACTGGCTGCGCGAGAAGGGCTGGCACACCCCGAAGTGGATGAAGGTGATGCGCATCGACAACTCGATGGCGTACGTGATGACCGGCATCTTCGTCATCGCCATGCTCGTCGTCGGTGCCGAGGT
>OMJG01001146.1_pt1 | contig 16365 bp, 11 predicted proteins | sample 1646431 | NCBI WGS metagenome assembly OMJG01 (sample SAMN03771674, study PRJEB25209) | food metagenome | isolation source: Cotija cheese | place: Mexico:Jalisco,Michoacan | collected 2011-12-12
CCGCGTCGTCGGGCGGGACCTCGGGCACAGCGGCGGCCTCGTCGTCGGGCGGGGCCGCACCCCATGCCGCGGCCGAGATTCCCTACGCCCCGCCCGCGGTGAACCACCTGACCTCAGGCACCGCGGCCCCCGAGCTGGCCCGCGCCCACCACGGCTCCGTGTCCAAGGATCAGCGCGCCCTGATCGAGGACGCCCTGAAGACCGGGGCGCTGCGCTGCGTCGTCGCGACCTCCTCCCTGGAGCTGGGCATCGACATGGGGGCGGTGGACCTGGTGATCCAGGTGGAGTCCCCGCCGAGTGTGGCCTCCGGGCTGCAGCGGGTGGGCCGGGCCGGGCACCAGGTGGGTGAGACCTCCCGGGCCGTGCTCTACCCCAAGCACCGCGGGGACCTGCGCGACGCCGCCGTGACCGTGGAGCGGATGCGCGCCGGGGCCATCGAGAAGCTGCATGTGCCCGCCAACCCCCTGGACGTGCTCGCCCAGCAGACGGTAGCCGCCGCGGCGCTGGGGCCCATCGACGTCGAGGCCTGGTTCGAGGCGCTGCGGCGCACCGCGCCCTTCGCGGCTCTGCCCCGCTCCGCCTTCGACGCCGTGCTGGACCTGCTGGCCGGGAAATACCCCTCGGATGAGTTCGCCGAGCTGCGCCCGCGCCTGATCTGGGATCGCGACGGCGGGGTCCTGGAACCGCGCCCCGGGGCCCAGCGGATCGCGGTGACCTCCGGCGGCACCATCCCGGACCGCGGCCTGTACCCGGTGTTCATCGTCGGCGGGGACGAGCAGACCGGCCCCAAGCGGGTGGGCGAGCTGGACGAGGAGATGGTCTACGAGTCCCGCGCCGGGGACGTCATCGCCCTGGGGGCCACGAGTTGGCGGATCGAGGAGATCACCCATGATCGGGTCAGCGTCTCCCCCGCCCCGGGGCAGGTCGGCAAGCTGCCGTTCTGGCACGGGGACGGGCCCGGACGCCCGGTGGACCTCGGCGAGGCCGTGGGCGGGTTCACCCGGGAGCTGGCCTCCCGCCTGGAGACCGGGCAGGACGACGCCGCCCGCACGCGGCTGCGCGAGGCTGGCCTGGACGAGTGGGCCGCGGACAACCTCCTGGCCTACGTGCGGGAGCAGACCGAGGCGACGGGCCAGGTGCCGAGCGAGAAGACCCTGGTGGTGGAGCGGTTCCGGGACGAGCTCGGGGACTGGCGGGTGATCCTGCACTCCCCCTACGGGATGCCCGTGCACGGGCCGTGGGCCCTGGCGGTGGGGGCGCGCATCGAGCAGCGCTGGGGCCTGGACGGCTCCGCGATGGCCGCCGACGACGGCATCGTGCTGCGCATCCCGGCGATGGAGGACACCCCGCCGGGCGCGGAGCTGTTCGCCTTCGACGCGGAGGAGATCGAGCGGATCGTGACCGAGCAGGTGGGCTCCTCCGCGCTGTTCGCCGCCCGCTTCCGCGAGTGCGCCGCGCGGGCCCTGCTGCTGCCCCGCCGGGACCCGGGGCGGCGCACCCCCCTGTGGCAGCAGCGGCAGCGTTCCGCGCAGCTGCTGGACGTGGCCCGGAAGCACCCGGACTTCCCGATCATCCTGGAGACCGTGCGCGAATGCCTCCAGGACGTCTACGACCTGCCCGCCCTGCGCCGGCTGCACGAGCACATCGCGGCCCGGCGGATCACGGTCCGGGAGCTGGAGACCCCGGAGCCCTCCCCCTTCGCCAAGACCCTGCTGTTCGGGTACGTGGGGCAGTTCCTCTACAACACGGACGCGCCCCTGGCCGAGCGGCGGGCCGCGGCACTGTCCCTGGACCCCTCCCTGCTGGCCCAGCTGCTGGGGCAGGAGGAGCTGCGGGAGCTGCTGGACGCGCAGATCATCGAGCGCACCGAGGCTCAGCTGCAGCGGCTGTCCCCGGACCGGCGCCTGCGCGGGGCGGAGGGGCTGGCGGATCTGCTGCGCCTGCTGGGTCCGCTCAGCCCCGAGGAGGCCGCGGCCCGGCTGCGCCCGGAGGAGGCCGCCGGGGCCGTCGCCGCGGGACCCGGCTCGGCGTCAGGCCGCGGTCTGGGCGCGGACGGTGCCGTGGAGGACGGTGCGGGCGCGGACGACGCCGCGGAGAACGAGACGGCCGACCTCGGCGTCGTCGCGGAGTGGGCGGATCGGCTGGTGAGGGCCCACCGGGCCTTCCGGGTGCGCACCGGCGGGATCGAGCGGATCGCGGCCGTGGAGGATGCCGCCCGCCTGCGCGACGGGCTGGGGGTGCCCCTGCCGATGGGGGTGCCGGCGGCCTTCATCGAGCCGGTCGCGGACCCGCTGGGGGATCTGGTCTCACGCTACGCCCGCACCCACGGGCCCTTCACCACCGGGCAGGCCGCGGCCACCCTGGGGCTGGGCCGAGCCGTCGTCGAGACGGTGCTGCGGCGCCTGGCCGCGGACCGGCGGGTGGCGACCGGGCGCTTCCTGCCCGCCGAGCTGCTGTCGGCCCGCGGCCTGGACCCGCAGGATCCGGGCGAGGAATGGTGCGACGCCGGGGTGCTGCGCACGCTGCGACGCCGGTCCCTGGCCGCACTGCGCGCGCAGATCGAGCCGGTGGACGCCGCGACCTACGCCCGCTTCCTGCCCGCCTGGCAGCACGTGTGGGCTCGGGGTGCCGAGCAGGATCCGCGGGTCGCGGATGAGGACGGGCTGCTCACGGTCATCGACCAGCTGGCCGGGACCGCGGTGCCGGCCTCCGCCCTGGAGACCCTGGTGCTGCCGGCTCGGGTGCGCGGTTACGCCCCGCGGATGCTGGATGAGCTGCTGGCCTCGGGGCAGGTGCTGTGGACCGGGGCCGGGACCGTGCCCGGGCAGGACGGCTGGGTGAGTCTGCACCTGGCCGAATCCGCGGATCTGACCGTGCCGGAGCGGCCCGCGATCCCGCTGGATCGGCTGAGCGCCGATGCCCGCACCGTGTACGCGGCGATGGGCGAGGGCGCGGATTTCCTGCCGCGCATCGCCGCCCGCGCGGGGCTGTCCCTCGGGACCGCCGGGGATGGGCTGTGGGAGCTGGTGTGGGCCGGGCTGGTGACCAACGACGGGATGGCCGCGCTGCGAGCTTTCCTCGATGGCGGGAAGACGGCCCACGCCCGACCCCGGGGCCCGGCCCGCTCCCGGTCCCTGGGCCGGCGCGGGGCCGGGCGGATCTCCCGGGCGCAGGGGACGCGTTCCGGGCGGTATGCGGGGCTGGCGGCTCCCGGTCGGGCCGGTGCGGGACTCGGTGCCGGTGGGCTGGGTTCTGATGGGCTGGGGGCCGACGGGTCAGGTGCCGGGTCCGACGGCGGCGTCGGCGGCTGGGGTCTCGGCGTGGCTGGCGGTGGTCCCGGCGGCGGCGCGGCTGAGATGTCCGCGCTGAGTCCGCAGCGGGAGCGGGAGCTGTCCGGGCGGTGGTCACGGGTGAGCTCGTACCTGTCCGAGGAGCCCCTGGAGCCGACGGTGCGCGCCGTCGCCCTGGCGCAGCTGATGCTGGACAGGTACGGGGTGCTGACCCGAGGCGCGGTGCAGCAGGAGGATTCCCCGGGCGGCTTCGCGGCGGTGTACCAGATCCTCACGGCCCAGGAGGATCAGGGCGAGGCCCGCCGCGGCTACTTCATCGAAGGGCTGGGCGGCGCGCAGTTCGCCGCCCCGGCCACCGTGGATCTGCTGCGCGCGGCGGAGATCGACGAGCAGCTGGAGGCCTCCGGCGCCTCCGAGCGCACTCCGCAGGTGCTGGTGCTGGCCGCCACGGATCCCGCCCAGCCGTACGGTGCGGCGCTGTCCTGGCCGGATCCGATCCCCGGGGAGTCGCTGCTGCGCGGGGTGAGCGGCGGGAGCCGGGGGTCGGGTCCTGAGGGCGCCTTTGCCGGGGGCGGCGCGGCGTCGGGGCGGGATGGCGCGGTCTCGGGGCCGGACGGCGCGGCGTCGGCGGGGGCGAAGACGTCCCAGGCGCGCCCGGGTCGGAAGGCCGGGGCCCTGGTGGTGCTGGTGGACGGCCGCCCGGTGCTGTACGTGGAGCGCGGCGGCAAGACCCTGCTGGCCTTCACCACTCGCGTGATCGATCTGGAGCTGGCCGCACCCGCGGTGGCCGACGCCGTGCGGGCCGGGGCCGCGCAGAAGCTGGTGGTGGAGAAGGTCAACGGCGTCTCCGTGCTGGAGCGCGGCACCCCCGCCGAGGACGGCTCACCCGTCCCCATCACCGCGCTGCGCGAAGCCCTGATGGCCGCGGGCTTCGACTCGACGCCGAAGGGCCTGCGCATCCGGGGGTGAGACGGCGGGGCCGATCCGCCACTCCCGGACCGGATCGTGCGCCCACCCCGCCCGCGGATCGGATCGTGCACCCCGGACCGGATGATCCGGCCCCCGATGCACGAGCCGGTCCACGAGAACCAGCCGATTCCGCGCATCAGGCTGCTACGCTGCTTCTGACCTTCAGCCGTCTCACACGGCGAAGAGCCGGAAGAGAGCGAGCGACGATGACCGATATCCGTGCCTGGTGGAAGGCCGATCCCACCGAGCGATACTGGATCGAGTTCGCCCGAGACCGGGAGGTCGGCGGACAACTCCAGGCTCCCCGGGCGGATGACCCGACGAAGTCCAAATGGCCTTGGAAGATGCTGGAGGAAACCCAGGTCGGAGACATCGTCATCCACTGGCGCTCCTCCCACGCGGCCGACCAGAGCCAGATCGTCGGGTGGTCAGTCATCGCCGACGAACCCACCGTGGGCCATTTCGCCTGGGACGCCGTCCGCGATGACTCCGACTACGGAAGATCCCTCGGCACCATCGTCCCGCTGACCTCCTTCCATCCGTTGGACCGCCCCGTCTGGGCTCGCGATCTCCGAGACTCGGCGGACGACATCATGACCGTTCGCGATGACCTCCAGGCACGCTACGGCTCGCCGCTCTATTTCCCTCTGACGATCCGCAATCAACGGCTGAGCGGCATACAGGGATACTTCACCAAATTCCCGCGGGAGCTGCTGCCGATCATCGCGAAACACGGGGATCTGGAGTTACCGGAGACCCTCGCGTGAGGAGCTGGCAGAGACTCGGACCATGCCATGGTGCGTATGCTGTTCCCCATGAGTGATCCCCTGGATGTACCAGCTCCCGCCCCTCGCACATCGCGCCCCCAGCAAGACCCTGCGCTAGAGGCCGTGGTGCGGCATCTCGAAGGGCTAAGAGATGTGGAGACCCGCCTTGCTGCGGTGTTCCGTTCGACGTTTGACCAGCTGTACAATGGTCAGCTCACCGGTCGGTACCGACTGAGCCAGCTTCACAAGACCGAGAAGACATATTTCGGCACGTTGATAGAGATCAACATGCAACGTGAGTTTGGCTTCAGCGATGGTGTACTGCTGGACTACTCGATCTGCGGGCACGAGATCGACTGCAAGTATTCCCACACGGGTCAGTGGATGTTGCCCCTGGAGAGTTTCAACCAGCTCGTGCTCCTCGCCCAGGCTGACGACTTCTCGGCACGCTGGTCTCTCGGTATCATTCGGGTCACCGAAGAGAACCGCCGAAAGTCCTCTAACCGTGACTCCAAGACTGGCCTCAACGCTCACGGAAGATCCCAAATCCACTGGTTATTCACCAACGCTTCCATGCAGCCCAACGCTCTACTTGATCTACCCAGCGATACTGTGGAAAGGATCCTCGCGCATCGAACCGGCCAGCAGCGGATCAACGAGCTCTTCCGCTCTGCCCTCAAATATCGGATCACGCGGAACATCGTTGCTACGGTTGCCCAGCAGGATGATTACATGAAGCGTGTCCGCGCCTCCGGCGGAGCGCGATCCGCACTGAAACCTGAGGGAATCATCATCCTCAGTGGGCACTATCTGGCACAACGGAAGTTGGCGGCCGCCCTGGGGGTCCCCGACCTGCAAACCAACGAGCTGGCCAGCTTCAAGGTGGTACCCGCCGATGAGCAGAATGGTGTCCTCATCGACGGTGGCTACTGGCGCAATGCCGGGGATGGTGAGGTCACCTCAACCCCGGCGCCGAAGACTCCCACCCGTTCCCGCGCGTAAGCAGCACACAAGCCGACTTACTCAGCTCAACACCAACTCCATCTGACGCTCCGACGGAGCCATGGACGCACCCCTGTCCGCCGCCTGAAGCGCCGAACGGATCTGGGTAGCCACAGCGCAGGCAACCGGCGGAGGGAATGCGTTTCCCACCTGGCGGTATGCCGCAGTTTTACGCCCCGTGATCTTCCAATCATCCGGGAAGCCTTGAATGCGAGCCGCCATGCGTACCGTCAGCCGAGGAAGCCCCTGGAAGTCAGCATCTGGAGCTTCCTCTGCGATGGACTTCCCGTTGACACCGAGTGCCTCCCAAGCGCGTTTCGCGCGAGTGGGCCCCAGGTCCGGCCCCCCATGCTTCTTGGATCCGCCGACGAGCGTGGGCGCGATCGCCTTTGCCCCGTCAGCCCATTGGTCGGCTTGGGCCCACCCGCGAGCCTTCATCAGGTCGCGCAGCGACTCCCCCACACTGGGGGCTTTCGAAGGTAACTCTTCCGGCCAGGCGAAGAACGGCTCAATGTCCTCACGCAAGGCCACCAAAACACTCCGGGGGCGAAGCTGGGGTACGCCATAGTCTGACGCCTGAAGAAGCTTCCACTCACCGACGTAGCCCCGACTCCGCAAGGTGTCCAAAATCTGTCTGCGATATGCAGCGAACTTCTCAGACAGCAGACCGCGCACATTCTCGATCATGATCGCACGGGGGTTGAGGATCTCCGCGATCTCGAGGGCCCGTGGAAACAGGTCACGCTCGTCGTCCGCACCAAGGCCCCGACCCGCCACGCTGAACGGCGGACAAGGGACACCACCCGCGAAGAGATCGACCCGGCCAGCAAACCCGCTCGGGTCCCACTGGTGCAGGTCGCCTTCGACGATGTTCCACTCAGGCCGATTGGCCCTGAGGGTGCGGCAGGCATCCTGGTCGATCTCCACAGCAGCCAGGTGACTGAACCCTGCCTGCTCCAGGCCGAGAGCCTGCCCACCAGCTCCGGCGCAGATCTCCACAGACGTGAACATGATGCCTCCACAGAAAATCACGGTTCGAACTGATGTTCGATTCCTCGCCACCCTACCAGGCCTACAACCCCGTGAACACAGTCATCTCAGCTTACGGCGGAACCTGTGGAAAAGCCACGAGATCTCGCTCGCTCTCCCCAGCTCTCAGACCACCGTCATCGACCCCTGGCCCGCAACAGCGCGTCCCGGAAACCGTAGGCTTGCCCAAGGAACAGCCTCCCCCATCCTGGTGGAGGATCGGCCGACACAGACGGGGGAGGAGATCCATGGCTGAGCAGGGTGAGCCGCCGCGGTCTTCGGAACAGCCCGCTCAACCCGCGGGCATGGCGATCGAACGCGGGCTACGAAGCATCCTCCGCGAGCGCCTCGCCCCTGCGGTCTCCCGGGGCCTCGGCGCCGCGCTGACCCGGCACATCGACCGACGGCGCCCCACACCGGCCAACGCCGCGCCCGCACCCGGTCCCACGAGCCCCGCCGATCACGCATCCGCGGCCGATCCAACCGGCGCCACCCCGGCCTCCAGCGGGTCAGGCGACCGCCCGTCGGGCAGTCCGGCATCCGGCCCGACGGGCATCGCCACGCCGCAGGCCTCGGCGGGCATCCCCACGCCGCAGACCACAGCCGATCTCAGCCGCCCCACCCGCGGCCTTTACCTGCACCGCGCCTTCCGGCTGCCGCTGGGCCGCACCCTGCGCTACCACGTGTACGCCCGGGGCATCCGCTGGGATCGGCCGGTCGGCGTCGTCGTCTACCTGGACGGGGACTACTGGGTGCCCGCCCAATCCCGGGTGCATCAGCCCACCGGCGCGACCATGCTGCGCCTGGGGGCCATCGCCAACGCCCGCAACCTGGTGCTGATCGCGGTGGACACCCCGGACCGCCGCTACTCCAAGGAGGGCTTCACCTGGTGGGTGCGGGCCCGGGCCAACGGACGGGTGCTGCGGGTCGCCGCGCACCTGGCCCGACGTCGCCTCCCGGTCGATCCCGCCCGCACCTGGGTCATGGGCTACTCCGGGGGCGCCGAGTTCCTGACCTTCGACCTGCTCGCCCACCGGGCCCCGGCCTGGCTGCGCGGCGGGGCCATCATGGTCGCTGGGGGCGGCACCCGCGCCACCCCGCAGCCTCCGCCCGAGGCCGCCGCCCACCTGCCCCTGCACTGGTGGATCGGGCAGGCCGACGGCTCCCCGGATAGCTCCGGACCGCTGTGGTCCGCGCAGGCCGCAGCCGCCGAGGGGATCCGCGCCTACCGCCGGGCCGGATGGCGTGGGATCGTCCGGCATGAGCTGCCGGAGGTCAAGCACACCGACTATGACCTGCCCGGGATCCTGCGGGCCACCCTGGACGACGCCGGACTGCGGCCCCGCGGTACCCGCTGATGGCCCGCCGAGCCCGTCCCTCCTGCCCAGTTCCACCGCGCGCGGGCATCTCCCCCACCCGCATCCGGCTGCCCAACGATGAGCACCACGACACCGTCGCCGCGTACCTCACGCACCGGTTCCCGCCGCACGACGTCGAGCACACCGCCGCTCTGTTCGCCCGCGGGGCCGTCTTCGGGCCCGACGGCGAGCCCCTGGGCGCCGACGCCGCCTACCGCCCCGGCGGGCACGTGTGGGTCTTCCGTCCACTGCCCTCCGAGCCTCCGGTGCCCACGGATCTGCCGGTGCTCTACGAGGACGAGCACGTGCTGGCGGTGGACAAGCCCCACGGGCTGGCCGTGACCCCGCGCGGCGGCTTCGTGCGCCAGACCGTCGTCACCCTGCTGCGGGCCCAAGGGGAACGCGACGGTGACCCCGCGGCCGCGGTGATCTCCCCGGTGCACCGACTGGATCGGCTCACCGCGGGGGTGCTGCTGCTGGCCAAGACCCGAGAGGCCCGCGGGCCCCTGCAGCGCCAGTTCGAGGCCCGGGAGGCGCGGAAGGTCTACGAGCTGCTGGCTCCGCTCAGGCCCCAGGCCGCACAGGACCCGATGGCGGAGCCCGCGCCCGACCCCGCGGTGATCCCCATTGCCCCCGATCCGCCCCTGCGGGTGCGCTCCCGGCTGGTCAAGCCGGAGGGCTCCCTGCGGGTGCTCAGCGTCCCCGGTGCCGCCAACTCCGTGACGGAGGTGCGCCTGCTCGCCGCCCGCGACGGCGACCTCGGGCTCTACGAGGCGCGGCCGCTGACCGGACGCACCCACCAGATCCGGGTGCACCTGGCCGGGCTCGGGCGCCCGATCCTCGGCGACCCCCTCTACGGACCCGCACCGACCGACGTCGCCGGAACCCCGGAGGTCCCGCTGGCACTGCTGGCCCGTCAGCTGCGGGTGCGGCATCCGGTGACCGGCGCGCCCCTGACCCTGCGCTCCCGCCGTAGGCTGGAGGCACCCGACCCGTGAAGGAGGCCGCCGTGGCCGAGAACTCCGACCCCCGCGCGCCGCAGAACCGAAGCGCCGGCGCCCCGCAGGACCGGGCCGCGCGCACTGCGACCGGCAGGGAACCGGCACCCCACAGGGGCCCCGCAGCCGACGGGGAATCAGCGGCGTCGGAGGCCCCCCGATCGGCCCGGCACCGCGAGCGCTCCGTCGCCTCTGCCCGCGAGGAGGCCTCCCAGCGGGCGGAGCTTGCCGCGCACTCCGTCCTCGAGCTGTTCACCCACCGCCTGCTGGGGGTCCCCGGGACCCTGATCGGCGAGCCCGCAGCGCCCGCGCCGAAGGAGCTGAAGACGAAGGTGCTGGGCTGGAACTACTGGTGGCAGGCGCACCTGCTGGACGCGATCGTCGACGCCGGGCTGCGCGCGCACCGCGAGCACCGCTCCGAGCTGGCCCGCGAGTGGCTGCAGCGGGGGCATCGGCTGCTGCGCGGCATCCGCTGGCACAACGGCGGCACCTACGTGAACTCGTTCTTCGACGACATGGCCTGGCTGACCCTGGCCGTGCGCCGCCTGGATGCGCTGAGCCGGGAGGTCGCAGGCACCGGCAGCGCCCCGGCCCAGGACGCCGCCCGGACCCTGTACCCGCAGCTGCGCCGGGCCATCACGGCCGAGACCGGCGGGGGCGCGTTCTGGTCCAAGAAGCTGGACTTCAAGAACACCCCGGCCACCGCGCCGATCGCCCTGGCCCTGGCCCACGCGGGGCAGGCCCAGACCTCCCAGCGGCTGCTGGACTGGCTGCGCGAACGGCTGTTCGCCGAGGGCCAGGGCTACTGGGACGGCATCAAGCTGGTGGCGCAGCAGGACGGCACCGTGGAGCACCGGGTGGAGCGCAACCTGTACTCCTACAACCAGGGCACGGTGCTCGGCGCCCTGCTGGAGACCCCGGGGGCGGACCTGGAGCACGCGGAGGAGCTGATCGGTCTGATCGCGGAGAAGATGACCACGAGCCTCGAGGTGGAGGGCACCCCGGTGCGGATCCTCAACACGCGGGGCTCCGGGGATGCGGGGCTGTTCGCGGGGATCCTCGCCCGGTACCTCACCCAGGCGGCCCGGGACACCCGGTTGGCCTCCACCGCGCGGGCCACCGCCCGGGATCTGGTGCTGGCCACCGCGGAGCTGCTGTGGGCCGGGCGCCGGGAGTTCGACCCGGACCTGCCGCTGAACGAGGACGGGGTGGATGTGACCGAGGTGCGGGGCACGCCGGTGGCCGTGTTCTCCCCGGACGCCTCCCGGCCGACGTCGCAGACCCTGCCCGCCGGGGCTCCCGTGCAGCTGTCCTCGCAGGTGCAGGCCTGGACGATCCTGGAGGCCGCCGCCCGGCTGAGCTGAGATCCCGGCTGAGCTGGACCGCGCTGCGTCGGGACCCGGCTGGGCTGGGGCCGGGGTGGGTCGGCGCTCGAGCGCTGGGTTCCCGGCGCGTTCAGCGGGTAGCCGAACCTCCCGGTGGGGGACCCGCGGGAGTGGCTCGGGCCCTCCCGGTGCGATAGAACCGAGGCATGAGCACTGTGCGCACCCCGGATCCCGTCCCCGGCTGGCTGACCGAGGAGGAGCTGGCCGCCGCCCGTCGGAAGCTGCCGATGGTCTACGTCCAGGCGATCCCGGTGATCCTGGACCCTCTGGGCAACGTCCTGGAGGTGGGTCTGCTGCTGCGGCCCAACGAGGACGGGGAGATGGTGCGCTCCTTCGTCTCCGGGCGGGTGCACTACCGGGAGACGATCCGCGCGGCCCTGCTGCGCCACCTGGAGAAGGACCTGGGGCCGCTGGCGATGCCGCAGCTGCCGGCCTCCCTGACCCCGTTCACGGTCGCGGAGTACTTCCCGAGCCCCTCGCAGTCCGGGCTGACCGATGAGCGCCAGCACAGCGTGGCCCTGTGCTACGTGATCCCGGTGCAGGGCGACTGCGAGCCCCGCCAGGACGCGCTGCAGCTGACCTGGTTCACGCCCGAGGAGGCGATGGACGCGCAGGTGCAGGCCGAATTCGAGGGCGGCGGCGGGGACCTGGTGCACCGGGCCCTGGCGCACATGGGCTGGGGTCGGTGCTGATCCTGCGTAGCGCGCGCTGCAGGCACCGGGGACGCCCGGACACCCGGGGCGGAACGCCGCCTTGGCATCGCCCCTGCTGCTAGGAGTTCAGGACCTGCTCCAGCGCGGGCAGGGCCCGCGGGTAGAGATCCCGCCACGCGCCGCGGCCCTGCTCCCAGCGGTCCAGGGCACGCCCGAGGTGCACGCGGTCCCGTCGGGTGATGTTCTCCCGGGCGAGATCCCCCGGTTCCAGCATCTCGGCCATGACGCCGATGTCGTACAGGTGCCGGTCCGGGGTGTCCGCGGTGTTGGACAGCGCCGCGCACTTGGCGATGAGGCTGCCGAACAGGCGCGGACGCGGCAGCAGGCCGGACTCCCCCGTGTGCAGCACAAGCTCGATCTCCTCGGTGCGGTCAAGGGCCTGCTGGATGCCGTGGCTCTCCATCAGCCGCCTGCCCTCCACGTCATAGCGGGGTCTGCCCGAACCACGGGGGATCAGCACGTCGATCTCCGAGCCCTCCCGGACCCACCGAACCTGTGGTCCGTCCGGGCTGATGGTGCCGGCCCGATATCCGAGGTCCCGGAGCAGGCCGGTGAGGACAACGCCGATGCCGGGCACCTCCCGGTACCCCAACCCCGCGTCCAGGTCCGTGGTGGGGCGGGGATCTCCGCGTCCCCGCTCCCAGCTGTGCAGCTGCGCCATCTGCCCGCCGATGACCGTCCACCCGCGGCCGAGTCTCCGGCGCACCTCGAACAGCGTCGACCAGCCGCTGCGCGCCGAAGGCATCAGCGGCGGCGCCAGGACGCGCGGGGCCGTCATCCCCACTCCCTCAGCAGGCGGGCGAGCGCGGCGTCCTCCCGCGGACCGGCGTGGCAGGCGAGGCTCATCAGGGCGGTGGCGCGACCGGTCAGCCGCGCACGCCGGTGGACCTCCATGCGCACGGGGTGCTCCCCGTCCGGCTCCCGGCGCCACTGGACCGGGATGGGATCCGACCACTGCACCTCCACGGTGCCAGCCCTGGCCAGCCCCGCCTCCGGCAGGCTCGTGCCGCTCAGCGGAAGGTCTGCTCGATCCAGCACCTCCAGCGGAGCCCAGAAGATGTCCACCGGCGCGAACTGATGGGCCACCCAGGCGCGCAGCAGCGGCGCCGGCTGCTCCGCCTCGAGCAGGCGGCGCAGACGCCGCTCGGTGCGATGGGCCTCCACGGCGGAAACGCCCTCGCGCCACGCCACGCCCTCGTCCTGCTCCAGCAGGGCCTGCAGCCGACGCTCCAGCACGGCGGCCGAGCGCGCCGACAGCGGGCGCACCGCGGCGGGTCGCGCTTGCACCCTCCTCCCGATGCCGCGTCGATCCACCGCCCACCGCCCGCCGAGCTTCTGCGCGGCCAGCCGGCCTTCGGCGATCAGCGCCCGCACTCGGCGCTGACTCACGCCCAGGTGCTCGGCGGCCTCCCGCACGCTGAGGGTCTCCCGGTCGACCTCTCCTGCCGGTGCCCCCGCGCCGCGCCGAGGCTGCGCCGTCTGCTCCCGCTGGGTCATCGCGTTCCACCCCCTTCCGGAAGCCCTGTTGGCGGAACCCTTGTGCAATCCTGCGTATCCGGAACCCTAGTGCAATGCGGGGTCGGAGGAAAGACCCCCGGCACCCCGCCCTTGACCCGCGCCCCCCCGGACCCGCAGCGTCGGACACCCCACCCCGTAGGATGGACGGGTGCCGACCGCAGAGAGCCCCCAGCGTCCCACCCCCGGCGTCGCCGCCAGCAACCCCGGCGCCGAACCCGCAGAGAACACCGCCCCGCCGTCCGGAACCGCCGCCTTCGGCTTCGCCGTCGGCGCCCGCCTGGCCGAGACCGACGACGCCCGCGGCACCCGCAGCGCCCGCGAGCGCAACGACGGTGGACGGTTCCTGGGCCGCACCGGGGTGATCACCACCCCGCACGGATCCATCGCGACCCCCGCGTTCATCCCCGTGGGCACCCAGGCCACCGTCAAGGCGGTGCTGCCCGAATCCATGGCCGAGCTGGGGGCGCAGGCGCTGCTGGCCAACGCCTACCATCTGTACCTGCAGCCGGGCCCGGAGGTCCTGGACGCCGCGGGCGGGCTGGGCGCGTTCATGAACTGGCCCGGCCCCACCTTCACCGACTCCGGCGGCTTCCAGGTGATGTCCCTGGGCTCGGGATTCAAGAAGGTCATCGACATGGGCACCGTGACCGGCGCCGTCGGGGCGGACGGCCGCCCGGTGGGCGATGACGACGTCGCCGCGGGCAAGGAGCGCATGGCCTACGTGGACGACGACGGTGTGACCTTCCGCTCGCATCTGAACGGGGACCGGCACCGCTTCACCCCGGAGGTCTCGATGCGGGTGCAGCATCAGTTGGGCGCGGACATCATGTTCGCCTTCGACGAGCTGACCACCCTCTACAACTCCCGCGGGTACCAGGAGGGGGCCCTGGAGCGGACCCGCCTCTGGGCGCTGCGCTGCGTGGCCGAGCACCGCCGGCTCACCGAGCAGCGGGCCGGGAAGCCCTATCAGGCGCTGTTCGGGGTGATCCAGGGCGCCCAGTACGAGGATCTGCGCCGGAAGGCCTGCCGGGATCTGGGTGCGATGGGCTTCGACGGCTTCGGGCTGGGCGGGGCCCTGGAGAAGGAGAACCTCGGCACGATCGTGCGGTGGTGCTCGGAGGAGCTGCCGGAGGCCAAGCCGCGCCACCTTCTGGGCATCTCCGAGCCGGATGACATCTTCGTGGCCATCGAGAACGGGGCGGACACCTTCGACTGCGTCTCCCCCACCCGGGTGGCCCGCACCTCCGCGGTCTACTCCCCGGACGGGCGCTTCAACGTCAGCAACGCCCGGTTCAAGACGGACTTCTCCCCCATCGTGGACGTCTGCGACTGCTACACCTGCACCCACTACACCCGCGCGTACCTGCACCACCTGTTCAAGGCGAAGGAGCGCCTGGCCGCGACCCTGGCCTCGATCCACAACGAGCGGTTCATCGTGCGGATGGTGGACACCGCGCGGGAGACCATCGCCTCCGGAGACTACTTCGCCTACCGGGACGAGTTCCTGGGCCGGTACTACGCCGCGCGCGCGACGTCGGACCCGGCGTCGGGTGCGGCGGCATCCGGTGGCGCGGCGTCGGCCGGGAAGGGGCGGGCATGAGCATCCTCGCCACGGTCCCGGCCCGCCAGATCGTCTCCGTCTCCCAGGATGTGCGGGCCCCGCGCCGGGAGGTCTACGCGGCGTTCCTGGATCCGCTGCGCCTGGCCGCCTGGTACGGCCCCGAGGGCTGGATCGTCCCGGTGCACACCATCTCCCTGGACGCCCGCCCCGGCGGGATCCTGCGTCTGGCGATGGTCCACCACGAGAACCCCGGCCAGGCGGTGCCCCTGTACTCCACCTTCGTCTCGGTGGTCCCGGAGCAGCTGCTGGAGCACCGGGAGTCCCTGCCCGGCCCGGACGGGCAGGCCAGCGACGCGCAGGTGCTGCACCGCATCGAGTTCCTGGAGCGGGAGGTCGACGGCGCCCCGGGCACCCGGGTGGTGCTCAGCCAGGGGCCCCTGCCCCCGGAGGTGCACCCCGGGGTGGCCGCCGCGTGGCGCTCCTCCCTGCGGCGCCTGGCCCACACGGTGCAGGCCGAGACCGCCCGCCCCCGCGGCTGAGGCCCGCCCCCGCACCGGGTCAGTCCCGGGAGCGGAGCGGGCCGTGGCGCCGCTTCGAGGGCCACCACACGGCGTCGCCGATGTCGTGCACCAGGGCCGGGACCAGCAGGGCCCGCACCAGGGTCGTGTCCAGCAGCACGCCGAAGGCCACGAGGAAGGCCAGCTGCGCCAGGAACATCAGCGGGATCACGGCCAGGGCCGCGAAGGTCGCCGCCAGCACGACGCCGGCCGCGGTGATCACCCCGCCGGTCAGACGCAGCCCCCGCAGCACCCCCTCGCGGGTGCCCGCGCTCAGGGACTCCTCCCGCACCCGGGTCATCAGGAAGATGTTGTAGTCGATGCCCAGGGCCACGAGGAACACGAAAGCGTACAGCGGCACCGTGGGATCCGCGTTCGAGAAGCCCAGCAGGTGGTGGAACACCAGGGCGCCCACCCCCAGGGCCGCGAAGTAGCTGACCACGGTGGTGGCCACCAGCAGCAGCGGGGCGAGGATCGAGCGCAGCAGGAGCATGAGGATCACGGTGATCACCGCGAGGATGATCGGGATGATCAGCGCCCGGTCCGCACTGGCCGCCTCCAGGGTGTCCAGCTCCTGGGCGGTGGTCCCGCCCACCAGGGCGTGCGGGTCCGCGGCGGTGATCCGGTCCCGCATCCGCTGCACCGTGTCCTCCGCGGCCGCCGAATCCGGGGCGTCGGACAGGGTCACCTCCAGCATCACGTCCCCGTCGGCCACGGAGGGCTGCGCCCCGTCGTAGGGCGGGGCGGAGCGCTGCTGCTGATCCAGGGGCACCGTGCCGGTCGGGGAATCGGCGGCGACGACGCTGACCGAATCTACTCCGTCGGTCTCCCGCAGGATCTGCCCGGCCCGCTGCTCGGCGTCGGCCGCGACGATCACCTGGGCCGGGGTCCCGGAGCCGCCGGGGAAGTGCTCGGCCTGGATCTGCTGGCCGTCCCGGGCGTCGGAGTGCCCGAGGATCAGCTCGGACTGCGGGACCCCGGAGGCCCGGAACTGCAGGGCGAAGGCCGCCATGATCACGAGGGCAGCGGCGCTGACCAGCCAGATCGGGCGGGCCCGGCGCCGCACCCGCCGCGCGATGCCGCCCCACAGCCGGGCCGGGGGCGTGAAGTCCTCGCCGCGGAAGCGCGGGCGGGCGGGCCAGAAGGCCACACGGCCGAAGATCAGCAGCAGCGCCGGCAGCAGGGTCAGGGCCGCGAGCATCGCGAAGACGATGCCGG
>OMJG01001149.1_pt1 | contig 16330 bp, 10 predicted proteins | sample 1646431 | NCBI WGS metagenome assembly OMJG01 (sample SAMN03771674, study PRJEB25209) | food metagenome | isolation source: Cotija cheese | place: Mexico:Jalisco,Michoacan | collected 2011-12-12
TGGCAGGACATGACGTAAAATACGGTAAACACCGTACAAGACGCAGTTTTTCACGTATTAAAGAAGTAATCGGTTTGCCAAACCTCATCGAAGTTCAAACATTAAGTTATAAAAACTTCCTCGATGAAGGTCTTGCAAATGTCTTCAAAGAAATGTTTCCAATCGACAACTTTGCGGGTACAATGGAACTCGAATTTGTTGGTTATGAAATGAAAACCCCAAAATACACTGTTGAAGAAGCTCGCGCACATGACGCAAACTATTCAGCACCTATCTATGTAACCTTCCGTCTTGTAAATAAAGAAACTGGTGAATTAAAAACACAAGAAGTCTTCTTTGGTGACTTCCCACTCATGACTGAAATGGGGACATTTATCAATAACGGTTCAGAACGTTTGATCGTTAGCCAATTGGTACGTAGTCCTGGTTCATACTTCCATCTTAAAGCTGATAAAAACGGTCTTGAAAGTTTTGGACATACAACCATTCCTAACCGTGGAGCTTGGTTTGAGTTAGATACAGATGCTAAAGGCATTGGTTATGTTCGTATTGACCGTACACGTAAATTAACTTTTACAACTATGCTTCGTGCGTTTGGATTTGGTTCAGATGAAGAAATCCTTGAATTGTTGGGCGAAACTCAACTTTTAACAGACACTATTGCAAAAGATGTTCATAAAAACCCAGCTGACACGCGTGTAGAAGAAGCGCTCAAAGACATCTATGACCGCTTGCGTCCAGGAGAACCTAAAACAGCAGATAGCTCACGTGGCTTGCTTGTTGCTCGTTTCTTCGATCCAAAACGTTATGACTTCGCACCTGTTGGACGTTACAAATTTAACAAGAAATTAGCGCTTAAAAATCGTTTGCTTGGTTTGACTTTGGCTGAACCAATTGTTGACCCAGAAACTGGTGAAATTCTTGTTAATACAGATACTCTTGTTACTCGTGATGTGCTTGATTTAATCGAACCATTGCTTGATAACGGTCTTGGAAACTTTGTTGTTGAACCATCTGACGACGCTGTAATTCCAGAACCAATTACTTTGCAAAGTATCAAAGTTTATTCACCTAAAGATCCAGAACGTGTTGTTACATTGCTCTCAAATGGTAATCCTGATGCAGAATGCCGTGTCTTGACACCAGCCGATGTGATTTCAAATATCAGCTACTGGCTTGGTCTTGCTGAAGGAATTGGTAAAGTGGACGATATTGACCACTTAGGTAACCGTCGTATCCGTTCAGTAGGTGAATTGCTTCAAAACCAAGTACGTATCGGACTTTCACGTATGGAACGTGTTATTCGCGAACGTATGTCATCTTCAGAAAATGAAAACATCACACCGCAAGGTTTGATTAACATTCGTCCTGTAACAGCTTCAATTAAAGAATTCTTTGGTTCATCACAATTGTCACAATTTATGGACCAACACAATCCTTTATCTGAGCTTTCACACAAACGTCGTTTTTCTGCCTTAGGACCTGGTGGTATCTCACGTGACCGTGCTTCATATGAAGTACGTGACGTTCACTATACTCACTATGGCCGTATGTGTCCTATTGAAACACCTGAAGGACCAAACATCGGTTTGATTAACAACTTGTCATCATATGCCAAAGTAAACGAATATGGTTTCATCATGTCACCATACCGTCGTGTTGACCGTGTGAATGGTGTGGTTACTGACGAAGTTGAATATTTAACTGCCGATGAAGAAGACAACTATACTGTTGCCCAAGCAAACTCACCATTGACTGAAGATAGCCGCTTTGCTAACGAAACAGTTATGGCTCGTCATACTGGTAACAATATTGAAGTTGAAGCTTCAACAGCAGACTATATGGACGTTTCACCTAAACAGGTTATCGCCGTTGCTGCTGCATGTATTCCATTCTTGGAAAACGATGACTCCAACCGTGCCCTCATGGGTGCCAACATGCAACGTCAAGCAGTTCCATTGATTGACCCACATGCACCTTGGATTGGTACTGGTATGGAACATCAAACTGCTCGTGACTCAGGTGCTGCGCTTATTGCAAAACATGCTGGTGTTGTTGAGTATGTTGATGGTAATGAAATTCGTGTTCGTCGTACTTCTGGTGAACTAGATATTTACAATATTACAAAATATCGTCGTTCAAACTCAGGAACTTCTTATAACCAACGTCCATTGGCTCGACTTGGAGAAAAAGTTGAGAAAGGGGACATCATTGCTGATGGACCTTCTATGGAAAATGGAGAAATGGCCCTTGGTCAAAATCCACTTGTTGCCTATATGACTTGGGAAGGTTATAACTTCGAGGATGCGGTAATCATGTCAGAACGTTTGATTAAAGACGACGTTTATACATCAATTGCCATCGAAGAATATGAATCAGAAACACGCGATACAAAACTTGGCCCTGAAGAAATTACTCGTGAAATTCCAAACGTTGGGGATGAAGCACTCAAAAACCTTGATGAATCAGGAATTATCCGTATTGGTGCTGAAGTTAAAGATGGCGACTTGCTTGTTGGTAAAGTAACCCCTAAAGGTGAAACTGATCCAACACCAGAAGAACGTTTGCTTCGTGCAATCTTTGGTGAAAAAGCTCGTGAAGTTCGTGATACATCACTTCGTGTTCCTCACGGAGGTGGCGGTATTGTTCATGACGTTCGTGTATTTACACGCGAAAATGGTGATGAATTGCCATCAGGTGTGAATAAACTTGTTCGCGTCTTCATTGCTCAAAAACGTAAGATTCACGTTGGGGATAAAATGGCCGGACGTCATGGTAATAAAGGGGTTGTTTCAAATATCGTTCCAATGGAAGATATGCCTTACTTACCAGATGGTACACCTATTGATATCATGTTGAACCCACTTGGGGTACCATCACGTATGAATATCGGACAAGTTATGGAGCTCCATTTAGGTATGGCTGCTCGTACACTTGGAATTCACATTGCAACTCCAGTGTTTGATGGAGCATCTGATGAAGATATCTGGGATACCGTTAAAGAAGCTGGAATGGCTGATGATGCGAAAACAGTCCTTTATGACGGACGTACTGGTGAACCATTTGATAACCGAATTTCAGTCGGTGTCATGTACATGATTAAACTTCACCACATGGTTGATGATAAACTCCATGCTCGTTCAGTTGGTCCTTACTCACTCGTTACACAACAACCGCTCGGTGGTAAAGCGCAGTTCGGTGGACAACGTTTTGGGGAAATGGAAGTTTGGGCACTTGAAGCCTATGGTGCTGCCAATGTTCTTCAAGAAATCTTGACTTACAAATCAGATGACGTGATTGGACGTACGCGCGCTTATGAAGCTATTGTTAAAGGTGAACGTATTCCTAAACCAGGTCTTCCTGAATCATTCCGCGTATTGGTTAAAGAGTTACAATCACTTGGTCTTGATATGAAAGTCCTTGATGCTGACCGTAATGTTCTTGACTTACGTGAATTGGATGAAGATGAAGTAATGACTCGTCCAGATAATACAGAAATTACTCCTGAAATGCTTGAAGCACAGGAAGCTATTGTTGCACAAGCAGAAGCTGAAGAAGAAGCTTTGATTAACGCTGATACTGAAAAATAAGATTTTGTAATTAATATTTTGAGATAGATTTACTGACAAAAATTTCTGTCAGTAAATCTCTAATCTCATAATCGTCTAGCGTTAAATTTATTAGAAGTGGAGAAAGAATTGGTTGATGTAAATAAATTTGAGAGTATGCGTATTGGTATCGCATCTCCACAAAAAATTCGTTACTGGTCATTCGGTGAAGTTAAAAAACCAGAAACAATTAACTATCGTACACAAAAACCTGAACGTGAAGGACTCTTTGATGAACGTATTTTCGGTCCTCAAAAAGACTGGGAATGTGCTTGTGGAAAACTTAAAGGTGTTTTCTACAAAAATCAAGTCTGTGAACTTTGTGGTGTTCAAGTAACAACTGCAAAATCACGTCGTGAACGTATGGGACATATTGAGCTTGCTGCTCCAATTTCACACATTTGGTACTTCAAAGGAATTCCATCACGTATGGGACTTGCTCTTGATATGAGTCCACGTGCACTTGAAGAAGTGATTTACTTTGCAAGTTATGTTGTGATTGATCCTAAAGAAACTGATCTTGAGAAGAAACAACTCTTGACTGAACGTGAATATCGTGAACAACTTTTGAAAAATGGTTTTGGTTCATTCGTTGCAAAAATGGGTGCTGAAGCGATTCAAGATTTGTTGAACGATGTTGATATTGATAAAGAAGTTTCTGAACTCAAAGAAGAGCTCAAAACAGTTACTGGACAACGTCGTGTAAAAATTATTCGTCGTTTGGACGTTTTGTCAGCTTTCAGAAAATCAGGAAATGCTTTATCTTGGATGGTCTTAAACGTATTACCAGTTATTCCACCAGATTTGCGTCCAATGGTTCAATTGGATGGTGGACGTTTTGCCACATCTGACTTGAATGACTTATACCGTCGTGTTATTAACCGTAATAACCGTTTGAAACGTTTGATGGAACTTAATGCTCCAAATATTATCGTTCAAAATGAAAAACGGATGCTTCAAGAAGCTGTTGATACTTTGATTGACAATGGTCGTCGTGGTCGTCCAATCACTGGTGCTGGTAACCGCCCATTGAAATCTCTTTCACACATGTTGAAAGGGAAACAAGGACGTTTCCGTCAAAACTTACTTGGTAAACGTGTTGACTATTCTGGACGTTCAGTTATCGCTGTAGGTCCAACACTCAAAATGTACCAATGTGGTGTTCCGCGTGAAATGGCGATTGAGTTGTTCAAACCATTCGTAATGGCTCAACTTGTTAAGAAAGAATTGGCTGCTAATATTCGTGCGGCTAAACGTAAAGTTGAACGTCAAGATTCTGATGTTTGGGATGTACTTGAAACAGTTGTTAAAGAACACCCTGTTCTTCTTAACCGCGCACCTACGCTTCACCGTTTAGGTATTCAAGCTTTTGAACCAGTCTTAATTGATGGTAAAGCCATCCGTCTTCACCCACTTGCTTGTGAAGCCTATAACGCCGACTTTGACGGTGACCAAATGGCCATTCACTTGCCATTGTCTGAAGAAGCACAAGCTGAAGCACGTCTTTTGATGCTTGCTGCTGAACATATCTTGAACCCTAAAGATGGTAAACCAGTTGTTACACCATCTCAAGATATGGTCCTTGGTAACTACTACCTTACGATGGAAGAAAAAGGTCGTGAAGGCGAAGGAATGATTTTTGCAACTCCTGAAGAAGTTGAAATTGCAATGCGTAATGGTTATGTACATTTACATACTCGTATCGGTATCGCAACAAAATCACTCAACAAACCTTGGACAGAAAACCAAAAAGATAAAATCTTGGTAACTACTGTTGGTAAAGTTATTTTCAACTCAATCATTCCTGAAGGAATGCCTTACTTGAACGAACCAACTGATGTTAACTTGACAACTTCAACTGATGACCGTTTCTTTATGGATGCTGGTCAAGATATCAAAGAAGTTTTGGCTGGAATTGATACTGTTCGTCCATTCAAAAAAGGATATCTTGGAAATATCATCGCTGAAGTCTTCAAACGTTACCGTACAACAGCTACATCTGAGTACCTTGACCGCTTGAAAAACCTTGGTTACCACCAATCTACTTTGGCTGGTTTGACTGTGGGTATCGCTGATATCCCTGTTGTTGAAGATAAACATAAAATCATCGATGCTGCACACAAACGTGTGGAACAAATCACTAAACAATTCCGTCGTGGTTTGATTACTGATGATGAACGTTATAACGCTGTTACAGGTGTTTGGCGTGATGCAAAAGAAGCCCTTGAAAAACGATTGATTGATGAACAGGATTTGACAAACCCAATCGTTATGATGATGGACTCTGGAGCCCGTGGTAATATCTCTAACTTCTCTCAACTTGCTGGTATGCGTGGTTTGATGGCCGCTCCTAATGGTAAAATCATGGAATTGCCTATCATCTCAAACTTCCGTGAGGGTCTTTCTGTCTTGGAAATGTTCTTCTCAACTCACGGTGCCCGTAAAGGGATGACCGATACGGCCCTTAAGACAGCCGACTCTGGTTATCTTACTCGTCGTTTGGTTGACGTTGCCCAAGATGTTATCATTCGTGAAGACGATTGTGGAACTGACCGTGGACTTGTAATTTCTGATATTGCTACTGGTAAAGAAATGGTTGAACCACTCTTTGAACGTTTGGTAGGTCGTTATACTCGTAAATCAGTGCTTCATCCAGAAACTGGTGAAATGATTATTGCTGACGACACTTTGATTTCTGAAGATGTTGCCCGTAAAATTATTGATGCTGGTGTTAAAGAAGTAACTATCCGTTCAGTATTTACATGTAAAACTCCACATGGTGTATGTAAACATTGTTATGGTATCAACTTGGCAACAGGTGATGCTGTTGAAGTTGGTGAAGCTGTTGGTACAATCGCCGCTCAATCAATCGGTGAACCTGGTACTCAATTGACAATGCGTACATTCCACACGGGTGGTGTTGCGTCAAGTTCAGATATCACTCAAGGTTTGCCTCGTGTTCAAGAAATCTTTGAAGCACGTAACCCTAAAGGGGAAGCAATCATCACTGAAGTAACTGGTACAGTTGAATCAATCGTTGAAGATCCTGCTACACGTACTCGTGAAATTACTGTTAAAGGTAAAACAGACACTCGTAGCTACACTGTAGGTATGGCTGATGTCTTGATGGTTGAAGAAGGTGAATTTATTCACCGTGGTGCACCTTTGATTCAAGGTTCTATCGAACCTAAACACTTGCTTCAAGTTCGTGATGCCTTGTCAGTTGAAACTTACTTGCTCGGTGAAGTACAAAAAACTTACCGTTCACAAGGGGTTGAAATTGGTGACAAACACATCGAGGTAATGGTTCGCCAAATGCTTCGTAAAGTTCGTGTCATGGATAATGGTTCAACTGATATCCTTCCAGGTACTTTGATGGATATTTCTGACTTTGAAGCTTTGAATGAAACTGCACTCTTGAATGGTGAAATGCCTGCAACTGGTCGTCCAGTCTTGATGGGTATTACTAAAGCCTCTCTTGAAACAAATTCATTCTTGTCAGCTGCATCATTCCAAGAAACAACTCGTGTCCTTACTGATGCCGCAATTCGTGGTAAAGAAGATCACTTGCTTGGTTTGAAAGAAAATGTTATTATCGGTAAGATTATTCCTGCTGGTACAGGTATGTTCCGTTACCGTAACATTGAACCTTTAGCTGATTTAACAAATGCTCCAGAAGTAGAAGAAGTTGAAACAGAAACTGTGGAAAACTAATTTTAAATCTAGAAAATAAATAAAAATTACTGACAGAATTTCTGTCAGTAATTTTTTTATTTTTGTCAGTAACTTTTTTTATTAAATTTACTGACAAAATCATTAAAAACATAAAATCTCTGTCATTTTTGGTAAAATAATTCTATGACTTATTATCTCCTTGCAAATCCCAATTCTGGTGCAGGTAAAGGTGCGCGGACTTTGGAGACTTTGATTCCATATTTGGAAAAAAATAATTATGAATATCGACTTTTTAAAACTAAAGCTGCTGGAGAAGAAGGCGCTTTGGTCAGACAAATATTAGACCTTAAAAATCCGGATGACCACTTAGTTATTATTGGTGGGGATGGTACCATTTCACTTGTCATTAATGAACTTCCAGAAGAAGAGGCCTTTTCTTATATTCCTTCAGGTTCTGGCAATGATTTCGCCAGAAGCTTAAAGTTGAAGCTTGACCCAATTGAATCTTTTGAAGCTGCTCGTAGAGGAATTAATCATGAGATTTTTATCATGAATTATCAATCTAAAGGATTGAGTGGCTATGCTCTAAATAATATTGGAATTGGTTTAGATGCAACTATCGTGAAATCTGCCAATGAAGGAAAGCTTAAACAAGTGCTTAACAAATTGAAATTGGGAAGTTTTTCATATATTTTGACTGCCTTGCACGTTTTGATAACTAAAAAACCATTTCCAGCTTTAATTGAAGTAGAAAATCAAGAAATTTCACTAGAAAATGCCTTTCTGATGACTTTTACCAAACATCCATACTTTGGAGGTGGAGTAAAAATTTCTCCTGAGGCTACCAATGAAAATGCAGATATTCACCTTGTTGAATATAATAAACATCATTTATTACGGACTTTTTCATTAATTCCAAGTGTTCTTCGTGGAATGCATTTAAAACATCCCTTATTTTTACACCGAGTGAGTCCTCAGTTTTCCGTAGAATTAGCAGAAAGTCAACCAGTCCAAATTGATGGAGAAATTCATGAGTTAGTAGCTGCTGACAGACTTTCAATCAGTACTGAAAGAAGAATGATTATTTACTGACAGAATAAAAAAACTCCAATTATGGAGTTTTTATTTATTTTCAATTAATTATTATACATTAATTGTTGTATTTTTATACTTTTTATATTATAATTATGCTATTGTTTTTTTATAAAAATAGAAATTATAAAACAGAAAAGAGAAAATATGAACTTTGATTTTTTATCGAAATATCTGCCCTATTTTAATGACGGGATGATTGTCACAATTTTGATTTCAGCTTTCGTGGTTTTGATTGGAACACTCTTAGGGATTGTCACAGCCCTTGCCAAGATTTCTAAAATTGCTCCTTTGCGCTGGTTGGCAAATATCTATATTGAAATTTTCCGTGGAACACCAATGCTCGTTCAAATTATGCTTGGTTTTGGCTTAATGGGAAGTCTATCTTTACCAACCTTTCAAGTTGGGATTTTACAACAAGATTTGGGGCGCTTGATTCCAGGGATAATTGTAATCTCACTGAATTCGGGGGCTTATATGGCGGAAATTGTTCGGGCTGGAATTGAAGCTGTTCCTCTTGGTCAAAAAGAAGCCGCCTATTCATTAGGAATTCGGCCAAGACAAGCGATGGCAACCGTTATTTTACCTCAGGCTTTGAGAAACATTCTACCAGCCGTCGGCAATGAATTTGTGACAATTATCAAGGACAGCTCGCTTCTTTATACAATTGGAGTAATGGAAGTTTTCAATGGTGCACAAACAGTAGCAAATTTGACTTATCAAACCATTAGCCCGATGTTATTTGTAGCTCTCTACTATTTTGTAGTCACTTTTGTTGTCAGTCGCTTACTTGTTTTATTTGAAAAGAAACTCGGGAAAGGATATGCAAAATAATGAATGAATATTTAATCGAAATAAAAAATCTGCATAAATATTTTGGAAAAAATGAAGTCTTAAAAGGACTTGATATCCAAATAAAAAAAGGTGAAGTTGTTGTGATGATTGGCCCCTCTGGCTCTGGGAAATCAACTTTTTTAAGAACGATGAACTTATTAGAAAAGCCAACAGATGGTCAAGTCTATTTTGAAGGAGTTAATATTGCTGATAAATCAGTGGATGTCTTCAAACACCGAGAAAAAATGGGGATGGTTTTTCAACAATTTAATCTATTTCCTAATATGACAGTCCTTGAAAATCTATGTTTGGCTCCAGTTAAAACGGGTAAAATGACCAAAGAAGAAGCTAAAAAAACGGCGGAAGATTTACTTCAAAGAGTTGGACTCTCAGATAAAGCAGAGGCTTATCCACAAGCATTGTCAGGTGGGCAACAACAAAGGGTAGCTATTGCTCGTGCTTTAGCCATGAACCCAGATGTGATGCTTTTTGATGAACCAACATCAGCACTTGACCCTGAAATGGTTGGTGAAGTTTTAGCCGTGATGCAAGAACTTGCCAAAGAAGGCATGACAATGGTTGTTGTAACCCATGAAATGGGATTTGCTAAAACAGTTGCTGACAGAGTTTTGTTCATGGCTGATGGAACAATTGTTGAGCAAGGAAAACCGGCTCAAGTTTTTGATTCACCAAAAGAAAAAAGAACACAAGACTTTTTAGCAAAAGTCCTATAATTTAAAAGCTTATAGTTAAAGAGAATATCAAAAAAACGGCATGTCTGCTGTTTTTTTTCTGGTCTGTGGTATAATACTAATAAGACTGGTAAAGTGATAGAAGACAAATTATAGAAAAGAGAAAACAAAATGAAATATGAGGATATAAACGAAAATACTATAAAAATCACCTTGTCTTTTGATGATTTGACAGATTATGATATCAAATTATCAGACTTTTTCGGAAATCAAGAAGTCATTGAACAATTTTTCTATGAATTGGTTGATGAGCTTGGTTTAGAAAATCGCTTTGGAAATGTGGGAATGTTAACTTTCCAAATCCAACCTTTTCCTCAAGGTGTTCATATGATTGTTCATGAAGAAGCGATGCTAGGTGAAGGTGGAGAAATTCCAGATGACCCAGAAGAGTTTGAAGAATTGATGACTGGTTTTTATAATAAATTAAATGAAATAGGGGCAGATATGGCGCGCGAGCGAGGAATTACTGATTTTAAACCTGGGCTTGGTTTACCAGGAACAAAAAAAGACGAAGCTGAACAAGAGCCAGATTTTATTTATTACTCTATTCGTTATGAAGATATTATGTCTGTCTTAACAGGAATAAAAAATGTGAAGTTTGCTGATGAAGAATCAGAGTTTTATCGTTATGATGGCAATTTTTATCTTGTTGTTTTGGATAATCAAAAAGAAAAAGGCAAGATGCATGTCGAAAGTACCCGTTCACGAATGATGGAATATGGGGAAGCAACAAAAATGAGTCGAGAATTTTTGCAGGAGTATGGTGAATGTCTTATCGCGACACGTGCTTTAGATGTTCTTAGAAAAATCTAAATATGGTTGATACATTAAAAGAAATCCCCTTTGCACTTAAGTTCCTAATTGTTATTATTATCACTTTTGGTATCTCTGTGATTTTAACGCCAATTATGACTTTTGTGTCCAAAGCAATTGGTGCGGTGGACAAGCCTAACGAGCGTCGTGTGAATAAAAAACCAATGCCCTCTGCTGGAGGTTTGGTCATTTTCATTGCTTTTGCGATTGCGACCTTGTTTATTCTGCCACATATTGTTCATAACCAGCCTCCCATTCATTCGCAACCTCCAGTACATGGCGCAAGTCATCAGCCAATTCAGCTAGTCAGCTATTTTAGCTACATTTGGCCCTTTATTGTTGGTGCTGGAATTGTTGTTTTGACTGGTTTGATTGATGATATAAAAGAAATTTCACCTAAAATGAAACTTTTAGGATTGACAGTTGCGGCGAGTTTTATTTGGTTCTTTACCAACGCCCGCTTTGATAATTTAAAAATTCCTTTCGGGGGGCCTTTACTAATCTTTCCTGCTTGGTTATCCTTTATTTTTACCGTTTTTTGGATACTTGCGATTACTAATGCAATAAATTTAATTGACGGATTGGACGGACTAGCAAGTGGAGTATCAATTATTTCACTGACAACAATGGGAATTGTTTCTTACTTTTTCTTACCAAGTCCAAATGTATTTTTACCGATTACCATTTTTATAATGGTGGCTGCAATTATGGGATTCTTTCCTTATAATTATCATCCAGCGATTATTTATCTGGGAGATACGGGAGCCCTATTCCTTGGTTTTATCATCTCGGTTGCTTCTTTGCAAGGATTAAAGAATGCAACGGCTGTAGCCGTTTTGACTCCTTTACTAATTTTAGGAGTACCAATTACGGATACAATTATGGCAATGGTTCGTCGGAAACTTAATCGTCAATCGATTGCAACGGCTGATAAACGACATCTTCACCATCGCCTAATGGCACTTGGTTTTACTCATCGTGGAGCTGTTCTAGTCATTTATGGAATTGCATCAATATTTGCATTTATCTCCATTCTTTTGCAATTTTCAAGTCGTATCGGTGGGATTCTCTTAGTGATTGCTTGTCTCTTTGGATTGGAAATATTTATTGAACTTGTTGGAATTCTAGGCGAAAATCGGCAGCCAGTCTTAAAAGCACTGAAATTTGTTGGAAATTCTAGTTATCGTGATAAAGTTCTCCATTCTGATGAAGATGCAGATATAGATGAAAATGAAGAAGATATTGGAAATCATTCAATGATAGATGAGGAAATTGATGAACCAATACAAGAATTCCCAATTCAAAATTATCGTAGAAGTCGAAATAAAAAATAAGAAAAACCTCTAATTTTAGAGGTTTTTTGATATCTAAAAATGCCTGTTGTCATTTATTATTTATATTGCGATTAATAAAAATAATGTATGCGAAAATAACAAATTTTGTCAATTTTTTGTTAGAATAGAGACTATAAATGTCAAATACAATTGACAATTCAAAGGAGCGAAAAAATGGCTACACTTGAAATTAAAAATCTTCATGTGGCGATTGAAGATAAAGAGATTCTCAAAGGGGTCAATCTAGTCATCAACACCAATGAAATCCATGCGATTATGGGACCTAATGGGACTGGTAAATCAACATTATCTGCTGCAATTATGGGAAATCCTAATTATAGCGTGACACAAGGAGAAGTTCTTTTTGACGGTCAAAACGTTTTAGAAATGAGCGTTGATGAAAGAGCTCGTCTTGGACTTTTCCTTGCCATGCAATATCCATCTGAAATTCCAGGAATTACGAATGCAGAATTTTTGCGAGCAGCAATGAATGCTAAACGTGCTGAGGATGACAAAGTTTCTGTTATGGAATTTATCAAAAAATTGGATAAAAATATGGAAGTTTTGAGCATGAAAGAAGAAATGGCTGAGCGCTATCTCAATGAAGGCTTTTCTGGTGGTGAAAAGAAACGTAATGAAATCCTTCAACTTTTGATGTTAGAACCAACTTTTGCCATTCTTGATGAAATTGACTCAGGACTTGATATTGATGCTTTAAAAGTTGTTGCTAAAGGTGTTAATTCAATGCGTGGTGAGAAATTTGGGGCATTGATTATTACCCACTATCAACGTTTGCTTGATTATATTACACCAGATGTTGTCCACATTATGATGGATGGTCGTGTGGTGAAAACAGGTGGCGCAGAACTAGCTAAACGTCTAGAAACTGAAGGATATGTCAATATCGCTGAGGAACTTGGATTAGAATATAAAGAAGAAGTTTAAGGAAAGGAGATAGTAAGTTATTTTTGCTTACTGACAGAGCTGTCAGTAAGTCTAAAATTCATTAATTTAGTGACAGAATGTTTTGTCAGCAAATTAATGAATTCAGTTAAGAAAATGCAAACTTGCTAATATTAATTATGAATCAAGAAATCTTAAACTTTTCACAAATGCATGCTGAACCAGCTTGGTTATCAGATTTACGTCAAAAAGCTGCACTTGAATTTGAAAATCTAGAATTACCTAATATTGAACGAGTAAAAATTAATCGTTGGGGCTTAGACCATTTAAGCATTTCTGAAAACGAAGAAATTGGATCTGTTCCTACTTTTACGGAAATTCCAAATCATCCTTTGCTTGTTCAAGTCGGAAGTCAAACAGTTATGGAACAAATGACACCAAATTTGGCTGAACAAGGCGTAATTTTCACAGATTTCAATTCAGCTTTAACCGAAATTCCTGAACTACTTGAGGAAAATTTTGGTTCTGTGGTTCCATTTAATGAAAGTCGTTTAACAGCAGCAAATACTGCGACATTTAATTCTGGATTAGTTCTTTATGTTCCAGATGGTGTGGAAGTACTTGAACCCATTGAATCAATTTTGATGCAAGAGGGTTCATCAGAAGTTCCTTTTAATAAACGAATTTTAATTATCGTTGGAAAAAATGCCAAAGTTGACTACCTTGAACGTTTGGAAACAAGTGATGAGCAAAGCTCAAAGGCAAAAGCAAATATTGTCGTTGAAGTAATTGCAAAAGCAGGGGCTCAAGTCAAATTTGCAGCCATTGACCGTTTAGGAGAAAATGTTACAGCTTCAGTTGTTCGTCGCGGATTGATTGGTGATAATGCAACAGTTGACTGGTCCGTTGGTGTCATGAATGATGGAAATGTTGTTGCTGACTTTGATAGTGACCTCAAAGGGAATGGTTCTCATTCACAAATTAAAGTGGTTGGGATTTCAACAGGTCATCAAACGCAAGGAATTGATACAAGAGTGACTAATTTTGGTCTAAATTCGGTTGGTCATATCTTGCAAAATGGTGTAATTCTTGATAAAGGAACTTTGACATTTAATGCCATTGGTCATATTATCAAAGGGGCGAAAAATGCGGATGCTCAACAATCTTCTCACGTTTTAATGCTTTCTGATAAAGGACGAGGAGATGCAAATCCAATTCTCTTGATTGATGAAAATGAAGTAACTGCGGGTCACGCAGCTTCTGTTGGTCAGGTAGATGAGGAAGATTTATTCTATCTTCAATCTCGTGGACTTGATGAAGAAACTGCTAAACGACTTGTTATTCGAGGATTTCTCGGTTCAGTTGTCAGTGAAATTCCTGTCAAATCAGTCCAAGCAGAATTTATTGAAACTATTGAAAGAAAGCTGGGCATGTAATGCTTGAAGGCATCAAAAAAGATTTTCCAGTATTGAATCAAATTGTTAATGATGAACCTTTGGTCTATTTGGACAATGCGGCAACGACTCAAAAACCTTTGAAGGTTTTGGCTGCGATAAAAGATTATTATGAAAATGATAATGCTAATGTCCACCGTGGTGTTCATACTTTGGCAGAGCGAGCAACTGAAAAATACGAAGCGGCGCGTGAAAAAGTCCGCCAGTTTATCAATGCTAAATCCCCCAGTAAGAAATGAACCCAGGATCACAAAAATTTGTGAAACAATTGACCATGATTCAGTAAATCCAAATTTGATTTTACTGAAAAATGAACGATCAAAAGATACTTCAACACCAATTCTGCCAACTTGCTCGCCTTGTCCGTTGTCAACTGATTCTGGCATAATGGTTTCTTCAATGATAGTTCCATCTGCCTTTTCAATTGTGAAGGTTCTTTGAGTCTCAGGGGCCTCGCCAACAATCGTAATCATCTGTCTAAAAGACTCAATTTCAGTATTATCAATTGAAAGAATTTTGTCTCCACTTTCAATATTTGCTGCAGCTGCCGGTGTATCTTCTTGCACATTACCAACCAGCGCCTCTTCAGATGGGACACCACCTTGAACAAACGCCAATAGAATGAAGGCTATAATTGCCAGTATAAAATTATTCAAAGGCCCTGCAAAATTCGTGAGCATTCGATTAATTAAAGACGCAGACTGAAATTGTCTATCTTTAGGTGCAATTTGAAGGGTCGTTCCGTCTTTTTCAACGAGTAAAGCAGTTCGCGTAACTTGATAAGTTTGAATTGCATCAATCTGTCCTTCAATTCGGCCTTCTATAAATAGTTTTTCTTCGAGATCAAAGTTTGTTACTTCTATCGGAACGCTGTCCACACTCTGCAACTTATTTTGAAGATCAATTTTTTCTACTTTATTTTCTTCATTCAGAAAAAGTGAAACTGGCATACCTGCCCGAAGATCTGCTTCTTCCTCATATCCTGCCATCCTTACATACCCACCGACTGGAAGCAATCGCACGGTATAAGTAGTTTCTCCTTTTCTATGATAGAAAAGCTTGGGCCCGAATCCAATTGAAAATTCTCTTACTAGTATACCCGCTCTTTTAGCAAAATAAAAGTGACCAAATTCATGAACGATCACGATTATACCGAAAACAAGTAAAAAGACTAATATAGTTTTAACCATTTATGCTCTCCTTTAATACCTTGTCATTAAACTAAACCCATTATAAACATCACTGATAAAACGAATAGTAAACTATCAAAACGGTCAAATATACCGCCATGTCCTGGTAATATATTACCAGAGTCTTTAGTTCCGAAATGGCGCTTAATTGCTGATTCAATTAAATCCCCGATTTGTCCAGCTATTGAAAGCACCACCACTAAAGGTAACATTAATAAGATCGGCCAGTTGGTTGGGAATAATAGAAGATAAATCACCGAAACAATCATTGCAATAATAATGCCACCGATAGAGCCTTCAATTGTTTTATTTGGGGAAATAAGAGGTGCTAGTTTATTTTTTCCAAACTTCCTTCCAATTAGATAAGCTCCTGTATCTGTTGACCAAATAATCAATAAAGATAATATTAATAAGTGAATATTTGTTTCTCTAGTCAATATGAAGGAATGAAATCCAGTACCTATATATAAAATACCAACGAATGATATTCCAACATCTTCAATTGTGTAGTCCTTAACCACTAGTGTCAAGGATATTAGTATTAATATTAATAACGCAAATAAAGATCCATTATCTGGCAAAACTGGAAAAACTTCTTATATTCTTTTATATAAAATCGCAAATAAAGTAGGGAAGTCTGTGATGTTACGCTGCCGAGAAAAGCTTCTAGTTAGT
>OMJG01001150.1_pt1 | contig 16307 bp, 15 predicted proteins | sample 1646431 | NCBI WGS metagenome assembly OMJG01 (sample SAMN03771674, study PRJEB25209) | food metagenome | isolation source: Cotija cheese | place: Mexico:Jalisco,Michoacan | collected 2011-12-12
ACCAATGGTTTGTTACGTGCTACCTATGATGGTATAACTACCGTGCGGGTGATAAAGCGATAATTAATGGGAAGCAATCAAGCGTCAGAATGTTGATATTTCAACATTCTGACGCTTGATTTTTTGCTATTGCTGCCAGATGACGGCGCTAATATTTGGTGTTGATGAATTTAAGCTAGTCATCGCATCTTTATGTTGACCCATATCATTTTGAATACTTATCGAGTGATCTCAAATCGATTGAAAGGACGAATACCTAGTATGGGTCCAAACAATTTAAGGAAGTTGTAGCCTAGTCAATGACGGTTATCAGTGAACCGCGTTTGTACAGGTCAATTAATTGGAAACTTGAGTTACTACCGACGACAACTATTCATTGGTAGTCGTTAATAGCGTCTGAAAGGCCGTGAGCGACATTCCAGGTACGACCCGTTGTGTCGAGTGAGGTTGTACGCGTTCTGTGTGCTAGTGGCGATGCCAGGTGTCGTTGACAGCGCATATTGGTACCCAGCCTGCTTATCGGCTTTAATCGTCTGATCGTTTGCACGTCCAGCCGGGTAACAAATAACTTGAGTATTTTGCTGTAAATTATGATCGAGCCATTTTTTTGAACTCGATAATTCGGTTAATTGGACCTGGTAAGTTAAGTTATTTAAGTCTAAATGGCGAACGGTATGACTTTGAAAGTCAATATTGCCGGAAGCCTGCATCTGCTTGGCATCGGCTAAAGTTAAGTGATTCTTTTTATGGGTAAAGCCGGTGATGAAATTGATGGTGGCATGTTGGTGCGTCTGTTTTAAAATTGGCCAAGCCGCTGTCATGTTGTCCTTGTAGCTATCATCGAGCGTGACCCAGACGACTTTCTTTTGTGGAAGGCGCCGATGTTTTAAAGCGTAGACGGCTTCATTAGCGGTCAATGTCCGGTACCCATGGGCTTTTAAGTACGTCATCTCTGCCCGAAATTCTTTGGCAGGGACACGTAACTGGTTCCCACTGGAAATACTGTGATACATCAGGATCGGCAAGTGGACCACTTTGACGGCATGCCAATGCTGATAAGGGCGTGCCGGTGATTGGTGTTTAATTGTGCTGTGTGTGCTTTTGGAACTAGCCTTAGATGATTGACTACTGGCTTGTTTAGTTGCCGGTGAAGCAGCCTGACAGCCGGCTAAGAGGCCAAGTGTCGTGATTAAGCTTAATAAATAGTTGATACCCCGTCTGTGCATGATAATCCCCCCATAATTGAAAACTACTACCTATTCTAATGGATTAGCTTCAAAAGCGCGATAATTATTGAGACATTGTTAAAATAACTTCCTTAATAATTAAGGAAAATCAAACTTGGTTAGTAATTTACAAAATTAGTTAAGAAAGTGTAGTTAAGGTAGCCAGAAGGTCGGGCTTTCGATACGCTTAACAAAATAATTAATTTTGGGGGACAATATATATGAATAAAAAAGGGGTTATTGGTTTGTTGTTGGTTATTGTAATGCTTAGTGTAGGTACGTTGCTAATTACGCCGACGATAACGAAGAATCGGGGGGAGTGAGTTAGCGATGGTAGTTGACAATCTGAACCCGTTAGTTAAGGTACAGACCGTCTATGGTCGAACGAATTCGGCCGTGAGTCATACCACCGGCCAGATGGGGGAGGATGTGTACACGTATCGGGTGTTGACTAGCGACGGACAAGGTAATCAACGCTGGTCAACATTTACGGCGGATCACCGTCTAAAGCAGCGGCACTATTTAAAAATTGAAACTAAAGGGCAAAACGTGAACGCTTGGGAAGCCGTGTCAACGACTAACGTTCCCAGGAATGTTCAAGAAGTACTAGCTTAATGCCAAGTCTGGCGCTATGTTATCGCATTGATAACGTGGTGCTTTTTTTATGTCATCGTGACGCTGAGCTTAAGAAATTCTTAAACCCTTTTAGGTGCTAAACTGCGATGAGTGCGTTACAATAGTTTGCGTGAGACTTGTAAAGATGGTTGACAAACAGACCGTTTTTAGTTAGATTAATATACTGCATTATTAATTTAATAATGAATGAAGGGGAGCGTGTAAATGCTTAAAATAGCAAAAGGTCGGATTTCGTATCCTGCGGTGATTGGTGCGGTCTTATTTATGATCGTGCAAGTGATTGCGACCTTAAATTTGCCTAGTTTGACATCTAATATTGTGAACAATGGGGTTGCCACTGGTGACATTAGTTATATTTGGAAAATTGGTTTTGAAATGATTGGTTTTTCATTGTTATCAGTTGTGGCAGCATTTGGGAACGTCTTTTTAGCGGCGCGATCATCACAACAGTTAGGGAAAAACTTACGGTCGGATATTTATAAGAAGGTTATTAATTTTTCGAATGATGAATTCGATAAAGTTGAGACGTCTTCATTGATTACTCGGACAACCAACGACGTGGTCCAAATTCAAAACGTCGCCATGATGGCGTTGCGGATGATGATCATGGCCCCCATCATGTTAGTCGGGGCCAGTTTTTTAGCGTACACTAAGAGTCACGAATTAACTTGGATCTTCGTGGTTTCCATTCCGGTATTGCTAATTTTTATTGGTTTGATTATGGGTTTTGCAATTCCACTTTTCCGAGCGATGCAAACTAAGACTGATCGCATTAACCTGGTTTTCCGTGAGGGCTTAACTGGTGTGCGGGTGATTCGCGCATTCCGTCAAGATAAGTTTGAACAGGATCGTTTTGAAGATGCCAACCAAGATTACACGCATAACGCAATTAAAGTTAATACGATCGTCGCTTTAGCATACCCGGTAATGACCTTGATCATGAGTGGAACTAACGTGGCCATTGTTTGGTTTGGCGGCCAGTTGATCAGTAGTCAAACGATGCAAATTGGGAATATGATTGCTTTCATGACTTATGCAATGCAAGTGCTGATGAGCTTCATGATGCTGGCCATGGTGTTTGCGTTCATCCCACGGGCAGCCGCTTCTGCTTCCCGGATTCAAGAAGTTTTGAACATTGAACCTAAAATTACTGATCCTGAAAAAGCAACAACGTTACCAGCCGCAACTGAACACAGTCTTGAATTTGATCATGTGAACTATCGGTATCAAAGTGCGGAACAATTGGCACTGGAAGATATTGATTTTAAGGCCCATTCTGGCCAGACCGTTGCTATTATTGGTGGTACCGGTTCTGGGAAGACGACCTTAGTCAATCTGATCCCACGATTTTATGATATCGAAAGTGGTGCAGTTAAATTAGATGGTACGGACGTGCGGCAGTTGAAATTAGCTGAGTTGCATCAAGCGGTTTCATTTGTACCGCAGACGGCAACCTTGTTTACGGGGACTATTCGTGAAAATATGCAGTTTGGGAACGAGCATGCAACCGATGACGAAATTTGGCACGCTTTAGAGATCGCTCGCTCAACGGACTTCGTAAAAGAAGAAGGCGGCTTGGATGCGCACGTTGAACAGGGTGGGGGTAACTTCTCTGGTGGTCAACGGCAACGGTTAGCGATTGCCCGTGCCCTGGTCAAACATGCTTCTGCTTACGTGTTCGATGATTCCTTCTCAGCATTAGATTTTAAAACTGATGCACAATTACGGGCTGAATTACGGCAAGATAAGCAAATTCAACAGAGTGTCGTTGTGATTGTGGCACAACGGATTGCAACGGTAGCGGATGCTGATCTGATTTTGGTACTTGATAATGGTAAATTGGTCGGTAAAGGTACCCATGCTGAATTAAAAGCTAATAATGAAGTTTATCAAGAAATTATGAAGTCACAATTACGAGAGGAGGATCAGCTGTAATGAGCGAAAAGAATACGAGTTCAACTAAGTCTGCCCGTCCCGCTGGTGGCCACGGCCCTGGTGGTCATGCTGGACTGGTTGAAAAGCCTAAGAGTTTTTGGAAAACGGCGATTCGATTAATGCGCTACATGTCAGACCGCTGGGTCGGTTTGGCGGTGGTCATGATTTTTGCCATTGCTTCCGTGATCTTCCAGATTCGGACACCTAAGATTTTAGGTAAAGCAACGACTGAACTTTATAAGGGGATTATGAAGGGGGCCGCGCAACAAAAAGCTGGCATCAGCCAATCTGGTTACCCGATCAACTTTGAAAAAATTGGCCAAATCATTATGATTGTTTTGATCATGTACTTGGCCTCGGCACTGTTTAATTTTATTCAACAGTACATCATGACCCGAATTTCACAACGGACGGTTTATAAGCTACGGCGTTCGTTTAAAGGTAAGATGCAAAAGGTGCCGATTTCATATTACGATACCCATTCAAATGGTGACATTATGAGTCGGGCCGTCAATGATATGGATAACATTGCCAACACATTGCAACAAAACTTGACCCAAGCGGTCACAAGTACCGTAACGTTTATCGGGACCCTATGGATGATGCTGACAATTAGTTGGAAGTTAACGTTGATTGCATTAGTGACGATTCCATTGAGTGTGGTCGTAGTTGGTGTGATTGCACCAAAATCGCAAAAATTCTTTGGAACGCAACAAAAGAGTCTGGGATTACTGAATAACCAAGTTGAAGAAAACTATGCTGGTCATGTGGTTATTAAAAGCTTCAATAAGGAACAGGACGCCATCGATGACTTTGAAGTTCAAAATAATAACTATTATCAATCTGCATGGAAGGCTCAATTTATTTCGGGGATTATTATGCCATTAATGATGTTCCTGAATAACATTGGTTACGTGTTCGTAGCGATTATTGGTGGGATTGATGTGGCGAATGGGAATGTTTCACTTGGGAATATTCAAGCCTTCTTACAATATACACAACAGTTCTCACAACCAATTTCACAAATGGCGAACTTGTTGAACACGATTCAATCAACCGTAGCTTCTGCTGAACGGGTCTTTGAAGTGCTCGATGAAGAAGAAATGAAGCAAACTAAATCAAACTTACCAGCCGAACCAGATAGTGATAACTTAATTAGCTTGCAACACGTGCAATTTGGTTATGCAGATAATGCTTTACTAATGAAGGATTATAATCTGGATGTTAAACGCGGTCAGCAGGTGGCCATTGTTGGGCCGACTGGTGCTGGTAAGACCACGATCATTAACTTATTGGAACGCTTTTATGATATTAAAGGTGGTTCCATCAAGTTAAATGGGACCGATACACGGGACTTACATCGTGAAGACTTGCGTTCACACTTTGCAATGGTGCTACAGGATACTTGGCTCTTTACGGGCACGATTTTTGATAACTTGAAGTATGGACGTGAGGACGCTACGGATGAAGAAATTTATGCGGCGGCTAAGGCAGCCCACGTTGATAGTTTCGTTCGTAAGTTGCCAGATGGTTATCAAACGGTTTTGAACGAAGAAGCTTCGAATATTTCACAAGGTCAACGTCAACTGTTGACGATTGCGCGGGCGTTTGTTGCTAATCCGGAAATCTTAATTCTGGACGAAGCAACGAGTTCTGTCGATACGCGGACTGAAGTTCATATCCAACACGCCATGGAACGTCTGTTGAAGAATCGGACTAGCTTTGTAGTGGCGCACCGGTTGTCTACCATTCAAGGTGCCGATAACATTATTGTGATGAACCATGGATCAGTGGTTGAGACTGGGACGCATGAACAATTAATGGCTCAAAATGGGTTCTATGCGGATCTATATAATAGTCAATTCACTGGTAATATTAGTCTCAACTAAAGGAGGGGTGTCAATTGTTCCGGAAAACAGCAATGGTTGCCGTTACCGCGGGTGCGCTAGCATTATTGTTAGCGGGTTGCGGTAAGACAACTTTATCAACGACTAAAACCACATACAAACCAAACGGGTTAGTGGCGGCCGTTAAGGGAAAATCCAATGTCAAAACGATTCATTATCAGCTTGATGGTGGACAAACGAAAACGGCGGCGGTGCATAATCATACGTTTGTTATTCAAGTTCCGACCAAGACAACCCGCCAGACGGTGAAGATTAAGGCTGGTTCGGATACCACTACGGTTCACGTGCAAGGGGCCAAGAAGTTAGCTGGCTATCAAAAGATGGCAACGACTTATAATCAGGCGTTGATTGCTTCCAAATTAAGCAAGTCTGATCAGAAAGCCGCGAAAAAGTTGCAGGCTGAGGGTGCTGCGCTTAAAAAGCAACAGGCGACGATTCAGGCTAAAGTCAAACAAGCACAGGCACAAATCAAGGCCGGTGGTACAGCGGCTGTGACGGGAGCGAAAACGTTACAAGCTCAGCAAACGGCGGCAGCCCAGCTAAAAACGCAAGCTGCTAGTTTGCAAACGACTCAGAAACAAGTTGCCGCAGCAATGGCGACGGCTAAAAAGCAGGTCAAATCCCAGTTGTTACCAACGAAGACACCCCGTAATGGGATTACCAATGTGTTAACAACTAAGGATTATAAAATTCGTTTGAATGTTCAAAAAGGTGATGTGTTAGGAGCGGCAATGATCGTTCCAACCAAGGCTTTTAAGAATAAGACGCGTCAGAAGAATTTTGGAACCGCGTTTGCTTTAATGACCACCACAACGGGTGCCAATGCTAAGACGGTTATGAAGCAGTTCCAAAAAGAAACCAAGGATAATAATGGTAGTACGACGACGATCGATCCAATCACTTCAAAAGGTGTGCGATTTACGATTGGGGTCTCAGCTGCTGATCTATACATCTTTATGACTAAGTAAGGTTTGATGCTTAGTTTTAAATAAAGCATAAAATACCCGCCACGGATTAGGTTGCTAATCTATGGCGGGTATTTTTGGTGATGGGCCTATTTCAGTAGCGAGGAAGTTTGGTTATCGGGGAGAGCATATTAATTATTCAAATGACAGCTCTAAGAAGTATAAGTGCTTAGCTGGCAAGTGTGCCGATGAGACCCAGACTTCATGGTAATTAGGCACTTTTTTCTCCGTGTAATCGAAGAAAAAATCGAGTAAATTACCGTTTTTAGCCACAAAATCGTCTTGGAAGCGATTGACTAATAACTTGTTGTCAGGGAAATAAATGTCGGGATTGGCGACTTTGATTCGGTCGGGAACACCCATGCGAACAACGTTAGTATATTCTGGTTGGGTAAATTGAATTTCAGTTGGATGATGGGCGATGTAGAACATGACGTTATAAATTGAATCTGAATTACTAGCCACAACGAACCAGTCCTTTGCTAAATTTACCCCCATTATACCAAAAAATAACTTGAACGTCGGAAATGTTTTAATGCCTCTTGACAAATTTCTAATTAACTATTAATCTTTTAATTAAATTCAAATTAATTAATTTGAAAAATTACATATGAAGGAAGTCGAAGCATATGGCAGATGTACAATTAGACTGGAACAACTTGGGGTTTGAATACCGGAATCTTCCGTACCGTTACCGTGCGTATTGGAAAGATGGTGCTTGGTACAAAAAGGAATTAACGGGGGATGCAACTTTACATATTAGTGAAGGCTCAACAGCATTGCACTATGGTCAGCAAGATTTTGAAGGTTTGAAGGCTTATCGGACTAAGGATGGCAGTGTTCAGTTGTTTCGGCCGGACCGCAACGCCGCACGGATGCAGACTAGTTGTGAACGGTTGTTAATGCCACAAGTGCCAACGGATATGTTTGTGGATGCCGTTAAACAAGTTGTTAAGGCTAATCAAGATTACGTCCCACCATATGGTACGGGCGCGACCTTATATTTACGGCCATTAATGATTGGGGTTGGCGGTAATATTGGGGTCCATCCCGCTCAAGAATATATTTTTACGGTTTTTGCAATGCCAGTTGGTAGTTACTTTAAAGGTGGGATGACGCCGACGAACTTTACAACGTCTGAATATGATCGAGCAGCTCATAAAGGAACTGGGGCTTACAAAGTTGGTGGAAACTACGCTGCTAGTTTATTCCCAGGTCAAGAAGCACATACCAATGGGTTTTCTGACTGTGTTTATCTTGATCCGGTTGAGCATCGCAAGATTGAAGAAGTTGGGTCAGCTAACTTCTTTGGTATTACCAAGGACGGCACTTTCGTCACACCAAAATCACCATCAATTTTGCCATCTGTTACGAAGTATTCATTACTCTACTTGGCAGAACATAAATTTAGCATGAAGACGGAGCAAGGCGATGTCTATATTGATGATCTAGATCGTTTTGCTGAAGCGGGTGCTTGCGGCACTGCTGCTGTTATTTCGCCAATTGGTGGCTTGGAACATCAAGGAAAGTTACACGTGTTCTACAGTGAAACGGAAGTTGGTCCAGTCACCAAAAAATTATATGACGAATTGACTGGCATTCAATTTGGCGATCGAGAAGCACCTGAAGGTTGGGTTCAGAAAGTTGAATTAGACTAAGCACGTTATTATTAGTGCGATTAAATGGCGACTTTAGTGGCACTCGTTATGCGAGTGGGCTAAAGTCGTTTTTTATGCGTAGCTAAGTTACGCGTGGTATTGTGAATGATAAAGGCACAGTTTAATTGCGTGTTTTTTCGACAAGGCAGTGATTGTTCAGTTAGGGGCTATTACGGTTAGTTAAAGATTGTGGCTGGTAATGTCGGGGACGTTGAAAAGACGCTAAAATAAAGGGGTTGGCAAAATGATAAAGTGGAGTAACCAACATTGGCAAGCGATTGAATGGGTCAGTACGGGGATACTGGTGAGCTGCACTTTGCTGTATAATCATCAGTTGGTGCCGAAGCAATGGCTACTTATCATTGGTGGACTTGCATTGATTAGTTATTGGTTGGTAACTTTGCCACGGTTGTTTGGTGGCAAGGGCTGAGGTTAGAAGCGCGATGGTAGTGTGTCGATGGAAGCTAGTTATACTGGATCTGCTGATATACCGACATTCACGTACAGACCACCACTTTTTACCGCGTTCGGTATTAATGATAATTAACGCAATACGGTGATTATAATTGATACCAAGCGGTGCGACTGAGTAGCGTTGGCATCATCTGTATCATGATCCTAATAAGAGAGAATGAATAAATTAATGGGAACTTTTAAGAGAACTGAAGCACAAATTAACGAGATGGTCCAAAAGCGAGTGATTCCGGGGGCAAGCTATGCTCTGATCGATGGGCCGGAGATACATACTGGTCAGATGGGAGTGGCTCAGGTGAAACCGACGATTAAGCCATTATGGGCGGATGCCATGTATGATTTGGCTTCGGTTACTAAGGTCGTGGGGACAACGACTGTCGCGTTACAGTTGATCCAGGATGGGTTACTTGAAATTGACCGGCCCGTGCACGATTATTTGCCCTCCTTGCAATCGACTACGATTACGAGTCGTAATTTAATGACACATACGAGTGGACTAAGTGGGTATATCCCCAATCGAAATGCACTATCAGCAGAGGCCTTACTAGCAGCGTTGCAACAGCTGCCAATCAGTAATCGTAATCGCAATCATCGCGTCGTGTATACTGACTTAGGCCTGATCATCATGGGGCAGGTGATTGAACGGATCGTGGGTGAGGCCATTCAACCGCTTATTACCGAGCGCGTTTTACGACCATTGGGACTATGGCATACGAGTTTCCAACCAAGCCGCGAGAAAGTCGTACCGACGACGTATTCAGTCCAAACTGGGTTATTGCAGGGGATTGTCCATGATCCCAAGGCGCAAGTCTTAGGCGAGCATTGCGGTTCAGCCGGTTTATTTGCGAGTGTCGCTGATTTAGTTCGTTTTTCTCAACTGATGCTCGGGCAAATTGATGTTCCTACCGTACTGACACAGGCCACGATTGCGAACTTGTATCAAGATTGGACGCCCAACCGGCATCTACGCCGAAGCTTTGGGTGGAATCTATGGCACCGTCCGGCTGAGACAGCCCCCGTCATTTTTCATACCGGTTATACAGGGACGTTGCTGATGCTTGATCGTCAGCGACAACAAGGATTTGTTTTTCTATCTAATCGGGTCCATCCAGTTGCTAATAACCAGACTTTCTTGCCAGCCCGCCGACAATTAATTGCAGCGTGGTTGGCGGATACGGTTACAAATTAGTTGGTTCGGTTTCACAACCGCTTTCATGTATGCTAAAATTTAGATATTAAATTCAGCAATGGAGTGAGTAAACCTTATGAGTGAACCGTACTTTTTAAAACCCATATTTCATGAAAAAATTTGGGGTGGGACTAAGTTACATGATGATTTTGACTATGATATTCCCAGTGACCATACTGGTGAATGTTGGGCTATTTCAGCTCATCCCCATGGCCCAGCGACTGTTGAAAATGGCCCGTATGCCGGCTTGACGTTGGACCAGGTGTGGGCAGAACACCGGGACGTTTTTGGCAATGCCAAGGGTGATGTCTTCCCATTATTAACGAAGATTTTGGATGCCAGTGAAGACTTATCGGTTCAGGTTCATCCTGACGATGCTTATGCGGCTGAACATGAGCATGAACTCGGTAAGACTGAATGTTGGTACGTTATTGCGGCTGAACCTGGCGCCACCATGATTTATGGACACCATGCGCAGACCCGTGAACAACTTGCTGAATGGATCAATAATGGAGAATGGGATAAGTTATTGCGGCGTGTGCCCGTCAAACCCGGCGACTTTCTCTATGTTCCATCGGGGACGATCCATGCTGTCGGTAAAGGTATTATGGTCTTAGAGACGCAACAAAGTTCTGATACGACTTACCGGCTGTACGATTGGGATCGGGTCGATAAGACGACTGGTCAAAAGCGGGAGCTCCACTTACAACAATCAATTGATACTACTAATGTGCCTCATCATGATCCTGATCTCGACATCACGACGACGCAGGTTGGGGATGCTACGGTGACAAAGTACGTGCAATCACCATTCTTCGGCGTCTGGCAATGGCGGTTAACGGATGGTCAAGCGACCTTTAATCGGGGAACGGCACCGTATACATTAGTCTCGGTACTAGCCGGTCAAGGAAGCATTACCGTTGATGGTCAAGAGTACCCACTGAGCAAAGGCATTCACTTTATCTTACCGTTTGATGTTAAACAATGGACGTTGAAGGGCGATTTACAAATTATCGCCTCAGAACCAGGGGCCAAGGCTTAATTAGTTAACCCCCTGATATGATAAAAAAGATTGATACTGGCTCAAGCTGGTATCAGTCTTTTTTTAGCAATTCGACTGATGTAATCAGTTTATTACTAAACGCTATCTAAAAGTATATAAATATTTATTATAGCTTAAAGGGGTTCACTAATGACAGGGCTTACAAGTATGCTATTAAAGCATCTTGTTGATTGCGCAAAAAGACACCACTGACCAAGTCATCGGTCCAGTGGTGTCTTTTGTTGCCATCTATTAAGGTTTAACGACCACGTTTTTAGTGAGGTCTTCATTGAGCTGGTCGAGCACATCGAAATGACCATTAGGATACTTGCGTTGTAGGGCTAACTTCAAGATTCGTTTAGCGAGCGCTTCATTGCGGGCGAGAATTGGACCATGGAAGTAGGAACCAAAGGTATTTTTATAAATAACCCCTTCAGAGTGATCTTTACCATTGTTGCCATTGCCTTGAAGAACTTTGCCCAGCGGACGTTCGCCTTCACCAAGGAAAGTCATACCATTATGATTTTCAAAGCCATAGTAGGTCTGGTGCGTTTCAGCATTTTCAATAGTGATGTTACCGATAAAGCGATTGTTATCCTGACTCAGCGTGTAGTGATCTAATGCGCCGATGCCAGCAATTTTCTCGCCGTGAGCACCAATATAATAGTGACCCAGCATTTGGAAACCGCCACAGATTGCTAATAACGGGCCCCCGGCTTCAATATAAGCGGTCAGCGCATCTTTTTTCGTCTGTAAGTCTTTGGAGACAATGGTTTGCTCATAATCTTGACCACCCCCGAAGAGGGCAAAGTCGTATTTGTCAGCGTCAAACGGATCATCTAAGCTGACTAGGTCAACCGTAATATCGGCATCGACCGCCTGTGCGTAATAGCGCATAGCTAAAATATTACCAATATCACCATACGTATTCATTAAATCGCCGTAGAGGTGTGCGGCATGCAAAGTATAAGTCATGGTTAAGCCATCCCCCCATCAATAATGCCTTGGCTGGCAAGTTGTTTCCGTAATTGAAGCATTGCCGTGTAAGTTGCAACGACATAGACTTGCTTAGTTGGTAGTTTTTGAATTGCTGCCGTCATGTTGGTTAAATCAGGAATAACCGTTAATTGATCTTCGGGTACGCCAGCAACTTTAAGCCGAAACGTAATATCGCGATAACGTTCACCGCCACTAATATAGGCGGGAATATTTAATGACGGTAATTTTTCAAAGTCGCCGTCCCAAATCCAACTAGTATCGATCCCATCTGCGTAGTTAGCGTTAAGAAGGGCGGCAAATGAGAAGGGACGATCATCCGTACTGATTGTCTGTAAAACCTGGTTAAGACCTACTGGATTCTTCACAAGGATCAACGTCACATCTTTTTCGCCAACGTGAAATGTTTCTTGGCGACCGAAGACTTGCTCGTCGTTGTCGCTGAGCGCGTGGGCGATCTTAGCTGGTGTGACATCCATAAAGCGGCCGACCGCATATGCTGCTAACGCATTATAAATATTATATTGACCACCAATATTTAGGTGCATGGCTTGCCCGTTGATTTCGAAATCAGAACTGGTGGGTGTCATTTCAGTCAGCACATTTAGCTTGTATGTCAGCTGGGGCCGTTCAAAGCCACAGTGAGGACAGTAATATTTCCCCATATTACTATAAGTCCGGCTATGATAACGTAAAATATGCTGACAGCGGGGGCACAACAAGCCATCGGTATTGGCCGGCGCTTGTTGGTCATGATCGGCCTGGTAGTCAAACCCGTAATAAAGGATCGGATTTGGCAATTGTTGAGCATTGAACAACGGCAAGTCACCATTGGCAATAATCGTGGCTTCCGGTGCCAAGGCAACACCGTCTAGGATTTTTTGATAAGTCGTGTAGATTTCGCCATAGCGGTCCATCTGATCACGGAAAATATTTGTGAAGACAAAGGCTTTGGGTGTGATGTACTTGGTGACCATGATCACGTTAGCTTCATCGACTTCTAGGACTGCGAGTGGCTTTTGATGGGTTTTAGGTGCCCGTAAAAAGGTCGTGACAATGCCTTGCTTCATATTGGATCCGCTTGGATTTGTCAAAATGTCAGGGTACTGTTCACGTAAAACCTTGACCGTTAAAGCGGTCGTTAACGTTTTGCCGTTGGTCCCAGTGATGACGATGACGTCGTAGTTCTTGGCGAGATGCTTTAAAATCGTTGGATCAAGCTTCAGCGCCAACTTGCCAGGGAGGGAACTCCCACCGCCACGGAAAGTGTGTAAAAACCAGTACGCGGATTTACCTGTCCAAGTGGCTAATGTACTATTAATTGACATAAGTTATCGGTACCCCTAATTCTTGATTTACCTGGGAAATGATCAGTGTGACCAACTACCGGGTATTAAAATCATAATTACCGGACAAAATGTCCTACTCTCAAGTATTTTATACTGAACGTCCCTAAAAGAAAAGTGATACTCCCGCCATTTAACCGCATATTATCAATTCGTTAATTAGTTTTAATGACAGAATGCTGAAATTCACGGCCAAATCCGCTATAATTGACTAGAAATGTGTAAAAAAGGGGAATGAGTCGCTTGGCACAGTTATTTTTTCGGTATGGCGCGATGAACAGTGGTAAAACCATTGAAATTTTGAAAGTTGCCCATAATTATGAGGAACAAGATAAGTCGGTCATCATCCTAACGAGTGGCTTAGATAATCGTGATGGCGTGGGCTACGTTGCAAGCCGAATTGGCCTGAAACGGGAAGCAACACCAGTTTTTGACGATACGAATGTTTTCGATGTCGTTAGTCAGACTAATCCAGACGCGGCCTGCGTTTTAATTGACGAAGCCCAGTTTTTGAAGAAACATCATGTCTTAGAGTTAGCCAATGTTGTGGATAAGTTGAAGATCCCAGTCATGACGTTTGGCTTGAAAAACGATTTTCGCAACGAGTTGTTTGAAGGCAGTAAGTACCTGCTATTATATGCTGATAAGATTGAAGAAATGAAGACGATCTGCTGGTTTTGTCGTAAAAAGGCAATTATGAATTTACGGTTCCACGATGGTCAGCCAGTCTATGAAGGCGAACAAGTTCAAATCGGGGGTAATGAGGCGTACTACCCAGTTTGTCGTCATCATTATTTTTACCCGCCGAAATTAACAAAGTGAGGATTAACTGAGAATGGATAAGTTTTTTGATAAGTTACAAGCCGTTGCCGATCGGTATGAAGAACTCGGTGAATTGTTAAGTGATCCGGAAGTCATTTCGGATTCACAACGATTCATGAAGTTATCTAAAGAAATGGGTAATATTCGTGAGACCGTTGAAAAGTATAATCACTATAAGGAAGTTACGAGTCAGATTGAAGAAAATGATGAGTTGCTTCGTGAAAAGCTTGACGATGAAATGAATGCGATGGTCAAAGATGATTTAAAGAACCTCAACGCAGAAAAAGATCAGTTGGAACATGAAATCACGTTACTGATGTTGCCTAAAGATCCTAACGATGATAAGAATATCATCATGGAAATTCACGGTGCCGCTGGTGGTGATGAAGCCAGCTTGTTTGCAGCTGACCTCTTCAACATGTACTCGAAGTACGCAGAGCGGCAAGGGTGGCAGGTAGAAGTCGCTGACCGTAATGAAACTGAAGTCGGCGGTTTTAAAGAAATCGTGTTAATTATTTCTGGTGATAAGGTTTATTCAAAGTTGAAGTATGAGAGTGGTGCTCACCGGGTACAACGGGTGCCAGTGACTGAATCAGCTGGCCGGGTGCACACTTCAACAGCAACGGTCGGGGTGATGCCAGAAGCACAAGATGTTGATATTGATATTGACCAAAAGGATATTCGAACGGATGTCTTCCGGTCATCTGGTGCTGGTGGTCAGCATATCAATAAGACGTCTTCGGCGGTGCGGATGACCCATTTACCAACTGGAATCGTAGTTTCAATGCAGGATCAGCGGTCCCAACAACAAAACCGGGCTAAAGCAATGGAAATTTTGCGGGCACGCGTTTACGATTATTATCAATCACGGGAACAAAACGAATATGATGCTGAACGTAAATCGGCCGTTGGGACGGGTGATCGTTCCGAACGTATTCGGACTTACAATTTTCCACAAAACCGCGTCACGGATCACCGGATTGGGTTAACACTCAATAAACTTGACCGGGTCATGAACGGTGAACTGGACGAAGTTATTGATGCCCTCGTTCTAGCTGACCAAGCCGAAAAGATGGAGCGTTTAACTAATGATTAAGCCTGATCAGCCTACTTACTTTGAAGCCCAGCAGTGGGCTTCTTTTTGTCTAAAGACGGCCCAATTGCCCACGGACAGTGCTCGTTTTTTGTTGTTAGGCTTGAGTCGTCTGGATCAGACCCAGTTATTAATTCATTACCGTGATTCTTTACCAACGAACATCTGGCAGGCCTATCAGCAGGGAATTGACCGGGTGGTAGCTGGTGAGCCGGTTCAGTATGTGCTAGGCCACGCGCCGTTTTATGGCCTGGAATTGCAAGTTGATCCGGCAGTGCTAATTCCTAGAGTCGAAACCGAAGAATTGGTAGACTGGATTTTAACTGATATTCCTGAGACGGCACCGGTGCGCCTCTTAGATGTTGGTACCGGGTCGGGGGCAATTGCCTTGGCCTTGAAACATGAGCGCCCGGCGTGGGAGATTACGGCTAGCGATATTTCAACAGCGGCACTACGGGTAGCCCAAACGAATGCGGACCACTTACGGCTAGATGTTTCATTGGTTCACAGTGATTTACTAGTTGATGTGTCTCAGCAATCATTTGATGTTATTGTGAGCAATCCGCCGTACATTGCAACGAGTGAAAAAGATGTCATGGATGCGAGTGTTTTAGACTATGAGCCACAGACGGCACTATTTGCTGCTCATGAGGGGCTGGCGCTTTATGAACGGTTAGCCGCGACGGTTGCCGATTATTTGGTCCCAACCGGTCGCTTATACTTGGAGTTTGGCTATCATCAGGGGGCGGCCCTACAACAGCTATTTACGCAGACATTACCTGACGCAACGGTGACGCTGCGACAAGATATGGCTGGCCATGACCGAATGCTTCGCGTCGATATGGCGGCAAATCAGCGATAGTTGGGTGTTGCATTAATATCGATGTCTTTGGTGTTAGTGTTATTTGGGATGAATTCTGATTAAAGTGTGCCGATTAAGTCTGGTTCCTGTTCGTCAGCCGATGCGCGTCCTATTCCGACCTCCGGGGCTGGGTGCCAATTGCTGGAACGCAGCCGA
>OMJG01001152.1_pt1 | contig 16287 bp, 13 predicted proteins | sample 1646431 | NCBI WGS metagenome assembly OMJG01 (sample SAMN03771674, study PRJEB25209) | food metagenome | isolation source: Cotija cheese | place: Mexico:Jalisco,Michoacan | collected 2011-12-12
GGCTCAAAGACAGTCGGTGTAGCAATAAGTGATCCGTTAGGGTGGACAGCACAAGGAATTGAAATTGTTTCAATTGACGAAGAAGAAGGCGAATTTGGTTTTGCCAGGATAAATGAATTGGTTGAACGATATGAAGTTGAACAGTTCGTTGTGGGTCTGCCTAAAAATATGAATAATTCAATTGGACCTAGAGCCCAAGCATCCATGAATTATGGCAAAAAATTAGAAGAGTACTATCAACTACCGGTGATTTATCAAGATGAACGTCTAACAACGGTTCAAGCTGAGCGGATGTTAGTTGAACAAGCGGACACTTCTAGAAAAAAACGGAAAAAAGTCATTGATAAGTTAGCAGCAGTAGTGATTTTACAGAATTATTTAGATACAATAATGAATTAAACCGGTAATTTTTAAAGAGGAGAATGAATTAATGGCAGAACATACACATGATCATGACCATGATCACCAAGAACATGAACATATTACACTAGTCGATGAAGAAGGAAATGAAACACTATACGAAATTCTACTTACTATCGATGGACAAGAAGAATTTGGTCGCAACTATGTACTATTATATCCTGCAGGTGCTGATGAGGACTTTATTGGAGCTTGACGTACTCGTTGAGCTGGTTGTACTTGATTGTGTCGTTTGTTCTGAGCTTGAGCTAGTTGTGCTGGTGGAAGTACTACTTGAACTACTAGTTGCTTGGGTAGATGAACTACTTGTCGAACTATTGGTTGTTTCACTACTGTTTGTCGCACTTTCAGTACTGGCTTCACTAATTGCTTTGGCTGCAGCTTGTGCTTGTTCTTTCTTCGCAGCTTCGGCGGCTGCTTTTTCGGCAGCTTCTTGTTCTGCTTTTTCTTTGGCTGCACGCTCGGATTCGGCTTTTAGTCGCGCCGTTTCGACGGCTTTGCTATTGGCGATTGACTGCAAGACGCCTTGTTTTTCAGCGAGTTGTGTTTGTAAGTTTTTCACCTTAGTATGTAAAGTCGCAGCTTGTGTTTCCAAACTTGCTTGATTGGCTTCTAAGGTTTCTTGCGTCGCTTCGGCTTTGGCTTTTAGCGTCTCTAGCTGATTGACGTCTTTGTTTAGGCTTTCAACAGTAGCTTTCTCAGAGCTTTGCATAACGCTGATTGCATAGACACTGTTCACAAAATCTTGGATGCTATCGGCATTTAGTAATAGCTCGAGCTTGCTGTCTGTTGCATCGCTCATTTGCAAGTTGCGCAATCGTTCGGCCATAACGGCTTTTCGCTTGGCAATCGTTGCTTCTTTATCGGTAATTTGTTGCTTTGTATCGGCTAATTCAGTCTCGTTTTCACTGATTTGACTTTTAATCTTTTCTACTTTTGCATAGGTTTGATTCACATCTGTTAATGCGAGTTGTACCTCGGCACTGATGGTCTCACTTTCTTTGGTAACTTGCTGCTCTTGTTGATCCAGCGCATCTAGTGATTCCGCTTGTGCTAGTAAGGGTACAAAGGTATTCAATCCGATCACTGCCACAGCAGCTAACGCGAGTTTTTTTCCTTTCACTCTAGCCCACACCTTTCCACTTTTCATTTCTTTTCTGTTGCCCCTGTCTCTGCTCACGAGATTTCCTTTCTAATTATACAAAAGTTGCGTGTATGCCTGATTGCAATTTCTTTACAGATTGTTACAGATTCCCGCTTTTTTTATTTAGATGAGCACCTAACACGTCGAATAGGTGGTATCACGCTATCTTATTTGTAACGAACTTGTAACAAATTCGATGATTGTTGTAGAATTTTGTTGGTATTTTTATTTTATTTGACAAAATAAGTCGAATAGGTGGGAAATATTACTGGAATGTGACAAACGCCATTTACCCATGGGTGATAAGGGTGGTCAGTTCAAGGAATTTTTTTAAAATTTTAGGGAGTGCGACGCTTTTGTCACACTCCCTGATTGTTTTATTTTCTTTTCTGGAATTTAATGAGCTTCGGTCCAATACGACCTGCTGGATTATTAATTTTTAAGAGATCAAAAATGAAGCTAAAGACCGGGATGCCCATGATCAAGCCCCATAAACCAAAATAGTGTTCACTAAAGAGCAAAATAACAAAGGTGAAAAAAATCGGAATCTCGGTCTTACTCGACATTAGTTTGGGATTAAGTAAATACGATTCGAGCAGATGGATGCCAAGAATCACCAACAAAATGATAATGACATCGTTTAGACCCCCTGTCGAATAGGCGATAAAGGAGAGCGGGATGGTCGAAAGAATAACCCCGGCAACCGGCACCAAGCTTAAGAGAAAGATCATCACTGCCAGACTGGGAATCTGAGTGAAGTGCATCGCCACGAGCGCGATACAGGTCAAAATGGTATTAATTAAGGCGATAAATAATTGGGCTTCAATCACCACACCAAATGTATTCGTGAACTTAACAAAGAAGTAATGCAAATCTTGAAAGAACCATTCCCCTTCCGCATGCAAAAACTGCCGAGAAAACTCAAAAGTGCGCTTTTCTTCTATTAAAAAGAAAAAACTAAGGATATAGGCCATGACAGCTGCAATTGTCACCTTGCCGAAGCTTTGGATGTAATCTAGAACGACCGCCAAACGATTTTGTAAGTATTCCAAAAGATTAAACTGATCGATAGCCTCGCGAGCTACCCTGAAGAAGCTATCGGAATTTTTCGGATTTTGTTGGTAAAACTGAATTAATGAGTCGATCATCGTTAGCGACTGCTCAATCAAAATGGGAACATACTTGGTGACGACTAGATACAGTCCAAATACAATCAGCCCATAGATTGCGACGACTAAAAAAGTGGCCGAGATAGGGATAACTTTGCGAATCTTTTTGACTGTCTTATGTGCCAAAAAGGTGAAAATAAACGTCAAAAACAACAAGGTAAGCATACTTCTTAGTGCAAAAATAATTCCGATAACTATCAATAATACGACGATCCTTCGTAACTTAACTGTCTGAATAAATGCTTCGTAATACTTCATATTGCTCCCCCACTCGCTTGATTCATTCCGTTGCGCCTTTATCATAACGAATTGCAGTCTGTTTGACAAAGTGATTTCATTTGATTTACGAAAAAATGAAAAAGACTTGGGACAAAAAAATAGAAAATCCAAAAAGTTTGAGAACTTTTGGATTTTCTGAAGGTATCGCTCAGATCTGAGCTGAACGCTTTTTTCACATCCTTGGTAATCGGTGTTCAAAAAGCAGCTTTCTCGGCTATAAGTCGCAAAGGCCCAAAAATTTAAAAAACAATTTTCGGGTCTTTGCGAACTTATTGCTCGGAGCTGAACGCTTTTTTCACATCCTTGGTAATCTGTGTTTCAAATGCAACTCCTCAACAATAAGTCAAAACGTCCCAAAAATTAAAGAACAATTTTCGGGACGTTCTGAGCTTATTGTTCGGAGTTGGACGCATTTGTCACATCCTTATTTTTTCACATCCTTATATTGATAAAACAATAGGTAAAACAAGCCAAAGCTGGCGAATCCAAATAATAAAAAGAGGAGGTTTGTATATTGGAAGGCTTGCTTGATGTCTGTCTGGCTGCTAGAGATGAGTGCCACGACGGCTGTCCCTATCGATCCTCCGTATTGGTTCATCATTTGGAATAACGCAAGCGCATGTGGTCCGTCTTCTTTTGATAAGTGGGCAATTGTAGCTGTCTGCATATTCCCAAATGCCATGACGCGGCCGAATGAAAAGACGATGTACGTCACAGTCAATAGGACAAGTCCTAAGCTTTGAGCCCAGATACACATAATGGCTAGACTGATTGTAAACAAGAAGTTACCGAGATAGAGTGGCAACTTTGCCCCTCTATCATCGTAAAGCTTGCCAAACCAAGGATTCAAAAGTGCGGCAATCAATGAACCCGGTAGAAGAGCCAAGCCGGCAAACAAGCTCGTGACACCGAAGCCAAGCTGCAAGTAGTTCGGAGTTAAGTAGTTGCCACCGATATTAGCAAATTGATACATTACAAAGGGAATGATAGCCAATAAAAAAAGTGGATTGGCAAATAGTCGGATATTTAAAAACTCAATTTTGCTGGTCAATGATTTGTAAATAAATAGACCTAAAGAAAGCAAAAATGCGATGAATACCGGTATGTTTAACTGGCCTGTCTCTAATTCGGATACGACAATTAAGCTAGTGGTCAATGCACAAGCGAGTAATAAAAATTGAACGATATCTAATTTTGCTGTAGGTTCTTTTGCTTCTTTTTTAGGAAAGCTACTGATTCCTAATGCCAATGAGATGGCCACCAAAATCAGCGTCAAAAAGAAAATCGCACGCCAACCAAGTGTATCGACTAATAAGCCGCCATAAGTAGGTCCAATCGATGGTGCAATCGAAACCACCAATGACCCAATCCCCATCCATGTGCCTAGCTTGGCTAATGGAACTTCTTCTAAAATAATGTTAAATGTTAGTGGCAGTGCAATACCAGCTGCGATACCTTGAAAGACCCGCCCGACTAATAGTACTGGGAATGCAGTCGCAGTACCTCCGATTAAAATGCCAGCGACAAAAATACTGACTGAAGCAAGAAAAAGTGTACGCTCAGAGAAGCGGCGCCGCAAGTAGGCTGATAAAGTCATCATAATGGCCACCATCAGTAAATAGATGGTCGTCACCCAAGCAAGCTTCTCCATGCTTACGCCGAAGATTACACTTAATTTAGGAAATGTCACGTTCATCGCAGTCTCGCTCATAATACCAGCAAAGCCCATTAAGGCGGCAGCGACAATCATTTTGATGACATGCTTAGGTATGGTGATAGGTTGTGTCATGTTTTCCGACTCCTTTCAGAAAACGCTCAATCACAGCTTGTTCCGATGGATCAAAACCAGCGATTAATCGTTGATTATCCTTTTTTATAAACTCTTGAATGGCGGTGACATACGTCTGTCCGCCGGGTGTGATAGTTAGATATTTGTTTCGTCCGTGTGTTTGGCGAGTAATGATTGCTCGTTCTTCCATGCGCGTAATGATGGCGGACATGGTCGATTCTTTCACGCCAAATTCATCAGCTACTTCTTTTTGCGCGACTGGTCGTTCTTGATGGACTGCTAAATAATTCAAAATGCTCATTTGTGTGCCGGTGAGTTGATACTGTTGGGCAAACGTATCCATCTCGCGCGACAGTTGGATGCTTGCTCTTTTAATCCACTTTCCAAAATTCATTTCTGACTCCTTTCATACTTAGCGACCTAACTATTCTAATCGATTCAGAATAAATCTGCAACTTAATTACCAAGGTTGTGAAAAAAGCGTTTAGCTCTGAACAATAAGCTCAGAAAAGACCGAAAATTGTCCCTCATATTTTTGGGACTTTTTGACTTATTGTTGAGGAGCTGCTTTTTGAACACTGATTACCAAGGTTGTGACAATTGCGCTTAATCACAAAAAAGCCATAAAATCCAGTAATTGTTTCTCAATCTTTCTGGATTTTATGGCTTTTCTCATAGCTGCTACTTCTGTCTTGCCATTTTTTAGCTGTACAAAATTATTTGCATCCTATTCCCATTTTGAATTGGGGATTTTCTAAAGTTTAGTGGGTCGTTCCACCAATTACTTTTAGGTCTTCTTTGCCGTCAAAGGCGACAAGCTGAGCAATGGCGGCGGTCAGACCAGTCACGATATCGGCCAAGCTCATTGATGGCATATTCGGACGGTTCAGGACTTGTTCTGGTAAAAACGGCACGTGCGTAAAGCCAGCTTTGACGTTAGGAAACTCGGTATGTGCTAGATATAGACATTGGTACATGATATGGTTGCAGACGAAAGTACCGGCAGTGTTAGATACTGATGCTGGGATGCCAGCTTCTTTGACCGCGGTGACCATCGCTTTGACAGGATGCTGAGTAAAGTAGGCACTATCGCCATCTGCTTGGATAGGCACGTCGATGGGTTGTTGTCCGTCATTATCTGGGATTCGAGCGTCATCGACATTAATCGCCACCCGCTCAAAGGTCAAATCAAATCGTCCGCCTGCTTGCCCCACGGCTAAGACGTAGTCATATTCGTTTGCTTGCAGTGCTTCTTTTACGACAGACGCACTTTTATGAAAGACGGTCGGAATTTCTAATTTGGTAATCGAGGCCCCTGCGATGGTGTCTGGTAATCGCTTGACTGCTTCGATTGCTGGATTGGTCAGGTCGTCACCGAATGGATCGAACCCTGTAACTAAAATATTCATAGCTGTTGCTTCCTTTCTGAATGAAGTTTCTTACTATATGGTAATGAATAATAATAGTAGACATTCCTTTATTTTTCAATAAAGAAAGACGCTTTCCCCTCATTTTCAAGCAATTGGCCGAGAATGATTCTCTTCCTTTGCAAAGTGTAGTACACTTGAAAGACAATGGATTGGTAGGAGGTTTGTGATGGTATCACTTTTGAAATATGCCAAAGATTACCGCAAAGAATTAATTCTTGGGCCGGTATTTAAATTTTTTGAAGCTGTCTTTGAGTTAATATTGCCTTGGCAGATGGCACGCTTAATAGATGAAGGAATCAAAAAAAGCGACTGGCCAATCGTCGTACAGATGACTGTCTGGATGGTGGCGATGTCGGTGATTGGTCTGATTTGTGCGGTGGTCTGTCAATACTTTGCGTCATTTGCATCGCAAGGATTCGGCACGGAGCTACGCAATCAGTTGTTACGAAAAATCAATCAGCTCTCACATGAGGAATTGAATCAATTTGGCACGGATACGCTAATTACGCGGATGACCAATGATGTCAATCAATTGCAGCTTGCACTGGCGATGTTGATTCGCTTAGTCGTACGGGCGCCTTTTTTAAGTGTCGGTGCGATTGTGATGGCTTTTGTCATTGATTGGCAAGCGGGCTTGTTATTTTTATTGGTCTTGCCGTTATTTTGCTTGGTGCTCTATTTTATGATTAGTCGCTCGATTCCTTTGTACAAAAAAGTGCAAGGTCAGTTGGATCATTTGAATGAATTGGTTAGCCAAAACCTGAGCGGTGTGCGGGTCATTCGGGCATTTGCTAGGACGGATCAGCAAAAAGAAACCTTTCATGACGCGACTGATTCCTTAAACGATGTCTACGTGCGCGTCGGCAACTTGCAAGCATTACTGACCCCGGCGACGACATTATTGATGAATGTGGGCATCATTGGGCTCTTTTATCTAGGTGGCTGGAAAGTCAATACGGGTCACTTGCAACAAGGACAACTACTAGCATTGATCAACTATATGAATCAGATGTTATTGGCTTTAATCGTCGTGTCGAATTTGGTGGTGATTTTTACGCGTGCGGCTGCTTCGGCTGATCGTATCAATGACGTCTTGGCGGTCAAGCCAGCCATTGTCGACCAACCGACTGTTCAAGCGCACGCCTTACAAGGTGGCATTGCCTTCGAGCAAGTGTCTTTTCGCTATGGTGCTAATTACGGCTTGGCTCTGACTGATATTTCCTTTGAGGTGAAGCCGAATCAAACAATCGGCATCATCGGCCCGACTGGTAGTGGAAAATCAACAGTGACGCAACTGATTCCTCGCTTTTACGAAGCATCGAGTGGGCGCGTCTTACTTGATCACATCCCAGTAGCCGACTTTTCACTAAAAACGTTGCGCACGCAAATCGCGATGGTGCCACAAACAGCGGTCCTTTTTTATGGAACGATACGGGAAAACTTGCAGTGGGGCAAAGAGGACGCGACCGATGAAGAATGCTGGCAGGCCCTAGCGATTGCGCAAGCGACGGAGTTTGTGCAATCCTTGCCCCATCAGCTTGATACGATTATTCAAGAAGGCGGCAAAAACTTCTCTGGTGGCCAGCGTCAACGGCTGACAATTGCTCGTGCAGTCATTGCCAAGCCAGCGATCTTAATTCTGGACGACTCACTGAGTGCGCTGGACTTTAAGACTGACTTGGCACTCCGCCGGGCCTTACGAGACCAACCAGGTACAGTCCTTATTATTTCTCAACGTGTACGCTCCATCCAAGATGCTGATCAAATTTTTGTAATGGATAATGGGCGCTTATTGGCGCAAGGGACACATCAAGAATTACTCGATGCCTTGACGGAATACCGAGAAATCGTGCAATCACAAGCGGAGGTGACGGAATAATGCAACCAAAGAAAACAGATTTTTCAGCATTTCGCCCGTTTATCCCCTATTTATTGGCGTATCGGAAAGAGAATTTTTTCGCGATTGTCTTAGGAATTATTAACGGTCTGAGTGCCGTCTTTATGAGCTTAGAGATTGGGCGAGCGATTGACCAGATGCTTGGCAAAGGTCGGGTCGACTTCGCCGGATTGACGAGAGAGTTGTTGATTTTTGCGTTTTGTATAGTGATGAATGTGGCCAGTCAATGGCTCATCCAACGACTCGGCAATCGGGTGGCATACGGGGCGGCAACGGAGCTACGCAAAGATGCCTTTGACCATTTAAATCGCTTGCCACTACGGTATTATGACCAAGAAGCACACGGGAGCATTGTCAGTCGCTTCACCAATGACATTGATGCAGTTTCTCTAGCTGTATCCAGTGTGTTCAATCAATTATTTTCAGGGGTTGCGGTCGTGGTACTCGCACTCGTATTGATGTTTCAAATGAGTATAGCCTTAATGTGGGTAGTCGTTCTATCGACCCCGATTATCTTTTTTGTCAATTGGAGTGTCGCCAAAGCCTCGCAAGCGAACTTTGCCGCGCAACAAAAAAGTGTCGGCCAAATCTCGAGCTTTGTCAGTGAAATGGTCGGCAATCAAAAAGTGGTCAAAGCCTTTCATCGCGAAGCCCGAAACCAAGAATTATTTGAAGACATCAATGAAGAGTTAAATCATATTGGCCAAAAGGCGCAGTTTTCTTCTTCTTTGACCAATCCGCTCTCACGCTTTGTCGATCATTTGGCCTATGTCGCCGTGGGCTTAGTCGGTGGGTGGCTTATGCTTAAAGGAGAATCTGCGGTAACGGTGGGCGTGATTTCCAGTTTTACCATTTATGAGAGTCAGTTCACTAAGCCCTTTATCGAGATATCCGGCATGATTACGCCGATTCAGACTGCTTTAGCCGGCTTGGGACGGACGTTTGATTTATTGAGTCAGTCCCCTGAGAGTGAACAGCCTGACTGTCCCACCCTGGATCATGTCCAAGGAGAGATTGCGTTTAAAGATGTTGACTTTTCCTATACGGCTGACCAAACATTAATTCGCGATTTTACCTTCACTGCCGCACCTGGTGAGACTGTCGCCATCGTCGGTAAGACTGGTGCCGGCAAGTCGACTTTAGTGAACCTTTTGATGCGCTTTTACGATGTCACCAGTGGCACGATTACCATTGATGGACAAGCAATCGCTGACGTCAATCGTGACCAACTGCGGCAAAAATTTGGGATGGTACTACAGGAAACGTGGTTATTTGATGGCACGATTCGCGACAATTTGACGTACGGTCGTCCTGAAGCCAGCCAAGCTGAAATCGACCATGCCCTGAAAAAGACGTATATGTATGACTTCGTACAACGCCTGCCGGAAAAGCTCGACACCCATCTAGGTAATCAGCGACTCAAAATTTCCGATGGGCAACGGCAATTGTTGACGATTGCTCGCACGATGATCAGCCAGCCGGACTTATTGATACTAGACGAAGCGACAAGTTCGGTTGACACGTTGACAGAAGGGAAAATCCAGTCCGCCTTTTTGGAAATGATGAAAGGCCATACGAGCTTTGTCATCGCCCATCGCCTATCCACGATTCGAAATGCCGATCAGATATTGGTGATGGAACAAGGACAAATCGTCGAACAAGGAACCCATGAAGGTTTGTTGAAAGCGAAAGGCTGGTACTATGACTTGTACCATGCACAATTTGAAGAGTAAGTAGCTGAGACAGCACAGTTGCATGCAAAAAAACCAGACCAGCCAGAAGTTGTTGCTCAAACTTTTGGCTGGTCTGGTTTTTTGTCGTAGTAGCACATATTTAAGTTCCAAGTCTTAAAAATTCCCAAAAATTTGAGAAACAATTTTCGGGACTTTCTGATCTTATTGCTCGGAGCTGAACGCTTTTTTCACAACCTATTTATCGGCAATTAGTCCTAGTGATTGTTTCCATGTCAAGATGCGTTTGACTGATTGATCGAGTGCGTGTTCGCTATACTGACCGTCTTTCACTGCTTGAATTACATAAGGGATTTGGATGTTGTAGCTTGATGACATCACAAAATCATTGCCCGCTTGCAAGGCCTTTAAGCCTGCCTCTTCTTGGCTAATAAAATCTGATAGCCCAGCCATATCCATATCATCGGTCATGATCACCCCTTGAAAGCCTAGCTCTTGGCGCAATAGTTGATGGACCGCTGGGGAAATCGACGCCGGCTGAGTCGCATCGATGCTTGTCACAATCGTATGACTCACCATCACACTATCCGCTCCTGCTGCAATCCCTGCTTGAAAAGGTAAAAAGTCATTCTCTCTAAGCTCTGCTAACGAGCGCGTATCGGTGACGATTTCCACATGAGAATCACGATTGTTGCCATAGCCGGGGAAATGCTTTAACGTCGAACCGACTTGTTCTGCTTTTAATTCTTTGACCACGGCAGCGACATAGTCACTCGTCTCTGCCGCATCTGTCCCTAATGTCCGATCATAGATAAATGCTTGGGGATCGGTCGCCACATCCGCTACTGGAAATAGGCCCGTGTGAATGCCAAATGCTTTTAGAATCTCGCTTTTCCGCTTCGTATCGGCCACAATCCCAGCTAAGCCGCTCTCCTGATAGATTTCCTGAGGTGAGGCGAACGGTGTTTTGACCAAATTGGTATTGCGGCTAATCCGTGTGACCATGCCACCTTCTTCATCTGAACCAATTAATAGTGGAATCTCACTTGCCGCCTGATACGTGCGAATCTTGCCCTTTAAGCCTTCGATGGATTCATTTTGGACATCGCGGCCAAATAAGACATAGCCACCGAGATGGTATTGCTGAATGTCTTCAATTTGATTGCTTTCTGGTGCCCGAGAAAAAAAGAGTTGCCCCACTTTTTCTTCTAGAGTCATATTGGTTATTATTTGCTCAATGGTTTGCTGCGGATCCACCGATGTCCTAGTACTGCTAGTCGTCTCGCTACTTGAGGCCTTGATGACTGCTTTTTTCTCCGATTGATTCATCAAAAGCCACACCCCTCCTGCTAGTAAGGCAAACAAAAGCGTAAACCGATACGAAAAATCTGTATATCTTTAAATAAATCTATACATTTTTACTATGGTCTACTTATCCATAAATGGTTTCGTAATTGACCTTCCTGATTCTACGTGTCCGATTTTGTTAAACTTCTAACTACTCTCGTTTGCTATAACACTCCACAGGCTTAAATTCCCACGTATCGTGCGGTACATATCTAGAATTCGTTCTTTTTAGAATTTCTAGATTGAATAATTTGCTAAATTAATACTTGCATTGTAATCTCTATCAATAGAACATTTACAATTAGGACAATTAAAAGTTCTATCTTTTAATTTCAAGTCAACTTTTTTATGACCGCAACTAGAACAAACTTTACTTGAAGCAAAAAATCTATCAGCCTTTACAAAATTAATACCTAAGCGCTCTGATTTGTATTTGATTTGTCTAGAAAATTCATAAAAACATTGTTTTGAAATTGCTTTTGACAAATGACGATTTTTCATCATTCCTTTTACATTCAAATCCTCTACAACAATTCTTGATGGTTTGGTTTTCACGATTTCGGTTGTTGTTTGATGTAAATAATTGGTTCTAATATTTTTTAATTGTCTATGAATATTTTTAATCACTTGAATTTGTTTAACCCAATTTTTACACTCGTTTAAAGGTTTGGAATAAATAGGTTTTCTGTTTTTATCGTAGCTTTTAATATTTGCCAATTGTTTTCTTGAAAGCTTTCTTTGTTCTCGGATAAGTTTCTTTTCTAACTGTTTCACTCGTTTTGTTTTATTAATATTCTTATATTTTTTAAACAAATGATCATTGCCTACAACAGCTAGATTTTTAATCCCTAAATCAATTCCAATTGATTCTCCACTTAATTCGTAAGCTTCGACATCAACTTCGTAACCTACAGATAAAAACCAATACTTTCCATTAAACGTAATTCTTGGATTTGAATATCGTTTATCTTTTGGTATTTTAGGAAGCGATTCGGTTGTTTTTACATATCCAATTTTTTCACCCTGGAAACCATGTGGTTTACGCTTTAGGCTTTCGTAATTAACATAAAAGCTAGGAGTAGATTTCTTTCTAGATCTATACTTAGGTTTTTCAGAAATACCTTTAAACCATCTTTGCCTAGAAATATCTGCATCCTTAACTGCTTGCTTCATTACATTACTTCCAACTTCTTTTAACCATTGATGAGTAGTTGGTTTTAATTCTCTATTGATATATTTTCTTAAATCACCTTGAGAAATTGATTTATTACCAATACTAGTCTTTAAAAACTCATCATATAATCTTTCATTTTCTGATAAAAATAAGTTGTAAGCCCATCTTGACACACCAGCGCTTTTCCAAAAAAGAACTTCTTGTTCAAGAGTCGGTTTCAATCGAATCTTTTTCGTTTTTAACATTGTTTTTCACCTCATCTATAAGTTTTTTGGTTTTTCTAGAACGTTGACCGTAAAGACGATTAGCAAAAACGGTTATAATTTGAATCAAATCATCTCTTAGCTCTTCTTCTTTTGATTTCTCATCATGGTCTATAATCTCAATTTCCGCTCCGTTTAATTCACAGAAATATTCGATTAGTTCATAACCAAAACGAATCAGTCGGTCTTTATATAGAATAACTACTTTACTTACTTCACGATTATTTATTTTCTCAATTAGTTCTTTTAATCCTTTTTTCTTATAATTTATACCACTACCAATATCAGTAATGATTTCAAAAGAATAACCTCGTGCAATCATATAGGTTTTTAGATTTTGAACTTGATTTTCCAAATCGTCTTTTTGTGATGGGGTACTAACTCGACAGTATCCAACGATAATTCTTTCTTTCGACTCTTTTTTTGTAAATAATTTTAGTTGATCGGTTGAGTAATATCTCGTTCCACCTTGAGTGATATGCTCTGGCAATAATTCTCCAGTTTCTTGCATTCTCCTTAGCGTTGCAGTTGTTACGCCAACCTTTTTCGCAAATTTACCTATAGATAGCAATTCCATAAGTTTTCCTCCTAAGCTATTTTGATAATTCATTACAGCATTAGGAATTTAAAATGTAAATAGATTTATATAAATTTTTATAGATTTTTCTTGTTCAAGATAATTCGCAAAATTACCCCAGTCTTACTCAATTTTTAAGCAGACATCTAAATGTTTCCATTCAGCGCAGACTATATCTTCACCCTTTTAAAAGGGGCTACATTTTTCTTCCGCCATTAGCTTGCGGTTTTACTCTCCCTCAAGGAGATAGTCGTTGAAGGTTTCTCATATCTATTAGACTTAGAGAATTCCCTGCTAAAGACCCATTAAAACACCCTTAGCGCCACCGTTTTGCAAAGTTCACACTGTTTCATCATTGCACACTGAGTGATTTTTTTCAGCTTAGGTTATCCTTACTATTTTTTCTGCTTTCGCACTATGACGTTTGACGTTTCCATCTCCGCTTTAGTCGTAAGGCTTTAGGGATTAAAAGCAATTAACGTAGAGTTTGCACCGATTACTCGATACAAAGGGTATTCTGTTTATTTAATTTAATATAATATTTTTATAAATTTATATAAATTAGTTGTAACAGTTTAGTTACCCAAACAATATCCACGCTGCTGTATGATTTTTTTTCATTCGATACTCCTTTTTTCCAGATCATAATTCCTATTATACGGATTTTTTAGGCGGTGACAAATCGCCCTTCAATGAGCCGATTAGTTGTGAAAATAGCAAGGGTAACCTAGTATAAAGATACAATAGAAAGGGCTGGTGAAGAGCCGATGAAAAAAATAAAAGCATCAGAGGCAATGATTAATGTCTTATTAGATTGGGGAGTCAAGCGCGTCTATGGCTTACCGGGTGACTCGATTGACACGACAATTGATGCCTTGCATCGTCACGACGAAGAGATTGATTTTATTCAAGTACGCCACGAGGAAGTCGCATCGCTCGCTGCAACTAGTGAAGCAAAATTAACAGGCACTGTCGGTGTCTGTCTATCAATCGGTGGACCGGGTGCAATTCATTTACTCAATGGCTTATATGACGCCAAGATGGATCACGTACCTCTCCTTGCATTGATTGGCCAAGTGAACTCAGGGCTACTTAATAGTGACTACTTCCAAGAGGTAAATACAGCTGCGATGTTAGAAGATGTCGCCGTCTATAACAAAGAGATCCAGTCTGCTGCTTCCTTGCCACGGATCGTCGATGAAGCCATTCGTACAGCTATCCGCCAAAAAGGCGTCGCAGTCCTCACGATACCTGATGACTTACCAGACGAAGAAATCGCCGATACCTATCGTGCACTAGCTGGCGAAGCTAACCTTTTCAGTACACCTACGATTGAAGCGGACAAGATTGCCGAAGTCACCCGCTTGTTAAAAGAAAGCAAAAAGCCCATCATCTTATCCGGTGTTGGTACCAAAGGAGCAGGCGCCGCGTTAACGACCTTTATCGAAACCAATCATATTCCCTTGATTCAAACAATGCCAAGTAAAGGGACAGTCGCCGACAATCATCCTAATTCATTAGGTAATGTCGGCAAACTAGGAACCAAGCCTGCCTATGAAGCGATGAAAGAGGCCGACTTCTTATTGCTACTGGGGACTAACTATCCGTATGTCGATTACTTGCCAGACGCAAGTAGTTGTAAGGCTGTCCAAATCGATATCGCACCCGAACGCTTTGGCAAACGATTCCCGATCGAATTAGCAATTGAAGGACGCGTTGCTGACTTCTTAGCTTTGATGAATGCGCAAGGGGCTATCCGCACTTCCGATACGTTCTTAAAAGCTTGTCAACAAACGATGAGCCACTGGAATGACTGGATGCAAGAGCAACGCGAGAACACAAGTGGTGAATTTGTCCACCCTTCCTACTTATTCAATGCCATTGAAAAGATTGCTAAGCCAAACACCGTCTTCTCGATTGATGTCGGTACGTCGACCTCTTGGGGTGCTCGCTTTATCCGCGTGCAGCCTGGACAAGATTACCTAATCTCTGCTTGGCTAGGCACAATGGGCTGCGCTCTTCCGGGAGCTATCGCTGCCAAAATCAATGAGCCCGAACGCCAAGTCATTTCAGTCGCCGGTGACGGTGCCTTTGCGATGGTGATGCAAGACTTTGTGACTGCGACCAAGTACAACTTGCCATTCATCCAATTTGTTATCAACAATCAAAAGCTAGCATTTATTGAAGTTGAGCAGCAATCAGCCGGTCAACGTAACTATGGTATTGACCTAGAAGATATCGACTTTGCCAAAGTCGCAGAAGCTTGTGGTGGCGTCGGCTACACAGTCAAGTCAGCCGCCGAACTAGATGCCTTGTTACCAAAACTAGCCGACGTTAGTAAACCAACACTGGTCAATGTCTATGTCGAAGATGACGCACCACTACCAGGAAAAATCGTCATGGATGAAGCACAAGGCTATGCAAAATTTGCATTCGAGACTGTGCTAAAAGACCACCAATTCCCGACCTTACCACCGTTAAAAGAAATTATGAGACAGTTTTTCTAAGCAACTATGTCATACCGCCAATTGAAACTCAAAATAAGAGTTCAATTGGCGGTGTTCATTTCATCAATTCTTTTATTAAAATAACTACCCTCCAAAAATTTTTCTTTCTACTTTTTGGAGGGTAGCTTATTCTGAAAGCTATTTTATATTATTCAATCGAATACTATTAAATTGTTCTAAAACTATTTGAATGGTTTCATCCCAGTATGCCCAAGTATGTTCTCCCGACCCTTCTTCATAGTTAAAATGAATAAGTAGTCGCTCTGCTTTTTTCTTAAAATATTGATTTTCTACATAGAGAAAATCCTCAGTTCCACAGTATTGCAAAAAGAAAGTTCGATTGTTTTTCTGATTATTTAATAACGCCGATTGTAAAATTAAGCTAGACAAATGACCTATACCCATCTTACATCAATGAACTTGCAATGATAGTGGCGTATTATAATAATTATCAATCTGTAGCCAAAACCGCATTACTATTGAATAGATTTAGGCAAACGATTCATAAAGTTTACCAATTTTTCAAAACAGGGCACAATGCTCTAGATTATTTCAATCAATACAAGAAGAATAAAACTCGCTGTGGCAGACGTCCTATTG
>OMJG01001153.1_pt1 | contig 16274 bp, 12 predicted proteins | sample 1646431 | NCBI WGS metagenome assembly OMJG01 (sample SAMN03771674, study PRJEB25209) | food metagenome | isolation source: Cotija cheese | place: Mexico:Jalisco,Michoacan | collected 2011-12-12
CGGCGAGGGGAATCTGCAACCTGTGGTGCAGGACTGCAACACGATTCGGCCACCGCGCTCGCCGCAGGTGGGTAGCGTTGATCTCAGACATCGGGACGACCGTCGATCACGGCCCGAAACAGCCCTGACGATCAACGACAGCCAGCGGAACGGAACGGACATGAACACTCGCGTACTGCCCCTCGGGGCCACCTACACCGGGTCGAACGGTTCGGCCCACGCACCCGTCGCGGTCCACTCGCCAGCGCCGGCTCGCACGCCTGCACCGAGCCACACTCCGGCCCTGGTCCAGGCGCCGGTGACCTACGGCGACCGGGCACCGGTCGTCGTCTACCAGCAGGTGGCGCCGACGAACTCCTCGTCGATCGTCGCGCTGGTGCTCGGCCTCATTTCGTTCATCTCCTCGTTCTTCTTCCTCGGCATCGTCGCCATCATCTTCGGCCACATCGCCCGCTCGCAGATCAAAGCTCGAGGGGAACGCGGAAACGGGATGGCCGTGGCCGGGCTGTGGCTGAGCTACCTGAGCGTGCTCTTCTGGGTCGGATTCTGGCTGGTCTACTTCGGTGTCATCGCGCTCGTGATCGGCGCAGCGATCGCCGCCGGAGGAGGAACCGTCAGCTGACCGCCCGGCCAACTGTGACTGACCTGTAACCGCCCCACCTTTTGCCGCCACCGACGACTCTGTACCGTTGAAGGCAATCACAAGGAGACCTCGCCATGAGCAGCCAGAACAACTGGAACAACCCGGACATGTACTACCAGCAGCCCCAGTCGAGCGCCGGCGGCTCATACGGTGCCCAGTCCTACAGTCAGAACAACGCCTACGCGGCCAACGCTCAGTACGCCGGCGGACCCGGATACGTGTACCAGCCGCTTCCGCCGACGAACGTGCTGGCCATCATCGGCATGTGCGCCTCGATCTTCGGCTTCATCTCGTCGTTCTTCATCGCAGGCATCGCCGGCATCATCATGGGCCACATCGCCCGCAAGCAGATCCGCGAACGCGGAGAACGCGGCGACGGCATGGCGATCGCGGCTCTGTGGGTCGGCTACATCGGCACCGCGCTGTGGGTCCTCTTCTGGGTCCTCTACGTCGGAGTCTTCGTCCTCATCTTCGGCGTGGCAATGGTCGGCGCAGGCTCAACCAGTTGAATCTCGACCAATTGAGTTCAGACTCCTTCGCGCCGTCCGGGCAGGACGCCGATACTGACCGTGCAATCGGTGTCGACGACGACCTCGCCGAGGCGGCCCCGCCCGATGACATCGACCATACAGACCTCGCCGAGGCGGCCCCGCCCGATGACATCGATCAGACCGACCCTGCCGGGCTGGGAACCGGTTCGAACCTCACCGGCGGTCGACTCATCCTGGTCGGGACTCCGATCGGCAACCTCGGCGATGCGAGCCCGCGGATGCGGGAGGCCATCGAAACGGCCGATGTCATCGCCGCCGAGGACACGCGTCGGTTCCTGGCGCTGGCGCAGCGGCTCGATCTCAGGCATACGAAACGGGTCATCAGCGTCTTCGACCACAACGAGGGGCACCGTGCTCCCGAGCTCGTCGAGCTCATCACCGCCGGTGAGACCGTTGTTCTGCTCTCCGACGCGGGAATGCCCGCCGTCTCCGACCCCGGCTACCGCGTGGTCAGGGCCTGCGCCGAGGCGGGACTTCCGATCACGTCGACGCCGGGTCCGTCCGCGGTGCTCATGGCGCTGGCGGTCTCGGGACTGCCGAGCGATCGGTTCAGCTTCGAAGGGTTCCTGCCGCGCAAGTCCGGGCAGCGCAAGACCCTGCTGACCGAACTCAAGGCGGAGAAGCGCACGATGGTCTTCTTCGAAAGCCCGCACCGGATCGCCGATGCGATGAACGACTTCGCCGAGATCATCGGCATCGACCGGCCCATGGCCATCAGCCGCGAGCTGACGAAGACCTACGAGGAGACTCTGCGCGGAACCGTCGGTTCCCTGCGTGATCAGGCTGCCGGGGGACTGCGTGGGGAACTGACCCTTGTGCTCGCCGGTGCCACCGAGGTCGAAACGGCTCCGGAGGACCACCTCGGCGAGGTCAGCGCTCTGGTCGACTCCGGTGTGCGCGCCAAAGACGCGGCCGGGCAGGTGGCGAAGAAGTTCGGACTGTCGAAGCGCGACGTCTACGAGGCCTGGCTCCACCGCGAGTGACGTGGGCGAGCGTGGCCGTGACTTGAACGTTTTCCGTTGTGGATTGCTGCGGCACACCTAGAGTCAGAAAGCACGGTTTCAAACAGGTGCTTTTCGACTCAAACCGGGCCGTCAGCGTCAATAGCCACCGATTCCGACGGTGAGGGGCAGTGGAACAGCGTTGCGACTCGTGCTCAGCGTGCTGTTGATCCGACCTTCACTGAGCCACCCTGCGCATGTGGACGTTCGGGTCGTATCCACAGTCTTCGAATCGGGTCTTGTCGCCGCTGACAGCATGTCGACATGGTGGCGACATGAAGAGCAATGTCGTTTACTTTCAGGACCTGCGGAACGTCGGAATCTCAACGACGGATATCAGAGGAGCGTTGGACTGCTGCCTGAAGAAGCTGTCTCGAGGCGTGTATTCGGTGATCCGACGGTGCAATGTCAGCTCACACCAGCGGTTCTCCGTTTTCGCGACGGACATCGCCTGGCTTGAGCAACACGAAGCGGGCCTGACCAGAGAACCTGATCAGGCGCGCAGGTATGAAGAACATCTGAAACGCCTGCAGATCATCCACTATCCGCACTTTCGCCCGGATGACATCGTATGCGGAGTCTCAGCTGCGCGGTTACACCGGATCGGGATGTTCAACGAGCCGGATCAGCCAGTGTCGGTGTTCCATCCGGCGGCGAGCACGCGGACCAGTGAACTGGTGCGTCGGCGCAGGACGATCGCGGCGGAAGACATCTGCACTGTTGCCGGGCTGCGGGTGACGACCCCGGTTCGCACTGCGCTGGACCTTCGAAGCGAACTCGGAAACGCTGCCGGATTCGCAGCGATGGAACAAGTGCTCCGTCGCCGTATGCTCGGCGACGACGAGGACCTCATTTTCAGACTCGGGTATCCGCCCACTCTGCTCGGCGATGTTCCCCAAACGCAGATCGACCTCTTTCTGGAGCCGATCATACGTCTGGCCAAAGGAAAGAAGGTTGCGTCCAAGCTGGCAAGGCTTGCGTCGCCCCTTTCCGAAAGCTACGCGGAAAGCCGAGCGGCGTTCAATCTGCATCTGCTCGGACTGAGTGACTTTGCCCAACAGATCGAAATCCTCGACGGGGGTCGTCTGCTGACGAGACTCGATTTCCTTCTCCGTGAGGACCAGGTAGCTCTCTATGTGGACGGATCTCAGAAGTATGTCGATGGAGGCTTCGACCTCATGAACAAGGAGAGCCGGCAGCACAATCGTCTGCTGGCGATGGGTTACAAAGTAGTGCGCTTCAAGTTCAATGAGGTCCAGTCGCCGAAGCAGTTCGGTGAGAAACTGTTCCACCAGGCTCCTGAGCTCCGTGGGCGGTGCCGCAATAGGCTTGTTCTCTGACTCCGTCTCTCGGTGTCTCCACCTCCCGTCGTACGGAGCCGCGCAGTTCTGTCAGCGGAGTCGAGAGCGGCGGCTACACGGTTTGAGGCGCACAGCACGTGTTCAAACAGGGGCTATTCGACTCAAACGGTGCTTTCGCGGTCGAAGGTCCCGCACCCGCCCATGCGCGCCCGCCGCACCGCGTCCCTTAGACTGAGTTCCCTATGGGTTACTACTTGACGACAGCGATTGCCTACCCCAACGGGGCCATTCACATCGGGCATGCCTATGAGTACATTGCGGCCGACACGATCGCCCGGTTCAAGCGACTGGACAATCATGATGTCTTCTTCTGCACCGGCACGGACGAGCACGGACTGAAGATGCTGCAGGCGGCGAACAAGCTCGGTATCACCCCCAAGGAACTCGCTGACGACAACGCGAAGAACTTCCGCGACACCCAACTCGCCCTCGGCTCGACCTTCGACCGCTTCATCCGCACCACCGACGACGACCACTACACTGCGTCGCAGGCCATCTGGCGCAAGCTCGAAGAGGCCGGCGACATCTACCTCGACACGTACTCCGGCTGGTACTCCGTGCGCGACGAGGCCTTCTACACCGACGACGAAACCGAAGTCGTCGACGGCGTCCGCCTGTCCAAGGAAACCCGCACCGAGGTGACCTGGACCGAAGAGGAGTCCTACTTCTTCCGCCTCTCGAAGTACCAGGACAAGCTGCTCGAGCTGTATAAGAACCACCCCGAGTTCATCGGCCCGGACTCCCGCCGCAACGAGATCGCCTCGTTCGTCTCCTCCGGGCTCAAGGACCTCTCCGTCTCCCGCACCACCTTCGACTGGGGCGTGCCGGTGCCCGGCAACGACAAGCACGTGATGTACGTGTGGATCGACGCCCTGACGAACTACATCACCGCCGCCGGTTTCCCGGACGACGACGAGAAGTTCGCGAAGTGGTGGCCCGCAGACGTCCACATCATCGGCAAGGACATCATCCGCTTCCACTCGGTCTACTGGCCCGCGTTCCTCATGAGCGCCGGCATCGAGCTGCCGGGGCGCGTCCACGCCCACGGCTTCCTCTTCAACTCCGGTGAGAAGATGTCGAAGTCCGTCGGCAACGTCGTCGACCCCCTCGACCTCGTCGACGCCTTCGGCCTGGACACCCTGCGCTTCTTCCTCTTCCGTGAGTTCTCCTACGGCCACGACGGTTCGTACACGAAGGACTCGATCATCACCCGGAAGAACTCCGACCTCGCCAACGAATACGGCAACCTCGCCCAGCGTTCGCTGTCGATGATCCAGAAGAACTGCGACGCCCAGGTGCCGCAGCCAGGCGAACTCAGCGAGGCAGATGAAAAGCTCCTCGCCCTCGCCCGGGCCGTACCGGAGACCGCCCGACGTCACGTCGACACCCAGGCTCTCCACCTCTACGTCGAGGCCTGCTGGAAGGTGCTGTCCGAGGCCAACCGCTACTTCTCCGCTCAGGAGCCGTGGAAGCTGAAGAAGACCGACCCCGACCGCATGGCCACCGTGCTGTGGGTGACGATCGAGGTCGTGCGCATCATCTCCATCCTCATCCAGCCGGTCATGCCCGATTCTGCGGGCAAGATCCTCGACCTCCTCGGTGTGCCCGAAGGCGTCGGTGAGGCCGGTGCGAAGGTCCTGCCGACCGCCGTCGATTCCGGATCCGGCGCCGAGGCGATGGGAGCCGTATCCGCGGGTGCGGGCATCGGTGTCGCCGCCGGTGCCGCCTACGCTTCGGCCGCCCTGGCGCCGAATGTCGCCGAGGCCGCTGCCGATGGCATCGCCGCCGCCGAGGCGGATCCCCGGTCGTTCGCGGCCGTCGAGTTCCCGCTCGAGCCGGGCACACCCCTGCCGAAGCCCGAACCCGTGTTCCCGAAGTTCGTGGAGGAGACCGAATAATGGCCTCGCGCGCCGCCGGAACCTATCCACCGGTGCCCGAACCGCTCGCTCACCCCATCGTCGACACCCACACCCACCTCGACATCTGCACGGGTGTGCGGCTGCCGTTGGGTGCCGGCGAACCCGAACCCGAGGTGACCCCGGAGACGGACGAAGAGTTCCCGACGCTGGATTTCTTCCATGACACCGCCGCCGAGGCTGGGGTCCGTCGCATCGTCCAGATCGGCTGCGACCTGCCGGCAGCCCGGTGGACGACAGCGCTCGTGGCGTCCCAATTCTCAGCCACCCCCGCCGAGGCGGCCACGCAGGTGGGATCCCTCGCCGAGGCGGCCGACCCCCGCACTGTGCCCGCTCCTCCTGCCGAGGGGCGGACGTGGATGATCGGCGGAGCCGCCCTGCACCCGAACGAGGCACCGCGGCTGGCCGAACGCGGCCTGCTCGACGACGCGCTGACCGAGATCGAATCGCTCGTGAGTTCGCATGAGCGCATGCGTGTGGTGGGGGAGACCGGTCTCGACTACTTCCGCACAGCGGAGGATGGCGTCGCCGAACAGCAGCGCTCCTTCCGTGCCCACATCGAGATCGCCAAGCGCACGGGACGTGCCCTGCAGATCCACGATCGGGAGGCACACGCCGATGTGCTGCGCATCCTCAGAGAGGAAGGCGCCCCGGAGGTCACGATCTTCCACTGCTACTCCGGTGACGAGGCGATGGCCCGCGAATGCGCCGCGGAAGGCTACTACATGTCCTTCGCCGGCAACCTCACGTTCAAGAACGCCGACGAGCTGCGGCGGGCCGCGGCGGCCGCTCCGCTGGAGCTGCTGCTGACGGAGACCGACGCACCCTTCCTCACCCCGCACCCGCACCGCGGGAAGCCGGGAGGTCCCTACCTCACGGCGATCACGGCGCGGAAACTCGCCGAAGTGCGCGGGATAAGCGAAGAGGAGCTGTGCGCGGCCGTGTGGAACAACGCGGAGCGAGCCCTCGGCAGCTGGGACTGAGCCGGACCCGGGGGAAGCGGGGACTGGACCTCGGCGCGCGAGGGGTCGGGACTGGGACCCAACCCGCGGCAAGCGTGAATCGGCACCCGGCCGGATGGCGCACAGCCGCACCTGGGCCGGACTCCGCCCCGCGTTCTGTGAGCGGGATAACGCGACGTGGGGCCGCCTCGGCGAGGAAATATCACGAGTGGGAACGCCCCGAAAACACGGGGAACTCCAGGTCAGATACGCCATCAGGAAACTCACACCGTTACATTTCCGTGATATTTTGCGAACCGTGTAACGAATCGGTTACAGTGAACAGGTCGATAAACTCTGCTCAGGGATATTTTTGTGATTGATTTTCTGAAGAACCGCAAGGTTCAGATCGCTGCACAGGCGGTCGTGATCACCGGACTCGTCGGTGGCACGGGCGCAGTTGTGACCATGAACAAGCCTGTGACCTTGGAGGTCAACGGGCAGGCCGAGGAGATCCGGACCTTCGGTGGAACGGTCGGGGACATCCTCGACAGCCATGAGATCGATGTCGATAAGCGCGACCAGGTCAAGCCCGGCGTGGGCACCAAGGTCGACCGTGACATGACGATCACCGTCAACACGGCGAAGAAGGTGGCGCTGTCCGTCGATGGCAAGGAATCCGACGAATGGACCAACGCGAACACCGTGGGTCAGGCTCTGGCCGACCTCGGCGTCGACGCGAAGGGCGCCGACCTCAACGCGAAGGCCAGCCAGCGGCTGAAGGACGAGGGCAACGACATCGAGGTGACCACGTCGAAGGACCTCACCGTCGTCGCCGACGGCAAGGACCACAAGGTCTCGGCCGCTGTGGGCACCGCGAAGGAAGCCCTCAAGGACACGGGTGTCAAGCTCGATGAGGACGACTTCTTGTCCGTGCCGATGTCCGCCGAGGTCTCCGACGGCCAGGTGCTCACGGTCAACCGCGTGGAGAACGACACCGTCAAGGACAAGCAGGCCATCAAGGCCAAGGTCGAGACCAAGAAGTCCGACTCCCTCTACGAGGGCGAGACCAAGGTCGAGACCGAGGGCAAGGACGGCGTGAAGCAGGTCACCTACAAGGTCAAGACGATCAACGGCGAAGAGGTCAAGAAGGAGAAGAAGGACGAGAAGGTCCTCTCCGAACCCAAGACCAAGGTCGTCATCCAGGGCACCAAGAAGAAGGAAGAGCCGGCTGACACCGGCGGCTCCGACTCGGGTGACTCCGGCGATTCCGGTTCGGGCGACTCCGGTGACTCCGGCGGCGACTCGAGCACCGGCGGCGACTCGAGCACCGGCGGCGGCTCCGGCTCCGGAGGCGGCGACATGAGCACCGCAGAGATCAAGGCCATGCTCGGTGGACCCGGATCCAAGTGGTACCAGGTCGCCAAGTGCGAATCGAACTTCAACCCTCGTGCGGTGAACCAGTCGAACCGCGCGCACTTCGGTCTGTTCCAGTTCAAGCTCGCCACCTGGCAGTCCATGGGCGGCAGCGGCAACCCGATCGATGCCAGCCCGCGGGAGCAGTTCGAGCGCGCCAAGAAGCTCCAGGCCGCAGCCGGCTGGGGACAGTGGGCCTGCGCCTGATCTGAGATCGGAGCCGGGGTGCCGACTGGGCACCTGACGGCATTGAACTCTGGCCGCCATTGACAACAGATATCGACAACTGAGCTGAGGCGGTCAGCAAGTAGCGTGGGCCCCGAGGAAGAATCCTCGGGGCCCACGCTCTTTCGTGCCCGTCGGGGCAGGGTAGAGGTGCGAGTTGCGGACGATCCGTGTTGGAAAGGCCCGCGCATTCCCGCACGGATCGACCGGAACTCGACACCGGTGCCAACGGAAGTCCACACCGGTGCCACCCCCGCGCAGCCCCCACACGCAGCCCCCGAACTGAACTTTCGCCCAGAGTATGACGAATTGCTGGCACTCAAGTTGACCGAGTGCTAAGAGCGTTCTAGAGTCAGAATTAGCACTAGCACTCATTGAGTGCCAGTTTCATGAGACGGTCGAATCGCTCGGCACCCGCGACGACGAGAGGTTCATGGCAGCAGCCGCCGTCTGACTCGATGAAATAGAACCCAGCGAAGGGAGAGGGCCCGATATGTCGGTCTCCATCAAGCCACTCGAAGATCGGATTGTCATCCGTCAGGTCGAAGCAGAACAGACTACCGCCAGTGGTCTGGTCATTCCCGAAACCGCCAAGGAGAAGCCTCAGGAAGGCGAAGTTGTCGCAGTGGGCCCGGGCCGCGTTGCTGACAACGGCAACCGCGTGCCGGTCGACGTCGCCGTCGGCGACAAGGTCATCTACTCCAAGTTCGGAGGCACCGAAGTCAAGTACGCAGGCGAAGAGTTCCTCGTGCTCTCGGCTCGCGACGTGCTCGCCGTCATCGGCTGAATCCCCTGAACAACCACTTCACTGACAGGAGGACGAATGCCTAAATCATTGGAATTCAACGACGAAGCCCGTCGTGCACTCGAAAAGGGTGTCAACACCCTGGCCGACACCGTCAAGGTGACGCTGGGACCCAAGGGCCGCAACGTCGTGCTCGACAAGAAGTGGGGCGCTCCCACGATCACGAACGATGGTGTGACCATCGCCCGTGAGGTCGAGGTCGACGATGCGTACGAGAACCTCGGCGCACAGCTGGCCAAGGAAGTCGCCACCAAGACCAACGACATCGCCGGCGACGGAACCACCACCGCGACCGTTCTCGCTCAGGCCTTCGTCAACGAAGGACTGCGCAACGTTGCCGCAGGTGCCGCACCCGGACAGCTCAAGCGCGGCATCGAGACCGCCGTCGAGGCCGTCTCGCAGCAGCTGGGCACGATCGCCCGCGACGTCGCCGACTCCTCGGAGATCGCACACGTCGCCGGTCTGTCGGCTCAGTCGCCCGAGATCGGCAAGCTCATCGCCGATGCCTTCGACAAGGTCGGCAAGGACGGCGTCATCACGATCGACGAGTCGCAGGCCGCGTCCGTCGAGCTCGAGATCACCGAAGGAATGCAGTTCGACAAGGGCTTCCTGTCGCCGCACTTCGTGACCGATGCTGATCGTCAGGAGGCTGTGCTCTCCGACGCGCTCATCCTCATCAACCAGGGCAAGATCTCCAACATCCAGGAGCTCCTGCCCGTCCTCGAGAAGGTGCAGCAGGCCGGCAAGCCGCTGTTCATCGTCGCCGAGGACATCGAGGGTGAGGCACTGTCGACCCTGGTCGTCAACAAGCTGCGCGGAATCATCAACGTCGCCGCCGTCAAGGCTCCCGGCTTCGGTGACCGCCGCAAGGCCATCCTCGAGGACCTCGCCGTCCTCACCGGTGGCCAGGTCGTCACCCCGGACATGGGCATGAAGCTCGACCAGGTCACCCTGGAAGAGCTCGGCAACGCCCGCACCATCACCGTCACCAAGGACAACACCACCATCATCGATGGTGCTGGTTCCGACGATGCTGTTGCCGGTCGTGTCGCACAGATCCGCGCCGAGGTCGAGAACACCGATTCCGACTGGGACCGTGAGAAGCTGCAGGAGCGCTTGGCCAAGCTCTCCGGCGGAGTCGCCGTCATCAAGGTCGGCGCCGCCACCGAGGTGGAGCTCAAGGAGCGCAAGCACCGCGTCGAAGACGCTGTGTCCGCTACTCGTGCCGCCATCGAAGAGGGCGTCGTCGCCGGTGGTGGATCAGCTCTGATCCACGCTGCGAAGGTTCTCGACGGCAACGACCTCGGTCTGACCGGTGACGCACTCACCGGTGCCGAGATCGTCAAGCGCGGAGTCGTCCAGCCGCTGCGCTGGATCGCCGCCAACGCCGGCCAGGACGGCTACGTCGTCGTCGCCAAGGTCCAGGACCTTGAGTCCGGCCAGGGCTACAACGCCGCCATCGACGAATACGGCGACCTCATCGGCGCCGGAATCATCGACCCCGTCAAGGTCACCCGTTCGGCGCTGCGCAACGCCGCTTCGATCGCCGCCCTGGTTCTCACCACCGAGACCCTGGTCGTCGAGAAGAAGGACGAGGAAGACGAGGACTGAGCCACCCGCTCGGACGTCAGTCAACTCTGACCACGACAGTGGCCCGGAACATCACGTTCCGGGCCACTGTCGCATTCACCCTCGCACTCATCGGCGTATGCACCCTCGCCGAGGCGGCCGCCGCTTTTTCGACGCATTCTGAGTGGCTGTGTCCGAGCCTGACCTCGGCGTCGGCTTGAACGCGAACGTATTCACCTCGGGGACAGGCGCTGTTCACGATCGAACGCATCGCTGTGGTTACAGTGATCGGAACATTCGATTGAACTTCTGCACTCCGTGAAGTGAACAAGGGACCCATGAAGAGAATTACGATGATCGGCGATGTCGGGTGGAGTCAGTTCTACCACCTCGGCGATGAGGCGATGACGGAACTGGCCATCGATGAGCTTCGTGCCCGAGCGGATATCGCCATCACGCTTATCGCCGGTGAACCCCAGCACGCGAGCGAAATGTACGGCGTCGACGCTGTCAGACGCATCGGATTCAGGCGCGACCGCCGTCCCAATACCTCTCGGATGAAGAAGATCCTCGACTACGTCGCCGGAGATCGGACTGCGCTGAAGGCAGATGACCCGGCGATCGACGTCGTCGATGCAGTCCGGAAGTCCGAGGCCGTCCTCATCGCGGGCGGTGGCAACCTCAACTCGATGTTCGCCCATCACATCTACGAGCGTGCGACCCTGGCGAAGGTCGCCCGTGCCCTCGGCAAACCGTATGCGCTGACCAGCCAGACGCTCGGGCCGCTCATCTACGACGAGGATCGGGACATCGTCCACGACCTCCTCGCCGAGGCGGAGTTCGTCGGAACCCGCGAAAGCTACACGACCCAGCTCGTCGACGATCTCGGACGAGGTTCCGCGACGGTGCGCCGTCAGGTCGACGACGCGTTCTCATTGACAGCCCGCGACGAGGACCGGTCTGCCGTATCTGATCTGACCGAGCGGCCATTCATCCTGGCCAGCTTCGCCGAGAAGGCCTCGACCCCGATGTTCAGTGATGACGAATACCATGCGCGACTGGCGGAACTCACTCGTCGACTCGCCGAGGATACCGGCCTGCGGGTGCTGCTTGTGCCGCACGGAGGGGCGCTGCCCCCGGCACCGGAGACGAGAGACCAGCTCACCGACCCGAAGATCGCTCAGGCCAGCGGGCACGCCGAGGTCGTTCCCACGCGGATGCTCACCGCACGAGAGCTCATCGCTCTGACGGAGCAGGCCCAACTGGTCGTCGGCACCCGTTACCACGCGGCGATCTTCGCCGGAGCAGCGGGCATTCCCTTCGTCTCATTGGCACCCAATCTCTATTCGTCCATCCGGATGAGGGGAGCTGCGGAGAACGTCGGCATGGAGGATTACGTGCTGCCGCTCGATTCGGTCGACGACATCGTGTCGACTGCCGTCGGCGCGGTGGGAAACCGAGACGAGCTCACGGGCCGACTGAGTGCACAGTCGCAGAAGCGCCGCGCTGAGCATCAGCAGTGGTGGGACTTCGTCGTCGCGAAGACGCTGGGCGACACCCCCGGAGCGGCGGAGACCGAAGCACCCGGCTTCTTCCACGCCGAAGCGATCGACAACCCATACGTCGGCAACATCGGCGTAGTCCGTGAACGTCTCAACGCCGTCCAGAACTACGGGCTGGTGATGGCGCTCAAGGACCGGAAGGCGGCACGGGCGAACGAAGAGGTGCAGGCGGTGAAGTCGCAGCTGCAGCGCTTACGCACCGAACGCGACGAGGCCCGCCGACGTGATGAGCGGCGCGAGGCAGAGCCTGTCGTGCGCGCTGCACGACGAGTCGAAACCGCAGGTCGCCGAACCACGGAGTTCGCCCGTCGCACATATCGCCGGCTGCGTGCCGCTCGCAGGTAGGGTCTCAGCTTCGCTCTCGAAGGTGGGAGAGCCAGAAGGTACGCTCCGTGGGCGGGCCCAAGCGGATCGTGCCCTCGCACAGCCGCCTCACACCTACTGGCCAGTCGCTTTTCATGTTTCTGAAGCCTGATCCTCGTTAGTCTGGAAATGACAGCTTGCACCGACGCATGAGGAATCTATGACCACCGGCCCAACGATGCCCATCGCCCGACTCCGCGACGTTTCGAAGGTCTTCGATCCGAAAGGGGCGGCGGTCACGGCCCTCAGCGGGGTCAGCCTCGACATCGCACCGGCCGAGCTGACCGCGGTGATGGGCCCCTCGGGGTCCGGGAAGTCAACCCTCATGCACGTCCTCGCCGGACTCGACCGGCCGACTTCCGGAGAGGTCCGCCTCGGCGAGCAGGAGATCACCACGCTTGGCGACGACGATCTCACGGCTCTGCGCCGGCGCCGGATCGGGTTCGTCTTCCAGGCCTTCAACCTCGTGCCCACCCTCACCGTCAAGGAGAACATCCGGCTGCCCTTCGAACTCGACGACCGGCGACCGAACGCCGACGAACGCGCCTGGATCTCCACTGTTGTCCACCGCCTGGGGTTGGAGGACCGGCTCAAGCACCGACCCAACGAGCTCTCCGGCGGCCAACAGCAGCGCACCGCCATCGCCCGGGCGCTCGCAACCCGCCCCGATATCCTCTTCGCCGACGAACCGACCGGCAACCTCGATGCGAAGTCCGGCCGCGAGGTCATGGCGATCATGGTCGAGGCCGTCCGGGACTTCGGCCAGTCGATCGTGCTCGTCACCCACGACCCGATCGTCGCCGCCCATGCCGACCGCGTCATCTTCATCGCCGACGGCACCCCGGTGACCGAACTGAATGACGCCATCACCGCCGAGGCGATCGCCTCGACCATGCTCGACATCGACGAACGCGCCGACACTGCGGTGAGCCGATGAACCCACTGCGCGAAATCCGGACCAACCCGCGGCAGTTCCTCCCCAGCGTCCTCGTCGTCTTCATCGCCGCCCTCTTCGGCACCGCGATCATGCAGGGCATCGCGATCCTCACGGCGTGGCTGTCGTCCGAGAAGATCATCGCCGAATCCGAGACCGCGCAGAACCTGCTGACGATGGTCGGGTTCACCTTCTTCCTCATCGCTCTCTTCGTCTCCGCGATCGTCATCGCGAATACGTTCTCGATCATCATCGCCGGTCGCAGCCGCCAGCTGGCCCTGCTGCGCCTCATCGGGGCGTCGTCGAAACGGCTGCGCAGGGCCGCCTCGGCGGAGGGACTGATCATCTCCGTCCCCGCGGCGGTGCTCGCCTTCGCGGCGTCGACCGGGCTGGCGAAAGCGGCCCAGAATTATCTGGGCAACGCCATCACCGAGGAGGTCGACCTCCTCACCCCGACCATGGCCGTTCCCGCCCTCGCCACCATCATCGTGACTTGGGCTTCGGCGTACCTGGGGGCGCGCCGCATCACGGGGATCTCGCCGATCGAGGCGACCTCGCAGGCGGTGGAGGCCCGGCCGGAGGATGCCCGCGCCTCATTGGGCGGACTCACGGCCTCGCTGATTCTGCTGTCGATGGGTCTGACGTTCCTCGTCAACGCCGTGATCGGGGCCGCCGACCATCGGATCAGCCTGATCAGCGTGGTGCTCACCGCATTGGGGTCGAGCCTGACATTCCTCGGCGTCATCATCGGCCATCCGTGGATCCTGCCGCCCCTGCAGGCGGCGATCGGCTGGCTGTGCGGGCGCACTGCGGTGTCCCGGCTGGCCGCCTCGACGATCGCCCGCCATCCCACCAGGAATGCCCGCACGGTCATCGGGCTCGTCATCGGCATCACGCTCATCGTCATGTTCGCCACCGCCATGACCACCTTCCGCGATCAGCTGCTGCGGTACGCGAGGTCACTCGGTGAGGAAGGGTGGGGCGGCCTCGAGGACGCGCTGGCCACGGTCATCGACAAGTCGATGCTGTTCGCGCTGGCCCTCGTTCTCTTCTCCGTGATCATCGCCGTCATCGGCGTCGCGAACACGCTCATGCTCTCGGTGCGTCAGCGCACGCAGGAGATCGGCCTGCTCATGGCGCTCGGCCAGACCCCGAAGCGCGTGCGGCGGATGATCACCGCCGAAGGCCTGCAGCTGAGCCTGACCGCCTGCCTGGTCGCCGTGCCGTTGGGCATCGGGTTCGGCTGGGTCGGCGCGCTGACCCTGCTCTCACCTCTGCTCGGCCTCTTCGCCCCGAGCGTGCCCTGGACGGTCGTCATCGCGGTCATCGCCGGCACCCTCATCGCCGTGTTCGTCGCCAGCCGCGAACCCGCCCGCGCGGCTACATCGATCAGTCCCGTCGAAGCGCTCGAAGCCGTGTGAGGTGCGGAGGCTGAGGACGGTTCCGTAGCCTGGCGGATCGCCTCGCCGAGGCGGGGCCGGAGGGGTGCCGCTCAGCCGGCAGCCACCTCGCTGCGCAGCTTGTGCTTGAGCAGCTTGCCTGAGGGGTTGCGCGGCAGTTCATCGACGGTCAGTACTTCGCGCGGCAGCTTGTAGCGGGCGAGCTTGTCGGCCAGGCGGTCGCGCAGCTCTTCGACACCGAAGTCCTCACCATCGGTGGTCGTGATGAAGGCGACGACCTGCTCGCCCCACTGCGGATCCGGCTTCGCCACCACCGCGACGTCGGCGACCCGTTCGTGGGTGATGATAGCCTCCTCGACCTCGAGGGAGAATACATTCTCGCCGCCGACGATGATGACGTCCTTCGAGCGGTCGACGATATAGAGATACCCGTCCTCGTCGAGCCGGGCGAGATCACCGGTCTTGTACCACTCGCCCTCGAAGGCCGCCTCGGTGGCTTGGGGATTGCCGAGGTATTCGCGCATCCGGGTGTCACCGGCGAACCAGATCTCGCCGGTCTCCCCAGGACCTGCCTCGGCACCGTCGGCCGTGACCACGCGCATGGCGTTGCCGACCATGGCATGCCTGCCGACGGATCCGGCCTTGCGGAGCTGGTCCTCAGGTCCGAGAAGGCAGCCGGTCGGCCCCATCTCGGACATGCCGAAGAGGTTGTAGAACTGGTTCGTCCCGTAGGCCTCGATGAGCATGGCCGCCGTCGCGCGGTCGATCGGAGCGCCGCCGTAGTTCCACCGGCGAATGGACGAGAAGTCGTAGTCGGAGAAATCGAAGCCGAGCTTCTTCGCGGTCATGATCGGCGCGACATAGGCGACGGTGGGTCCGAAGAACGTCGTGATCTGCTCCGCTGCGATGATCTGCATCGACTCCACCGGGTGATAAGCCCGCTGGAGGACGACCGTTCCACCCATCTGGATGGTGGGGATGAGGGCGATGTTCAGCGGCGCCGAATGCCAGATCGGCATGCAGATGAGGTACCGGTCGTCGCTGCGGTAGCCCATATTGAGGTTGATGAGAGTGCCGACTTGGACGATATTGCGATGCGAATGCACGCATCCCTTCGGTGAGCTCGTCGTGCCGGAGGTGTAGAGGATCTGCGCGACCTGTTCATCGGTGAAGTCCCCGGGGTCGGCCTCGGTCGCGGCATCGAGCTGGACATCGAAGCTGCCCGGGGCGCTGGGTTCTGTCTCCAGCCAGGTGATGTCCGGTGCTCCGGCCCGCGCGACTTCGGCGAGTTCGGTGCTGACGATGCCGAGCTTCGCTCTCGAATGCTCGAGCGTGTACTTGACCTCCGGAGGTTGGAACTTGTGATTGACCGGTACGACGGTCGCACCGAGGTACCATGCGCCGAAAGCTGCGAAGACGAACCCCGGGACGTTGAAGGTCATAATGGCAACGACATCGCCGGAGCCGACGCCGTTGTCGGCGAGCACCTGGGCTGCCTTGAGTGCTCGGTGCCGCAGCTCGGCGTAGGTGAGGCGCTGATCCTCATAGACCAGGGCTTCCTTGTCCGGGTTCCGCAGGACGGTGGTG
>OMJG01001154.1_pt1 | contig 16253 bp, 19 predicted proteins | sample 1646431 | NCBI WGS metagenome assembly OMJG01 (sample SAMN03771674, study PRJEB25209) | food metagenome | isolation source: Cotija cheese | place: Mexico:Jalisco,Michoacan | collected 2011-12-12
CCCTACACATTTGATTCGTCGAAACTTTGTTCAGTTTTCAAAGATCTAATTCCGTTGTGTTGACTTCCTCAACACAACTATTACATAATATCATTTCATCATTTTCTTGTCAACAACTTTATTTAATAAGTTGAATAACTATTCAAATGATTTTAAAACGTTATTATCATATATATAACTGCCGGCGTCTCAATCAATCGATTTGTTAACGCGACAAGAACCATCTTATCATCAGCGATTATTCATGTCAATAACTTTTTTGCTGTTTTTGAATATTTATTCATAAGCAACATTTTGAAACGAAACAATGTAAGTGCCACTGACTAGCTGTTTAGCAGCTCTGCTCGCGGCGACAAGATATATATTATCAAGTATTAGTATGCAGGTCAACCCTTTATTTGAATTTATTTTGATAAATTCGTAAAAGGTGTCGTTTCGCTCACACTAACACTCATAAATAGCTCATGCAGCTCACTTGCTAAAACAAACCTTAACCCGTGCTGCTCAAACTTCACACGAGTTTGCTCATCGAGAGCTAAATGGTCAAACACAAAAACTGCGACTTTTTCATTATCCAGCTTTGCCATAATAGAATCATACAAACGTAATTGATCAACATCAATACCAATTGTATGCCGCAAAGCCCACAACACTGAAGCCAATGGTGAATTGCCAGCTTGAACTGGTAACCGATATAAAGTAATACTTTGAATCAGATTGACCAACTAAAAAATGAGTTCCTTGTTGATCATTGTATATGATCGTGCCCGCAACTTGTTTTTGCACTAATACTCACCCGCCTTCAATCGGTTTAGTGAATCTGCAGTCCAACCCGCTAGATGGGTCGCAATTGGCTCAAATCCCGCATGAACATGCCGATTTGTCCAAAAATGTTTGTGTCGGAAAGTCTTATAAATTTCTAAATCATTGACCGTTGGGTGCGGTTGATGTTCAATACAGCGCAACGATAGACTGATTTTGCCAGTATATTCATCAATATCCAAAATAACAACGTCAACGGCCTGACCAACCTTAAGATATTCAGTAATGCTCTTAACATACCCTTCATGACACTCTGAGATATGAATCAGGCCCTGATGCTCACCATCTAACGTTACAAATGCACCGTATGGCTGAATTCCAGTCACTCGTCCATGAACCCGCATGCCAATCCGATAATCGCTCATGACAATTCCATCCTTTCTTTATCATTTGTTCTTATAACAATTGCAATCCATAGTATTATAACCTGAATACCATAGATTGCAAAATCGTTTACTAATAAAAAAGACCTGCATCCGCAGATCCTTTCATTACTACTAATCTTCAATCGCAATTGTTTCGATCACGACATCTTTAACTGGCTTGTCTTGCATCCCTGTTTTAGTTGCCGCAATTTTATCAACGATGTCCATTCCATCACTAACAGCACCAAAAACAGTATGCCGAAAGTCCAGCCATGGTGTCCCTCCATTACCATATGCCGTCACAACCTCTTCTGGATAACCAGCTTGTTTCATCTGATCACCCATCCCAGCATCTAATTGTGGCTTTTGAACGATAAAGAATTGACTGCCGTTCGTATTAGGGCCAGCATTCGCCATCGACAAGGCCCCTCTTAAGTTGAAGACTTCTGGTGAGAACTCATCTTCAAAAGGTTGGCCCCATAAACTTTCACCGTCCATGCCAGTACCAGTCGGGTCGCCACCTTGAATCATAAAATCAGGAATTACTCGGTGAAAAATAATTCCATCATAGTAACCCTTCTTGGCTAAACCAACAAAGTTTTCAACACTCTTAGGTGCTTGCTTTGGAAATAACTGAACCTTAATGTCGCCAAAGTTAGTTTTGATTGTTGCTTTTGGTCCATCGACCTGACTTAAATCTAATTGTGGAAATGCCACAAAATCACCCGTTTTCTATAAAAGATTATCTTGATGATACAAGAGAACGCAATTAAAAGCCAGCCATTTGTAAGGTTTTCTTGTGATTACCAACTAAGCATAGTATTTCCATTAATTTTCTGTTAACCTAGATAAGATTAATTTCATATTACTTGGAGGTAACCATGAGCTTTTTAATTGATTTCGTGTTGCACATTGATCAACACTTAGTCACCATCGTTAATAGTTTTGGAATTTGGACGTACCTTATTCTCTTTGCCATTATCTTTATTGAGACTGGTGCGGTCATCCTACCGTTTCTACCCGGCGACTCACTCTTATTTGCAGCTTGCGCACTTGCAGCTAATCCATCCTATGGCTTACATATTTGGACATTTGTCATCATCTTCCTAGTAGCAGCCTTGGCAGGAGACTCACTCAACTTCTATATTGGTCATTCTTTAGGGGAACGCCTGACCGAAACATCATGGTTCGGTAAATTGATCAATCAGAAACAACTAGCAAAGTCCGAAAAGTTCTTCGAAAAACATGGTGGCATCACCGTTACAATTGCCCGCTTCATGCCAATCATTCGGACCTTTGTTCCGTTCGTCGCGGCCAGTTCACGAATGAAATACCAACAATTTATTCGTTACAACGTCATCGGCTGCGTCCTCTGGGTTATCCTCTGTTGTGGCGGTGGCTACTACTTCGGTAATATTCCGTTCGTCAAAAGTCACTTCTCAATGGTCGTGATTGGCATCATTCTAGTTTCTTTGATTCCAGCCGTCTTCTCGGCATTACGGGCCCGTTTCAGCCGCCCTGCAGAAAAAGAAGACTAATTCGCTTAACTTAGAACCTCAAAAGGTCCACCAGCAGATTTAAAACTTGCTGGTGGACCTTTTTATTTACGTTACCTAAACGGCAAAAAATTCTGCCAATTCACCAGTAACCATTAATCAGTTTCACTAGTCGGTTTCACGTAACGCTCGTTGTCCAATACTGAGCAGATAGACAAACGCCCATTCAATCAACACAAATGCTAAGACAAAACACTGCCCAAAGAACGTATCCGGTAATACTAAAATGATTCGGTCCAATAATGGATCAAATAACCAATCTGAATTACGGAACAAAATTTTATGAAACATAATAAAGAACTGATCAAAATTAATTGCCATCACGACAGCAACTAGTGGCGGAACCCATAGCGCTGTCTGCATCGGCAGCACTAGCCGCCATAACTGACGATCACGTCGCAGTCGTTGCCAAAAGAAGTAAACGACCACACTCGTGACAATGAAAACCACATAATCAAGCATAAATAAGTTTTTGACATCCGCAAAGTGCACCAACGCGCTGGTTGAATCCGTAAAATCCGTCATCACTAATTTAGGGACCCACGGAAAATTAAGATAAGCCAATAACTGATAGTAATTCGTCATTAATTGACCCAACGTCAAATTGACGACCGATCCCAGTTTTTGCCATAACGCGTTTGCAAAATACAGCCACGTCGCATTGATCGTCACAATGATTGTGCCACTGACGAGCCATAAGTATAGACTGATCCACTGGGCTGCATTCTTGACTCTATTTAGCCACACCATCGTCTAAATCCCATTCATCCAAGGTATTGACCTCATTAGTTGGCTTGCCAGTCTGTTTAGCGACTAATTCAGGTGTGGAGACCCCGGTATATACTAACAAGGAATCAATCCCGAAATTAATTGCTGCTGAAATATCCGTCATATAATTATCGCCAACCATCACACAATCGTGCTTGTCGAGGCCAATACGATCGACCGCTTTCTGCATAATAATCGTTTCTGGCTTACCGACGTAGGTTGCCCGTTGCTGGGTTGCCCGCTCAACCATCGCAATCACCGAACCGGCCCCAGGAACTAAGCCCCGTTCGTTAGGCAAGTTGGTATCCGCGTTAGTGCCGATGAACTTGGCACCCCGCTTAATTGCTAACGTTGCCAGTTCAAACTTATGATAAGTTGCATCATAGTCCAAACCAACAATCACAAATCGAGGCGTTTGTTCGTTAAATTGAAAGCCCTTCTCAAGCATGGCGCCCTTTAAACCAAGTTCACCAATGACATACATCGTCTTCTCACCGTCACCAGCCAAATCATCGACATAATCAGCCGTTGCTAATGCCGCCGTGTAAACATTAGCTGGACTAACATGAATATCATGATTATCTGCCAAATTAGCCGCTACGTCTTCCGGCGATTTAGTCGTATTGTTTGTAACCAATAGAAAATCCGTCTGACTTGCTTGCAGCCGTTCAATAAATCGTTTAGCCGCTGGGATTCGTTCCCGACCACGATAAACCGTTCCGTCCAAATCAATTAAATAACCCTTGTACTTGCCCAATCAAAATACCTCTCTCTGTTCACTACTTTTGTCGAATGGTAAAGTGCCGCTTACCACTATTCTGCTTCGTCGTCCGGGCCTGATTACCATTACCAGCTGTAACCTTCGCAGGCTGCTGACGTTTTTCAGTAAATGGCGCCGCTTTTTGCTTTGTCGTAAAATTATGTGCCTTACGCCGTTGTTTACTACGACTGCTATTGCGATTACTCCGGGCACGCGACTGCCGGTTACTAGTGGCTTTCTTGCCACGCCGATCATCCTTACGTGGCCGACTTGTCCGTTTCGGCTTAATGACCCGTTCATTTTTCACTATAAAATAGGCACAGCCAAAATTACAATATTCATATAAATAGTCCTGAACCGCACCAATCGTCTGTGACCGTTGCACATCCTTAACATCATCCCGAAAAAAGCCTTTTAGCCGTAACTGTTCAAAGCCCCAATCACCAACGATATAATCATACTTGTTCAAGATTGAGCTGTAACGTTCAACGAATTTATCGAGGTCAAAGCCCTGGCGATAATCATAAACGATTTCAAACGGGTGCTTGCTAACTTCAAAGTGGTTCTTATCAGTCCGTAGTCCATGATATAAATTACGTCGCCGTTCCGCTTGTTGTTCAGCTAGTTCATCAATATGTTCGCGATTCACATTGACACCACCTTTCTATTAATTAACCGGCCATTGACTTGTTAAATAGTTGCCAACAACCGTTCTTAGCATTGCTTCAAATAAAATTTCAGTTTGACCACTAATGTTGAGGGTTGGAAAGAATGGAATAAATAGGTCATGGTCTAATAACGCTATTTGGTAAGTTTGTTGGCGATCAACCGGTTGCCCATGCACAAGTAATTCGTGCTGATCAGCTTGCCATGCCAGTCCTTGATATTGGATATAACCAAAAACCTGACCACGAAAGCCCATTCCTTTGATGGGGAATTTGTTCAAAAACGGTCGCACTAGTTCCATCTCATAGACTAACCGCCAAAGTTCCGTACCACTCAAAGTCACCCGAATAACGTGCATGGCGTGCGGTAACATGGTGTGTAAATCATTTTGATTCACCAGACCTGCCGGTAGATCCCGCATAAACAAGCCACCATTGAGCATTCCAAGATCGGTCCCGGCATAGTCTGTAATGGCTGCCAGTCCCAAAGCCGTTAACTCGCTCGCATGATGCCAATGTGGGCGTAGTTGTGTGGGAACGCTCGCCACAACTTGCTGGGTCAGTAACGCTTCTCCCTGTTGCTCCCAACTCGCAATCAACGCCCCATCATCCGCTACAGCGGGTAAACTAGCCGTGGCGACAGTGTGGGCCCTGACTGTTTTGACACGGTGCCGCTCGTCAATGGTTAATTCGATTCGTCCGATATATTCACCGTATTTACCAGCAGCGGCAATTAGGACGCCATTCTTCAGTTCACCATTCACTAATAAGTGGTGCGTATGACTGCCAATGATTACATCAATCATCGGGAACTGCTTGGCCAACCAACGATCGACGTTAATCCCCAAATGAGACATGAGGACCAACACATCATATTGACCCGCGTATTGCTGCAACAATGCAGGCAACCGCGTCTTAACCGCCGCTGGTGTCCACCCGTTCAACGGATAAGTCAACGTGAACGGCGCTGTAAAAGCCAGTAACAGAATTCGCGTGCCCCGCACTGTCGTTATGATTTTGCCAGGCAATGCCCATCTTGGCGGCTGGTGTGTCGTCATATCCGTCAAATTATCGAGAATCACATCAAAGTTAGCCCGCTGATATAGCTGATCCAAAGCCGCGTGTGTTAACCCAAGGCCCTCGTTATTACCAATCGTGACCGCATCATAGCCAATTGCGTTTAACAACGCCACATTGGCCTGTCCTTGAGTAGCTTCCGATAGCGGATGGGCGCGATCGACCGCATCACCTAAATCAACCGTAACCACATGACTCCCGGCTCGTCGGCGCTGTGCACGCTCAGCCAGCAAATATCGCTGGATACGTGGCCAATTTTCAAAATGCGAATGTAAATCATTGGTATGCAAAATCGTGACTTGCTCATCCACGGTCAATCGCCCCTCAATCGTTGTCTTTGTTAATCCTAAAGCATTCACTAAACTCGGTCAAGCACTCCCTTACTGCCGCTTAGCGAAATCAACGGCTTTCCCCTTAACCATTTGCTCAATTTCGGCCAATGAAAACGGCGCCCCAAACGGCACTTGATGGTCCAAATAATCGACCTCTGGTGTATCAACACCCACATTAATATTTTCCTTAACGTTGACTGCATAGTGGTGGATATGCCCGTGCAAATTAATAATTTGTTTGACAATCCCCATCATCATTGGATAGTGCGTCATGTAATACTGCCGGTGATCATACTTAATTAGCACCCCAACGTCATGAAATTCAAACTTTGGTTGCCCATTTAACTGCGGATCATGCGCGGCCAGATACTTAAAGAAAGCCCGAGAATCATGGTTTCCCTTAATAAAAACAATTTTGCCATTTAATTGAGCTAATAGTGCGCAAACCCGCTCGTAAGATAGTTTCGCCGGTCGCGTAAAATATAATGCCACGTCACCAAGATGATAAACCGTATCCTGGTCGGTGACTCGCGCATTCCAATGCTCAACGATAACTTGATTCATCGTCTCAACATCAAGAAATGGTCGGGGCGCAAAATCATTATCACCGAGTAAATCAGCATGATAAAAATGTGTATCAGACGTAAAGTATTGCATCGTTCAAACCTCTTATTCGTATATTTAAACTGGTCAAAGGCCGCTTTTAAAACTAGTCAATTATCATTGTACCGCGCCCCGTTCTAAAAGGCACTAGAACAGTTTTAAGCGGATCACAATTTATTGCTTAGGCCACCAACCCACCGACTAAAGCAATTGGTTTCTAATGCGCTTGCCGTCAATAATATCTTAATCCATAAAAAATGTGTCTAACTGCGACCAATAACAGTTAGACACATTTCTAAATATTCAACAATCATACCGCCAGTGACCATGCGTGTTTAATGACTAACCGCGACTCCGTTGACGGATCCGATCACTTACAATTTTGACCACATATAGACCAACTACCCAAGCTGCTGATACGATCAATGCAATCAACGTTTCAAATTTCAAGCACAGTACCACGGCAATGAAGCCTAAGAATACAAGAATGAAGTAATCAGATAGTGGAAAGAGTGGCATCCGGAATTTCACTTTGACCTGACTCCCCGCTTGACGCCGATACTTAATATGAGCCACCACGATGGCGCCCCAAATAAAGATAAAACACGTAGTCGAGACACTCGCAATTAACGAAAAGACTTTACCAGGCATCAACAAATTTAAAATCACCGAAAGCCCAATAACTAGTGTTGAAAACCACAGTGCATTTCGGGGCACCTGTCGTGTTGAGAGTGTCCCCATACGTTTGGCAAACTTGCTCTGACCATCATAAGTCAGTGAAAATAACATCCGGCCGGTACTAAACAGTGCACTATTACAACTAGAAGCAGCCGCTGTTAGGACCACAAAATTAATAATGGCAGCTGCTGAGCGAATTCCTAAATTCGTAAACACTTGTACGAACGGACTGTGAGCTGCGGAAAAATACTGCCACGGATACATGCACATTAAGAAAAATAACGAACCGACATAAAATAAAATAATCCGGACAGGAATGTCATTAATAGCTTTGGGAATGACCGTTTTCGGATCAGCCGTTTCTGATGCCGTCATACCGACCATCTCAATCCCAATAAAGCTGAATAGGACCATTTGAAATGATAGCACTAACCCTTTGATCCCATGGGGCATAAAGCCACCATAATTAACTAAATTCGTTAAACTAGCGTGGCCAACAGGCGTCTTAACACTAAAAATCACCATTCCGACACCGACCGCAATTAACGCGATGATGGCCGCAATTTTAATAATTGCAAACCAAAACTCAGTTTCCCCAAAGGCTGAAACGTTAATTGAATTTAAGCCCAGCAGTAAGATCAAGATAACTAATCCTGGAAGCCACTGTGGTAACTTAGGCCACCAAAACTGCATGTATTCACCAGCAGCTGTAATTTCAGCCATTGCAATCGTGATCCAGCAGACCCAATACGTCCAACCAGCCACGAACCCCGTCTTATCACCCAAATATTGCTTAATAAAATCAATATAAGAATGCGTATGAAGATCAGATAACAGTAGTTCACCTAACGCTCGCATTAATAAAAAACAAACTAAGCCCGTCACTAAATACGCGATCAATATCGCCGGACCAGCCAAGTGGATGGATTGACCGGCACCTAAGAACAGCCCAGTACCAATCGTGCCGCCGATGGCAATTAATTGAACATGGCGACTTTTTAAGCCCCGCGAAAGTTGTTCCGTCTCGGGCTGTGAATTTTCTTTCATCATTATCTTTGCACTCCCCTTGAAGTTATTATAGCGGGCAAATTCCCGGCATTCAAAAGGGGGCGCTTCCGAAAATTAATAAATTGGTCTATACCTATATCCGAGTATCTTCGTCGTTCAGCACAAACGTAAGCGTTTGCCAGCCCACTTTGATGCCATTCAACTTTGTTAGTTGAGCCATCAAGCTGTCACCGATACTACATGAATAAAGTGAAGGCAACGCATATTAGCATGAGCAACTTTCACCTTAACAAGCAAAAGCGCACCCGGATTTTCAGCCGGGTGCGCTTTTGAAAGAACTGATCAATTACTTTAAACTAATATCTACTCATGAATCACCCGTTCAACATCCCTAGCAATCATGAGTTCTTCATCAGTCGGAATTAATAGCGTTCGGATAGTCGCAGCCGAAGTGCTTAGATCCCGTTCGACACCGCTGACCTGATTCTTAGCCGGATCGATGGCAATTCCAAAATAACCTAAACGATCAGCGATCCGCTGCCGCATCTTCGCATCTCGCTCGCCAATGCCGGCCGTCATCACTAGTGCATCCGCACCTTGCAACTCAGCCAAATAGGCTCCGACATACTTGACGATCCGATTAACAAAAATATCGATAGCTAACTGGGCCATCGGATCAACATCACAGCGCGCTTCAAGTTCCTGCATATCGGCAGAGCCAGCTAGCCCCAGTAATCCTGATTGCGTATTCAAAATTGTGAGCATTTCGTCGGGATTATTAATATTGAGCTTCTTCATGAGGTAAACGATAAGTGATGGATCGACATCACCAGATCGAGTCGCCATCGTAATACCAGCTAACGGTGTGAATCCCATAGACGTATCCAGTGACTGTCCATGATCAATCGCCGTAATCGAACTCCCCGCACCCAGATGTAATGTAATCAGCTTCAATGAAGTCAGTGGTCGGTCCAACAACTCGGCCGCCCGCATCGCGACATAACGATGACTGGTTCCATGAGCACCAAACTTACGGGCGCCATACTGTTGATAGTAATCATAGGGTAATGAATACAAGTAATTAACAGCTGGCATGGTCGTATGAAACGACGTATCAAACACGGCAACGGCTGGCACATGCGGTAACACCCGTTTAAAAGCTCGAATACCAACCACATTAGCTGGATTATGCAACGGGGCATATTCCGCAAGTGCCGTTATCTGCTCAAGCACTGGTTCAGTAATCAAAACTGATTCATGAAATAATTCACCACCGGCAACGACCCGGTGCCCCACCCCAGTAATCTCATCATATGAGTCAATGATTCGCAATTTAATTAACTCATCCAAAATGATGTTAACAGCCGTTAAGTGATCCGCGACCACTTCCGTCTCCTGATATTGATGATCGACACCGTAACGAATATTGACTGGTGATGTCTTAAAACCAATCCGTTCAACCGCTCCTTGGGCGATTACTCGCTCCTGCGGCATTTCAAACAATTTAAATTTTAACGTCGAACTACCGGCGTTAATGGCGATGGTCTTCCCCAAACGACACACTCCTAGCGAATAATATTCTGGTCAACCCACGCATCAATTTGAGCAGCAAACATCTGAAAAGCTCGTTGATCCTCAAATGATGGCAAGTCGCCTAGTAATACTTTACCCGCTTGTTGGGCCTGTTGTCCATGTTTCTGTAAAATAACGATTGACTTTCGTGACTTTTCATCAAGAAATAGGTTCGTCGGTAGATTCAATAGGCCCTGCAGATAAGCTGCCGTACTCATCCATTTTAATAGTCCTTGCGATTCTTGTGATTGAAAAATCGTCGTTGGAACTAAGAAAACACCCCAGCCCCCCGGCAACAAATGCGCCATCGCTTGTTCCATCATTAGATGGTGAACGTAAGAATGCCCATTAGTCGCCTTAGTTTGAAAACCTTGGACACGTTCATCAAGTGGGTAATATCCCACCGGCAAATCACCAATTGCAATCGTTGTTTTCGGCATGACAAGTGGATCGATGGCGTCTTGATGAAAGAGGTCGACTGCTGAACGCTGTAAGTCCATACTCATCGCAGCAATCGCCAACTGGTTATCATCATTATCGACCCCATAACCCTGAATTGGATGTGGTCGATCAGTCCGCAATTGATTCATGACCGTGGTTAGTAAGTTGCCGGTCCCGACCGCAACATCCAAGATTGACAAATCAGTCGTCGGTCCCACTAACTTAGCAATTAAATAAGCCATTAACAGACCTATCGAATCTGGTGTCATTTGATGGTTAGGATCAACACGATCATTATGAATCGCTTTTAATAATGCCAGTTGAAGTGCCCGCCGAATCGTTTCAGCATCTAATTGCTTTAAATCAATGGTTTGATAGCGTTTTTCTAGCGCTGCTGCCTGCTTCTGATCCGGTTTACCATCCTCAACATGCACAGACTGACTTAGTAAATTATCACCAGTCTCGATTAAGGCATCCACATAAGAAACGGATAGTTGTCGCATTAAAACTTGAACTGATTGATCTAAGACCTGAAAAAGCGCCTCAGTTTCTGCTTGTGCCAGAATACTCACCCTCCCGCAAAATCTGTAATCCTTAACCATATTACTGATTTTACGAGCCAAGTTCAAGTCACGAGGTTCACTCAGCCATCAAGGTACCAACTTATCTTGATAGGGATGTTCGTATGATTGTAAGATCAACCGATACAACGTCTGCCGGGATCGAAAATTAACATACCGTTGCGTTTCAAATGCCCCACCAATCAGTAATAGGCTAATCACCGATAAGAGGATGGTGCCGTGACGCTTCTTCATCTACTGATGTCCTCCGATCGGGTAGGAGTAGTCGGGATTGAAAGTGAATACCTTTGTCAGTTGTCATCGTCATAGTTAAATCATCATCAATATGAAATTGTTGGACGCCTTTCATCAACACGATTTCACCCCCACCATAGTGATGTAATCCAATTCGATGCAAAATATGATAATACGTCAACAAGTAGTGTTTGCCCGTAACAGTATTCGTCAAATGAACCGCTTTTCCGGGTTCCAAACCACCTTCGTCGGAAATCTGATCGATAACAAAGTGGTGCGCCGGATTTTCAAGTTCGTGAAGCATCAAATACCAATCAACTGTCGGTAAATCAACCTGTGAGCGTCGCCCTAAATTACGTTGCCCTTGAAAGAGAGTTGTCATGACAACGGCCGCAATGGTCAAGGCTAGCACGGCTTCAATTAAAGTAAAACCGCGTCGCTTAATCATTAGCCAACTCCGGTATTACCGGTAACAGCAACTGTTGTTGGCGTGCTTCGTACTGCTTCCTAGCCGTCTGGATTGCTTGCAACGTCTGTCGCTCGTGAGACTGCATCATTAATTCCAAGCCTTCAAAACTAATCAACCCACCCATCAATAAACCAAGGGCAACAATTGTCTCAATCATCATAAAACCCATTCGCGTCTTTAACATGTGTGACTTTGTACGCCCCCCACCCCATCAAAGCATTGAGTTTAATCTGCCGTTTAGGTTGCAGCTGTGATTTAAAAATCACCACGGCCAATTCTGGATGCCCATTTCTCTGAATTTGAATATCTCGGCCACGTTCCGTTTTCAGCGTTACAGGTAACGGCAAATGCCACTGTTGAGCCGGTACCGGCCGCCCCCGTTTACCGGCCCAAGTCACGACTTCCGTCCCCCGAAAGCTAACGACTTGTGGTTGCCCCGTCACACTAGCCGTTAACGTTTGTTGCTGCCCCGTCACACTAGCCGTTAACGTTTGTTGCTGCCACATCGTTTGTAATTCCCGCCAAAAGGCCTGTTCAGCATTCTGCTGCCGTTGGCGGGTTGGAATGCGGTGCACCGCGATGACCGCTAGACTAGCTACAATGGCTAATACCGTTACGATTTCAATTAGCGTGAAAGTGGGCCGTTTAACCACCAATTAACTTTGATTTGGGGCGTACCGGGCTAATTCCCTGAGTCGTGGCCTGTTTATGTTGGCCCGCATTGATATAGCCCTTATCCAACAGTTTGTCCAACATCTCAGGACCACCCGTGACCGCTTCACCCGTATCATTGGCATACATTTCCGCTTGATTTTGAACGACCTCGGTAAGGGCCTCTTTTTGCCGAGTAGTTGCCCGGTTACGTTGATCATTTAAATTCGGCACCACAATCAACATTAAAAGACTGATAATGGCCAGTACGATCACCATTTCAATCAGTGTAAAACCACGCCGTGACACCGTCGTTCTTTTCAATAATCGTTGCATTAATAATGTCATTTTAAAATCTCCCCCATTGATTGATACATCGGTAATAGCAGACTCATATAAGTACCAACAACGACCAAAGCAATAACACCGAACATGACGGGCTGAATCCAACTGATCAACCGGTTCAATTGGCGAATCAATCGCTCATATTGCAAAGTTGCAAAGTACAACAGCTCTTGACTCAGTTGCTCCGTTGGACTCTCTTTGCCTACCAATAAAGCTAGTTCGTCCGGCAATAGTCGGTCATTTTGAATAATGGTCATTAATGAAGCGCCGCTCAGCAAAGCCCGCTCTACGACTTGACCTTGCTGATAAATCAATGCTTTCGGTTGAAATTGCTGACTGACCTCACAGATGCCCCGAATTCCCAAGCCGTCAGTTAGTAACATGCCAGCATTAAGGCTTAAGTAATAACCACAATAATTTTTAATCAGCGGCCCAACTAGTGGTAATCGCGCTAACCAGTGGTACCGACGACGAATCGGCAAGTGCTTAACCTTCAGCCCCAGTCCTAATAAGCTGATGCCTAAAATGACAATACTCACCCCACCGATCCATTGCCACGATGGGATTGTGCCACTCACACTGCTGCCTGCATCTAAACTCGGTAAAATCGCTGACTTGACCAGCCCCAGTGTTCCCAATAACAGTACCAATAGTAGACACGGATACTGTAATAACCGCCGGATTTGCCGGCCTTGCTCAGCTCGGGCGCGCATTAACTGTCCCGCCTGAGTCAAGGTATGCCGTAATTCACCATGAGTTTCTGCAATTAAGAATTGATAATACAAATCAACTGCAATGTATGGTCGCAATGCCGTTGAAAGCTCATCCCCGGCTGCTAAGCGTACCAATACGGGCTGTAACGATTGAAAGGCCGGCCCTTCTACATCCACAGCGAATTGAAAAGCTTGTTGGAATGAAAAGCCATTGCCTAACAAATCTGCCAACGTTTCAAATAACGTTGCCTGTATTGCAATTGGAAGTCGTTTACGCTTCTTTAAGTTGATTGGCCGTTGCATGATCAAGACGGCCCGCTGCCAATTGTTCATCAATTAATTGTGCCCACCTTTCAGTCATCATCTGGGTTGTTTGCAGAATCTTATGGGGCATCACAACCGTATCAAAAATCGTGGCCACACTACCATCCGTCACCGGCACCAAGCGCTGATAGGACATTGCCGTTAAAGCTTGTTCTAGAACAGCTGGTGCCACACCTAGTTGCGCTAACCGTGGCATAATGCCATAAACACCACGCGCATGGATGGTACTTAATACCAAATGTCCACTTAACGCTGCCTGTACTGCAATTTTAGCCGTTTCCGCGTCACGAATCTCACCGATAATAAACACATCGGGATGGTGGCGTAATCCGACTTTCAATAAATCCGCATAGGCCATTTGTGCGGGTGAATTAACTTGTAATTGTAAAAACTGTGGTTCATAAATTTCAACCGGATCTTCAATCGTCATTACCAGTCGCTGTCCCCGGAGTTGTCGTACAAGGTCATACATGGTCGAGGTCTTACCAGCTCCCATGGGCCCTGAAAATAAAATTAAACCAGTTCGATGCATTAGCTGGCTCAATTGCTGGCGTTGACGCGGGATTAAATATTGCAATGCTTGGGATTCACCTTCATACAGTAGTCGTACGACCAAGGACTCACGATCCAAAAAGTCACCCACAGCTGAAATTCGCAAATTTAAGGTTTGCTTTTCCAGTATTAGCGTCATCGCACCCAACTGTGGTCGGCGATGATCACTGATGGCCATATTACTCCGATATTTAATGTGGTTCATCAATTGTTGGGCGCGTTCCGTCGTCATCTGCGCCAGGGCCCGTAAACTTCCCGTGGTTTGTATCAATATCTGGTAACCTTCTGCCGTGGGTAACCAGTATATATCACTGGCACGTTGACTCACGGCCGCCTGAATAATGTCGTTCAACTTAGCTTCAATCGCCATTAGTTATTGTCACGCTCCTTTCAATAACTAATTTCGCAACATTAGCTAATTTCCACGAAAATATATTTTTTTATTTAGCACCCCCTAAAAATCACCTTGGAAACGCTGAAGTGAGAGTGAGATAAAAGATGGCTCGCTTGCAAACAACCTTTTGGTGTCCATTTCGACAATGTTATATAAAAAAATTGCGTTCATTTCCTTAAGATTTTTTCTTAAGAAAATGAACACAATTAGTTTTGTCCTAGATACACTTCACACCATACTATTTTCAAGATGGCTTTTTACTAGATTACTTCAAAATTGATCCGTTATAAGTACCCAGTTTGACGATCACTTCACGGCGCTTGCTCGCTCTAAACTACATTATCAGCATACGCTTGTCCGATTAGCAAACCGCCCTTTTTTAATAACAAGCCGGCAGTCGCATCTTAACGCTGTTTAGACCCGATCAGCTCGTTCAATCTCATCCTTAGTTGGAATCGATGGTTGCGCACCTAATTTTTGAACAGCTAGGGAAGAAGCTCGGTTCGCAAACCGAACCGCAGCAGCCAAATTGCTAAAATCGGGCATTAAAACTGAACTTAGCGCCCCAATAAAAGTATCACCAGCGGCAGTTGTATCAACGGCTTCAACTTTATAAGCGGGTACAAAACCATGTTCGGCACCACGCATCCAAAACGCACCCTTACTCCCAACAGTAATAATAACATTAGCAACACCGAGGGCTTGCAACTTTTGTGCCCCCTGAACCATTGATTGTTCATCAGTAATGTGCACGCCGGTCAACGTCTCAGTCTCAGTTTCGTTAGGCACAATTAAGTCCGTCGTTGCTAGTAGTTCTACTGGTACCGTTGTTGTAGCGGGGGCCGGATTTAATATCGTCTTTTTGTTAGCAGCATGTGCCAATTCAAATCCCCGAATCGTCGCTGCAATGGGTGTTTCGAACTGTGCGATCAGAAAAGTACTAGCATCAATTGCCGGGCGTGCTCGTTCTACATCTTCAGCCGTCACTTGTTGATTAGTCCCACCGTCAATTAGAATGCGGTTTTCACTGCTACTATCTAGTAAAATGAACGCTGAGCCAGTGCTAGCTACATTGCTATGTTGAACGTACTGATCATCGACACCACTATTCGTCAGCTGTTGCACCATAAACGCGCCTTCCTGATCAGTGCCGACCTTACCGATAAAAGTGGTCTGAGCACCTGCCCGGGCTGCCGCAATGGCTTGGTTAGCCCCTTTACCGCCACCAGCAATACTCTTTCCAGTTAGTGGCAAGGTCTCGCCGGGCTTAGGAAATCGTTTAAAACGTAAAATCGAATCAACATTCAAACTACCTAGTACGGTTACTTTATTCATGATTATTC
>OMJG01001155.1_pt1 | contig 16246 bp, 15 predicted proteins | sample 1646431 | NCBI WGS metagenome assembly OMJG01 (sample SAMN03771674, study PRJEB25209) | food metagenome | isolation source: Cotija cheese | place: Mexico:Jalisco,Michoacan | collected 2011-12-12
CCGCACGCCGTGACGCATCTGAACACGAACCCCGCATCTCAGCAGAAACCCCGCACCTCAGCCGCGGCGGCGTCGTCGTCGGCGTTTTCGCCCAGAGGGCACTTCCCGCACGGGGGTTGCCCGGGGGTGGAGCCGTCCGACACGCTGATCTGGAGAGGACCCGGCCCCCGGGTCGCACGGGCTCGAGCCCGTGAGGAGCCACCGTCCCTGGAGGGATCAGGACGGAGAAGAACATCGGACAGCACGACGCCGCCGCCCCGCAGCCGGGGGAGGCCACCCTGGAGCAGCTGGTGGACCAGTACGCGACGATGTTCGCCACCGGGGTGCGCACCCCCGTGCTCAAGCGCCCGGACGACTACGGCATGGCCTTCGAGGAGGTCACCTTCCCCTCCCTGGACGGGGTGCCGCTGGAGGGCTGGCTCATCCCGGGGGATTCTGATCGGCTGCTGATCATCAACCACCCGATGACCTGCAACCGCTACGGCTTCCCCGGCCATCTCGCCCCCTACGACCAGATGTTCGGCGGCTTCGAGGTGGACTTCCTGCCGGAGCTGAAGCACCTGCACGAGGCCGGGTACACCATCCTCACCTACGATCTGCGCAACTGCGGGCTGTCCGGTCAGGGCAACGGCGGCTTCTCCGGGCTGGGTCTGCTGGAGGCGCGCGACGTCGTCGGCTCCGTGCGCTACGCCCGCTCCCGCGAGGACCTCGCGGGGATGAAGCTGGGCCTGTTCAGCCGCTGCATGGGCGGGACCTCCACGATCATCGCGATGGACCGCTGGCCGGAGGAGTTCCGGGACGTGCAGGCGCTGGCGGTGCTCAACGTGGTCTCCGGGCGCACCTTCGTGGAGCAGGGCGCGCGCAACATCGGAGCGGATCCGCGGGAAGCGGTGGCGCGGCTGAGCGAGAAGCTGCTGCAGACCAACGGCATGCGCCTGGCCGAGGAGACCCCGGCTCCCCACGCGCCGGCGGTGAAGGTGCCGACCCTCATGGCGCAGCTGCACCGGGACTTCCTCATCGACGCCGACGGCGACGGGCGCGAGATCTTCGAGGCCCTGGGCGCGGAGGACAAGGAGCTGTTCTGGATCGAGGATTCCAACCAGCGGTTCTACGCCTACAACCACTTCGGGCAGCACCCGGAGAAGCTCATCGGGTTCTTCGACGAGAAGATGGCCTGATCAGATCACCGGACCGGTGGAAGCGCAGCGAGGGAAGGACATGATGATGACGAAGGTGCTGGTGCTCGGAGCCGCGGGGCAGATCGCCCGGCAGGCCATCCCGATGCTCGACGCCGCAGGCGCCCAGCTGACCCTGTACGCCCGGGACGCCTCCCGGGTGCAGGCCCCGGCCGGGGCCCGCGTGGTGGAGGCCGATGTGAAGGACGAGGCCGCGCTCGCCGATGCCCTGGCGGGCCAGGACGTCGTCTACGCGAACCTGGGCTCTGACCTGGACGTGCAGGCGGGGATCCTGGTCGAGGCGATGGATCGGGCCGGGGTCTCCCGGTTGATCTTCGTGGACGCCCTGGGCATCTACGACGAGCTGCCCCCCGCATTCAACGCCTGGAACCAGTCCATGATCGGGGAGCCGCTGAAGGCGTTCCGCCGGGCGGCGGACACCGTGGAGGCCTCCGACCTGGAGTGGACCATCCTGCGTCCGGCCTGGCTGACCGACGCCGATGAGGTCGACTACGAGCTGACCGGCCGCGAGGAGACCTTCCGGGGCACCGAGGTGTCCCGGAAGTCCGTGGCCGCTTTCATCGCCGAGCTCGTGGCCCACCCGCAGGAGCACATCCGGGAGAACCTGGGGTTGGGCAAGCCCGGCACCGACGGCGACAAGCCCTCCTGGTACTGACGCCCCCGGGGCCAAGCACCTCCGCTGAGGTGCGGGTTTCGTTCTCAGATGCGGGGTTCGTGCTGAGATGCCGCACGCCGTGACGCATCTGAACACGAACCCCGCATCTCAGCAGAAACCCCGCATCTCACGCGGGGGCCGCGCCGCTCAGAGCGTCTCGAAGATGTTCAGGTACCGGCGCACCCGCTCGGACTCGGAGGCGAAGAACTCCTCGGGGGTGCCGTCGAAGCCGATGCCGCCGTCGGCCAGGAACACGATCCGGTCCGCGACCTTCCGGGCGAAGCCGATGTTGTGGGTGACCACCACCAGGGAGCGGCGCTCCCGGGCCAGCTCCACCATGACCTTGATGACCTCGGCCTCCAACTCGGGATCCAGGGCGGAGGTCGGCTCGTCGAAGAGCAGGTAGTCCGGGTCCACGGCCAGCGCCCGGGCGATCGCCACCCGCTGCTGCTGCCCGCCGGAGAGGTTCTGCGGGTACTCCTCCAGGCGTCCGCCCATGCCCACCTTCTCCAGCAGCTCGACGGCGCGCTCGCGGGCCTCGGTGCGGTTCAGCTTCCCGTTGAGCACCGGCGGCAGGGAGACGTTGGTCAGCACGGTCTGGTTGGGGAACAGGTGGTAGTCCTGGAAGACCATGGCCGAGTGTCGGCGGATCCGGCGGATCGCGGCCTCGGCCGGTCGGGTGCCGTCGAAGTCCACCGCGTCATCCCCGATGCGCAGGGTCCCGGCGTCGGGGATCTCCAGCAGGTTCATCAGCCGCAGCAGGGTGGACTTGCCGGAGCCGGAGGGCCCCAGCACCACGGTGGTCTGCCCGTCGCGCAGGGTGAGGTCCACCCCGGTCAGCACGGTCTGGTCGGAGAAGGACTTGGCGATGTTCTTCAGCTCAAGCATTGCTGCTCCTGAGGTAGCGGTTGGAGGCCCGCTCCACGCGGGACTGGATCCAGGACAGGACCGTGAAGATCACCAGGTAGACCAGGGCCACCTCGGTGTACAGGGCCAGCGGCTGGAAGGTCGTGGCCGCGATCTGGCGGCCCACCTGGAACACGTCGGACAGGGTGATGACCATGACCAGGGAGGTGCCCTTGACCAGGTCGATCAGGTCGTTGCCCAGCGGCGGCAGGGCGATGCGCAGCGCCTGCGGGGCGATCACGTGGCGCAGCATCTGCGGTCCCGTGTAGTTCAGGGTGCGAGCGGCCTCGAGCTGCCCGCGGGGGATCGAGTGCACCGCGGCGCGCAGGGTCTCCGCGGCGTAGGCCCCGGTGTTCAGGCTGAAGGCGATGATCGCGGAGGTCCACGCGGAGAAGGTCACCCCGATGGCCGGCAGCCCGTAGAAGATGATGAACAGCTGCACGAGGATCGGGGTGCCGCGGAACAGCCAGACGTACACCGCGGAGATCCAGCGCAGCGGGGCCACGCGGGACAGCCGCATCGCGGTGGCCAGCACCGCGATCAGCAGGGCCAGCGCGAAGGCGACGGCGGACAGCGGGATGGTCACCTTGAGGGTGGCCAGGAGCAGCTGGGGCAGGGATTCTCCCCAGAGGTTCAGCAGGTCGGTCATGGGTTCAGCCCTTGGTCTGGGAGGCGGAGGGAGTGAGGTCCTGGGAGACGTACTTCGCGTAGATGCGGGTGAGGTCGCCGTCGTCGATGTGGCGGCGCAGGGAGGCGTCGATCGCGTCCTTCAGCGCGGTCTGCCCCTTGCCCATCAGGATCGCGGAGTCCACGGCGTCGCCCAGGACGCCGTCGAGCAGGCGCACGTTGATGTCCGGGCGCTGCCGGAAGAACGCGTCGAAGGTGACGAAGTCGTTGGCGGTGCAGTCCACCCGACCGTAGTGCACGAGCATCGCGGCCTCGTCGAAGCCGGTCACCGGCACGATCTGCGCCCCGTGCTCGGCCATCTGCTGGCCGTAGTTGGAGGTCAGGGTCTGGGCCGCGGAGTGCCCGGAGACCTCGTCCACCGAGTGCAGGGCGGAGTCCTTGGCCACGCCCACCCGGCCCTGGCTGACCGCGTACGGGATGGAGAAGTCGAAGGCCTTCTTCCGCTCGTCGGTGGGGGCGATGTTGTTGATGACGATGTCGTAGCGCCCGGCGTCCACCCCGGCGATCAGGGAGTCCCACTGGGTCTCCACGTACTCGGCCCTCACCCCGAGGTCCGCGGCGATCAGGTCCACGATCTCCTTCTCGAAGCCCACGAGCTTCCCGGAGGAGTCGTGGTAGCCGTAGGGGCGGAAGGTGCCCTCCATGCCGATGCGGATCACCCCGTCCTTCCGGATCTTCGCCAGGGCGTCGTCGGAGCCGGCGGAGGCGCTCGAGGAGCCCTCGGCGTCGGAGCCGGCGGTGCCGCAGGCGGCCAGCACCGCGCCGAGGCCGGCGAGTCCGGCCAGGCCCAGGGCCCGACGCCGGGTCACCGGCCCCCGCGCGGGGGTCGCGGCGCCCGTCGGGCGGACGGGTTCCCGGGTGCTCATGCCGCCTCCAGGGCCTGGGTGAGGTCCGCGATGAGGTCCTCGGCGTCCTCGATGCCCACGGCCACGCGCAGCAGCTGCTCGGGGATCAGGGCGGCCTCGCGGTGCGCTTCGGTGTAGGCCCCGTGGGTCATGTGCGCGGGCAGGCAGATCAGGGATTCGATGCCGCCCAGGCTCACCGCGAAGCCCCAGACCCGCAGGGCCCCGAGGAACGCGCGCACGTCCCGGCCCTCGGCCAGCTCCATCGAGAACACCGCGCCGGGCCCGTCGGCCTGGCGGGCCTGGATCTCGGCCTCGGCGTCGCTGTGGGAGCCGGGCACGTGGACCTTCGCCACCGCCGGGTGCGCTTCCATCGCGGCGATGACCTTCCGGGCGTTGTCCTGCTGCCGGTCCATCCGCACCGCGAGGGTCTTCACGTCCTGCAGCAGCCGGTAGGAGTCGATGGGGGAGAGCACCGCCCCGGAGACCAGCTGGGACTGGGTCATCCGGGCGGCGATCTCGTCGTCGTCGGTGCTCACGACGCCGCCGAGCAGGTCCCCGTGCCCGGCGAGGTACTTGGTCGCGGACTGCACGACGACGTCGGCACCCAGGGCCAGCGGGCGCTGCAGGTACGGGGTGAGGAAGGTGTTGTCCACGACGACGTACGCGCCGTTCCGGTGGGCCAGCTCGGCGACCCGGACGATGTCGGTGACCCGCAGGGTCGGGTTGGCCGGGGTCTCGATGAACACCATCTTCACGGAGTCGTCGAAGTCCTCGTCGGTCAGCTCGTTCAGGTCCGTGACGAAGCGGTGCCCGATGCCGCGCTGGGGCAGCTCGATGGTCGCGAAGCGGTAGTTCCCGCCGTAGACGGGCAGGCTCATGATGATCGAGTCCCCGGTGCGCAGCAGGCCCATCGCCGCGGAGGTCGCGGCCATGCCGGTCGCGAAGGCGAAGGCGTGGCGGGCCCCCTCCAGGGAGGCCAGCGTCCGCTCCAGGGCGGTGCGGGTGGGGTTGGCCCCGCGCTGGTACTCGTACTCGCCCTCCCCGCCTGCGGTGGGCTGGAGGAAGGTGGAGGCGGTGTAGATCGGCGGGACCACGCCGCCCTGCTCGACGTCGTGCAGCGCGTGGATGGTGCGGGTGGTGATGCCTGCCAAGGGTCCCTCCTGGATCGGGTGCGTCCGGTGTCACCTGAGCCAAGCATGGCAGAGGGGGAGGAAATTCCCGGGTCGGTGGGTTTGTGGGTCGCACCGCGGCCAGTATGACGTCGCGTGTCCGCCAGCTGGTGATTTCCTGGAGATGGCGACCGGTCCCGATGACGCTCTGTCGCCAAATCCCCGACGGCGGTAGACTGGTGGGGACTTAGGCTGACCTCACCTGCCCGCGGACCGGGCGGCGGGGTCACCGGCACGGGGATGACGGAGAAGGCGGTGATGGTCATGGGGCTGACGACGTTCCTGCAGGCGCGCCGCGACGCCGCGGAGCTCGGCGAGGGCGTGTGGCGCCGCGCGCACGACCGCTTCCGCCGGGGCCTGGACCGCTTCCACCAGATCCTGGAGCGCCTGCCCGAGGGCGAGGTGCTCGAGCAGACGATCCCCCTGGCCAACGAGCTGGCGGACCTGCTGCCGCGGGTGCGCGCCGTGGCCGCGGCCGCCCAGGCCGCAGCGCCCAGCTCCTCCACGGACGTCCCGGCCTCCCGGGACGGTCGCTGGTCCGAGCTGCACCGGGCGCTGTCCAAGGCGGGCAACGCCGTCGCGCAGTGCGCGGAGGCCCTGGCGATGATGCGCTGCGGCGGCGCCTGCGCGAGCGGATGCGCCAAGGCGGACGCCGTGAGCCGGCGCGTGGCCGCCGTCGTCGAGCAGGTGGCCGCCGCCGAGGCGCTGCTGCCCGGCCGGGAGCAGCCCCAGCCCGCAGCACCCGCCCTGCCCGCCCCGGCCGACTCCGCCGCCTGAGGCCCGAAGCGCATCGGGGGTCCTGTGCGGGACGGGATCAGTCCGCCGGGGCGAGTCGGTGCTCGGGATCGGCGGGACGAGGACCCACCCGGGAAGGCACCCGACGCACCGCGGCGTCGGGCTCACCCGGGAGGTTCACGAAGCTGGTGAACCGCGCCAGCTGCTCCGGGTCCCGCAGCACCGCGGCCCACTCGTCCTCGTAGTCCTCCACCGTGGCCTGCATATCCGCCTCCAGGTCCGCGGCGATGCCCAGGGAGTCCTCCAGCACCACTTGGCGGACGTGCTCGATGCCGCCGTCCAGGGACTCGATCCAGGAGGCGGTGCGCTGCAGCCGGTCCGCCGTGCGCACGTAGTACATCAGGAAGCGGTCGATGATCGGCACGAGATCCTCCTCCGCCACATCCGCGACCAGCAGCTCGGCGTGGCGCGGGGTGAAGTCGCCGTTGCCGCCGACGTAGATGTTCCAGCCCTGCTCCGTGGCGATCACCCCGACGTCCTTGGAGCGGGCCTCGGCGCACTCGCGGGCGCACCCGGAGACGCCCATCTTGATCTTGTGCGGACTGCGCAGGCCCCGGTAGCGCAGCTCCAGCTCCACCGCGGTGCCGACCGAGTCCCGCACCCCGTAGCGGCACCAGTCCGAGCCCACGCAGGACTTCACCGCGCGCAGGGACTTGCCGTACGCGCGGCCGGACTCCATCCCGGCGGCGTTCAGCCGCGCCCAGATCTGCGGCAGCTGCTCCACCCGGGCGCCCAGCAGGTCGATGCGCTGAGCCCCGGTGATCTTCGCGGCCAGCCCGAACTCCTCGGCGACCTGCCCTAGCACCACCAGGTGCGCGGGCGAGATCTCCCCTCCCGGCACCCGGGGGATGACCGAGTACGTCCCGTCCTTCTGCATGTTCGCCAGGAAGCGGTCGTTGGTGTCCTGCAGCCCGCCGCGGTCCCCGCCCAGGATGTGCTCGTGGTACAGGCTGGCCAGGATGCTGGCCACGGCCGGGCGGCACACCGCGCAGCCGCGGCCCGTGCCCACCGCCTGCACGACGGCCGTGAACGTGCGGTACCCGCCGGCGCGCACCGCCTCGTACAGCTCGGGGCGGGACAGCGCGAAGTGCTCGCAGATGCCCCGGGAGACCTCGATCCCCGCGGCCTCCAGGCGGCGGTCGATGATCTTTCCGACCATGCCCACGCAGGAGCCGCAGCGGGTGCCGGCCCCGGTGCAGGCCTTCACGGCGGCCAGGTCCCGGGCGCCGTCGTCCACCGCCGCCGCGATCTGCCCGGCGCTGACGCCGTTGCAGGAGCACACCGTGGTCTCCTCCGGGATCTCCGCGGCCGGCACCTCGCCTCCGCCGGCCAGATACGCGGCCGGCGGGGCGGGCAGCTCGCGCCCGAGCAGGGGCCGCAGATCGTCGTAGGCGGCCGCGTCTCCGACGAACACCCCGCCCAGCAGCGTCGAGGCGTCATCCGAGAGCACGAGCTTCTGGTAGACGCCCGCGGTGGGATCGGCCATGACCACGTCCAGGCAGTCCGGGCCCGCGGAGAGCGCATCGCCGAAGGAGGCCACCTCCAGGCCGTGCAGCTTCAACTTCGCCGCCCCGTCCACCCCCGTGAACTCGCGGTCCTCCCGGCACAGGCGGGCCGCGGCGGTCTCGGCCATCGCGTTGGCCGGGGCCACCAGGCCCGCGCACCGGCCGTCCACGCTGGCCACCTCGCCGATCGCCCACACCCCGGGGACGCCGGTGCGGCAGGCGACGTCGATGGGCACCCCGCCCCGCCCGGCCACCTCCATCCCCGCGGCGCGGGCCAGCTCATCGCGCGGGGTGATCCCCACAGCCCACACCAGGATGTCCGCGCGCACCACCTCGCCGCCGCACCGGGCGCCGTCGGGACCGATCTCCCCGCCCAGTCGCACCGCGCCCACCTGGGCCCCGTCGGGAGCACCCGCGGGGGCGGTCGTCGTCCGGGTCTGCTCCCCGGCGCGCACGGCATCGGCGGGGAGGACCTCGGTGGGGCGCACCCCCAGGTGCAGGGTGATGCCGCGCTCGCGGATCGCCCGGTTCAACGCGCGCCCGCCGCCCTCATCCAGCTGGGAGGACATCAGCCAGTCCCGGGAGTGCACCACGTGGGTGTCGAAGCCGTAGTCGCGCAGCCCGCCGGCGGCCTCCAGGCCCAGCAGCCCGCCGCCGATCACGACGGCGCGCAGACCCGACATGGACACCCCCGGCACGCGCAGGGACTCCACCCGCGCGCGCATCGCCTCGACGTCGTCCAGGCTGCGGTAGACGAACACGCCGGGCAGGTCGTTGCCCGGAAGGGGAGGCAGGGTCGCGGAGGATCCGGTGGCCAGCACCAGCTCATCCCAGGCCAGCTCGATCCCCTCCTCGATCCCCTCGGTGGGATCGGCGGGCCGCGCGCCCCACGCGGTCGATGCCGGGACCACCCGCACCGTGCGCGCGTCGGGATCCAGGACGCTCACCCGCGCCCCGGTGATCAGGTGGGTGTGCTCATCGGAGGGGAAATCCGGCAGGGTCAGGTCCGTGCCCGGCAGCCAGTGCTGGGCCAGGTTCACCCGGTCGTAGGGGGCGTGGCTCTCCTCCCCGAGGACCACCAGCTGGGCCTCGGCGTCGCGGGCGCGCAGGGCGGTCGCGAAGCGGTGCGCGGCCGGGCCCGCCCCGACGACGACGATCCGGCGGGTGCGCGGCGCGGGCAGCCCCGCCAGGCGCGAGGCGATGGTCTCGGGGTGGATCATCGGGTCTCCTCCTCCACCAGCACCTCCACGAGGCCTTCGCGCACTCGTGCGGTGTGCAGGGGAAGGCGCAGCGCGGGATTCGTCAGACAGGAGCCGTCGGTCAGCCGGTACACGGCCTTCAGCAGCGGGGAGGTGATGGTGGGCTGCCCGGCGGCATCGCCCATGATCCCGCGGGAGAGCACCCCGACCCCGGTGTCCGGGTCCACGTCCGAGGAGGCGAACAGCCGGTCATCCTCGGTGCGGAACACGGCCACGCGGATCCCGTCCAGCAGGGCCGCGACCCCGTATTCGCGTGGCAGGCGGTCCCAGGAGATCACCGGGAGCCACCGTCCTCCGGCCCGGTCCGCGGCGTCGGGCGCGGGTGCCGGGGGGATCGACGAGGCGGTCGCGGCGCAGCGGGGCGGGATGTCTGCCTGCGCTTCCGGGGGCACGGTGGTCATGGGGGACCTCCTCGGGTCGGGGACGATCCGTCCACGCTAGGTCCGCCGTGTTGCCGGATCCCCGCCCCGTCGGTAACGGCCCGGTAAACCGGCGAGCGCCGAGCCTCCGACGGCGATCCCCCGGCGTGCGGCGCCCGCCCTTCCGGGATCGGCCCGGCGGCCCGCCTCAGATCAGTCGGCGCTCGCGGGCCGCGGCCACCGCGGCGGTGCGGGAGCCGGCCCCCAGCTTCTCGTAGATGTGCACCAGGTGCGTCTTGACCGTGGCCTCGGAGATGAACAGGGTCCGGGCCAGCTGCCGGTTGCTCGCCCCGGTGGCCAGCAGCCGGAGGATCTCCGTCTCCCGCTCGGACAGGGCCGTCTCCGGGCGGCTCATCCGCTGCAGCAGCGCCGCCGAGACCTCCGGGGCCAGGGTGCTGCGCCCGGCCGCGGTGTCCAGCACCGCCCGGCGCAGGTCCTCCGGCGGGGCGTCCTTCAGCAGGTACCCCAGGGCCCCGGCCCGCACCGCCGCGAGGATGTCCGCCTGCGTGTCGAAGGTCGTCAGGATCAGCACGGGCGGGCCGCCGGCCTCCCGGAACCGGCGGGTCGCGGTGATCCCGTCCATGCCCTTCATCTGGATGTCCATCACGACGACGTCGGCCGGCTCCCCGTCCGCCGCCAGCTGGGCTGCGCGCTCCAGCGCCGCCGCACCGTCCGCGGCCTCCGAGGCCACGCTCAGCTCCGCGAACCCCTCCAGCAGGGCCCGCAGCCCCGCGCGCACCACGGGGTGGTCATCCACCAGCAGCACCCGCACCGGGTGCGGCGCCTCAATCCCGTCCCTCACCGTCTCCTTCCGTCCTGCGTCTGCTCCCGGCCCGCCGAGGGTGCCGCCCCGGTGACCGGCCCGGCCGTCCCGCCCGCCGCATCGAAGGCCGGCGCGGTGTCCTCCGAGGCGTCATCCGCGGCGCTCGCGGACCCGGCGGCGTCGCCGGTTGCGGAGGTCAGCGGCAGGCGCATCCCGATCACCGTGCCATCCCCGGGTGCGGTGTCCACCGTCAGGCTCCCGCCCAGGGTCTGCAGTCGACGCCGCAGCCCCGGCAGCCCGTAGCCGGAATCCGAACCGCCGGCGGCCCGGGGATCCTCCAGGGCAGCGGGGTCGAAGCCGACGCCGTCGTCGTACACGTCCAGCAGCGCCTCGTCTGCGGAGACGGTCAGGGTCAGCACGGCCCGGGCCGCTCCGGCGTGGGCGGTGACGTTGGCCAGGCTCGCCTGCGCCCCGCGCAGCAGCGCGGTCTGCACCGGCTCCGGCAGGTCCGCCGCCTCCCGGCCCTCCAGCCGCAGCGAGCACTCCAGGCGCTGCCCGCGGGCCGCCTCCTGCGCCTCGGTGCGCCGGCACAGGGCGGTCAGCGCCTCCGGCAGCCCCGGACCCTCGGGGACGGCGGCCAGATCCCGCACGAACCGGCGCGCCTGCGCGAGGTTCTCCCCGGCGCCCTCCTCGATCACGGCCAGCTGCCGCTGCACCTGCCGGGTGTTCCCGGCCGTCAACCCGGCGCGCGCGGCCCGGGCCACCAGCAGGATCGAGGACAGGCCCTGGGCCACGGTGTCGTGGATCTCCCGCGCCAGCCGCTCGCGCTCCTCGGCGCGCCCGGCCCGCCGCTCCCGCTCCGCCAGCTCCGCCTGGGCCAAGCGCAGCGCCTCCGCGGTGCGGGCGTGGTGCTCGGCGTCGGCGGCCAGGGCGCGGTACGTGGAGGAGATGACCACGGCCAGCACGGCCCCCAGCAGCGGACCCACCGCGGCGCCGGCGGAGTAGTCCCCGCCGCCGTGGGCCAGGGGCACCAGAGCCGAGACCGCCCACAGCAGGACCACCGCGACCAGGCCGGTCCGGTGCGGGCACAGGTGCAGGAACAGGAACATCAGCGGGAAGACCACCCACACGAAGTCCGGGGAGATCAGCACCAGGCACAGCCACAGCAGCGTCACCGCCGCCAGCCACGACCCGGCCCACCGCCGCGGAACCCCAGAGGACGCCCCCTCCGGCCCGGTTCCCTGTTCGGTGCCGGGGGCGGTCTCATCTCGCCCCGCCCGGCGCGCGTGGCGGTTCTCCCACACGGTCCCGGCCAGGTACACCGCGGCCAGCAGCGCGATGGCCGTGACGGCGCAGGCCGCCGGGGCGGCGTCGGGAACCCGGGTGCCCGTCCACAGGTAGCGGACCAGGCTGAAACCCAGCAGGAACGCGAACATCACGTGCAGCGCGACCCGCAGGGTCCGCAGCACGGGCAGCTGGGGGTGCCCGGGGCGTCGGCGCGCCCGGGAGGCACCGGAGCCGGGGCCGACGGCGCGGGCGCGCGAGGAGGCGGCGGGGTCCGGGACAGGTGCGGAGGGCGGGAGGGGGCGGGGCACGGGATCACTGTAGCCGCCGCGGACCCCGCCGGGTCGGGTGCGGGCGGCGTCGGCCCCGGACATCAACCGAACGGATGATTCAGGATCCGCCGAGGCCCCGATGTGCCGGACACCCCCGCCGCCGGAGAGTGGAGATCGATACGCACGAGACCTGAGAAAGGAGCCCACGATGTACCTGGGCATCCGCGACATCCGCGCCGCGAAGGGCCGGTTCGCGCTGATCGGCTCGGTGGTCGGACTGATCACCCTGCTGCTGGTCATGCTCACCGGCCTGACCGGAGGACTGGGGGCGCAGAACACCTCCGCGCTGAGCGCGCTGAAGGCGGACCGCTTCGTCTTCGGCGCCGGCACCTCGCAGACCGAGGACGGGAAGACCCCGCAGGCCGAGGTCTCCTTCACCGCCTCCGGGATCACCCGGGAGCAGGCCGAGACCTGGCGGGGCACCGACGGGGTGGAGCAGGCGACGCCGATCGGCATCACCCAGACCCGGGTGGAGGGAGACTCCGCCGCCACCGCCGCGATCTTCGGGGTGCCCGACGGCTCCGACCTGCCGCACCGGGCCGCCGGCGAGGCGCTGCAGGGGACCGCGCAGATCCGCTCCGGGACCGTCGTCGTCTCCCGCACCGCGGCCTCTGACCTCGGCGTCGGGGTGGGGGACCGGGTCACCGGCGGCGGCCAGAAGCTGGAGGTCGCCGGGGTGCTGCCGGACGAGTGGTACAGCCACAGCCCCGTGATCTGGACGGACACCGGCGCGTGGCAGAGCCTGGCCCACGCCTCCGGTGCCGGAGAGCAGACCCCCGTCGGCACGGTGCTGGCGGTGCGCGGCACCCTGGACGACGCCGCCTGGACCGCCGCCGAGCACCGCACCGACACGGTCACGGCCACCACCCGCGGATCCTTCCAGGGGCTGGCCTCCTACTCCTCGGAGCGGGGCTCCCTGCTGACCATGCAGGGCTTCCTCTACGGGATCTCCGCGCTGGTGACGATCTCCTTCCTCACCGTGTGGACCATCCAGCGCACCCGGGACATCGCGGTGCTGCGGGCCCTCGGCGCGGCCGGGTCCTACCTGGTGCGCGACGCCGTCGGGCAGGCCGCGGTGATCCTCGCCGTCGGGGTCGCGGCCGGGACGCTGGCGGCCACCGGACTCGGCGCCCTCGCCGCCCGCGGGGTGCCCTTCACGCTGGATGCGGCCACGACCCTCGTCCCGGCCGCCGGAATCTGGGTCCTCGGGATCCTCGGCTCGCTGATCGCGGTGCGCCGAGTCGCCACCGTGGACCCCATGATCGCCCTGGGAGGCAACTGATGAGCACCATCGAGAAGATCGAGAAGACCGTGAACCCGAACGGCGGGCATGCTCCGGCCCTCGCCCTGCGCGGGGTGAGCCTGGAGTACCCGGACGGCACGGATGCGGACGGCCGCCCCCGCACCCTGAAGGCCCTGGATTCCGTGGATCTGAGCGCCGAGCGCGGCCGGTTGTGCGCCGTGGTCGGAGAGTCCGGCTCCGGGAAGTCCTCCCTGCTGTCCGTGGCCGCCACGCTGATCGCCCCCACCGACGGGTCCGTGCGCATCGCCGGGATCGAGACCGTCGGGGCGGCGGAGAAGGAGCGGGCCCGGCTGCGGCGGGAGGAGATCGGCGTCGTCTTCCAGCAGCCCAACCTCATCGCCTCCCTGACCGCGCTCGAGCAGCTGCTGATCGCCGAGCACATCCGCGGGCTGCGCGGGAAGCGGCTGCGCGCCCGCCGCGAGCGGGCCCAGGAGCTGCTGGAACGGGTGGGCCTGGCCGGTCTGGGTGATCGGCGGCTGCACCAGCTCTCCGGCGGGCAGCGCCAGCGGGTCAACATCGCCCGCGCGCTCATGGGCTCCCCGTCCGTGCTGCTGGCCGACGAGCCGACCTCCGCGCTGGACGCCGCCCGTTCCCGGGAGGTCGTGCAGCTGCTGGCGCAGATCACCCGGGAGTTCGACGTCGCGACTCTCATGGTCACCCACGAGACCGAGCTGCTGGACGCGGCGGACCGGGTGGTCACGATGAGCGACGGCCACCTGATGGAAGGGGCCTGATCGAGGGGCCCGGCCGAGGGGCCTGACCCGGGCGGTCCCGGCCCCGCCCGTCCCGATGCCGCCTCCTCCTGCCCACCGGCTCATCGGCGCGGGGACGGGGTGCGGGTCAGTCCCGCCAGAGGCCGTAGGTCTGGGCCAGGGTGGAGACCTTGCGGGCCCGGGCCAGGCGCGGCAGGTAGGAGCCCTCCTTCGGCACGACGCCGTCCTTCTCCTTCTTCAGCATCTCCCGCGCCCAGGAGATCTCCTCCTCGGAGGGGGCCAGACCGCGGTTGATCGCGTCCGTCTGCCCCGGATCCAGGGTGAGCTTGCCCGTCATGCCCATGGTCGCGGTGATGCGGCAGGCCTCCCGCAGGCCCGCCTCGTCCACCCCGTTGGCGGGGCCGTCGATGGGCCCGGGCAGATTGCCCACCCGGGAGGCGATCACGAGGGTGGAGCGGGCGTGGGCCATCGCCGTCGGGTCATCGGAGATGCCGGTGTCCTTGCGGAAGTCCCCGGTGCCGAAGGCCAGGCGGAAGGTCCCCGGGGCCTTGGCGATGTCCACCGCGTTGACCAGGCCCACCGCGGACTCGATCAGCCCGATCACCGGGGTGCCCGCGCGGGACATCATGGCGGTGCGGGTGATGTGATCCGGCTGCTCCGTCTCGGCCAGCACGATCCCGCGCAGCCCCTCCGCCTCGGACAGGGCCGCGAGGTCCTCGCTCCACTGATCGGTGGTGATGGCGTTGACGCGCACCCACGCGCGCATGCCCGAGTTCAGGGCCCGCACCACGCGCTCACGGGCGGAGTCCTTCTGATCCGCGGGGGTGCCGTCCTCCAGGTCCAGGATGATCGAGTCCGCCTCGGACTCGTAGTTGGGCTCGAAGGAGTCCTCGTTGGCCGCGGAGGTCAGCAGCCAGGAGCGGGAGAGGCGGGCGGGCAGCTGCGCGGCGCGCTCGTTGCGGTGGAAGGTGTGCGGCATGGGGACCCTTTCGGACGTCGTCGGTTCGGCTCCCCACCCTACGCGCGGGCCTTCGCGGCTGTCTGTGGGCCGGGCCGCGCGACGGCGCCGTCGGCCTGCTGGCGGGCACCGGCCGCGTTTTGGGAGCCGTGCGGTGTTTCGGGAGCCCTGCGGAGGCTCCCGAAACCGGATCGCGGGCGGCGCCGGGGCGGGTGCGGATGCGGAGGTCGGGTGGCTGCTGCGGCGAGGGTGATAAGGTGAGGGCATCACATCCCCCACGCCTCTCCACGATGCGCACTTGGGGGATTTTCTCTACCCCGGCGACAGGAGCGACGGTGATGGGACAGCGCGGGCGGGGTACCCGGGTCTACGACAAGCCGCCGATGACGCTGGACGAACTGGTCCAGCGGCTGATGGAGCGGGGGTTGCTCGTCCCGGACCAGCCACGGGCCCGCCGGTACCTCCGACACATCGGGTACTATCGGCTCTCGCCATATGCCATCCCCTTCCAGCACGAGGGCCCGGAGCACCTCTTCCGTCCCGGGGTATCGTTCGATGATCTGCTGGGGCTGTATGTCTTCGACCGATCACTTCGACTGCTCGTCATGGATGCGTTGGAGCGCATCGAGGTGGCGGTTCGAGCCGCGCTGACTGACCATATGGCAACAAGCACCGATGACGCTCACTGGTACGCGGATGCGCGTCATTTCCGAGACCGACGCCGCCACCAGAAGCTGCTGCACCTCATCCGGGAGACGAGTGACCAACAGCTGCGGCGCCCCCCGGAGCGCGGCCGAGACCGCCTGCACCACCCCTCGGCGCTCGAGCACTACCTGCTGACCTACGGAGAGCCTGAGCTGCCGCCATCGTGGGTGATGTTGGAGGGCCTCACCATCGGGCAGCTGAGTGGTCTGTACCGGAATCTTGCGCGGCGTGCCGATAGGACGGCGGTGGCTCGATCGCTGGGACTCACCGAACCGCTGCTCACCTCGTGGCTTGAGACGTATGTGAGGGTGAGGAACATCTGCGCTCACCACGGTCGACTGTGGAACGTGGGTCTCGGCGACTATCCGAGGATCCCCACCTCCCCGTCGGTCGCGTGGCTCACCGCCGAGGACGCACTGCCGGAGAGGTCTCGATACCGTCTCTATCCGGTCCTCGTCTCGCTTCAGACGATGTTGGGGACGATCTCTCCACGCAGCGGCTGGGCTCGACGACTCGCCGCACTCCTGCGGGGGCGCAGCGAGCTGGTGCATCGTGGGATGGGCGTGCCCTCGGATTGGTTCCGTGATGAGTTCTGGGAGCGGCACCTGCGCTGAGGGCGTTCATGTCCCGATGGCGACGCGACGCGGGCCGCGGCGTCGTCGTGGTGACGAGGCCGCGGCCCGCGGTGGTGGAGCCTCCTGCCGGAATCGAACCGGCGACCTAATCTTTACGAGGGATTCGCTCTACCGACT
>OMJG01001156.1_pt1 | contig 16245 bp, 20 predicted proteins | sample 1646431 | NCBI WGS metagenome assembly OMJG01 (sample SAMN03771674, study PRJEB25209) | food metagenome | isolation source: Cotija cheese | place: Mexico:Jalisco,Michoacan | collected 2011-12-12
AAGATCATAATTATTCGTATAAAAGTAAAGAGATATATTCATTAGGCAGCAAAAGAAAGAGAAGGGTTGAAGGTCCAAGACTTAATGGATTTATTTCAAAAAGATAGTGGAAAATCATTGACAGATGATGCACTGATATTATCTTAATGTCTTATTTAAAAAACTCAAATCAAATTGATTTGAGTTTTTTTTGTTCGTGAAATTTTTATTTTAATAATTGTGATTAAAGTTCTTTTATGAGTGTTTTAATAAAAAAAGAGATTGTGAAAACTATTTAAAAAGGGTTTGTTTAATGTTAAGAATATCACAAATATGTTGTGTAAACGTTATTTTATGATATAGTAGTTACTAAGGTAGCTACTAAAAAGGAGGTCGAAAAATTATGGAAACAATAATACAAATAATGAAAAAATATCATTTTTCTGAGATGGAGACATTAGTGTACACCACACTGTTGGAACAAGATAAATTAACAGGGTATGAAATTAGTAAACAGTCTGGTGTTCCACGATCAAAAGTGTATAACATTTTAGAAAAGTTATTGAAAAAAAATTTAATTATTGTCAATAAATCAGAACCAAAGTTATATCGTGCAATATCTTCAGATGAATTTATCGAGCGTTTAGAAAAGGACGTCAAACAGGATTTAGCAATTTTGGATAAGCAATTAGGTGGAATAAAGGAAGCTGAAGAAGAAGAGTTATTATGGAAAATTGATGGTTATTCTCATGTATTGGAAAAGGTAGAGCATTTGATAAAGCACTCGAAAAAAAGTTTATTGGTTCAAATATGGAAACAAGATATCAGTAACGAGCTATTATTTTTATTACAAGAAGCTGAAAAACGATTGGAAGAGTGTGTGGTGATTCTATTTGATACAGAACATCATTATGACCTGCCGCTAAATCATTATTATCAACATGGGTTTGAAGAAGAAAAATTAAAAGACTTTGGCTCTAGGTGGGTTAACATTGTTCGAGATGAAAAAGAAGTTGTGTTTGGCACATTATCAGAAGAAACAAGTCAAACAGATGTCACGCGGACAAAAAATAATGCGATGGTTAGTCTATCAAAAGAATATATCAAACATGATGCTTATACATTGAAAATCATTGAAGAATTACCTCAAGAATTGCGTAGTAAATATGGTCACGAGTTTGAAAAAGTGCGTTCAATATTTAAGGGGGAATAAGTCATGGTCAGAACAGTTTTATTAACATTAATTATATTAGTCAATGGATTTTTCGCTTTTACTTTTGTGAAAGATTTAATGAGTCATAAAGAAGAATTTAAAGAAGAAAAAGCGAATGTAAAATGGTTACCGTTTACATCATTTATCATGTTTTTCTTATCAACATTTGGTATTTCAGATTTTGCAATAGGGACCGTTCTTTATCCAAAATTAGGTTGGGTAAATATGAAAAAATTACCAGGAACATTAAATACACAATGTGTCATTCCTGTAGCAGCTATGGCTCTATCATATATTTCAGGGGTAAATGTGGGGATTAAAACATTAGCGATTTGTATTATAGCGCAAGTAATCGGTGCTTATATTGGACCAAAATTTGTAGTGAAACTACCAGAAGATACCATTAAAAAATTCGTTGGTGTTGGATTAATCATTGCGGCATTCTTGATTTTTGCTGGACAAGTTAATTGGATTCAATCAAATGGGACAGCAACAGAATTATATGGTGGTAAATTAGCATTAGCAGCCTTTTTATTATTTGTATATGGGGCTTTAAATAATATTGGGATTGGGTCATATGCTTTGACAATGGTTACAGTTTACTTATTAGGAATGGATTCAATCGCAGCATTTCCAATCATGATGGGTGCTTGTACCTTCTCAGTACCAATTGGAAGTGTTCAATTTATTAAATTTGGGGAATATAGCCGTAAAATTACATTATTTACGTCAATCTTTGGTGTTTTAGGGGTATTGGTAGCAGTCTTTTTAGTAAAATCTTTAAATACTTACATGTTGAAATGGGTCGTTATCTTTGTTCTTTTATATAGCTCATATTCAATGTTAGCAGCGCAACTTAAAAAAGGATCACAAACAGCTTAAGGGGGAAAAGAATATGTTATTTTTGAAAAAAGAAGATATTGAAAAATGTTTTGATATGAGAGCCGCAATGGATGCATCACTTGAAGCATTAAAAATTTATTCAGAGGGTAGAGCAACTATCCCATTAAGAACTAATATCCCAGTACCAAAAGCAGAGGGACAGAGTCTTTATATGCCGGGTTATGTTGAATGTGACAGTGGAAAAGATGCGTTAGGTGTTAAAATTGTGTCGGTTTATCCAAAAAATATTGAAAAAAATATCCCAAGTGTTCCAGCGACAATGGTCGTTCTTGATGCGGAAACAGGGATTGTGAATGCCATGCTTGATGGCACTTATTTAACACAATTAAGAACAGGGGCTGTGCAAGGAGCGGCAACAGAACTTTTGGCGAAAAAAGATGCAACAATTGGTGCTTTGATTGGAACAGGTGGACAAGCTGAAAGTCAATTATGGGCGATGTTGACAGCAAGAGACTTAACAGAAGTACGTATTTTTGATATTGATTTTGAAAGAGCCTCTGTGTTTGCAAAAGAAATGGCGGAAAAATTTAATGTCAAAACGATTCCAACACAAACGGCTAAAGAGTGTGTGGAAGGAGCAGATATCATTACAAGCGTAACAACATCAAAACGTCCGACATTTTCTAGTGAGTGGGTGAAAAAGGGAGTTCACATCAATGGTGTGGGAGCATATACCCATGACATGTGCGAAATTCCACGAGAAATTATTAAAGAATCTGACTTAATTATCTTTGATACAATGGATGGTGTGTTACAAGAAGCAGGCGACTTTATGCAACCACTAGAAGATGGCTATGTATCAAAAGATAAATATGCTGGTGAATTAGGAGAGCTTAGCTTAGGTAAATTACAGGGTAGAGAACATGATGAAGACATTACTATTTTCAAAACAGTTGGTTCAGCAGTGCTAGATGTATACGTAGCGCAAAAAATGGTGGAACAAGCGAAAGAAAAAAATATTGGATTAACTGTATAAGAATAAAAATCAATCACTTTGGTGGTTGATTTTTTTATTAGATAAAAATAGTTATAAAACAATCATATTTACTTATTATTTAAATGTTTAAATGAAAAGAATAAATAAGTAGAGGTGATTAAATGAAAAAACTAAGCAAAGTCATATTTATTGTAGGATTAGTAATAGTGATTGTTGCCATTTTTTTTGCTTTTAAATATAATTTATTTCAAAATCCGGTCATCTTGAAAAAATTTGTTCATCGATTTGGCTTTTTTGGTCCAGTTATCTTTATTTTAATTCAAATCATTCAACCAATTGTGCCGATTATTCCTGGTGGGGTAAGTGATGTTGCTGGGATTTTATCGTTTGGTCCTATTATAGGAGTGGTGTACGCTTCAGTCGGGTTAGTTATTGGAGAAATCATACTATTCTTACTCGTTCATAAATATGGTAGAAAATTTGTTTTATCAATCACATCAGATAAAAATATGCCCCGACTAGAACGATTAGTTGATGTTGGAAATAAACACACTATTTGGATGTTAATTATCGTGTTTTTGATGCCATTTGGTCCAGATGATTTAGCGTGTCTAGCTTCTGGGTTTACAAAGATATCATTAAAGGATTATATTAAAACGATTATATTATTAAAACCAATTTCTGTAGCTATTCATTGTTATTTATTGCTAGATGTTTTTAAAATGGTGAAAATAAACTAATTGTGCTAGTAATTTAGATAAAACATGTTACACTGATAAAGCTAAAATAAAGAAAATAGGCGAGTGGCTTATTTATGAAGGATGTTAACATGGTAAAAAATAAATTTAATCTATTTGGTATTGATGAGTCGATAATTGAGGCATTAGATGTTTTAGGTTATACAACCCCCACAGAAGTTCAGAAAGAAGTGGTACCATTACTACTTGAAAAAAAAGATATGGTGGTCCAATCTCAAACAGGTAGTGGTAAGACAGCCGCTTTTGGTATTCCTGTTTGTGATACAGTAGAGTGGGAAGAACGATACCCTCAAGTTTTAATTCTAACGCCAACTAGAGAATTGGCGACACAAATTCAAGAAGAATTATTTAATATAGGTCGTTATAAGCGATTAAAAGTCGTGAGTTTATTTGGAAAAAGCTCTTTTCAAATGCAGGTTAAACAATTGAAACAACGAACACATATTGTAGTTGCAACACCTGGTCGATTGTATGACCATATCATGCAAAAAACAATCAACCTAAGTAAAATCAATCAAGTGATTATAGATGAAGCAGATGAAATGTTTGCGATGGGATTTATCGAGCAATTAGATCAAATCATGCCGAGATTACCTAAAAAAAGAAATACGGCGCTATTCTCTGCTACAATGCCAGATGCGGTGAAACGATTATCTAAAAAGTACCTACATAATCCAGTATATGTTGAAATAAAAAAAACGGATGACCAGAAGAAACGTATTTCACAATACTATCAATGGACAGCTGATGATGAAAAAAATGCGCAGTTTAAAGATACATTGATTGTTGAGAATCCTGAGACAATTATTATTTTTTGTAATACAAAGGTTATGGTTGAAGAGTTAACGAAGCAACTAAAAAATCTAGGTGTTAATTGTGAGATGTTACATGGTGGGATGGAGCAACGAGATCGAACACGTGTGATAAAAGATTACAAACGTGGATACATTCATTGTTTAGTCGCAACAGATGTCGCAGCTAGAGGGATTGACGTATCAGACATTAAGCTAGTTGTGAATTATGATATTCCTGATAAAGTTGAAACCTATACGCATCGAATCGGCCGTACAGCTCGTTTTGAAAAAAGTGGGAAAGCTATATCATTTGTCAATTCGAAAGATAAATCCTCTTTTAAAGCGATTTTGGCTAAACAAGGCGATAGTCTTGAAGAAATGCGTTGTCCAAATCAAGAGTTAGTAAAAGAGATGAAACGTCCATTTTTAGATAGACAATTAGAATCTCCAAAATTACGTAAAGAAAAAGGGTTGTCTTTTAATGAAGACATTATGAAAATTCATATTAATGCAGGGAAAAAGCAAAAAATGCGTGCCGGTGATATTGTTGGAGCCTTATGTCAAATTGATGGTATGACTGCAGATGATATTGGTGTGATCGATTTATTAGATATTTCAACTTTTGTCGACATTTTAAATGGTAAAGGTGATTTGGTATTAAAAACACTTCAAACAAAACCAATTAAAGGACGTTTGAGAAAAGTAAACAAATCAAACGTTACAAAGTATGAGCAAGATTTACAAAAATATCAACGCTAAAAAAGAGTTCTTTTAAGAGAGCTCTTTTCTTTTTTCGAATGTTTATAGAAAGAAGGGTGTGATGATTGAATGGTTTTATCAAGCTTATTGTTTTTCTTAGGGGCATCTTTGGCTTCTTTTTTTGTATTAGTGGGTGAGAGAGTATCTAAACAGGAATCCATTGTCCTACCTAGGTCTCATTGTTCTTATTGCCAACATGAGTTAAGGTGGTCTGAATTAGTTCCAGTGTTTTCTTATTGTTTCTTGAAAGGTCGCTGTTTATATTGCTTTAATCATATTGGTCATGCTAGTACATTGTGGGAATTATTTTCAGGTCTTTTATTTATGTTATTATATAGTTTAGAGGTAAACACATTACAAGGTGTTTTATTCTGTCTAGTTTGGTTTATCTTACTATCAAGGTTGAATCAGACAGATTATTAAAAAACTCTCTATGAAAAAATCTATTATAAATAGTAAAAAAGTATTTGATTGGATGATTTTTTTCTAAATTTACAGTATACTATCATAGGATAAACTAAGGAGAGTAAAATAAATGGCTCAATTATTTTTTAAATATGGTGCGATGAATAGTGGGAAAACGATTGAAATTTTAAAGGTTGCTCACAACTATGAAGAACAAAATAAACCAGTCGTTTTGATGACCAGTGGATTGGATACAAGAGATGAGATTGGTGTTATATCCAGTCGCATTGGATTACGACGAGAGGCTATTCCGATTTTCCATGAAACCAATGTTTATGATATAGTAAAAAAGATGACTGATAAACCATACTGTATCCTAGTAGATGAGTCTCAATTTTTAGAACAAGCTCATGTGGTTCAATTTGCTAAAATTGTGGATGAATTAGATATTCCAGTGATGGCATTTGGACTTAAAAATGATTTTAAAAATGAGTTGTTTGAGGGCTCTAAGTATTTATTATTATACGCAGATAAAATAGAAGAATTAAAAACAATTTGTTGGTTTTGTCATAAAAAAGCCACAATGAATCTAAGAATGGATAACAATAAACCTGTTTATACAGGTGAACAAATTCAAATAGGTGGCAATGAAGCTTATTACCCAGTTTGTCGTAAGCATTATGTGAATCCGCCGTTGTCAAATCGAAAGGATGAAGAAAATGTTTGATCAATTACAATCAATCGAAGACCGTTATGAAGAATTAGCGGAGTTATTAAGTGACCCAGATGTCGTCAGTGACACGAAACGCTTCATGGAGCTATCTAAAGAAGAAGCAGGAACACGTGAAACAGTAGAAGTTTACCGTCGTTATAAAGAAGTGACAGAAGGAATTTCGGATACAGAAGAATTATTAGGTGAGAAACTTGATGATGAGATGCAAGAAATGGCAAAAGAAGAGTTGTCAGAGTTAAAAACAGAAAAAGAAGAATTAGAAGAACGGATTAAGATTCTTTTATTACCAAAAGACCCTAATGATGATAAAAATATCATTTTAGAAATTCGTGGAGCTGCTGGTGGAGATGAAGCGGCATTATTTGCAGGTGATTTGTTTGAAATGTATCAAAGTTACTCTCAAAATCAAGGTTGGACATTTGAGGTGATGGACGCTAATATCACTGATATTGGTGGTTACAAAGAAGTGACTGTGATGATTACTGGTAATAGTGTTTTTTCTAAGTTAAAATACGAAAGTGGTGCACATCGTGTACAACGTGTCCCATCAACTGAATCACAAGGTCGAGTGCATACATCAACGGCAACAGTTGTTGTGTTACCAGAAGCAGAAGAAGTTGAATTAGATTTAGAAGATAAAGACATTCGTGTGGATATTTATCATGCAAGTGGAGCTGGTGGACAGCACGTTAATAAGACTGCCTCTGCTGTGCGTTTGACACATATCCCAACAGGCATTGTTGTTGCGATGCAGGATGAGCGTTCTCAGTTAAAAAACAGAGAAAAAGCAATGAAGGTATTACGTGCTAGAGTGTATGACCAATTACAACAAGAAAGTCGTAGTGAGTATGATGCAAATCGTAAATCGGCTGTTGGTACAGGGGATCGCTCCGAACGCATTCGCACTTATAATTTTCCACAAAATCGTGTCACTGATCACCGAATTGGCTTAACGATTCAAAAATTAGATCAAATCTTAGCAGGAAAATTAGACGAAATTGTAGATGCTTTAATTATTTATGATCAAACAGCTCAATTGGAGAAATTAAATGGATAAGCCTATTACATATTTTGAAGTCCTGAAATGGGCTTCTTCTTTTTTAGAAGCACATGATAAAGACGCTTCAATTGCTGAATATTTATTACTTGAGTATAATCAATGGACAAAAACAGACTTGTTGTTACATTTTAAAAAAGATGTTCCCCAAGATTTATTGGACAGATTATCAAATGATTTAGAAAAGGTCAGTCAAGATTACCCACCCCAATATTTGATTGGCTCATGTGAATTTTATGGTGAACGCTTTTTAGTGTCAGAAGACACCTTAATTCCAAGACCAGAAACAGAAGAACTGGTAGAATGTTGTTTAACAGAAAATGATTTTCAAAACAAAGTTGTGGTGGATGTTGGAACAGGAACAGGTATTATTGCCATTAGTTTGAAAAAGAACAGACCTAATTGGACGGTTAAGGCGATTGATTTATCACCCGAAGCATTGGAAATAGCACAAAAAAATGCCAAATATTTAGAAACTGACATTGAGTTTTATGAAGGAAATACCCTTGAACCAGTAGCAAATCAGATGTTTGATATTATATTATCTAATCCACCTTATATTAGTGTTGATGAATGGGAAGAAATGGATGAATCAGTAAGAAATTATGAACCGAAATTAGCGTTATTTGCTAACGATAACGGGTTGGCTATTTATGAAAAACTAGCAAAAGAAGCAACGCAATTATTAACAAGTGATGGAAAGATTTATTTAGAGATAGGGTATAAACAAGGAAGTAGCGTAGCACAGATATTTCAAGAGTATTTTCCTAATAAAATAGTAGAAATTGTAAAAGATATGTCAGGACATGACCGAATCGTTAAAGTTTACTAAAAGGAAGTGTAAAGATGGATACAAAAGTATATCATCATGATGAAATAAAAGAAGCAGCAAAAATTATTAAGCAAGGGGGACTCATCTCATTTCCAACTGAAACCGTTTATGGATTGGGAGCAGACGCAACCAATACAGAAGCGGTGAAAAAAGTCTATCTAGCTAAGGGACGTCCCAGTGATAACCCTTTGATTGTTCATGTGAATTCAAAAGAGATGGTAGAAGAATATGTTGATACTATTCCTGATAAAGCTTTACAGTTGATGAAGATATTCTGGCCAGGACCATTAACGCTTATTTTTAATTTAGCACAGAACAATAATTTATCAACCAGTGTAACAGCTAATTTAAATACAGCTGCTTTTAGAATGCCTAATAACTTTGTCACACTGGAATTGATTCGTCAGTCAGCTACACCACTAGTTGGTCCAAGTGCTAATACATCAGGTAAACCAAGTCCAACTACTGCCATTCACGTATTGAATGATTTAAGCGGAAAGATTGAAGGGATACTAGATGACGGTGAATGTGAGGTTGGGATAGAATCGACCGTGTTAGATATGAGCAATTCTAACATGCCGACTATTTTAAGACCAGGAGCGATTACAAAAGAAGAGATTGAAGAAGTTATTGGTGAAATAGCGATAGATACACACTTAATTGATGAACACAACGCCCCAAAATCGCCAGGTATGAAATACAAACATTATTCTCCTGACACACCAGTGGTAATGATAGATAGTGAATTAGATAATTGGGAAGAAGCGGTTGAATATTACCAACAATTAAATAAAACAGTCGCTATTTTATCTAATAAAGAAATAGTGAGTCGTTTAGTGGATTATTCGGTATTTGCTCATTATATACTATCAGACAAAAAAGATGTTAAATCTGCTATGCATCATTTGTTTGGTGGATTAAGGGCCCTCGATGCTGAATTATTAGGATATAATGGTGTGATTTTAGCAGAAGGATATCCTGAAGTAAGCCAAAATATGGGTTATATGAATCGACTAAAAAAAGCAGCAAATCAAACATTTTTTAGAAAATAATAGTAATCATAAAGAAATATGGTACAATAGTATAAAAAATCGGGAGTGTGTTTGCATATGGATTATAAAAAAGAAGATGCTGTTTTGTGGGATGCTATAGCGAATGAAAAACAAAGACAACAAGAAACAATAGAGCTAATTGCTTCAGAAAATTTTGTATCTGAGGCTGTTATGGCAGCCCAAGGAAGTGTATTAACAAATAAATATGCAGAAGGATATCCTGGACGCAGATATTATGGTGGATGCGAATTTATTGATGTGGTAGAAAATTTAGCGATTGATCGTGCGAAAGATTTATTTCAAGCTGATTTTGCTAATGTTCAGGCTCATTCAGGTTCACAAGCTAACACTGCAGCCTACTTGTCTTTAGTTGAAGATGGGGATACTATTATGGGAATGGACCTAACAGCAGGAGGGCATTTAACGCATGGCTCTCCAGTAAACTTTAGTGGTAAAACATATAACTTTGTGTCATATGGTGTAGATCCAGTGACAGAAGTTATCGACTATGAAGTGGTGAGAATTTTAGCAAGAAAACATCAACCAAAACTGATTGTAGCTGGAGCAAGTGCATACTCTAGAGACATTGATTTCAAGAAATTTAGAGAAATAGCAGATAGTGTTGGAGCTAAATTAATGGTTGATATGGCTCATATTGCTGGACTTGTTGCAACAGGTCTACATCAAAATCCAGTTCCGTATGCAGATATTGTGACATCAACGACTCATAAAACATTAAGAGGTCCTAGAGGTGGCCTTATTTTAACTAACTCTCCAGAATTAGCTAAAAAGATAAATAGTGCTATTTTCCCAGGTATTCAAGGGGGTCCATTAGAGCATGTTATAGCAGGAAAAGCTGCGGCATTTAGAGAAGCGCTATTACCAGAATTTAAAGATTATAGTAAACAAGTATTAGCAAATGCTAAGGCTATGGCTCGTGTAATCAATCAAACACCAGGAGCTCGTTTAATTAGTGGGGATACAGATAATCATTTATTATTAATAGATGTGACAGGGTTTGAGTTAACTGGTAAAGAAGCAGAAGCTATTTTAGATAGTGTACATATTACAGTTAATAAAAATACCATTCCATTTGAGAGCCAAAGTCCATTTGTAACAAGTGGTATCCGTATTGGGACACCCGCAATTACAACACGTGGATTTAAAGAAGAAGATGCTAAAAAAGTAGCTGAATTAATTGTTGAAGCACTAACTTATCATGGAGAAGAAAGTGTGTTAGAGAAAGTAAGAAAAGAAGTAGCAGAATTATTAAAGAGCCACCCACTTTATAAATAAAATTTTTAGGGAATTGACTAGTCAATTCCCTTTTTTTCGGCTACAATAGATAAGAATAAAATTTAAAAGGAGAATCGCATTATGGGAAAATTTCAAGTGATAGATCATCCGTTAATCCAACACAAGTTAACAATTATCAGAGAAAAAAATTGTGGAACAAAAGTTTTCAGAGAAGTTGTTGATGAGATTGCTATGTTAATGGCTTATGAGGTATCTCGTGATATGCCATTAGAAGACATTGAAATTGAAACACCAATGGGAACGTCAGTACAAAAAACGTTAACTGGTAAGAAAGTAGCGATTATCCCAATCTTAAGAGCAGGTATTGGAATGGTTGATGGTATGTTAGAATTAATACCAGCAGCTAAAGTTGGACATGTGGGTTTGTACCGTGACCATGATACTTTAGAACCAGTTGAATATTTTGTTAAATTACCAGCAGATATTGCTGAAAGACAATTATTTGTTGTAGACCCAATGTTAGCAACAGGTGGCTCAGCTATTATGGCAATTGATTTATTAAAACGTCGTGGCGCAACAAATATTAAATTTGTTTGTTTAGTAGCTGCTCCTGAAGGTGTCAAAGCTCTTCAAGAAGCTCATCCAGATGTTGATATCTATACTGCCGGTTTAGATGAAAAATTAAATGAAGAAGGTTACATTGTTCCTGGTTTAGGGGATGCTGGTGACCGTTTATTTGGAACAAAATAATAACAAAAAACCGTTAGATAACCGATTATGGTTACTAACGGTTTTCTTTTGCTTAAAGAACTTTTCTAGGTGTATAATAAAAAATAAAAAAACAAAGGAGTAGCTATGAAAAAGAATAAAAAAGTCTTACACGCTATCGCTGTGATTGCTAGTGTGATGTCAGTTTTGATGTATGTTTCATATATTCCACAAATTTATGGAAATTTACATGGGGAAAAAGGCAATCCGACGCAACCATTAGTGGCAATGATTAATTGTATTTTTTGGACGATTCATGGGTTATATGGAGACGATGGAGAAACACGAGATAAGTCCATTATTTTTGCTAATGTTCCTGGAATTATTTTTGGTTTTTTTGCGTTTATTACAGCATTATAGTTTCCGACGAATTGGAAAGTATTCCAATTCTGTACATAAAAAAGAGCGGGGGAAATTTCCCACGCTTGAAGAATTAAATCTTTTTCAATTGTTTGTAATTAATAACAATCACACCATTGCTGTGCACCATTAAGTGATTGTTTTTTTGCGTTTCGTCAATTTCGACGACAGCGGCATTTTTTAATTGTTTCGTAACAACGCCTGTTTGTGGCTGTCCGTGAACAAGAAAAGTAACATGGGTGTCAACGGCGAAATCCTTACCAGCATCCGATGGAACAACAGGAGTAACCATACCATTAAAATTTGACATACAAAAAACCATCCTTTCTTGATATCTCTATTATACCACATTTTCAGAAAAAAGTTTGTAAAGTCGCTATTTGGCTTATTTTAAAGAGATTTTGCATAAATAAATAACAAACAGACTTTACAAATAAAGTAGAAAGTCCTATAATAGATTTGTTTCAGGCCAGCTTAGCTCAGTTGGTAGAGCAACGCACTCGTAACGCGTAGGTCACAGGTTCGATCCCTGCAGCTGGCACTACTGATAAAAGCCGTCATAGCAAGGTTTCCCCTTGTTGGTGACGGCTTTTTATTTTGTGCATTTTTACTTTGTGGGCAGAAACGTGGGCAGAGATTTTAAAAACAAAAAAATAAATAACAAATTATTCATTCAGAAATTCTGAAAAACGATCACTTGCTGTCCGTTTCGTTTCCTCTAAAGCATGTCCGTAGATATTCATAGTTGTTCTATAGTCCTTATGTCCAAGAAGTTCTTGAACCGTCTTTATTGGGATTGTAGGGTCTGCTAGAAGAAAAGATGCAGAAGTGTGTCTTAAATCATGAAAACGTATCTGACGAAGTCCTGCACGTTTTATAAATCTGTTCCAGTTTCTATAGAGTGAAGTAGGTAGTTCAAAGTTTCCTTCAGGTGCACCAAATACATACTTATGTTTAGGATCTATTCTCAGTTCTTTTCTAGCCTTTTGATTTATAGACATGAAGGTTTTCATTAATTCTAAATAACTTCGTGGCACTGGGATAGTTTTTGAATCTGAAGCTTTTAAACCATCTCGTTGTTGATATTTTTTATTTTCATCTAGTACTATCCGTTGATGAAATTGAACTGTCATGGCCGAAAAGTCAAAATCAGATTCTTCGACGGCAGCAATTTCTCCCTCACGTGCGCCTGTGATAAAAGCCGTCATGACTAAAGCTTTAGTTTTTAAATTGGCATGTTCCTCTAATGCATCTAACATTAGCTTTACTTCTTCAATAGAGTAGGGTTCTGGTGTGCCTTTCTTTTTAACTGATTCCTTCGGAAGTCTGACATCTGAAACAGGGTTATGTGTAATTATCCTATATTGATCACGAGCAACGTTAAAAACGCTACTAAGGGCATTCAAATAACGCTTCTTTGTTTTCCTAGATAACGTAGTGTTTTTTTTAGAAAGTGGTTGTGCAGCAATAACTATATCTTTAATTTGAAATGGTTTAATCTCTCGAATCTTTTTATTTTTAAATGAAGGTAAAAAACGTTTATCGATAATATCAGAATATTCACGGATTGTTCTAGGCTCTAAAATGGTTTTCGCTTCTTTTTTCCACATATTGTTATAAAAGTTCTCAAAAGTTATTGTGCTAATATCTTCGTAGCCATGTTCTTCTAACTCTTCGATCCAATCATCTAATTCAGCATATGCTTTTCTTTGACTTTTTATTTCAACTGTTTTATTTATGCGAATGGGGTTTCCGTTTTCGTTATATCCAACAGTGACTCTTAGCCGATAATTTCCGCTTTTTAAACGTTCAACGGTTCCTTTTTCAATTGCCATTGCCTATTCCTCCTGTTTTCTGGTAAAATAGGCATAGCAAATAGGCCTATTTTAGGTTTGTTTTTATAGTTGCGTCATCTCAAACTTTGGACAGGGAGAGATGGCGCTTTTTTGTTTACTTAATATTAAACAGGTACTTTGTATTTAGCAGCTTTTTCAAAAGATACTAGTGGGCTAAAATGTATTTCAATTTCGCCTGTCTGGTTTAAACCGAAGTGAGCAACACAATCCATTTCTTTCCCAGGAGCGACTGAGCCCATTGTGTTATCGTTTGGATAAGTTTCAGATTTTTTGTTGTCTGAGCCGTAAACTTCAACATCCATACCTACAGGGATATCTGAATCACCATCATTTTTTACGGTATAAGTAATTTTTATTACTTGTGCAGGTTGGTTTTCTTCAAATTGATTTCTTTCATCAGTTAATTCTACACTATTTAGTGTATATTCAGCATCACCAACTTTTACAGTGTCACCAATCTTATAGAAGGTATCGCTTTTTTCTTCTTTAGAAGATGAAGCAGAGGTTGAAGATTTAGTTACTTTTTCGCCACCATTATCACTTGCTTTATTACTATCTGATCCACCATTTAAAGCAGAACCAATAATTACAATTAAAATTACTGCTAGTATCCAAAACCAAACTCTTTTGTAGAAAGGTTTTTTTACTTTGTACGTTTTTCCATCTTGACCCATAACTTTTTTTGACATTTAAATTTTCCTCATTTCTTGTTATAATGTATTTGTGATCTCAGAAATGAGGTATGAGTCCGTGTTGCAGCACGGGCTTTTTTATTGTGCATAAGAGTATTTTTTCTTGAAATAAGACTGGCAAACATTAAAACATTCTGTTCTTAATTTATTATTGATAGAGTAGAACTCCATGAAATTATCTAATTTAAATTGTGATTCATCTGTTAATTCATTTTCCACAAAAATGTTTAATAGAATTATAATCGCTATTTTATTAGCTTCTGTCTCAATCTTTGAATGAAAAGTAATAGAGCTATCATATAACGTTGTATATTCGTAGTGTGAAGCGATAAAATGTCCGAGCTCATGTGCTAAGTGAAAGGCTTCTGCTCTATCCTCATGTAATTTTTCGTTTAAAAATACGATTCTTGGCTTGGGATAGTAGAATCCAGATTCTTCCATTTCCATATAAACCAATTTTAAATGATAATCACTTAGCAATTCTTTTAATTTTAAATACATACCAACACCGCTCCAATTACTCGTTTTCTTCCAAAGCTTTAGCAATAGCAATTGCTTTACGCATTGTCTCCTTTGATATTTCTTTTCCATCAAATGAAAATACAGTATCGTCTTCTGATAAATCTACTTTTTTTGGAGCTTCTTTGAGTTCTCTTCCAAGAAGGTAATCTACAGATACATTAAAGTAATTAGCTAAAGTTTCTAGTCTATCTTTAGTAGGATTATCTGAAGTTTTCATACGATACAGAACATTTTTTGGCAAACCTAATTCTTCTTCGATTTGATTTAAGGATTTTCCTCTCTCTTTTGCTAATAATTTGATCCTATCAAACACTGTCATAATAACATTCTCCTTAAAAGTTACAAGAAAAATAAACTTTTATGTTAAAAATACTTGCGCTTATTTAACATTAATGTTAACATAGTTCTTGTAAACAAGTTAATCAACTAAAAAGACAACAAAAAAACACTATTGATAAATAAATGCTAACCGCCAAGAAAGCTATAAAATCAACGTTTTTAATGTCTTGTTTAGCTATGAACTGATTTTAACATTAATGTTAAAACAAGTCAATGAAATTTAGAAATTAGTTGATTAATTTGTTTACTAATTTAGAGAAAGGAGAAAAAACATGGCAAATATTCAAGAAACACGTCAAAAGATCTTGAATCACTTTGAGAAAAATCAATGGGAGATTCCTGATGTAGCAAGTGCTTTAGGAATTACGGAACAATATCTACGTAAAATCCTAAACAATCCAGAAAAACATCTGAAACAAATGACCGATATTATTGCTTATTACAAAATCAGATAGGAGAAGGGAGTATGACAAATTTAGCATTATTAAACCTTGACGATTTAAGGCTGCTTTTAGCGGAAAAAAGTATTCCTAACGAGATTTGGAATTCTAAACAAGCAGCAATTTTTTTGACTACTAGCGTCCCTACGCTTTTGAAAGAAGTTGAGCTGGGCAATATTCCTGGTGTACGAATCGGAAAAGATTGGAAATTTAGTTCTTTAGCACTTTATGAATATGTAGCTAGAAAGGAAGTAAAACAAAATGAACAATTTAGTAATAATGAAAGACCAACAAGCGGTAACAAGTAGTTTACAAGTTGCTGAAACGTTTAGTAAAAATCACCAACATGTTTTGCGTGACTTGGATAATTTGAAAGAGGGTGTCCAAAATTGGACAGACTTATTTTACAAAGACACTTACATTCATCCACAAAACAAACAATCCTATCGCCAAGTAATTATGAACCGTGACGGATTCACACTACTAGCAATGGGATTCACAGGTCAAAAGGCATTGCAGTTCAAACTGAAATATATTGAAGCTTTTAATCAAATGGAAAAAGAAATTCAACAGCCTAAACTTCCAACCT
>OMJG01001157.1_pt1 | contig 16233 bp, 11 predicted proteins | sample 1646431 | NCBI WGS metagenome assembly OMJG01 (sample SAMN03771674, study PRJEB25209) | food metagenome | isolation source: Cotija cheese | place: Mexico:Jalisco,Michoacan | collected 2011-12-12
ATTTATTGTCCTTTCAGTCGTCGCAGGTGTTCATCAAAAATCTTGTCGGCTATCGGAATGTTCTTCCGATACCATCGGGACCAACTACCTGCCTTGTCTCCGGCAAACAGCAAGATCGCCGATCGTTCCGGATCGAAAGCGAACAGAACTCGCAGTTCCGACCGACCCGAAGAACCCGGTCGCAGCTCTTTCATGTTGCGGTGTCGCGAGGCCACCACAGTATCCACAAGCGGTCTTCCGAGCTGAGGCCCTTGGTCTTCAAGAATCTGTATGGCTGCCACAACTTGCTCACGAGAGTCTTCGTCGAGCGCGGTGAGCCAATCGGCGACCAGCTCAATATCCACGTTCCACACGATCACAGTGTAGACCCTACGTGGTCTAAATGGCAACACCTTTCCCGGTTCGAGATATCCGGGACGCGACCGGGTTCACCGCCGCTTCGACGCCATCATCTGGTGGAAGATCTCCGCAGCCGAGCGGTCGTCACGCACGCCCTCGGTCACGGACAGTGCGCCTGAGGCGACCTGATCCGCGGCAATCACCGCAGGACGCAGCTCCCGTGCGAGGAACGAGTAGTCCACCATTGCCGCGCCGACATAGCGGGCGGCGTGCACCCGGTCGGCGTTGATCCGTGTCCAGTCCACGGCCCAGCCTGCGCTCCGGAACATCTGGTCGAAGAAGTAACGCTGGGTCCGGGAGTTGCCGTCCTGGAACGGGTGCACCATCGTCAACTCCGACCAGTGCTCGGCCACGGTGGCCACTGCGGCATCCACGTCCGTGGACGACGGCGGCCGACGCCCGATGTCGCGGAACACCCGGTCAAGTTCCCGATCGACGTACTGTGCCCGACACATCGCCAAGCCCATCGCGCCGACCTCGGTGGTGCGTATTCGCCCGGCCCACGGGTAGACGTCCTGCATGAGGTAGGCGTGGACGCGGCACAGGTCGTCACGGGTGAAACTGGTCAGTGGTGCCGAGTGCTCCAGTTCACCGAGCCGTCTGGCGGCGAGGACGCCTGCGATACTCTCCAGCCGCTCCGGATCGGTGATGCCGAACCAGTTGTCCGGCGCCCCCGTATCTCCATCCCCCATGTCTTTCCCCCTATGCGCTCGCGGCGATCCGCCGCCGCAGCTCCTGAGCCCTCGGAGTATTCCCGAGACCTTCCTTTTCAAGGACGTCGAGTACCGACTGATCGGCGGAGATCTCTCCCCGGAGGATCCGGCGGACCTCCTGCTCGGTCTCTTCGCTCAGCGGCTGCCCCGCCATCGTCATCGATGCAGCAACGGCGGCGACCTTCTGGTCTTCGGTGCGGTAGTCCTTCATGTTCTTACCTCCCTTGTTCCTGGTCTACTTTACCTGGGGCAGAACAACAGCCATACCATCAACGACCTGCCCAATAAGAACATTTCCTAAGCTTACTTACCCGTAGTGTTCCGCGGCATGCCGTTACATTCCCGTTTCTCCCTGACCACCCGTACCAGCGTCGCGGCAACGGTCGCACTGGCGCGCGGTATCGGTCTCACCGCCTGCGGCTCCGATGATTCCAGCACCGATGCAACCACCACCGACAGCCCCGCCGGAAGCACAGCAGATACCGGGTCCACCGCCACCGACCTCATGCCCGCTGGCGAGGGCACCACCACCTACCCGATGAGTGTCGAGACCCCTCTCGGCACCGCAGAGCTCACCGAACGCCCCGACAAGATCATCGCTTACGGCGGAGTGACCACCGAACTCGCCCTGTCCCTGGGATTCACGCCCTCTGCGGCCAATGACTGGTCCAGCACCCGCAGCTTCCTGGCCGACTACGGTGCCGACGGGATCGGCGACGTTCTTGAACCGCCCGACGGACAGGTCCCGGTCGAGGCCATCGCCGCACTCGACCCGGATCTCATCATCTACTCCGGCGGACAGGACGCCGACAAGACCTATGCCCAACTGTCCGCCATTTCCCCGACCATGGGTTACGGAGCTGCCTCCACCGACAAGGGACGCCCGTGGTCCGAGCAACTCGCCGATCTGGGTACCGCCACGGACCTGCAGGACGCCGCCGATACCGTCCAGCAGGATCACGATGATGCCCTCGCCGCAGTCCGGGAGGACCACCCGGAGTACGCAGGCCGTACCGCCACCTTCATCTCCGACAAGGGCGGGTCGATCTACTTCGAGACCTACGGTGGCGGCCCCGGGGAGGCCTTCTTCAGCTCCCTCGGCTTCGACACCCTGCCCACCGCCGGAAAGTACAGCGAGAACACCCAGCTCAGCGAGGAGAACATCGCTGATGTGGAGGCGGACGTCATCTTCGTCTACGACCCGTCCAACGGGATCCCCACGCTGAAGGCGAACCCGACCTTCACCGCGTTCCCGGCGTACAAGGAGGACCGGGTCTACGCGCTGCCGGCCGGGCACCAGAAGGACGGCGAGGAGCAGTCGGACGCCGAGAAGCTCGGCACCACCATGGCAGTGGGGCTCTCTTCCCCCGCGCCGCTCACCGAACAGTGGATGGCCGAACAGATCGTGGACAAGATCGACGATTCCCTGACGTAGCGGAGGATCAGTACCGTGCCATCGGTGCTTGAACCACTTGCCGCCTCCCTCGGGTTCTACGCTGACCGGCCGAGCTGTCGTTCAGCCCTGTAGCGCCGGATCTCCTCAGACGCTGTCTCCCAGGACGTGCCTGGAAGCAGCCGGGTTGTCCGTCCCCGATCGGTGAGATAGCGTGGAAATGATCTAAGCATTGGAGTTTAAGGAGGCGGTCACGATGTCCGACGAGATCCTGGAGCGAATCGCCGCATGGCGCAGCCTCACCGAGGCTGAGCAGGTTTCGCGGCTCCGTGCCCGTGTGGTCGATGAGGTTGTGGGGAACATGCGCATGGAAGGACAGCCTGTTTCGGCCGCGTGGGAAGCTGAAGCAAGAACCGCTGCTTAACGCAAACGCCCACTATGCAGCGAGACGATTCAACACGCACGTTTGACACTGTCCAGGGTACGAAAAACTACGCTGAGCTGAACGATCTGATCGCTCAGCCCTATCGCATGGTTCTTGATGACGTACTTGGAGGACGATACGACGAAGCTCCCGTAGATTCAGACCTTCTCTGCAGGAGTTTCATCGTCAGTTTGTCGGCGGTGTGATGCCGGGGATCGCTGGCCAGTGGCGAGTGGAATCCGTTCAGGTAGGTAGCCACACTCCGCCGCCGCCATGGAATATCGAATACATGATGCGAGATGCCATGGAAAATTTAGCAGGCCGCATGGAGTACACAGGCGATGATCCGGCGCTACAGATCGAGGCCTTAGCATACGCCGAGTGCGCTTTTCCGCATGTCCACCCATTCAAGGACTTCAATGGACGCACTGTCCGACTTTTCTGCTGGTTTCTCGCAACCCGTAAGTTCGGGCTGCCGATTTCTCGCACCTGGGTAGAAGCGGGAACTCCCGCAGCATCTGAGTACATCAACGCACTGTGCGAGTTTGATCTGGCGAAGAACTGTATTCCTATGCGAGATTTTTGGGTACAGAACCGTATCGATCCAACACTGGCGCACTAGGCTTCGTAACTTGTCGGTCGAGTAGCGCATTATCGCTCTTTGCATCCACTACTCTGCCCGCATTACCAGCGGAACCCACGACTGCGGACGTTCGGGCACTGGCACCTCAGTTTCATCCCCTACCCCCTCCCCGGGTTCTACGCTGACCGGCCGAGCTGTCGTTCAGCCCGGTAGCGCCGGATCTCCTCAGACACCATGTCCTGAATGCCCTCTTCGGAGTCTGACGGACCCGGCGACCCTGACCGCGATTTCATCAACCTGAACTCCGCCCGGACAAGTTCATCATCGTCATCCGGCACCCGCCACCCTGCGGCGCGGAGCTGCCTCCGGATCTCGTCACCCGGCGCATCCTGTGTTCCTGTACTCATTTCCGCTCCTCAACACGCCTGAACTGTGGTGCCGTCAGCCTAGCAACCACAAAACCGGACGGGCAGCCCCCTCAACCCGAAACCCCAGGACCTTGTGGACAACCAACGCCCTGTGGATAACCCGCACACGCACCCTCACCACCAACGTCTTTGAGGCTAAGAACACTTCCCATCTTCCCAGTGGCACCGCCACCCCCGCCTCATAGCCTGACCTTCATGGACGTCCTCCTCCGGCGCATGACTCTCCTCTGTCACGCCTCAGGTCATCCGCTGAGGCTCACCGCCGTCAGCAGATGACTCTCCGTAGCGCACCACCGACCGTCGAGCCCGGTCACCAGACCTTCCGGGCTACCTCCGGACGCCGGGACCTGGATCCCCGGCACAAGGAAATCTCCGCGGAAGGTTCCCGACGCCACGGGGAGAGCGAGGCCGTCCGCCCACGCCCCATCCCCGCTGGCCGCCCCATCCCCGCTGGCCACCCCATCCCCGCTGTCCACCCGGACCGTCAACCGGCACTCGGTGAAGTCCAACCAGCGGCGGGTCAGCGGGAACCACGCCTTGAAGATGCTCTCCTTCGCGCTGAACAGCAGCCGGTCAAGGTTCACCCCGGCGCATCCTCCCAGCCGCTCCAGCATCTGCTCCTCTCCGGGGACGCTGACCATCGACCAGGCGTCCTGGGGCAGTGCCTCATTGACCTCGGCATCGATCCCGAGGCTCAGCACCCGCGCAGACGGCGCAACCACCGCCGCCCGCAGCCCCGCGCAGTGGGTGATCGCCCCGACCAGACCCGCAGGCCAGGTCACGTCCCGCTCCGGACCTGGCACGAGATCGGGCACAAGATCGGCCACGAGATCCGGCGCAAGGTCAGCTACACCACCAGATGCCCCTCCCACACCCCGCACCCGGCCGATCGCCCGCCGGGCGCAGACCCGGGCGGCGGCGAACTCACCGACCCGCTTCGGCACCGCTCCGGCGATGTACGCCCGCTCAGCGTCGGTCAGCGCCCCGGTCCCGGCGTCACCGGCCATCACGGCCACCTCCGCGGAACCGGGAAGCAGAGCAGCGAAGAGCCGTTCACACACAGCGTCAGTCATGCCGCCGATCCTAACCACCACAGTCCACCCACCCCAGACAGGAGATCCATGCTCCCCTCCATCGAGTCCTACCCGCTGCCGCAGACCCCGCAGCTCCCACCGAACCGCGTCGACTGGTGCCTCGACACCTCCCGCGCCGCCCTGCTGGTCCATGACATGCAGCACTACTTCGTGGACGCCTTCGGCCCGGAATCCCCGCTCATCGCCACGGTCGTCGAGCACATCGCGGCACTGCGGGACTCCGCCACCGCGGCGGGCATGCCGGTGTTCTTCACCGCGCAGCCGCCGAACCAGGACCCCGCCGACCGTGGTCTGCTGTGGGATTTCTGGGGCAGGGGCATCACCGATGACGGCCGCGAGGCGATCGTCGACGAACTCCGCCCCACCTCGACCGACACAGTGCTGACGAAGTGGCGGTATGACGCCTTCACCCGCTCCGATCTGGCCGAGCAGCTCGCCCAGGACGGCCGTGACCAGCTGATCATCACCGGGGTCTACGCGCACATCGGGTGCCTGACCACGGCGACGGCGGCGTTCATGCGTGACATCCAACCGTTCCTCGTCGCCGACGCCCTGGCGGATTTCCGGCTGTCGGACCATCTCCAGGCGCTCGGTTACGCGGCGAAGCGGTGCGCCCATGTGCTGGATACCGCGACGGCCCTGGACCAGTTGCGGGACGGAGTGAACCGATGATCTTCGAGATGTCCACCCCCGGCTACCACCTGCGCACCTCGGGGGTACGCCACCGCATCACCCCGTCCGACTGGTCCGGCCCGGCGGTCGCGAGGGCTGTCCACGAGGCCCTGGACATCGCCCGGACCTGCAGTTCGGACGCGACCACCGCGGACGGTGCCCCGCTGGTCGTCGGCGCGATCCCGTTCGACACCTCCACTCCGGCTGTGCTGTACGTGCCGGAGCGGGCGCAGTGGCGGGATCCCACCACCGCCACCACCGCCGACCAGACCATCCGGCCCACCCCGGCGGACGCTCCCGAGTCGTTCCCGCCCCCGGATTCCCCGGCCTACCGCCGGGCGGTGGGGCAGGCCGTGTACGAGATCAACGTGGGCCATCTGGACAAGGTGGTGCTCGCCCGGCGGATGACTGTCGAGCACGCGCACCCGGTGGACCGCGATGCCCTGTTCGCCCACCTGGCGGCCGACAACCCACAGGCGTTCACCTACCGGGTGGATCTGCCGGGGAGCTCCACCTTCCTCGGCGCCAGCCCGGAACTGGTGCTGCGCTGCCAGGACGGGGTGGCCACCAGTGTTCCGCTGGCTGGGTCGGCTCCGCGGTGCCCGGTCACCGCACCCGACCACGAGCTGATCAACCACCGACGGCGCAGGCAGCTGCTGCACTCCCCGAAGAACCTGCAGGAGCATTCCCTGGTTTCCCGGCGCGTCGCGGAGGTCTTCCGCGCCCATGCCGCGGAGGTGACGGTCCCCACCGGCCCCGGGGTCGTGGAGACCCCGGTGATCATGCATCTTGCCTCGACGATCACCGGCCGACTGCACGAGGGCATCTCCCCGGTGGAGCTGGCCTATGCCCTGCACCCGACACCGGCGGTGTGCGGGTGGCCGACGCAGCAGGCCGCGGCGCTGATCAATGAGCTGGAGAGCTCCGACCGGGGCATGTACGCGGGCCTGGTCGGTTGGGTGGATGCCGAGGGCAACTCCGAGTGGGCGCTGGCCCTGCGCGGTGGCCTGGTCCGCGACAACGGGGCTTCCGGCTCGACCACCACCGCCTTCGCCGGCGCGGGCATCGTCGCAGGCTCCGACCCGGATCTGGAGCACGCCGAGACCGACACCAAGTTCCGTACCTTCACCCGGGCGCTGAGCAGGACGCTCGCCCCGACCACTATCTGATTCCCCTCCCCCGAAAGGACAACCATGACCACAGCAACCACCACTGACCCGCGCACCCTGATGCGCCAGCTCGCCGCGGACTCGCTCGGCGCGACCGTCGCCGAGATCGAGGACAGTGAGAACCTCATCTCCCTGGGCCTGGACTCGGTGGCGATGATCGGCATCTCCGCGAGAGTGCGGGAGGCCACGGGCCTGCAGGTCCCCTTCGCCGCCTTCGCGCGGGACGCCTCGGTCGACGGCTGGACCCGGATCGTCGCGGAAGCCGCCGCCGAGGGCCCGGCGGACGCCGCAGCCGCCACTGACCTCTCCCCCGCTGGGAGCCCTCTGGAGGCCGCCCCCTTCCCCCTGGCCACAATGCAGCACGCCTACTGGGTGGGCCGCACTGAGGGCCAGGTCCTCGGCGGTGTTGCCGCGCACCTCTACGCCGAGTTCGACGGTCCCGCGGTGGACCCGGATCGCCTGTCCGCCGCGGTGGACCGGCTGACCGACCGGCACACCAGCCTGCGCACCCGGGTGCTGCCCAACGGTACCCAGGAGGTCCTCGACGCACCCGGCAAGCCGGTGTTCACGGTCACCGATCTGCGGGACAGGAACACCACCGAGATTGAGCAGGATCTGGAGAGCATCCGGGAGACCAAGACCCACCAGCTGCTCGACCTCGCCGCCGGCCAGGTCATCGACATCTCCCTGACTCTGCTGCCGGGTGACCGGTCCCGCCTGCACCTGGATGTGGACATGATCGCGGCGGACGCCATGAGCTACCGCACGATCCTCGCGGACCTGGCGGCGTTCTACCGTGAGCAGGAGCCGTCCCCGGCCATCCTGGACTACCAGTACCGCACGTACCTGCACGAGCACGGCACCTCGATGTCCGCCGCCGCGGAGAAGGAAGGTGCCTGGTGGCGGGAGCGGGTCACCGACTACCCGGAGGCGCCGTCGCTGCCACTGGTCCCTGAGCAGAAGATGGCGGACCCGCACCGGTCGGTGCGCCTGGATGTGCTGCTCTCCCCGGATCAGAAGGCGCGTCTGTATGACCGTGCCCACGCCCACGGGGTGACCCCGGCGATGGTCCTGGCGACCGTCTTTTCTGACACACTGGCCCGCTGGTCCAGCCATCAGCGGTTCCTGCTGAATCTGCCGCTCTTCGACCGGGAGCCGCTGCATGAGCATGTGGCCGGGCTGGTGGGTGACTTCTCGAACTCCCTGCTGCTGGATGTCGACGTGGATGCCGGGAAGAGTTTCCTGGAGCGGGTGCGGTCGATGCAGTCCACCCTGCACGAGACCGCGGAGCATTCCGCGTTCCGTGGTCTGGATGTGCTGCGCGAGCTGGGGCACAATGCCGGTGCCCCGGTCACCGCCCCGGTGGTGTACACCAGTGGCCTGGATCTTGGCGAGCTGTTCGCCGAGGCGGTGACCGAGGAGTTCGGCGAGCCGGTGTGGATCATCTCCCAGGGCCCGCAGGTGGTGCTGGACGCCCAGGTCGCTGAGATCAAGGGCGGGATCCTGTTGAACTGGGATGTCCGGCGGGATGCCTTCCCCGAGGGGGTCATCGAGGCGATGTTCGCCGCCTACCGTGGGCTGCTCGAGGAGCTGCTGGCCAGGGATGAGATGGCCTCGGACTGGACGCTGCCGCACACCATCGCCCTGCCGGAGAGCCAGCGGCAGGTGCGCGAGCGGATCGAGAAGGAGGCCGCCGAGGCGGGTGCGGCGATCACACCGCGCACCCTGCACGACAGTTTCTTCGACCGTGCCGCCACCGACCCGGACCGCCCGGCGGTGTTCTGGGGCACCGGGGAGAACGGCCGGGGCACCGGTATCGACGCGAAGACCGGGCAGCTGACCTACGGTGAGCTGGCCGAGCGTGCCCTGCGGGTCGCCGGTGCCCTGCAGGCCAAGGGTGTGAAGGCCGGGGACACGGTGGCGGTGCACACGGCCAAGGGTCACCGGCAGATTCCGGTGGTGCTCGGCATCCTGGCCCTGGGTGCTAACTTCCTGCCGATCGGCGCGGATCAGCCGGAGGCGCGCCGCACGGTGATCCTGGAGCGCAGCGGTGCGGTGGCGATCGTCACCGACAAGCACGGCAAGCGGCTGGGTTCCCTGCCCGAGGGCGTGACGAAGCTGGATCTGCAGGCGGCGCTGACCAGTCTGGATTCCCTGACGGAGCGCGCGACCGTGGATCCGGACGCAGTGGCCTATGTGCTGTTCACCTCCGGGTCCACCGGCGAGCCGAAGGGTGTGGAGGTCCCGCACCGCGCCGCGGCGAACACGATCGACGCCGTCGCCGAGGTCTTCCACCTCGATGAGAATGACCGGACGCTGAATATCTCGGTGCTGGAGTTCGACCCCTCGGTCATGGACTTCTTCGGTGCCCTGCACTGGGGTGGATCGATCATCGCGGTGGAGGCGGACGAGGCCAAGGAAGCCCTGGTGTGGGCTCAGCTGGCACAGCGCTACGGTGCGACGGCACTGACGGTCGCACCGAGCATCCTCGGCATGCTGCTGGATGTCGCCACCGTCGAGCAGCTGCAGAGCCTGCACGCGGTGATGCTCGGCGGGGACTGGGTGACGGTGGATCTGCCGACCCGGCTGCATGAGCTGGCACCGCAGGCCCGGTTCGCGGGGCTCGGCGGGGCGACAGAGGTGGCGATCCACTGCACGGTGTGTGAGGTCACCGGCCCGGTGCCGGAGCAGTGGTCGGCGGTGCCCTACGGCACTCCCCTGCCGAACTTCCGCTGCCGGGTGGTCAACGCCGCCGGGCAGGACGCCCCCGATTTCGTCGCCGGGGAACTGTGGATCGGTGGACCGTCGGTCGCAGACGGGTACCGCAATGATCCGGAGCGCACCGCGGAAAAGTTCGTGGAGGAGGACGGTACCCGCTGGTACCGTACCGGTGATCTGGCGTTCTACCACCCGGACGGCATGTTGGAGTTCCTCGGCCGCGCGGATCACCAGGTGCAGGTCAAGGGCTACCGGATCGAGCTGGGTGAGGTGGAGACCGCGCTGCGCACTGTGCCGGGTGCGTCGGAGGCCGTCGCCTTCGTCACCGATGATTCCCCGAAGCGGCTCTTCGCCGCGGTCACCCCGGTGGAAAGCACGGACGCCGAGGCTCTGGCGGAGACTGATCTGCGTGAGGCGGTCGGGGCGCTGGTGCCGGCGTATATGGTGCCGGAGCGTGTGGAGGTCTTCGAGACCTTCCCGCTGACCCGCAACGGCAAGACGGATCGTAAGGCCATCGCCGCGGAGGTGGCGGCCCGTGGTGCTGCCGCCGCGGCGGAGGGCAATGCCCCGGCGACTCCACTGGAGGTCGCGCTGACCGTCATCGTCAATGAGGTGCTGCCGGAAGAGTTGGTTGCGGTGGACCGGGACTTTTTCTCTGCCGGCGGTGATTCGGTGCTGGCGACCCGGGCGACAGCCCACATCCGCGAGCATCTCGCGGTGCAGACGCTGGTCTCGGCGGACTTCTTCCAGGCCCGCACGATCCGTGACCTGGCCAAGCTCCTGCGTAAGCAGGAGGACACCGCCGACGGTATGGACGAGGCGGTGGCGGCCTACCTGGCGGAGAACCAGGTCGAAGTGACTGAGTAACGCACGAACAACAGCCCCGGTGCCGGGCCCCCACCCGAGAGGTGGAGCCCGGCACCGTGGCTTGGTGTTGTTGCCTGTCCTGCGATGTCTACCGCTCGGAGGAGTTCTCCAGGAACTCCCGGAAGGTGGGCGCCCACTTTGACAGGCCACCGTTCGCCCGCATCAGCGTGTAGTGGTTCTCACCGGGCACCGCGACAGCGTCAAGCTGTGGCAGATGCCGCCTCCAGCGCTGATCACGGTCATCGCCCTCCCGCTGCGCGGAGATGAACAGTGTCGGAGTGTCCACCTGCCCGGTGGTGTACCGGGACATCATCACCCCGCACCGCAGTCCGGAGACAGCGAAGGCGGCGCGAAGGTCAGGGGCGAGATCGTCGGGATCGGTGAACTGGCCGCCGGAATCGCGGACCAGGGCCTCCCAGTTCTCGGTGAAGTACCGGTTCTGCAGTTCCGTGTCCTCACTCAGGCGCAGGTCACGGGTGTTGGTCACGCCCTCCTCAGCCAGGTAGTCACTGTCCACCGGGGTGGTGTCCACGATGACCAGGGATGCCACTTCTTCTCCCTCTTCCCGGAGGATCTTCGCCATGGCGAAGGCGATGTGGGCTCCGTAGGACCAGCCGAGCAGCCGGTACGGCCCCTCCGGCTGCACGGTGCGCAGCGCATCGAGGTACGTCCGGGCGACATCAATGATGTCGGTGAAGTCCACCGCTACCCCGGCGTGTGCCGGGTCCTGCAGGCCGACCAGTCCCCAGTACTCAGGCAGTTCCGCCGCCAGGTCCTGGTAGACGGTGGCACTGCCGAACTGGGCATGGACGCAGAAGAGGGTCTCGCCTCCGGCGTCAGTGTCCGGCTCCTCCAGTGGAAGCAGGATCGCACGGGTGAGTTCATCGGCACTGTCCACTGTCGGCTCTGCCGCACCGAGCAGGTCCGCCAGTTCCCGGACAGTCTGTGCGGCGAAGACGTCGCGCACCAGAACGGGCCGGCCACCGTCACCGAGCCGGTCGTTGACCGCGGCGACGTACCGCATCGCCATCAACGAGTTACCGCCGATCTCGAAGAAGTTGGCGGTGGAGGAGACCTCGTCGAGGTCGAGCAGACCACCGAGGACCTCCACCAGCAGCTTCTCCAGGTCAGTCTGCGGTGCGGTGTAATCGGCACTGTCAGGGGTGATCTCGGGCAGAGCACGGGCATCGACCTTGCCGTTGACGGTCAGTGGGATCTCCCCGATCACGGCGAGCCCGGCCGGCACCATGTAGTCCGGCAGCAGGCTCTTCAGCCGGGTCCGGACCTGGTCCGGGTCCACGGTGTACGTGCTCCGACCACTGAGCGGGACCACGTAGCCGAACAGCTGGAGCGCTCCCCCGGCATCGGGCCGGGGGATCACGGTGGCGCGGGAGACCTGCGGATCCGCGGCGAGCACATCGGCGATCTCTCCGGGCTCGATGCGGTAACCGCGGATCTTCACCTGGTCATCGGCCCGGCCGAGGTACTCGATGCTGTCATCGGCGCGCCTGCGGACCAGGTCACCGGTACGGTACATCCGGGCACTCGGTTCAAAGGGGCAGGGGACGAACCGCTCGGCGGTCAGACCTGATCGCTCCCAGTAGCCACGCACCATGCCGGTTCCGGCGAGGTAGAGTTCCCCTGCGACCCCGGGAACGACCGGCTCCAGGGCATTGTCCAGAATGTAAGCCCGGGTGTTGAGGATCGGTGTGCCGACGCTGGATTCCTCACTGTCTGCGAGATCCGCGCCGAGAGCGTTGATGGTGTACTCGGTCGGGCCGTAGAGGTTGTAGGCCTCCACACCGGGAGCTTCTCGCAGCCGGGTCCACAGCCGTTCCGGTACCGCTTCCCCTCCGAGGGAGACGAACACCACGCCGGAATCGTCAGCGGAGGTGGACCGCCCTGACGGTCGATCCCGCTCCAACAGCCCCTCATCGACGAGAACCTGGCCGTAGGAGGGGGTGACATCGAAGCCGTCGATGCGGTGTTCGTCGTAGTATGCGAGCAGTCGTGAGGGTTCCCGGCGCATCTCCTCGTCAATGACGTACACGGCGTGCCCGTTGAGCATCCAGAACAGCTGTTCCCAGGAGGCATCGAAGGAGAAGGAGGTGGTGTGGGCGATTCTCATTCGTCGGCCGCCCTGGTGTGCGACCACGCGGTCGAAGATCTTCTCCACGTGGTTGGCGTACATGTTCGTCAGGCCACGGTATCCGACAGCCACGCCCTTGGGCCGGCCGGTGGAGCCGGAGGTGAAGATGATGTACGCGAGGTTGTCCATCATGATCGGGGCACCGCGGTCGGCGATGGTGACCGTGTCCGTATCTGCGGAACTGACCTCATCGAGGAACTCGGTGGTGTCCAGGTTCAGCACGTCGCCGGCAACCGAACCCACCCGGTGGACATCCCGGTCAGTGACGAGGGTCACGGTGGGGCCGGAGGTCTCGAGAATGAAGCCGATGCGCTCGTCCGGATGCTCCGCATCCACCGGCACATAGGCGGCACCAGCGGCAAAGACAGCAAACATGGCGATGACCATGCGTTCGTCGCGGGGCAACAGCTGCGCCACCCGGTGTTCGGGTCGCACACCGTGGGCGAGCAGCACTCGGGCGTAGCGGTTCACCTCGGCGAAGAACTCGGCGAAGGTGAAGGTCTTCTCCCCTGCCACAAGGGCAGTCTCGTCTGCAGAGCTCTCGAACTGCAGACAGAGCAGGTCATAGACCGAGTCCGGGACAACGGGAACTGGAGTGGAGTGCTGGAGTGCACGCTCATGCTCAGCTTCGTCCGGCAGCAGTGCGGGGACCGCCACGACCGGTGTGTCCGGTGCAGTCGTCATGGCGGTGAGCACCTGGATGTATCGCTGGGCAAGGGTCGTCGCCTCGGCATCGGTGAAGGCGTCGGTGCGGTAGGACAGTCGGACGTGGACATGCTGCTCTCCGTCCACTTCCCAGGGGTTCACGGCGAAGGTGACCGGGTAGTGGGTCGCATCGTCCACCGCTCCACCAGTCACAGCTGCATTGCCCTTGTCCTGCTCCTCATCAGGATTGTTCCGTGAGAAGCCCAGGTTCTGGACCACGAAGAGCGTGTCAAAGAGAGTGCCGAGTCCGCAGGAAGTCTGGATAGCACTCAGCGGCTCTTGCTGATGGGCGAGGATGTCCAGTTGCTCCGATTGGATCCGCTCGATGAGCTCCCGCGCGGTCTCGGCCGGACTGGTCGAGACCCGGAAGGGCAGGGTGTTGAACAGCAGTCCAACGATCCGCCCAGAATCGGCCAGTTCGGCTGACCGTCCGGAGACAGTGTTGCCGAAGAGCACGTCAGTGCTTCCGGTGATGCGGCCGAGGGTCACACCCCAGGCGGTCTGCAGAACGGTTCCCACGGTGGTCCCGCATTCCCGGGCGATGGTGAAGACCGCCCCGGCCTGCTGGGCGGTGAGATCGTGGTGGAGCTCGCCAGTGACGACCTCGGTCCCGGAGGTGTCCAGGTCAGCTGCGATCAGGGTCGGGCTCTCCACCCCGGTCAGATAGTCCGACCACGCCTGGTCAGATGCTTCCCGGTCGAGAGTGTCGAGCCAGTCGAGGTAATCGCTGAACTTGGCCGGGATTGGCAGGTCCTCGCCGTTGTAACGGTCGATAATCTCGGACAGGACCTGGCTGATGGACCAGCCGTCCAGGAGGATGTGCTCGAAGCCCATGGCCAGTGTGGAGTGCCCGGCACCGTGCAGGAGGAGGAATCGCAGCAGCGGCGGGCGGTTCCGATCGAATGGGCGGGTGCGCTCCGCCGCGAGCAGCTCGGCGGCGTCGGCTCCAGCACTGTCGCCGGTGAGTTCAACCACCCGGAATTCCGGTTCGCACCCCTGCGGGATCACCTGGACGTCTGTGGTTCCAAGTGATGGGAAGACCGCCATAAGATTCGGGTAGCGGCCGACCACCTCCAACGCCGACAATCGGAGTTTGTCGACATCCACTGTCCCGCTGAATTCTCTAGTCACCATGGAAATGTAGGAATTGTGGTCACCGAGTTCTTCTGCCCTGACCATGTGGTACAGCAGACCGCTCTGCAACGGCGACAAGGGCAGGATATCGGCATCTGAGCCGTAAGTCTCGTGGATTCTGACCAGTTCCCGGGGAGTGAGGGAGAGGTTGCGCCGCGCCCTCAGCTCCGGCCAGGTGTTCTGTGGTTCAGCAAGCCCGAATCCGGACGTCGTGAGACGGTCCAGGATGCTCTGGGCACAGTCCGCCACATCCACCAGACCCTCCGGTGCCGTCACATGGACGGTGATGCCAGAGCCGTTGTCCCTGGCACTGTCACGCACGAGGATCTGTACGGTCACCGCGTGGTCGTCGAGAGACGGTCCCTGCGTGATGTCCGCGTTGGTGCGGTACAGGTCGACCTTCACCGAAGCAGCCTCGATGTCGTCGAAGAGCCTGGACGTGGTCTGGTCTTCGACCATCCGCCGGTACTCGGCGGCACTCTCAACAGACCACTCTGTGGCAGGTGTGGTGTCCTCAACAGGAATGAGCACTGGGAAACCGTCGACCTCGATGACCAGGTCTGAATCCTCGGCATCATCATTGTCACCCCGGAGTGCCGCAGCGACAGCGGAGGTGGCCAGGACAACTGCCTCGTCTCTGGTGAGTGCGGCCCCGGTGCCCTGACCTGTTGCGGTAGCAGACTCAGATGACCCGGCAGAATCTGGTTCCCAGATATCGGCATCCGCAAGATCGTCGACCCAGTCTTCCCAGAAGGGATCGGTGAGTAGATCATTTCTGACCTGCCCGGTGGAGTTCAGTCCAGGCGAAGCATCATCGACCGTAGCCAGGACCGGTACCGAGCCGGCACGGAAGTAGCGGACAATGCCTTCGAGGAGTTCAGCGCATTTGTCGAGGTCGGTGGGGTCCGCTATACACATCGACAGCACAGGGCTGCCTTCAGTGGCACCGGCATCCAGTTCGAGACTCACTGCCCGAGGTTCGGACATGCGGAGCCACTCCACAGCAGCCGCCCAGAGCTTCATCTCTCCGCTTGCCGGGTGCACTGTGATCCGTGCCTGCGAGCCGACCACCGGATTAGTTTTCCTGGACGGCGTACCAGTGCTCAACCGGACAAAGTCCGCGATGACGCCTACAGGAAGTTCCGGGTAACGGGCACCCCACAGCAGGAGGTTCACGGTAGTGTCCAGCAGACGCTGGGTGGTGTTCTCCTCGAACAGTTCACGGGCTGCGTTCAATCCCATCCCGAGCGTGCCATCGTGTAGCCGTGCCGTGGAGAAGACAAGGTCGAACAGTGCGGCTCGGGGCTCCGGTTCTCTATTGAGAAGTTCATCGAGGGAAATCGGCGTGAAGATGGACGATCCGGGACGCCCCTCGGCCATATTCGCCAAATAGGCCGCCATGACCTGGAACACCGGGGTGACTCCGGGAGTGCGAGAGGACGCGATCCGGTCCACCACCGTCTCGAAGGGAACAAGTTTGTTCTCTTCGGCGCGGAGAAGACGGTCACGCGTGGCAGAGAGCACCTCGCTGAAGGATGCAGCACCGTCCACCTCGACAGGCACTGCGACGGTGTTGACGAAGAAACCTGCGGTGTCTGCCAGAGCAGGATCATCCCGGAGATTGGTCGGGACGCCGACCGGTATTGTGTCTCCACTGCCCTCACCCCGGAGAGTCAGCGCGAGGCAGGAGAGCAGCGCCTGGAGCGGGGTACTCCGTGCCTGACGGAGCAGGTTGTCGACATCTGCAGTTTCCTCGGCGGTGAACTCCCGGACGACGGAGCGAAC
>OMJG01001158.1_pt1 | contig 16228 bp, 15 predicted proteins | sample 1646431 | NCBI WGS metagenome assembly OMJG01 (sample SAMN03771674, study PRJEB25209) | food metagenome | isolation source: Cotija cheese | place: Mexico:Jalisco,Michoacan | collected 2011-12-12
GTTAACAAGTTTCTTGTTCCTAGAAACCCGGTATTTTAATGCCGGTGTAATTCATGGTTAAGACAAAGCCCGCCCTATGGGCTGGCTTAAAAGGGTTTGGGAAGATATGATAATGATATATCTCATCTGTGTTTAAGATTTGAGATTATTTGCAAAAACTTTCAAAATGTGATATAATACAAATTAAAGTATGTGACTTGAATTTAAGTAGGAAGGATTAAGATATGATATGTGGCGAAAGATTTTATTAAGTAGCAGCTTAGCAATCGGTTTGATGGGTGTCGGCATTAGCACGGTATCCGCGGATATGATTACTGATACTAGTGGATTAGAAGTTAATCAATCAACCAATGTTGGATTAATGTATGATACGGTAGTCAGTGATTTAACACCGGATGATTATACGGTTACTGTTGAAAAGCAAAGTGATAATCCAGCTATTGTAAAGGATGATTTACATGCGACAACACAAGCTGGTGATAAAACGGTTGTTGGAGATGGTCAGTCGCCTTATTCAATTTCGGTTAGTTTAACGGATCAAGGAAAGCGTAAGATTGAACAACAAACGGGTGTGAAAATTACTGATGAGAATTATGCACAAGTGGTTGATTTGATTGCAGCAATTCCTTCAACGGATGGTACGGTTACTTATGCGTCAACTGCAGGTAGTGATTCAGATCAAATTCCTGAAATTAAATCAGTGGGGGTTATTGTTCGTCAAAATGATGGTTCAAAAACGGTGACGTCACAAGCTGATGCAAATGCTGCGATTGTAACCGCGGGCGCTGACCAAAAGAAAGCGCAAGCGAAATATCCAATTTCTGATACAACCAAAGAGTTGTTACAAAAAGGTAATGTTAGTCCGCAAAGAGGTATTGATGTAGATTTGAATCAAATTAATCGTCAAAAACAAGCGACTGATATGATTGCAAACAAAAAGGATCGGGCAAAGGTCAAGCAACAACAGACTAAGCAAACTGCGAAATCGATTGGTTGGCAAGCCTTAGGAATTGTGTTATTAGGCGTACTTGGTAGTTTTGTTGCGTGGGCAGCTTATTATCTAACAAAACATCGTCGCAAATAAAAGATTGGAAGGGTAGAATATATGCAAAAGCAATCAATGTTAAAATCATTATTGGTTGTGCCAGTAGTTTTGGGTGTGATAGGTGTTTCCCAACAGCTAGTTCATGCGGATAATGGAACCAATAATTATACGATTGATCCCCGATTTAATGGTAATGCTGAAATTGGTAAAACCCGTACGGTAACAGCTAATTATTGGTTTGACCATGCGGGTCCTGGAATTACTAATTATCCAGCATATGATGATTCAACGACACCCCGTCGTAATGGATATTGGGCTGGTCATCGGCAATATAGTTATAAATATGAATTTTTATCAATGAACCGAATTAAAGTTTTAGCAAACAGTGGTTCATATAAAGCATTGGAAAATACTGCTAATAATAGCGGTGATGGTTTTTATGATACGGATGATTTGTCACGAAATGGTGCCAAAACATTTATTGAATCCGGTGTGCATACTTCTGAAAAACGTACGGCGTCTAAGTATTTATTGAGAAATAATAGGTTAGATGGTTTCGATGAAATTAATAAAATTAAGCAATATGTAAATGATTGGAATAAGAACGGAATTGGTTATGGTTCAGCGCATTTTAATCAACGAATCTCATTTACAAAAAATGAATATTATTATGAATTTGGAAATGGTTTCCGAACAGACTTCTTAGCCCGTGCTGAAAATAATTCAGATAAGATTTACCCAATGTACACATTGGGCCGTGCGTATAATACAGCGTTAAACAATGGTACAGCTACTTGGTATGCCCGTCCATTGTATTCAATGGCTTTAACACCGGCGGCTATTAAGTGGATTAATAACACGACTACCATGGTTAATTATAAAAATTGGGGTGGTACGGAAGCTGGTGGTAATATTGCACCAAGTGGTGAATATAAGATCAACGCTAACCATGATTCAGATCGTAAGATGTTATCATGGGGTAAAGGTAATGCAGCCACGGTTAATAAGTTCTATACAACTGGTGATAAAGTAGTTTATCGTAATATGAGTCCAATTATTCAATTTGGAATTAATCAGGGCGTTAATAAGAATGATGGTTTATCTGCATTAATGCCAGGTCAAGTCTTTAAAGAATCGGTTTGGATTCCAGATCAGTTAGACTATAAAGATGGATCAGCCCGTGTTTATGCTATTAAAACAGATGGTTCACGGCAAGATGTTACTTCAAAGTTTACGATTAAGTGGGATAACTGGACAAAAAATTATAGTCGTAATGGCTCAACGAAGTCAAATTATCATCGTTTAGTTGCGCAAGTTAACCATTTGGATTCAAAGCTTGAAGGTGGTTATAACAAAGAGAATACAGTTGGTTATTCAATGATGGTACCTTTGACGGTTAACAACAAAGGGGTTAACCGTGGGGTTTACTTGATTCGTGGTGGTTCACAAATCTTAAATGGTCAGTGGCATGATACTGGTGATGATGTCTTTAAGACCTATTATCCTGATAAGCCTGCTGCGGGCTCAACGATGATGAATGCTACCGTTTATGCCAACGATTCAAAGACTAACTTTGCTGAAAACAAGAAATTCTATGATAAAGAATTCGCTAATAATAAGAGTTTCCGTACTAATGAAAAAGATGGTTACTTTGTTTGGCATACGATGAAAAAATCACCAAATTTGCCTAGTGATGTATCAAGTAATAAGGGTTATGATTCAGGTTTGACGACTTGGCAGAATACGCAACCAATGACAATTACAATTCCTTATTCAAAGGGTAATGTGAAAGTAATTGGGGCCCAAGTTGCGGTTAAACGCTTGAATGATAGGTATCCAATTGATCATCGTTATACTATTGGTACTAATGGTATTACAGGTAAGGATAATGGTGATTCATACACCATTACCATTCCAGCAACGTTGTTAAATGCCCGTCGTAATGAGGATACCCGTTGGGGCGCTGCTTTAAAGTATAAGGTGACAAACCAGTTTAGCGGTAATGGAATCACGATTAATTCAACAGCAAGCATTCATGATGAACCTTCAGGCAATGTCAAGTCAAATAATGTTCGTAATTATTTGATCACACCACAATCACGAACAACCTTTGATACAGGTGCGGGTATGTTCGACGCAAATGCAAACAACAGTATCCATTTATTGAACAACCAACCATTTAGTTGGAATACTAATTGGCAATATGGCTACTCAAAAGCCCCTGCCGCAACTGGTGCGGGTGAACCGTTAACAAAGCAGACCCAATCAATCACATTGAAGGGGCGCCAGCTAGTTGATGCCACTGGAGTGACTGTGTTCGACGGAGCTGACAGAGCTGTTTGGACAGGTACGTTGCCCGCCAATGGTACAGGTACGTTAGTTGGTAAAGGGTTGGTAAGTGGTTTTGATAAGAACTCATTTACGGCGACGGTTAAAAATGGTCGTAACTTGGATGCGGATAAGACGTTTACTGTAACTACTAATGCTGCAACTTTGAATAATGCAAATTATTACAAGCCTGTGAATGGTTACTATCGTTTCCGTGTGAACATGCACACGGATGCGCTTAAAAATACTGAGAAGTCTAGTGAAGTGACGAATACGGTTTCTGGCTATGGTGGCGGATTCCACCCAACAGCGAATGTGGTCATTTCTGATAATTTGATGCCAAATGTCTCAACGTATCTATCACAAGTGAACTCAGCAGCAATGCCTAAGATGTTGATCGCCAAGCATGGTCGTTGGCCTTCAAACGCTAATGACACAATGAACGATTACAACTATGATCATTCATCAATTCAAGCCCGTGAAGTTGAAGACTTATTGGTCGCAGGTTACCGTGGTAACCAAGACACCAAGACTGAAGCGTATTCAGCTAATTTCCAGTTGACTGCTTGGATTAATGGATTGAATACAAAGAATCGGGCATTGAAGTTCACAAGTTTAAATGACATTAAGATTCGGGCTTATGATGGCTCAGGTAAGGTTGTTGATGTAACAAAGGATTTCGATATTGCATTGACGGAAGATAATAACCACATTGTGGCTAAGTTGAAGAAGGACGTGCAAAATCGTATGACTGGTAAATCAGGAGTCCATGATAATCGCTTGTACATTATGAGTGCGCCATTCAAAAACCAAACTGATGGTAAAACATCCGTTAAGAATGTTGTGGATGCCCATGTTTGGCAGCATGGACAAAAGTATCGTGCAAATCAAGTAAGTGAAATTGTGCCACCTGAGACACCATTTGTTTATGGTTATAGTGCCACTTCAGGTAAGGATTCATTTGATCCAAAGAACCCTGAAAAGGTACAAGGTAAGATTGATGGGGGTATCGGCGATGGAACCAACACATCCGCTCAAATTTCAACTGCTAAAGTGCAATGGGTCATGCGTGAACAATTAGGGGATATGGCTTACAAGTATCCTCAGAAGTATGATTATTCACAATTCTATGCTCAATTCCCTGATGCACCATTGTTCCAATACGGAAGAAACCCATCATGGCATGTTTATAATGAAAAGGGTGCCAATGTTTCAAACCAGTTTACTGGCGCAAAGGTTGGTAGTCAAGGTTATAAAATTGCTGCATCAAAGAACTTCTTGAGAAACAAGAGTAGTTATGGTCATATGTACTATTTCGTACTAGACACAAATAATCAAAATAGTCATGCCAAGCGTCAAGATATGGCAAATATTGCAACAACTGGTAGGACTTTTGATTGGTTCCGTGATTACTTACGCTCAAATAGCCATTGGTATTCAAAGATGGGTATTGGTAATACGGTTAAGAATGTGCCAGCTCAGAACATGGACTTACCACATCGTAACAACTTGTTAGCAATTAATAATGTTAACAGTGGTTTGAATGAGACAAATGCCCAATTGAATGATGTACCATTCAATAAAGACAATGATTCACACTATAAGATTCAAAATGTGGCACTTAATCGTCCAACTGCGGGTTATACAGTTTCTGGAGCAACTGGTCAGTTTACATCGACTGGTCGTCGTTATGAGACTTATAAGACTAGTTTCGCATCATTTGGCGATGTTAAACAAGAGCAGATTGATAAGAATAGCGTGAAGATTAAAGATGATGTAACGGGTAAGGATGTTACAAGTGATTATATTGTCACGTTCCCTGATAGCACACATGTTGTGGTTGAGATGAAGGCAGCAGCTATTGATCGTTTGACTAAGTATTATGGTCAAGAGTCACCAACAAAAGGTGCTAGTGGTTGGAATGCTTCAGATATTGTAAGCTTCAAGGTTAATACTTGGGGTGATCGTAGTAAGGATAGTAAAGTTCAATGGTATTCAACACATATGATTAATGGTGTGACTGATTCTAAGTCAACCGAATATGTGGCAGTACCAAAGGCACATGCTGGTTCAAAGCAAATTTACGTTTCACCAGCTGGTCAAAACAAGTGGCAAGCCTCAGACTTGCGCTTGAAGAAGGTTACTGATTTGGTTGATTTGAAGATCAACGTAACTGTACCAGATGACTTACACAACGCTAACTTTACTGACTTTGTTATTCATAACATTGCAACGGAGTTAACGCCATTTGCTTCAAATGGTAGCGTGAGTGCAACAATTCAGTTGGGTGATAACAATGATTATGCTAAGGGTTACAAGATGACCTTAAAGACAGCTAACCCACAAAACTTGAAGTTAAATGCTTCACGTGATGTTTGGGAGATGCCAAGCAATGTGGTTAATCAATTGAATACAACGAACTTAGTGACAAAGTCACCAACTTACACGGTGATCTTACACAACTTGAGTTTCGCACCTACGGGTACTGAATCGAATGCAGTTCGTTCAATTGAACAATTTAGTCAATTCCTAGAATCATCTAATGAAGTGAAGATTCCAGTTGGTGGTGTCACATCTGGTCCTAATGGACAACAATCATCATTGACAGGTAAGTACTTTGAAGGTGGTACTGGTAAGTTAGTTGATGGCACAATCGGTAGTTTTGGTTCAGGTAAGAATTTGGGAAGCCATTCAGGTAAGATTAACATTATCTTGCCACACGCAAACGCTGATCAAAGCGGTTACGTAAACGGTGGTCAATCAAACACAACTTACACGAACAATGATAAATAAATAGAAATGAGATAGCTAAAATAGAAATATTTTAGCTATTTTTTGTTGCGTTTTTCAGGCCTTTGATGATATAATAGTATAAAGGGTTTTAAAGGAGCAGTTATATCATGAAATTTTTGAAATTATTAGCAATGAGTTTTGCTTTAATATTTGGTCTATGGGGTATGAGGTATGAGTAGTGTGGTTTCAGCTGATACAATTGAAACAATTAAGGGTACAGATATTAGTAATATTAATGTGGCAAAACGTACTATCACATATAATGGTAAAACGGTTAAGTATCAATTATCAGATGTTAAAGAACAAGCTTTGTTAGATGCAGAAGGAAAAATGGTGACTAGTTATGACTTAACAATTAGTGAACATCACAAAATAGTGGATGCAAAAATTAACCATTGGGCGGGTGTAATTACTGTTATTGAAATCGTAGCTGCTGTTGTAATATTTGGCATTGCTATACTTATTTGCTTGACAATGTTAGAGTGGTAATGAAGGAGAAAAATGAGATGAATAATTTATTATATAATTTTAAATTTATGAGTGATGCGGATAAAGTAAAACGTTATCAAAATTGGTTATTGATTTGTCATTGGTTGATAGGTTTTGGATTAGTTGCCATTTTAGGTGATCTTGGGTTTTTAATGTTTTTGCGTAATATCGCTACACTTATTATGTTAGTTGTTATTATGACAGTATCAACAATAATTATATGGTTACAAGATAAGATTGATCGAAAATATACTGAAATGATTTATCAAGATATGATAAATTCAGAGTATAAATATTTTCGGGTAATGTTACCAAAAACATATATGACTGCGGATTATAAAAATTTGAATGATGAACCAGTCATGCTTGAATTAAGTGGTTTTTTGGAATCAGGAAAAGAAGTGTTGCTGAAGGAAGTTTCATTAAGTCCAGATTTAATAAGAGATTTGCATTTGCAACCAAATGATGTGGCGACGGTTGATTTTGACCGAATTTATGAAGTTGACGATAAACTAGATTTGCCAGATACCTTAATTTTAAATATTGAAAAGATTGAAAATAAAGAAGGTTTAGTATATTCTAAATAAAAGCTAGGTAAAACACCTAGCTTTTGTGCTATAATAATGAGTAGAAAAATTCGCACATATTAAGAAAGGGGCCATAGGTATGTCTGAAAATGAAACGGGTGGGATGTTGCGCAATGTGATTGTGTTGGGATTAATCGCCCTGATTGCAGGTGTCGCTGCTGCTTTGGTGTTCACATTGAAAGGGTCGTACGCTCATAATAGTTTATTGGCTGAGGATGCCTCAACCAATCAAGTGGCGCTGAATGGGCTGTCTTATGGTGAAGCATTCACTGGTTTTAACAAAACAAAGCTCATTGATCACCCTGAAGATAGTAGTGTACTGCTACGATTTGATGCAACTGATACAAGCGCCGTTGGGATGGTTGATGAACGTAAGGATGATGGGCATCAAAATATTCGTGACAAGTTTAAGCCATCTGATAACTGGCGCATGGGTTTTGATATGAAGACGGCTACACCTGGTAACGTTACGTTCTACAAGGATGATAAGCATCAGGCAGGAGTTGGGTTAGAGTCATCAACGGTGAACTGGCTAGAAAAGCCCAAATTTAGCACAGAATATCAGCATTATGAGTTAGAAGGACGTAAAGATGTTGATTGGGGTACATTTGTAATGTATTTTAAAAAAATAAATGGTAATCTGCCAGCCAGTGTTCAAATTAAAGATATCGAACTGTACCGTGTGCCGTAGAAAATAAAAGGAGTGACCAAATGGTCACTCCTTTTATTTCATGAGATTTTAATTTAACAAGTTTAACTTGGTTAAATATTCGTTGATTAATTTTTCTTATTCAAGATGTTTTTCATTCTGCAATTTCTTTGTCAGTGAATTGATATTTTCCGGTGAAGAAGTGCACATACTCTTGTGTTTGTGAATGAGTCTCATACTTGAGGTCATTTTTCATCAAGAAGTAGCTAAATTTAGCATGTGGTTTAAAGTTGGTGATTGTCTTGAAGGTGTGTCGCTTGTTGTGTCTATCTTTGTACGTGGTTAAGAAATAACGGTCACCAGTGACAATGTTAACAGGCATACCAATATGAAGGTCCTTTTTAATTAATTTTTCTGGAATTTGGATTTGATAGCCGTTGGCTAAAGTAATAACCCGCATGTGCAGGGTTTCTTCGTCTGTGCCTGTGGTCCAAACTAGTCCATAACCAACTTTTCCTTGGGTGGTCAGACCATAACCATAATTTAAATTAGGACTGTCAGTCACGGAAGTTTGGTCACGAAAGGCTAATTTGGTAATTTTAGTGTGAATACTTTTGAGATTTTTACCAGCAACAAATTTTTGGGAAACGATTTGGTCTGTGCCACTGACGTGGATACCACCAGTAAAGGATACGACGATGACGATGGTAATAATGCTAACAATAAATGTGATGATACCAATGAATTTAATATTTGATTTTCCCATAATAATTTCTTTCTAAATTATGATTTAAGACATTGGTAATGAGCCAATCAGAATAAAGAATATTACGCAAATGAATGTACCTATAAATAAATCACGTACGTTGTTACGGATTGGATCAGAATGGTCACGAACTTCATTAGCTAAGAAAGGTAGTGATTTAGCAACTGAGATGGTGACACTTTCATCGGAATTGATAGTGGCAATAATATGTTTTTTAGGATCATCATACCAAACATCGGTAATTGATTCACCAATTGCTTTGGCTTCTTGTGGGTTAGCAATATGATAACGTTTGCCGTTATTATCGTGAGTGGTTTCAAAACTGTGATATTTTAAGCCCATGCGTTGGTCAGCTTCTATTTCAAAATATTTTTGGATCATTGGTTTATTTTCCTTTTCTAATTTTTTTGATTGAATTTTAAAAAATACAATTTAAGACAAAGTGAGATGTGCAAAGCACATCTCACTTAAAATGGTTTACAAAAAAACACCCCTAAAACCAGGGGTGCTTTTCATTAGATTTGTTTATCAACGTTAGTTGCTTGCATTAAAGCTTGCATTGCTGGCACTGACGCTAAGTTATCAGCAGTTGTTGATGGGAGTACAACGGTATTGGCTCTACTATTAGCTAATTCCTTAAAGGCGTCAATGTTTTGAGCAACCAAGTAATTGCTTGTGACACTGTTCAAGGCATCGTTTGTTGTTTTAACACGATAAGCTTCGGCATCAGCAGAGGTACGAACGGCTTCGGCGTTGGCCTTGGCTTTTGTAACCATGGCTTCGTTAGTCGCATCGTTCTCTAGTTTAATTGCACGGGCCTTACCTTCGGCAGCTGAGATTTGGGCATCACGCTCACGGGTTGCCGTCACAAGCTTATTCATTGCTGCTTGGATTTCGTTTGATGGATCTAGTTGGTCGATGTTAATACGGTCAACGTTTAGACCATAGACATCAGTAATTGACGCGATACGTGACGATAGTTGAGCGTTAATACTTTCAGCAGAATTCAGCACATCGTTCAAATCCATTTTACCAATGATGTCACGAACATCAGAACGGGTTTGTTGTTCCATTGAAACTAGTGAATTAGTGTTTTCAAAGGCGTATTTGTAAGCGTCAGTAACGTGGAAGGTCAATGAGACACCGACGTGGACTTCAGCATTATCCTTGGAGATTACGGTTTGTTCTTTCAACTTAAGCGGTTGTTGTGCTAAAGAAACCCGACGAATACTTGAAATCATGGGAATGCGCAAATGCAAGCCTGGTTCGAAAGTCTTCTTATATTTTCCCAGAATTGAGTACAATGCCACGTCATTCTGTTGGACAACTACGAAGGAAGTACCTAAGAATATCAGGATTAAAAGAGTAATAAAACCTAAACTTATTAATTCAAACATATTTAATTTTCAGCTTTCTTTTGACTAGGGAGAATATCAACGAACAAAACATTACCTTTAATACTGGTAATTTTGATGTGATCACCATAAGTGATTTTGCGATTAACTTGGTAATAAATACCATTAAAGACTAACATACCATAACGGTAGTTTTTATGGTCAACAGTTACTTCTTGATTTAACAAACGATTATCGAAACGATAAGCAGCTTCTTTAGTTGGTGATGGATCCATGTTGGTTCCTACTTTCTTTTAATTTATATTTTAATTATAGCAGGTATACCGCATAAAAACAAGGGTTAATTTGCACAAATTTTGTTAGCTTAATTAAATCTTAAGCAAAATGTGATGAGATGGGGTATAATTAAGAGGCAGTGATGTAAATTTGAAAGAAAGTTCGTGGTGAGTATGTATGAAGACCTAAATAATCATGATTCTTTTCACTTTTTTAAATTCATGATGCGCCTGGGTGTTATTTTAGCGGTATTTATGTATTGTTTTAATCGGGCTGCAACCATGGGTGTAAATGCGGGAAATATGGCAACTAATATCGTACAAAAAATGCAGTATTCGGGGCATTCGAACACTGCTGACGAAATTGAATTACATTAAATTTCAATTGGCCGGTTGCATTCCGGCCTTTCGTGTGTTATAATAAAAATAATTAAATTGTTTGATATTAATACAACGTTATGTTAGAAAGTGAGAATTTCATGTTAGGTTTCGGAAAGAGAAAAAAGAAAACAGCAACTGATCAGTCAAATACTTTATCAGGTTTGTTTAAGAAGAGTCGGGGGGATAAAAATAAGCCCGTCACACAAGAAAATATTGATGATTATCAAGAAGCATTAGCAAATATTGTGGGGCAGACTGATACTCCAGGTGATGAAGCTGTGGCTGACAAGTTAGATGTTGATGACTTAGTTGATGATGAATTGCCTGAAGGTGAGGAACCAATTGATGATGATTTATTAGCCGATGATGATGATTTAGATTTAGGATCCGACGATGATGTGGATCTGGAGGAGTCTTTAGATGATACGGATGTACCAACGGTTAAGGCTAGTCAATTAAATGATCGTAAACGTAAGATTGCGAAATTAGATATTAACAATGTTAATTTAGACGTTGGAGATGATTCCAAGAAAAAGTCGTTTGAAAAGTTAGCAGATACGGAATCTGAAGATAATGATTTATTAGGTACAATGAATTTAAGTGATGCTAGTTTATTAGTTGCAAACTTTGTTGATGATGAGCCAGTTGATGAACCAGATGACTTAGAAGATTCATTACCAATTGGGGCTGACGATGACAGTATTTTAGCTAGTGATGATGTTGCCGATGATGAATTTGAAGCGGTAGACGAAGAAGAGCTGGATGAAGAAATCGAACCGGAATCTGAGATTGATGACTCACTAGAAGCAGATGATGCCGAACCTGAAAAGGAATCAAGCACACCTGAACCACAACCAATGATTACCCGTGATCAAGCAATTGCTGCATTGTCACCAGTACAACAAGCAATTCTACGTAACATGGACAAACTTGATTTGAATCAAATGAAGACTGTTGCCCAAATGAGTGAAGCTAATTTGTATATGCAGAGTTTGGTTATGGATTGGTCAAATGCGTATGATCGTCAAATGAAGCATTTGCATGAATGGCAAGATTATGCGGATAAGTTGCGTAATATGATGATTAAGGTTAATGATCAACATGACGACGAAATTGCTAAAATGCAACATCGTCATCAAGTACAATTAAAAAATGTGCGAACTGCAATTGAAGAGGATTATAAAGAGCGTGAAGCAAAATTAGCTAAGGATCAAGAGTTGGCACGTCAAATGGTTGAACAAGCGCAAGCATTATTGACTGAAGCACAAAATGAGAAGGAAGTTTCACGAACAACCATTAGTGATTTAGAGAAGCAAATTAATGTCATGTCAACCCGTCCTGAAAATGTCGACTTGTCAAATGTTACACCAATTGCACCGTCATTGGATAGCTTGGATGATCAAGCAACACTAGATGCTTTAGGTATGAAATCATCACCTAACTTGGATGAAATGTTTAAAGATGATAATTGGGGGTAGGTTTAATGGCCCGAACATTTATCGATATTTCAGATCAAGCTGAGTATGTTCCATTAGGTTCACAATTAAGCGCCTATGGTATTCTAAAAAGTTTTAAAGATTTACAACCTAGTGATTTGCAACATGTTTCAGCTACTTGGTTAAACAAGCACGCATCAATCATTCATTTTAGTCGTTATCATGTGAATGAAAATGACGAACCAGCTGGGGCGGCTAGAGTGTTACAAGTTTTATGGACAGAGCCATCACCAGATAGTCGGGGACAATATCCTAGTGTACGTTTACGTGATTTAAAATTTGGCCAACGTGGTTCAAATAGCACGGCCCGTAAACGTTACACAGCTTTAGAACTTTGGGAAATGCTTGACAAATAATTATAAAAATGGTACCCTTATCTTTATGAAACTAAAGATAAGGGTATTTTGATATGCAAAAAATGTCACAACTAGTCATTGGCACTAGTGTATTGGTGGGGGCGTTACTGGGTTTATCAGGCACGGCACACGCCTCAGTTCAACAAGATTTTATTAATCAGAATAAAACAGCGGTGCAGCAAGTTACCCGAAAGTATGGGTTGTATGCGTCAGTGCAAATGGCCCAAGCCGCTTTGGAAAGTGGATGGGGTCAAAGCGAATTAAGTACCAAAGGGAATAATTTCTTTGGGATTAAACAATTGAATGTTTCTCAACCCACATATTGGGGTAACACGTTAGAATATGAAAAGGGTCAATGGATTTCAATTAAAGCACCTTTTGTGAAGTATCCCTCAAAACAGGCTTCGTTGGAAGATAATGCAAAATTATTGAAATATGGTTTAACGTGGAATTCAAAGTTCTATGCGGGCACTTGGAAAGTGAACGCTAAAACTTATCAAGATGCAGCCAATTCACTAACGGGTAAATATGCTACTGATCCACAATATGGGGCAAAGTTAATCAATGTGATTAAGACATATAAATTATACACATTAGACAATAACATCACTAATCAAACGGGTTATTTACAGGATAGTGATGGGCGATATTATTGGTTTGAAAAAGGACAGAAATATACAGGTATTCGTAAATATATGGGTGCCTATTATTACTTTAAACAAGGTGTCCGTCAAGAGAACCAATGGGTCACTCAGTGGGGTCAAAAATACTATGTTGGTCGTGATGGCCGTACAGTACAAGGTGTGGACATAGTTATTAATGGTCAACATTATAATTTTGGAAACAATGGCACTTTTTACATGCGTTATAAGTATCAAGGTTACATGAACGCTGGTAATGGTTACAAATGGTATGAAGATGGTCGTTATTATACCGGAATTCGTAACTACATGGGAGCTTATTATTATTTTAATAATGGTAATCGTCAACATAATCAGTGGGTTAACCAATGGGGTAATAAATACTACGTTGGTAGTGACGGACGAACCGTTGAAGGACGGGATGTGGTGATTAACGGTTTACATTATGACTTTGGGACGAATCATACTTTTAATTTGATAAAATTACATCAAGGTTATGATTATGATGGTTCTAATAAAAATGGTGGATATCGTTGGTATGAAAAAGGTAAATTATATACCGGATTCCGTTTTTACATGGGAACTTATTACTGGTTTGTCGATGGCGTGCGTCAAAATGAAGGTTGGCGACATGCCTGGGGCTATACGTATTACACAAATAAAGATGGCCGGGCAGTACAAGGACATTACAAAGTTAATGGCAAAAGCTATTACTTTGGTGATAATGGCACTTACTACATGCGGTGATTTAAAAAAGACTTGGCGGAAAGCTGAGTCTTTTTCTTTGTATTGATATTTAGTTTAATTTTTGAAGCGAAAACTTGAGGAGAAATGCACACTAAAGGTAATGGTGTGGTATAATGGGAGAATATGAGTAGACAAGTTTGTAGTCTTAACGGGTTTGCTTAAAATCTATTAAGATGGGGGTTTATTAAGGTAGATGGGCGAAAAAGAACAAGGCGGGATGCTACGCAATGTAGTGATTCTAGGTTTGATTGCTTTAATATCAGCTGTGGTTATAGGTGTTGTTGTTGGACTGAATCATAAAATGAATGTGTTGGGTACAAATACGGTGAATGCCGTTGATCGAACTGGTAAGGCATATAATACTGGTTTAGAAGAGACGAAGCATTTTGACAAATATGATGATATTTCGGGTTGGGGTGGTAAATGGTTGAATTTACCTAGAGTTGGTGAGATTGCACCAAAGCAGTGGCGCGAATATCGGTTTGATTTGAAAGTGTCAGTGAAAACACCCATATCGTTTGACATTAATGCGTATCCATTAAATCAGTATGCGGGTACTAATAACGATTGGGATGATGTAAGCAAACGTTCGATAGTAGCAACAAATACTAGCACCGGTCAAAGCTTTGATATTTTGAAAGCTGGAGGTAATATGCAACGTTTTGAAGCTGAGCCAAACGTGGTGTATCATTTTGACGTTAAGTATTACAATGATAAGTCATATACGTTGAGTGACGTTGATGCTGGGGGTAGGAGTTCATCAGCACTTTCAGTTGCAACACAAGGTCAAGCTTTTCAGATTCAGGTGACAAATCTTGAAGCGGCCACATACAGTGATGATATCGAATAATATCAGTGAAAGATATACTTTGGATAGTATGTCTTTTTTTGAGTAGAAATGAGTAGAGCTGTACACGTGCTCTAACAAATGTGATAATTAGTATTTTGTAGGTTAATATTTGGTATAATAAAGGTATTAATATTTTGAAAGTAGGTCAACGTCATGGTATCTAAAGATTTGACGAATGAAGTACCAAAATTAGAACAAGAATATCAAAAATATACATCATTGTTTACAATAAAGAGTCGGGCAGTTGTTCGTGATAAAGCAGATGCTGCTTATCAAAAAGCAAATGGTAAGTCATTTGTGAGTCATGCTAAAGATGCGCTTCAGCAATCAAAATGGGGGCAAGCAATGGCTAAAGCAGCAACTGACCAACAGGAGTTGGATCGTTTACATGGTACAATTCGCATGCTTGCGAATACGATTGCTAGTACAACTGCTGAAAATCAAGTGAATAAACAAATCAATCGTCGGCGTCGGAGCTTAAGTGGTGCGGTTACACATGTACTTGGTCGTGCAGGATATACTGCGGGTGATGAGCAAAATCAGGATAAGTTAGAAACGGTTAAAGGTAAAGTTCATTTTTATGATCATGTGATTTATCCTGATCGGGAGATTATGGTTCCTTCAACTCAAAAAGTTGAGCCTGAAGATGTGGTTGCTGCGTTAGATTACTTGAATGGTCATAAAGGTCAGGAACAGTTTAGTGCCATTCGGATCATGAATGCGGCGGCTGGCAAGAAACTACAACCAAACGTTGCTGGGTATTTGAAAGGAACGATTGAAGGGTACAAGCATCTTGATGATCGTGACCTTAATAATATTGAACATTATGTTCTAAAAGATGCGGATCGGTTGCACATTCAATATGAGTTGCGAACAGTGGATGCATCAAATGTAAAAGGTGTGTCACGTGCTCATAATTATGATCAAGATCACAATCACCCTAGTCAACGTTTGTTATCACAAAAAGATAGTTTGTTAACTGCGAAGGAGTTGGCAACATCTAATCCAAAAACAAAGATTAGTGCGTTAACTCAAAATAATCCGTTCATGAAAAATGTTGTGCATAAATTAAGTCGTTCTGGTCAAGAAATTAAGACCACAGGTGATGTGCAGAAATTATTGCATGAAAATGCTGTAAAGAATGGTTTTGATAAAGATTTGGACAAAGTCGTTTCAGTACAACGACGTAAAGTGGAACGTATGCAAAAGCGAATGCAGGGTTCAAAGAAAGAATCATCAACTGAACAAAAAGTGGATGGTGGTCGCCAAATGGGTGAGAGCCGTCCCGGTGCTAATTTAGTTAAATTTGGTCGTTAGTAAAAAGTTCCTCTGTTTTGGAGGAACTTTTTATTTGTTTAGAGCAGAATGTCATTTAACCCTTATGCAGCAAGGGTTAAGCGGTGTTTAAGGTTTGTTGAAATCATGAATTTCAAAACGTTGATTTGACGGGCTTTTTGAGGGGTAATCTGG
>OMJG01001160.1_pt1 | contig 16206 bp, 18 predicted proteins | sample 1646431 | NCBI WGS metagenome assembly OMJG01 (sample SAMN03771674, study PRJEB25209) | food metagenome | isolation source: Cotija cheese | place: Mexico:Jalisco,Michoacan | collected 2011-12-12
AAACATACCCCGGTGGGCGAAGATTATTGCGTTCGATGGTGCTGTGCGTAGCGGTAAGACGGTTGGTGAGCTGCTCTACTGGGTGAAGTACTGTTTGCACGGTCCACAAGGCTTGCTGTTGATTGGTGGGCGTACTGAGCGGACGATTGCGAATAATCTGATCTATCCGCTGGTGCAATGGTTCGGCCCGAAGAACATCGTGTACCGGCAATCCACTGGTATTTGCACGATCTTCGGGCGTGAATGCCTGGTCGTCGGATTCAACGATGCCCAGGCGCAGACGAAGATCCAGGGATTGACGCTTGCTGGCGCACTGTTGGATGAGGCTGCGGTCATTCCCGAATCAGCATTCACCATGCTCGTGAGCCGTCTCAGCATCCCCAGCGCCCGCCTGTTCCTCACCTGCAACCCCGAAGGCCCCGAACACTGGTTGAAGAAGAAATGGCTCGACCGTGCGCGCCTCTGGGTCGACAAGAACGGTGTCAAACACGAGCGGGATGACAAGCAGACACTGAACTTGTACCGTGTGACCTTCATCCTCGAAGACAACACCTGGCTCGTCAACAACAACCCCGAATACATTCGAGAGTTGAAGAAACAATACACGGGTCTCTGGTATCGGCGGATGATCGAATCCGAATGGGTCGCGGCGGAAGGTGCCGTATACCCCATGTGGGATACCGGCAGGCACGTCACCAACTGGCAGCAACTCCCCCGCATGAGCCGTATCCTCGCGGTCGGCTGCGACTACGGCACCACCAACGCCAGCACCGGCATCATGCTCGGCCTGCACGCCATCACCGACCAGTACGGGAGGATCACCGGACATGACCTGTATGCGATCGACGAATTCCGCTACGATTCCCGCGCCGGCAACCCTCGCATCACTGACGCAGACCTCTCCCACCGTTTCCGCACATGGCTGGCACAACCACACCTGCCATACGAAACCGCACTGGCCCCCGAATGGGTCCTTGTGGACCCAGCGGCAGCAAGCTTCAAAGTCCAACTAGCCGAAGACGGTGTCCGCAATCTCGCGGACGGTGAGAACAATGTGAGCTACGGGATCAGCAAGGTCGCCAACCTGCTCGACACCGGCAAACTCCACATCAGCACCCACTGCAAAGGACTGATCGAAGAATTCCCCGGCTACTGCTGGGACCCCAAAGCCTCAGACCAGGGACTCGATAAGCCCATCAAACAGGCCGACCACTCGTTGGACGGCCTGCGCTACGCGGTCGCCACCACCGAAACCGAATGGCAGTCCCTACTCACGAATGGAGACCAAGCATGGTGATGCCCGCCAACGGCCAAGCATGGCCGCCACTCAACCAGAACAACATCCAAAACGAATACCGGTCACACGACGCCTGGTACACCGGAGACGAAGACCAGCTCACACGCATCTACAGTCTCCAACAGGCATCGCAGCGCCTCGGACTGTTCGGACAGGTCAAACGCTTCTTCTGGGGCGAACCCACACCAGCCAACAGTATGCAGCGCCCGGTGAAAACCCGTATCCCACTGCCCGCCGAGATTGCCCGAATGAGCGCAGCACAACTGTTCGCGGAAATGCCCACATTCAGCTACCCCGCAAACAATGACACCGACAGTCGCAACGATGACGACAAGCTCGACACGACCATCACCACCCTGCTCGATGACAGTGCGCACGCGGAACTCCTCCAAGCGGCCGAACTGGCATCCGTATTCGGTGGCGCATACCTGCGCGTCACGTGGGACACCAGCGTGGACAGCAAGCCCTTCATCACCGCCACCTCACCCGACAACGCGATCCCCACGTTCGGGTTGGGCGGGCACCTGCAAACCGTACTGTTCTGGACGCAACTCCCCCGCCTCGAAGGCGTCAAACGCAACTACACGCTACTTGAGGACTACACTCCGGGACACATCGAATACGCGGTATACGAGTCCTCGAATGAGACCAGCATCGGCAAACGCATCCCACTCGACGTGCACCCCGTCACCGCAGGCCTGCAGGTGGATGAGCACTCGCAGATCAGCACGGGGAGCGACCTGCTCACCGCCGTGTACATCCCCAACCTCATGCCCAACCGCAGACTACGCACAGACCCGGCGGCACAGCACATGGGACGCAGCGACTTCGAAGGCGCTGAACCCATCTTCGACATGCTCGATGAGGCGTACACCAGTTGGATGCGCGACATCCGACTCGGTAAGGCACGTGTGTTCGCCAGCCGCACGCTCCTACAGCAAGGCAAGCCGGGTCAGGGTTCCACGTTCAACACGGATCAGGAGATCTTCACACCGTTGGAGCATGCGCCAGGCAGCAAGCTCAACGACAGCAGCCAGCTTGAAACCTTCCAACCGAACATCAGGTGGGAGGAGCATCAGCAGACTTGTCAGGACCTCATCCAACGCGCCTACAGTGCGTGCGGGTACAGTCCAAGCACGTTCGGACAGTCCGGTGATGTGGCTATGACTGCCACCGAGGTGCAGGCCAGGGAACGGTTGACGATGCTCACTCGCGGCAGCAAGATCCTCTACTGGCGTCCGCAGCTCGCCAACCTGTGCGCGGCACTCATCGACGTGAACCACTTCGTGTTCAACGGTCCCGACCGTGGCGACATGATCCCCGACGTGGAGTTCCCGCCGGCGGCCACAGACTCGCCGAACACGGTCGCGCAAACGTTGAACCTGTTGAACGACGCGGAAAGCACGAGCGTCGCAACCAGGGTACGGATGCTGCACCCCGATTGGAATATGGGTGAGATCAACACGGAAGTTGAGCAGATCAAATCCGATCTGAGCATGCTGCCAATCTCCTCCGACACGAACCTGTATGCGGCGGTCGCCAACAACGGCAGCACCACAGGCGGAGTGCAAACCAATCAGAAGGGCAGTTACGTGGACGACAAGGTAGGAGCGGACGATGACAGCCAGCAACAGTCAACAGGAGCAGCAGAGTCAGAGCGTTGACGGTTCACACGCCCAACTCGCTCTCATTGGCTTGTACGTGCTGGCTGACAATCAGCTCACCAAGCTCATGGGCAAGGTCATGCGCCTCCTGCGCCGGGCTTCAACGCCTGTGGATGTGGCGCATGCCGTCAGCATGATGCGCAGGGGTGAACGTCGTATCGTGGACCAGCTCGAACGGCAGACACCCCAACTGCTCGATACCCTCACCCTGAGCGTGGAACGCGCCATGAGAACAGAGGCACACAGGCTACCACCAAAACCCCCAGTACCACCGGTACGCACGTCAGGGAACAGCCCCAGGCCGTTCGATTTCACTGTGCCCTTGGGCGAGCGTGCGACGAGTGCGATACGTGTCGACTTGTAAACCGAGTTGAAAGACATTCGAGCCCGTATCCTGCGCCAGCATAACGACCTGTACAAGCTGACCGCTTCCGGTGCCGCAACCCACAACATGCTCACCCCAGGGCGCACCATCAAGGACGCGCAGCAGAACATGATGCGTGACCTCCTGCAGCATGGCGTGACCGGTTTCACCGACAAGTCAGGCCGTAACTGGCAACTGTCCTCCTACGTGGAGATGGCCGTCAGGACGGCGAGCATGCGTGCCTACAACGAGGCTCACATGCAGGTCATGCAGGCCGCTGGCGTCACCCTGTTCATGGTTCCCGTCCACATGCACACCTGCCCCATCTGCCACGCCTGGCAAGGCAAGATACTCAGCCTCACGCCAGACGACCGGGCGGATGCGACGGTCGATGAGGCGCGTGCCGCAGGATTGTGGCACCCCAACTGTGAGCATGTGCTGACCAGTTGGCGTGAAGGTGACAAACGCCCCAAGGTCACCGAATGGTCGGAACAGGACGAGAAGCTCTGGACCTCATCACAGCAGCAGCGCAACCTCGAAAGCCGGATACGCGCCCAGAAGCGCGTGCTGGTGAACGCCGAGGACACGCAGATGCGTGCGGTGGCCAGGGCGAAGATACGCCGCTATCAGGCGCAACTGCGACAGCTCACGAAGGACACCGGCCTGCTGCGCAGGTCACACCGCGAGCAACCCGACCTCGGGCTACACAGGTAGCCCTCCCACTAGTTTTCGCCATCCCGCAACGGGGTGGCTTTTTTAATGATCCGAAACGGAGAACAACATCATGGCAGAACCAGACGCCGGAACACCAACCACACTAGAAGCACAGGCACAGCAGCCCACACCTCCCGAAACGGGAGCACCCGCAACACCTGCCGCACCTGAAACCGAAGTGCATGATTGGCAGGCGGAAGCCACCAAATGGAAAGCACTGTCCCGTCAGAACGAGGCGCAGGCGAAAGCCAACGCTGACAAGGCGAAACAGTTTGACGCTTTCCAGGAGTCGCAGAAAACCGAGTTGCAGAAAGCTCTGGACACAGCGGCGAAATGGGAGGCCCAGTACAAGCAGGCTCAAACGCAAGCTCTCCGTGCCGAAACGGCTGCGAAGAACAACATCCCCGTCGAACTCCTCACCGCGGATAACGCGGAAGCACTCGACGCGCAAGCGCAGGCTCTACTCGCGTTCAAAACCCCTCAACCCGCGTCACGCAGTGGCATCGACCCCACCAAGAACGGTGGCGGACCGACCACGTACACGCAGGCGCAGATCTCCGACCCTGCGTTCTACCGAGAACACCGAGGCGACATCCTCAAAGCAATGTCTGAGGGTCGCATCAAATAACCTCTGAAAGGCTAGCCAACTCATGGCAGACATCAACACCACCACCATCGCTCCGTTCATCCCCCAGATCTGGGCGAACGAAGCACTCGAAATCCTGCGCAACAACATCGTCCTCGCACCCCTGGTGACCAAGGACACCGATGTTGCCGTATTCAACGTGGGAGACACGCTCCACATCCCGTATGCGGGCACTCTCACCGCGAACGACAAGCTGCAGAACAAGCCCGTCACCAAGCAGGCCGTTAACCCGACCGATACCGTGGTGAAGCTCGACAAGCACAAGGAAGTCACCATCCTCCTGGAGGACTATGCCAAAGCATTGGCGCAGCCTCTCATCTCGCAGGAGTATGTGAAGGCCCAGGTCATCGCTCTGGCCGAGCAGGTGGAGACCGACCTGTTCAGCCTGTACAGCTCGTTCAGCGGCTCCCTCGGCACTGCCGGTACCGATCTGGATGCCGCCGTTCTGCGTGCAGCCAATAAGAAGTTCACCGACAACAAGGTGCCTCGCGGCAACCGTCACCTGATCGTCAGCACCAAGGACTCCGCTGCACTGCTCGGTGACGATCACCTGCAGAACTTCTTCTCCTACAATGCGGCTCGCGGTGACATCACCAACGGTCTCATCGCACAGGACATCTACGGGCTTCAACTGCACGAATCCCAATTGGTGCCGTCCGTCGCCGGCACGCCCACCTCCACGCACAACCTCGCGTTGGATCCCGGTGCCATCATCCTCGCCTCTCGCGCGCTGCCTTCCGCGCCGGTCGGTTCGGGTGTCACCCAGGCGGTCGTGTCCGACCCGCAGTCCGGCATCACGCTGCGCTGCACCATGGCGTACGACAAGGATTACTTGGGCGTGCAGACCACGTTCGACGTGCTCTACGGTGTCTCCAAGCTCCGTGACGAGAAGGGCTTCGTGGTCCTCTCCTAACCGCATTTGAACTAGTAAGAAATCCGTACTAGTTCAAATCCTCCTATTCGCGTGCGTCGCAGGCTTGACGAAACCCAGTCCCTGCGACGCACTGCACCCCTAATCACCTGTTGGAAGGACAACCAATGACCAAATACATCAAGAACGCGGCTGGCGGCGTGCAAGCCGTGACCGAAGAGCATTACAGTCAGTACCTCACCGTGAAGGACGAGGCCGGCAACGAGCAACCCAAGCCCGGATATTCGCTGCTCACTGAGAAGGTTGCTCGCAAGGAGAACCCGCAACTGTTCGGTGAAACCGACCCGAATATCATCTACACGGCACGCGAGCTTGTGGCGAAGCGCAAGTACGCCGAGGACCTCGCCGCCTACAAGGCCGCCGATGCACAGGTGAATGCCGAGCCCGCCGCTGACGGTGAACCCGTTTCGGACGGCGACAAGGCCTGATCATGGCTATCTACGCCACCGACGACGATTACCGGGCATACAACAACCTCGCCGCTGAGGCCGAGCTGCCAGACAATGTGACATCGCTGCTGCGTGCCGCTTCCCTCGCGGTACGCATGTATACGAGCGTCTGCGTGTACCTGGTCGATGACGGTGATCTGCCCGTGGAGCAGAGTGTGCGGGACGCGTTCCGTGACGCCACCTGCGCTCACGCCACTGCGTTGAACAAGCTCGGTATCGACCCCGATAAGGGTGGTGCCGTAGACGTGAGCGTAAAGGCATCGAAGAGCATCAGTGGAGCGTCATTCTCCTATTCCACCGTGGAGCAGGAGAACGCGGCACAGGTACGGCAGCAGGTCGCCACAGGCATAGCTCCATCGGCGCGGCAGATCCTCGATGCCGCGGGTTTGAACTCGACCGGACCGTGGAGGGCAGGCTGATGGCAGTCGATGAGCTTGAAGATTTCTACGTGCATACGGCAATCGTGCGCACCAGCAAGGGAGTCAACAGTCAGGGCGTCACCCTGTACAAGGAGAGCGAACCGTTCCCCTGCTTCTTCGCGGACGGTTCCAAACTCGTTCGTGACAGTCAGGGACAGCGCATCATCGGCTCATCGACCATCACCTGCAACAACCGGCACGCGCCACTGTTCAAACCCGGATCGCAAGTCTTGAAAGTTGAAGACGACAAGACCTGCACCGTGAAAGGCAGCGTGGTCCTGGTCAACGTAGCCGACTCAGGCGATTTGGAGCTGCCCGATCATACGACTGTGAGTCTCGTCTGAACCGTATCGGAGGTGAACGCCCATGCAGTTCGAAGGTTCCTTCGATTTCTCCAACCTCGAAGGCGCGGCACGAGACGCATACACACGCGGTCTCATACAAGCCGGTGAGCATATCCGACAGCAGAGCGCCATGCTTGCACCCAAGGAGACCGGTGACCTCGCCGGTTCCGCGGACGTGCGCATGGACGGCGACGGGCAGGTGTCGGTCACCTATCCGGGCCCGTACGCCCGCTATCAGGAGTATGGGGTGTTCTGGCGCATCAAACCTGTGCCAAGCCCGTCGAATGGCAAGCCTCTACGTCATGACAATGGGCAGTCGTTCTTCCTGACCACTCCGATGATGACCGAGACCGGCAGGTGCATGCAGATCGTGGCGGACGTGATGAGAGAGGACATGTGACATGAGCTCATACCAACCCACCACGCTTCTATTGACCGGCATTGCCCGCCTTCTCGATTTGAAACAGGTCGGCATCTACACTCTGGACGACGTGGTGAGCGGTGACGGGACGGCTATCGTGCTGAAAACCATGCCCGATAGTCCGGACAGGTGCATCACACTTAACTATCTGCCCATGAACGCCATACCCGATCAGGCGCACAACAGTGGCCTCCTGCAGGTCGCCTGTCGCGGTAAGCCTGGCATCCCGCTTGATTCGGATGAGCTCGCCGACGCCTGCGATGAGTGGTTGAACGGACTCACCCAATATGCGCTTGGCGGGGATTGCACGCTCAACCAATGTTATCTGCGTAACTCGGTGAACCTCGGGCAGGACGAAGCACAACGGTGGATCACCACCAACCAATACAACGTGGACGTGGACACTCCACCCACGCTGTTCAGAGACTAGAAACCCATCGAAAGGAAAAACAATTATGACTACAGCACTTGCACGCCGCTACCGTGCGGACGTGTCCAAGGATGCCACCAACTGGGTGCAGATCATGGGCATGAACGATTTCAACCCAACAATTGACCGCACCACACAGGACTCCTCAGACTATGATTCGAACGGTTGGGGATCTAGTGAGATCACCATGCAGGCATGGGGCGTCGATATTAAGGCGAATCGCAAAACCACTGCCAGTGTGTTCGATCCTGGTCAGGAACTTTGCCGCTCAGCTTCTGACAAGTTCGGCGAGGATGCTCGCCTGTACGTACGTTGGTACGACAAAGATGGTGGCACGGAAGCCTATCAGGGGCGTGGCATTGTTGAATATTCACGTTCCAAGACGGGTGTTACTGATCTGGACGAAGTTGAGATCAAGATCACCGGCGACGGTGCCCGCAAAGAGATCCCGAACCCGCTCTCATCCACCTCAGCGCCGGCAATCACCGCGGTATCGCCATCTCCTGTGAAGGTTGGTGCTTTGCTGCAGTTGACCGGCTCCGGTTTCACTGGTGCCACGGCCATCAAGTTCGGGTCCACCTCGGCGGCCGTGTACACGGTCGTGTCGGATGGTCTGATCGTGGTCACCACACCGAACGCGGTGGGCGCACAGTCACTCACCGTCACCACTCCGGCAGGCACTTCCACCGGTGCGGACTTGACCGTCGAAGCAGCCTCCTGACCTTCACCTTCTGATTCTTCCCCGCATGGTTTCTTAACGCCCTGATTCTCCACCATGCGGGGATCCCCTTTCAACACGTCGAGAAGCAGGGCATTCCTATACCTGATTGGAGAATCATGGCATTCGCAGACTTCAAAGACATCGCACCAGACCCGCTCACCCTCCCCATCAACGGGAAGAACTACACCATCCCGCCAGTCAATGCCGCTGACGGGTTGAAGGCATGGCAGTGGATCCGTGACAGCAAAAAACAGGACGGCACCACAGCCACCGTCGAAGACGTGGCGACACTACTTCTCGGTGACGTGAACCGTCAATTGCTCAAAGACAAGGTGAGCTATGCGGCGTTGAACCGCGTGTACCAGACCGTACTCGCCGATTTCACGAACGGTCGTGCCACCGCCGAGGCGATTTGGGAGACCGGCGGCGACCCAAAAGCGGTGGAGAGGACACAGTCCGCAAAGCAGGCAGAGGCCGATACGACCCCGACAGCGGACTCTACGAATGGTACGAAGAACTCCCCGAAGAAGCCCACGCGGGAGTAATCGCCCCCACCTGGCCGCAACTCATCGACCACTGGCAGCAGATCGTCATCGACGCACAGGAACACTACCGGATCGAACTCGACAATCTGCTGCTGCTCGAATCCCGCCCATGGGCTTGGCTGCAACGCCGCATCATCGGACTGCTCAACATGAGCGGGCAGCTCCGCCACAGTTTGGAAACGGAACAGGAGACCACCGATGAGTGACACTGCAACCGAAGTCGGCAGCATCAAGGGCCTGCTGAAACTCGACATCTCCGACTACATGGCAGGCATCCAGCAAGCCAAGACCGCCGAAGACGAGCTGAAACATGGCGATGACGATATCCGCATCGACGCTGATGTTTCCGAAGCGATCGCGAAGATCGATGAAGTGTCGGCCAAAACAGACAAGGTCACCTCCAAGGATGGCGACATCCGTATCGACGCGGACACCGATCAGGCCGTGGCCAAGATCGAATCGGTCGAAGCCAAGACCGACAAGGCCACGTCAAACACTGATGACATCCATATCGATGCGAACGTTTCGGAAGCGACCGCGAAACTCGACCAGGTGCTTGCACAGGCCGACCAGGTGGACAGCGAACGTGCCGACCTGCGCGTGCAGGCATCCGTCGATGAGGCGTTGGCGGAGATACAGGCCGTGGCCGCGAAAACCGAGCAGGTCACTGCTGGCCGTCATGAGATCCTCGTGGATGCGGATACCGGTACCGCCGTCGCACAGATCGAAGCGGTGAGCGCGGCCCAGGCACAGTTGGATAGTTCCACTGCCCGCCTGCGTGCAGCCTATTCGCAGTTGGATGCCGTGCAATCCAAGGGTGTGGCCTCCCAGTCCGCCCTGATGGTTGCCGAGGCGGCAGCCACACAGGTTGAGCAGGAGCAGGCCGACGCGCAGGAGCGTCTGTCACGCGTACTGGCTGAAAACAATGTGGCGTTGGTGTCGAACGCGGCCGCACAGTCAGTGAACAGTGAGGCTGCCAGCAGTGCGGCACGCTCCGCTTCCGAACAGGCATCCAGTGTCACCGCGGGGCGTACGGCGATGGCTTCCGACACCGCTGCGACCAGTGCGAACACGGCGGCGAAGGACGCCAACAGGTCCGCTACCGACAGTCAGGCTAAATCGTATGGCGCTCTTCGTGGCAGCCTGCTACTGGTGGCCCCGGCGTTATTGCCCATTGCTGGCGCGGCGGCGGGTGCGGGTGCCGCACTGGTCGGTATGGCCGGTGCTGGCATCCTCGCCTACAAGGGCATCAGTAATGCAGTGGATGCGGCGAGTGTAACGGGCCGACAGTATTCGGCGGATCTGCATGTTATCGAGGACGGCATGAGCAGCATCGCCAATACGAGTGCCGTCGCCTATCTGCAGGGGTTTAACGGCGTTACCCGCGAATTGAACTCGCAGATGCCGTACCTGTCGCGACTGACCGCAACATTCAGCCGTGATCTGGGCACCATCAGCAGTAATGGTGTGGCTGGTCTACTGGGTTTGTTCCGTCAGCTGCAGCCGGTCATGTTGAGTGTTGACCAGGGCATCGTGCGTGCCAGTGCGAGTTTCGCTCGTTGGGGTACCGGTAACGGTGCACGCGATTTCGTGGCCTATCTGATCGAGAAGCTGCCTAGCGTGGAGAATGCGTTAGGGAGCTTGTTCGGTGCTGCTGGCCATGTGGTGCAAGCGTTCAGCCCGTGGAGTGGCGTGGTGCTGAGCACTGTCACCGCTGTGAGTGATGTCATCAGCGCCATACCGACGCCGGTTCTCTCCACTCTGGTGACCGAAGCCATGGCCGTGTATACGGCGTTCAAACTGTGGAACGGTGTCACCAGCGTATTCGACAAGGTTAGTAGCGGTCTTAACAAGTTCGCCATGACCATCGGAACCTCTTCCACTGTTGTGGGACTTTTTATTGCGGGGGTTGCGGCACTTTCAGCTGTGATCGCCGCGTCTCAAACCCATGTCCAGAGTGCTGCACAAGCGCAACAAAATTATGCGCAAGCTTTGGAAGAATCCAATGGTGCTATCGACGCCGGGGTTATCAAGTCGGCGGCAAAAGCATTACAAGACCAGAACGCATATGCTATTGCCGACAAACTCGGGATCAGCCATAAGGATCTTACCGACGCGGTTTTGGGAGAAGGTAATGCGTACCAAACCGTCAGCAGTCAACTTGATGAATCATCGACTAGATACCATGCTCTGGCTACTCAAACTCGAGATTCGCGAGATGGCACTCAAAAGCTTGCAAAGGAATCTGACACCCTCACCAAGATTCTGAAAAACCAGAATGAAGGTTTCAAAGACGATGTTGCAATCCAAAAGGAAACGGCCAATGCGATCGGGGATACAAGTTCGAAAATCAGTTCCCAGTCACAGATTCTCGGTGTCAGTCAATCGGAGTGGAATACCCTAACCGCTGCTGAGTCGAACGCCAGCACTGCTGCGAAGGACTACAAGAGTGCGTTGGATGCGTTGAATGGGCAGGCACAGACCCTCGATCAGGCGACAAACTCGCTCACGACGCAGTTCGACACGATGGCGTCCACATTGCAGCAGAACATCAAGAACGTTGGTGCTGCACAGGCAACAAGTATGGACAACAACACCACGTATGGCGCGAAGAACCATCAGCTGATTCTGCAGACCGTGCAGGACGCGCAGGCGAAAGCCGACGCGATCATCAACAGTGAGGGCAAGTCGCAGAAGTCGTATGCTGATGCCCGTGCCTCATTGGAGGAGTCTCGTCAGAAGATTCTCGACACCGCCAAGGCGAACGGGTTGAACACCGATGAGGTGAGCAAGTACCTGGATACGGTCATGAAGCTCCCGTCCGAGACAACGACGAGCATCATCCTGAACGATTCGGATGCAACTGCCGGACTGTCCGCATTGCAGGTGAAGACTGCGACGCTCTCCGCCGACAGCAAGACACTCACCATCACCGGCGAGAATAAAGATGCTTTGACCAAAATTGCTGAGGTTACGGGAGCAAAGATTGACCCTAAAAAAGGTGAGCTCACACTTGATAAAGGACAGTATGATGTAGCACTTGCGCTTGCCAATGGAGCAAAAATTGATCCGAAGACCGGTTACATGTATGGAGTCAACGATCCATTATTCGCTTCTGTGGCGCAGGCCAATAGTTGGACCATTGATCCCAAAACCGGACAAATCAAAGGGCAGAATGGAGAATTTCTCGCAGTAAAGGATGCAACGAATGCGATAAGACTCGACCCGAAATGGGCCTACATCTATGGTCAGGATGTTAGTGCTGGGGCAGTAATCGGGCAAGTGCAAAATGAGCTTCGAACTATTGGAGATAAGACCATCCGCATTACCGCCGTATATACGCAACAAGGAGATCTGCATGTCGCGGCCGGTGGTTCAGGAGGAACCATTCCTAAAGGTTTCACGGGAGGCATGTTCGATGGCTCCAAGTTCCTGCCAGGCTATGCGAACGGCGGACAGTTCGAGGGTGCCGTGTCCGGTCCTGCGTCCCCTGTCAGGGACAGTGTGATCCTGCGCAATGCGCGTCTCGATCCAGGTGAGCATGTGCTGACGAAGAAGGACGTGCAGGCGATGGGCGGGCAGCGGGCAGTGTACGCGTTCCGCAGCAGCCTGCATAACAGTAATCAGGGTTATGCGAATGGTGGATCCCCGTCGAAATCCGACGGTGCTGCGAGCACGCCGTATCTGCCTGAAACCATAACACTGGTGGATGCGGATGGGAGCCTGCTCGCGAAGGTCAGGACGATAGCGGATCAGCGAATTCAACGGCATAACACGAATCTGGTTAGGGGAATAGTCAATGGCTAGTATCACAGTCACCACGGAACCCGGTTCACAGCCTCCCGTGAACCGGCTCACTCTGCACGCGTCCGACGGCTGCATATTCACAAGTTTGACTGTCACCCGTATCCAGGATGGCAGTCAAACCCTCATCCGCCGTCAACCGACACTCGGCACATCGGATGCGCTTTCGTACGACTATGAGCCTCGATATGGCGTTGCGGCCTCATATCACATATCCGGTAGCGAAAAACAGGCCGATACAGGCGCGAGCAGTGATGTGAATATGTCCAGTGACCTGGTCACTCTGACACCTGATTCCGGTTGGCTCATTCACCCGGGCAACCCTGCGAAAAGCATGCCCCTACCCCTTGGCAGACTGACCGGGCTCACCGGTATGGGACGCGGCATGAACGCCACCAGGCATGATGTGCTCGGTGCCACACTCCCCGTGTACACCATCACCGGCCCCCGGTTCGGCTTGCAGTTCACGTTGGAACTCCGCACACGCACGCTGGATGAGGAAAGCATGCTCTGGGCATTACTCGACGACCAGATCCCCGTGCTCATCAATTGGCTGGACACTGACGCGCAACGACTGAATATGAAACCCATGTATCTGCAGATAGGTGACGCGCAGGCGGATCGGTTCGCACAGATGCTCTACCCAACCCAGTCAGCGAACACTCCCGATGCACGCCGCGAATGGAAACTCCCCTGCGTACAGGTGCAGAGCCCGGCCATCAGCCAGCAGGCGGTCGGGTGGACGTACGCAGACCTGTTCGCCGAGCAACCCACGTACCTGGCTGTTCAGGCGACGTACGCCACCTACGCGGATTTGCAGGCGCACAACAAGAAGGATGGCAGCTGATGTACCAAGTGACTGATGATTTCATTCAATCCCTGCGATTCACGCACCAGGTGTACGCCACTCTGACAGTCACTCCGCCATCAGGCGACCCTGTGAGCTTAGGCATCCAGTCCGGTTCAGTCACCGCAAACTACCAGCAGGGCACACGTCGCACCGCCGATATCAGCGTGTATGCGGTCGGCACCTTGGCTGGTGGCGGTTCTGTACCTGCGAGTGACGTGGCTGCAATGCTGAAACGTGCAGGGACCATCTGCCGTGTAGAGGCCGGTATTTCCAGCAGTCTCATATCCCGGACCATGATCCCGATGGTGACCGGTTCGCCATCTGATGTTGCTTGGCGTGTAGGAGACGGACTGATCGATCTGAATGTCACCGATGACTGGTGGCGTGTGAGCCAAGGCAGATTCACCATTGCCTGGACACCAAATGCCGGCGTGAAACGTGCCAATGCGGTCAGCACCCTCATGCAACAGGTCGCCCCTGACCGGCAGGTGGTGAACTCCGCTTCCGACACCGGGACGATACAATCCCAGGGCGATTGGGGAGTCAACCGTGACGCCGCCATAAACACTCTGGCAACGGATGGCGGCTTCGACGCATACTTCGACCGTGAGGGACGCATACACCTCGAAGATTCAAAGAATTCGGATGACCACATCGTTTGGACCGCTTCGGCGGGTGATGGAGGCGTACTGGTCAGTGCCGAAACAGGTCTGGACGTGCAGAGACTATACAACACGGTCGTGGTGAAGCCCTCAGCTACCGACAACTCACAGAATTGGACCGCACAGACAGCATCACTGACCAGCGGAGACAGAGCCCCGGCGAATCTGGGTGTAATCGTGCCCTATTTCCTCGCAAGCCCAACCATCAGCAGTGCAACGGACGCGTTGCGGGTCGCTCGTCAACAGTTGAGCAAAGTGACCGGTACTCCTGAGACCTTGCAGGCGGACATGATCGGCAACCCCGCATTAGACGAAGGGGACGTGATCGAGGTACTCATTCCCGGCAACGAAGTTGAAGGCACTGCGACCACGCTATGGCGCTACTACGTGGACACCATCACCTGGGATCTGCTGACAGGCGGCATGACCGTAAAAGCCCGCAACGAAGGCGAGGTGAGCGAGAATGCAGGCGACTGACCTCCAACTCCTGCAAGCCCCGCAGCAACCCAACAGTGGTGCGGTACCACTATCAGGGCGTGTAGGCGTGATTGCATCCACCTCCCCCGTCGCAGCCACTGTGGACGGCGTACAGATACCATGCAGGCAAATATCAGGGCAAGCCCTCACCGTCGGACAGCCTTGCGTGCTCATCACCTTCGGCATCGGCTCGAAACCCCTGCTCATCCAAACCTCATAAACCATTTCAAGGAGCAAATATCATGCCAACAATCGGCAACAACCTGCTGCCCTACCCCAACACTTCAGATGAACCCAACGTGCCGAAGGCAATAAGCGATCTCGCCTCAGCAGTTGACACCGCTATCGGCGGCGGAGCCCGAATCTACCAAACGCTTGCCGCCTTACAAGCCGTGCCATCTGCCCAACTATTCGATGGCATGCGCGCACACGTGGTCAATGATCCGACTGCGAGCAATAACGGTGTCTACACTTACACATCAGGCGTATGGGCGATGGGGCAGCACATGGTGCTGCTGACGCACGGAATCATCGCACACGGAATCCCAGCGGGAAACGAGTGGAGCGCTACAGGAGTCTTCCCGACTCCATTCAAATCAGCTCCTGCTGTCTGGGCGATTGCCACCACGCCGTCATTCGTTTGCGGTGTGAAGAACGTGTCTACCACTGGGTATCAGGTTCGTGTGAAATCCAGCGCCGACACCTCGGCCATCGAACAGATCTATGTTTACGCGTACGGAGCTTGATCGTGGATTTCCTGAGTTCGACCGCATTCGGTTGGCTGATCACCACTTTGCTGGGAGGTCTCGTGGGATTCCTTACTTCGTTCCTGCGTAGATCCGCTGCACGTGACAAGGCGTTCACCCAGGGGATGCGTGTGCTTTTGCGTGCCCGACTGATCGACATCCACGAGAAATACGTGGAGCACGACGAGCTGTGCCCGGTGAATGTGAAGGAAGAGGCCGACGAGGTGTACACCGCGTATCACGGTCTCGGCGGTAACGGGACGGGCACGCATCTGCATGACGAGATCATGGACGCGCACATCTCTTCCGACAATCCGGGCCCTGCAATCCACTAACCACACACTCAATTATTCAAGCCTCCGGTGTCCGCTGGGGGCTTTTCTTATGCCCAAATCTAGGAGGCAACCATGCATCAACGACTACTTGGAGCGTTGGCCGCGCTGGTCATGCTCGGCTCGTTTGCCGCGTGCGGCACCAGCACGCCCACCCCGACCACTGTGAAGCCGACCGCGTCAGCCAGCCGGACCATCAAGACGCATATGGCGACGGTCAACGTCGAGGGTACCGGCACGGCCACTGACGTGACGGTCAGCATCATCGACCCCAACACCGGGCTCAACCCCACCCACGGGGCCGAGGGCTTAGAGGGTGCGTCCGCGACTCCGATCGACAGCGATCAGCATGTGGGGGACAGCCAGGCGCAGACGGACAGTAATCCGAAT
>OMJG01001162.1_pt1 | contig 16188 bp, 13 predicted proteins | sample 1646431 | NCBI WGS metagenome assembly OMJG01 (sample SAMN03771674, study PRJEB25209) | food metagenome | isolation source: Cotija cheese | place: Mexico:Jalisco,Michoacan | collected 2011-12-12
GAAAATAGTCGCCATTACCCAAGTATATCAGTAATAGCGGCTATTTATATATTCTTTAATTAAACTTTAACGAATTTCAGCACCAAATTGTTCAGCTAAAGCACCGGCAATGTGATCAACTGTTTGGTTTGTTTCTTCATCAAGCATGGTTTGTTCAGCATTAATAAATGTTAGACCAAAGGCAACTGACTTCATGTCACTTGGGACATTACCACCAGTATAAACATCAAAGATAACAATATCATGTAGATGTTTACCACCTGCCTGTTGAATAGCTTCTTCAATCCGTGAAGCAGGTACATCACGGTCAACTAAGATGGCTAAGTCACGAGACACTGCTGGATAGCGTGAAATTGCTTCATAGCGACCTTGGTGCTTTGGTAATGCAATAATTTCATCTAGGTTCAACTCAAAAGCAAACGTTTCATTGATACGGTATTCTTTGGCCGTCATTGGATGGATTTGACCCACAAAACCAATCAACGTATTACCAACGTAAATATCAGCCGTCCGTCCTGGGTGCATGTCCTCACGCACTGTGTTGGCCACAAAGTGAACTGGTTCAACAAAGTCATAATTCTTTAGTAATTGCTCAACAATACCCTTTAGCACATAAAAATCAGCAGCTTGTGCTTTTTGTACCCAGGTACGTTCCGTGATATTACCACTCAAAACACCGGCAAGATGTTCAATTTCTTGTGGACGCTTTGTCAAATCACCATCAGAAACAAAGACACGTCCTTGTTCGTACAAAGCCACATCAGTTTGCTTACGAGCCACGTTATAAGCGACATCATCCAAAAGTCCAGTTAACAAACTACTACGAGTCTGTTGACGATCTTGTGACATTGGGTAATCCAATTGAATTGGTTCACCCTCATGTAACTTAAAACGGTCAGCCTTTTCTGGTGTTGTCAACACATAAGAAATGGCTTGATTTAAGCCTAATCCTTCTAAGGCATGACGACTAGCACGAACTAATTGTTGCTTAGATGTTAACTTTCCTGGCGTCGTTTCTCCAGTTGGCAATGTTGCTGGCAAATTATCAAAGCCGTACAAACGGGCAATTTCTTCAATCAAATCTGCAGCAATCGTAATATCCCAACGACGAGCTGGAATAGTTACGGAAAAGACATTGTCATTTTCTTCATAATCAAAGAACAAACGATCAAAGACCGCAGCAATTTCAGCGGCCGTAATTGTTGTTCCAAGAACATGGTTTACCCGATCAACACTAACGTCAACAACTGGTGCTTCATAGGCATAATCTTGCGCAACAACACGACCAGCAGTTACTTGACCATCGGCTAATTCAGCAACCAACGCAGCGGCATGATCTAAGGCAGTAAAAGTATCCTCTACATTGACCCCACGCTCAAAGCGCATTGATGCTTCTGAATGTAAGCTTTGGTCACGAGCAGTATGACGAATTGACTTTGGTTCAAAAATGGCACCTTCTAGAACAATATCCGTTGTTTCATGTGTCACTTCAGTTGATTCACCACCCATGACACCGGCAAACATCAAAGCTTCATCCCCTGAAGCAATGACAATATCATCAGCTGAGGCTTCACGTGCCACACCATCTAACGTCTTAATTTCTTCCTTATCATGAGCACGACGAACATGCACTTCTGCTTCAGGCAAAGCATTCAAATCAAATGCATGCATTGGTTGACCGTACATCAACAACATGTAATTAGTGATATCCACAATATTTGAAATAGGACGTATACCCATTGTCCACAAACGACGTTGTAACCAAAGTGGTGAATCTTTAACTGTCACATTTTTAACAACACGAACGGCATACTTAGATGCCAATTCAGCAGGTGCAGTTGCTTCAATGACATCACTAGTTTGCTCATCTGTCTCGTTTAGTTCAAATGTAGGTAAAGTTGGCTCTTCTGAAAGAATTGCTGCAACTTCCCACGCTGTCCCATTCATTGAAAATAGGTCTGCACGATTGGGTGTAATGCCTGTTTCCAACACATCATCATCCAATCCAAGTACAGTTAAAGCATCTTCACCAGGTTGTAGATCTGCTGCATCAATATCGTTGAATACCCAGATACCGTCTTCAAAGTCCTTTGGCGCAACTTTATCTTCAAAGCCAAGTTCTTGTAAGGCAGCTAACATACCATTTGATAATTCGCCACGCAACTTACCCTTGCGAATCTTCTTGTTATCACCAATAACTGAACCATGCTTAGCTAAAACAACAGTCTGTCCCTCAGCCACATTTGGTGCCCCAGTAACGACCTGAATTGGCTCATCTTCACCGGCATCTAATTTCGTAATCACTAGGTGATCTGAATCAGGATGTGGGACAACTGATAATACTTTAGCAATAACAACCTTTTTCATGTTTCCCTTAGGTTGATATTGCCCTTCTACTTCAACCGCAGTACGAGAAATTTTTTCTGCTAACTCTGAGGCCGGTAATGCAATTGGTAAATAATCGCGCAACCAATTTACTGAAACTTTCATTTTGTCTTATCCTTTCTGATCAAATTGCGTTAAGAAACGCACATCATTCAAGTAGAAGTTACGAATATCTTCTACCCCATACTTAAGCATTGCGAAACGATCAGGGCCAAGACCAAAGGCAAAGCCACCATAAACTTCTGGATCAATACCAGACTTACGCAAAACGTTTGGATGTACCATACCAGCACCAAGAACTTCAATCCATTCAATATCTTCCGGATTCATGTCTGGCGTAACTGCATTCCAAGAAATATCAACCTCTACTGATGGTTCAGTAAATGGGAAGTATGATGGTCGCAACCGGATATCGTGAGCTTCACCAAACAAATTGTGCGCAACAGCGAGTAAGGTTCCCTTTAAATCACCCATCGTAATGTGCTTGTCAATCACAAGACCTTCCATTTGATGGAATTGATGCGAGTGAGTAGCATCATCAGTATCACGTCGGTAAACTCGACCTGGAGAAACCATCTTCAAAGGTCCCTGGTTAAAATCATGAGCTTCCATTGTTCGTGCTTGAACTGGTGAAGTTTGCGTACGCATCAAAATTTCCGGGGTGATATAGAAGGTATCTTGCATATCACGTGCTGGATGATCCTTAGGCAAATTCATGCGTTCGAAATTATACTGATCTTCTTCAACTTCAGGTCCTTCAATAACTTGGTAGCCCATACCAATAAATTGATCTTCCAAGTTCTCAATAATTTGTTGTAACACATGAGGCTGTCCTTGTTTAACAGAACGACCTGGTAAAGTCACATCGATGGCTTCAGATGCCAATTGTGCTTCCAAAGCAATTGATTCTAAGTGTGTTTGACGCTCAGAAATGGCTGTTGTCAACGCATCGCGCACTTCATTTGCCAATGCACCAACGACTGGTCGTTCCTCTGGTGACAAGTTTTTCATGCCCCGTAATACTTCAGTCAAAGGACCTTTCTTTCCTAGCCAATGTACGCGTACCTGATTTAATGCCTTAACATCCGCTGCGTCATTAATTTGAACCAATGCTTCATCGCGTAATGTCGTGAGCTCATCTTGTAAACTCATATCTCTTCTCCTTAATATTCATAAATTTTTACAAATAAAAAATCCCTTCGATAATTACTTATCGAAGGGACGCTAATTAACGTGGTACCACCCAAAAAATTCAGTAGTCTCATAAAGACTACCCTCGGTTATCTGTTAACGGTGATAAACCGCACCAACTTTTCACTGATGAACTCCTGACTGAAATTCAGTGTTCCAAAAGACAGGCTCTCACCACTTCCTGCTCGCTGATACTTAATAAGACACCTACTAGGTCATTCATTGTTTCTTGCTTTATTGTACAACTTTATTTTAACTTTTCAAGTTTCTATTTTTCAGAACATTGCCACTGATCTGACCACTCATGAATAGCCGTCATCATATCACGCATTGATTCACCACGTGGTGTCAATGCATATTCAATTAAAGCTGAATCATCATACGTTCGACGTTCAACAATATCTGCAGTTTCTAATTCCTTCAGACGTTCCACTAAGACACGATCAGAACACTTTGATACTGACTGCGCTAAGTCCTTAAAACGGCGTGGACCATTGACTAACAATGTTTCAATAATCATACCATTCCATTTACGACCTAAAATTTCAAAAGTTGCGACAAACTTATCACAAAGCTTGTTTTCACATAATTGTGTTGCATCGGTCGTCTTATCGGTTACAACTACCATATTTTTTCTCCTTAACTAGCTTAATTTCTCTTCTCGTATATTCATTCTATGCTTTACTTACAAAAAATGCACGGAATAACTTCTAACTCCCACATGTTGTATTATATCGTCATTTGTTAAGCACGAAAAGAGTTGATTTGACAGATGGTGTATACTTATTTAGAAAAAATTTTAGAAAGATAGGTATAGTATTACGTCAAGCAGTGACTCCCCTAGCATTTTTAATGCAACTTTTATTCAATTATTTATTATTCAAATTCTCAGCATGATGACGTTTTATAGTCTGTTTGTCATCATTGGTCCCTATTCGGTTAATACCTATCATGTTAGTACAACAATGGCTGGCTTGATTACTGGTATGACGATTATTGGTACCATGGTTGCTCGTTTTAGTGCTGGTATTATGACGGCAAAGTTTCGTGCTAAAAATTTAACTATTTTAAGCATGGTGATTCTCGTGCCAATCCTTCTCGCTTATCAATATGAAGGTGGTATCATCTATCTGTTGATTATCCGCTTTATTCAAGGATTAGCAGTTGGTTTAACTGGAACAGTTACCAATACCGCAGTCATCAATGTAATTCCAGCTGCCCGACGCGCTGAAGGAATTGCTTATTTCTCATTAGCGACGATTTTAGGAACTGCCTTTGGTCCCTTCTTTGCCTTACTAATCGAACAACATTATTCTTACACCGTCTTATTTTGGTTAGAATTTTTTACAGGAATTATCGCACTGATTGCTTCATTTCTAATTGATGCCAACAAAGTAACGATTCAAGCAACACCAACTAGTAAAAAATTTAGCTTACGTACCTTGATTGAACCAAAAGTTCTCGGTATCTCACTGACCCTTGGTTTTGTAACATTTGGTTATGCAGCGCTACAATCCGAACTAGACTTTTATGCCAGTGACTTAAACTTAGTTACCTTTGCATCGTACTTTTTCTTAGTCTATGCCTTGGCAATTCTAGTTTCACGTCCAGTCGTGGGCCGTCTAATGGATAAGAAAAACGAAAATTACGTTGTCTATCCCGCATTAGTGATATTAGCTATCGGCTTATTCATCCTTGGCAAAATGTCAAATGGTTGGCTGATGCTATTAGCGGCTATCCTAATTGGGTTTGGATTTGGAAATTTCCAATCTGCCATTCAAACAACGACCACCCAAATGGTCCCTGCCGAACGATTGACTCAAACAACTGCTACTTACTTCATCTGCTATGAATTTGCATTAGGATTTGGTCCTTCTATGATTGGCTTTGTCCAACCATTCCTTGGTTACCAAAACTTATTTATCGTAATGGCAGTGATTGCCCTAATTGGTATTGTCTTATATTACTTTATTCATGGTCGGAAAGTGAGCGCGCGATAATTTATATTTAAATACAAAAATGAGGTTGAGACTAAATTAGGTCTCAACCTCATTTTATTAGTTTGTGTGAAATAAACGCTTCATTCTAGCAGAAGCTGGCGAGAAGAATTCAGCAATTGCCAAATAATCATCAACCAAGTCAACTAATAGACTTTCACGATAATGTGGTAACTCACTTGTAGCTCCCCACATATGCTTCAAAATAATATCTTTTTCCATTGGAGAAAGATTTGTTATTTTCTCGGCATTACGCAAGGCAACTCGTGGATGAATAAACGCATGTGATCCTAGTTCAAACTTTGTTTCACGCCAATCATAGAAAAACAAATCATGTAAGATTCCTGCACGCGCAACTGCGGTAGCATTTAAGCCAAAGCGTAAAGCTAAACGATAACTAACATAAGAAACCGTAATACAGTGTGTTAATCGATCTGAGTGGTGATGTTGTGTATAATTTGCCATTTCCTGTACTTGTGGATGTGACAATAAATCTTTCACAATATCACTATATACTTTATCTTTTTGCCAATCTAACATTGCTCTTCCCCCTCGCACAAACTTAGATTACTTTAAAAAACTTTAACGAGCCTTTAATGCAAACATCGCAACCCCTGCTGCAACTGCCACATTTAATGATTCTGCCTGACCAGATATCGGAATATATAGATTCTTAGTGGTCATTTGGGCCAATTCCGGTTGCATACCTTGCCCTTCATTCCCCATAATCAAAGCAAATTGTGTTTGTGCCGGTACTGTAAAGACATCGGCAGCTTCCGGATCTAACTGGGTACCATAGACATTCATACCATTCTGTGTGAATGAAGCAGTCCAGTCTGTTAAATCACCAGTTGTTGTTGTTAAGTGAAATTGTGATCCTTGCATAGCGCGTAGTGCTTTAGGTGAATATGGATCAACCGACCCATGTCCAAAGACGACCCCGGCAAAACCAGCCGCATCCGCTGTTCTAACCATCGTACCAACATTACCTGGATCTTGAATTGCATCCAAAAACAACCAAGCACCATCATGAATAAACTGTGGTTCACGTGTTGCATTAGGTAATGAAACCTCGGCAAAAATACCTTGGGGCGTCACCAAATCAGATAATTTTTTCGCAATTTCTTCCGTAATTTCAAAAACGGGTACACCTAGTGGTAATTCCTCCTGGTGTTCTGCTAGTTGTTCTGCCGTTCCCATAACTGCGTGTAACTTACCATCATGTGTAATTGCTTCTTGTACTAAATGCCAACCATCAAGTAAATACGTACCACTTGCTAGGCGACCTTTTTTAGTCTGTAACTTCTGCCATGTTTTGACACGGCTATTCTTTGTTGATTTAATAGTTTCCATATATCTCATTATACGCTAAAAACTATTTTATTGCCTATGTTATAATTCATAAGGAGATCTAAATTAGCTATTTACTGAAGAAAGAAGGATAACATGCCCGTTTTAGATTTAAATGACACGGCAGCTGTCAAAAAATATGAAGAATTTGTGCAACATTCACCCTATGGTCAAGTCGGACAAGATTTAGGTTGGGCAAAAATTAAAAATAATTGGGAACCCCGCTATGCATATTTGACCGATGAATCTGGTAATATCATTGCCGCAATTTCAATGTTATTGACCCAAACAAAATTAGGTAAAAAATTTGCTTATGCTTCAAAAGGTCCTGTGATGGATATTACTGACCTTGATTTATTAGAAAAATTAATGGTTGAAGCAAAAAAGGCCATCGCCGATGATGATGCCTATGTGATCCGAATGGATCCAGAGGTTGTCTATTCGGATGAACTAAACGAACAACTACAAGACCGCGGATTTGAAACTCGTAATCGTAATGTTGCTGATGAAGGTATGCATGCAACAATTCAACCACGACTAAACATGGTTTTGGACTTAAAGGCAAAGCCCGATGCCAAAGAAACTTTTGATTTGTATCCCTCAAAAACAAAATCAAAGTTAAAACGACCAATGCGTGATGGGGTAACCATTCGTTATGGTAGTGATACCGCTGCAATGGATGCTTTCTATGAAACTTACGTCAACATGGCCAACCGTCACGGCATTACATATCGTCCAAAAGATTACTTTGAACGAATGCGTGATGCTTTTGGCGATAGCGATATCATGCGTGTTTATATTGCTGAACGTGAAGGTGAATTATTGTCAACTGGTATCGGCTTTAAATATGGCCGTAAAATCTGGTATATGTATGCAGGATCAAATGATGGTCCTACTTACTACGCCCCTTACGCTGTACAAACTGCCATGATTCAATGGGCGCTTGATGAGGGCGTTGAATTATATGATATGGGTGGTATTGAATCACAGTCAACTGATGATGGTCTTTATGTCTTTAAGCACACCTTTATTAAAGCTGATCCACTAGAATACATTGGTGAAATCGACTTGGTGCTTGATGAAGATGCCTATACTGAACTAGTACGTAAATAAAAAATACGACAAAAGACATTTATAATGTGAAAGTTACAAGCGTATACTTAAACTACTTTAAACATAAATAGACCGGGACAATGAAGTGTCCCGGTCTATTTATGTTTTATTATATTATTCTGGATTTTGTTCTGCTAAACGCCAACGTAAATAAGCATTAATAAATGGATCTAAATCACCATCCATAACTCCTTGCGGGTTCCCCGACTCAAAACCATCGCGATGATCTTTAACCATTCGATATGGCTGGAAAACATACGACCGAATCTGCGATCCCCATCCATTTTCTAAATGGTCACCAGCAATTGCGGCACGTTCTTGTTCTTTTTTATCCATTTCTAACTGATACAATTTTGCCCGCAACATGGCATACGCTGTATCTTTGTTTTGGAATTGCGAACGCTGTTGCTGCGAGGCAACCACGATTCCCGTTGGTATATGAGTCAAACGAACAGCTGAAGATGTCTTGTTAATGTGCTGACCACCTGCACCTGATGCTCGATAAACATCCATTTTTACGTCCGCCGGATTTATATCTACTTCGACTGAATCATCTAATTCGGGCATCACATCAATTGAAACGAATGATGTGTGACGACGACCAGCTGAATCAAATGGTGAAATACGTACAAAACGATGAACACCACGTTCAGAACGAAGATATCCATAGGCATTATGACCAGTAATCATTAAGGTTACCGAATCAACACCAGCGACATCCCCCGGATGATAGTCCATAATATCAACTTTAAAACCATGCTGCTCAGCCCAACGTGTATACATACGTTGTAGATTAGCTCCCCAATCCGCTGACTCTGTACCACCTGAACCGGGATGAATTTCCAAAATCGCATTATTTTTATCATAAGGCTCATTGAGTAATTGCGTTAAACGATAGGCAGACAAATCGTCACTTAATTTTTCCAAATCATCTGACATTTCTGTTGCCATATCCTCATCATAGCTTTCGCTTAATAAGTCTATCGCCGCCTCGACATTTTCAGCACTGTTTGCAAGCTTTAAATAATTGTCGCGACGCCCTTTTAAGGCGTTATTCTCGTCAATAACTTTTTGTGCAGCAACATTATCTTGCCAAAAGTCAGGTTCAACCATTTTCGCTTCATTAGCCGCAATTTCATCATTCAATGCCTCTAAGTCTAGCGAGTCACCAAACTTATCTATCTCTGCTGACATGTCAGCTAATCTGCGACGTGCTTCAGATATTTCCATTATTTCCTCCCTGCAAGAATTCACAAATGAATGTCAGGCCTACTTGTGCGCAGAATTTAACGTCTGCCAACACATCAAAAGCCCGCAATCCAACAATTACCACCGTCAGATTCCGGGCTCGCCCAACCAAAACATTATTCATCAATCTTGATTGTAAGATTTTGTTTCAATAAATGTCTGCTTACCGCACATTTTGTCGGATTTCTGACTTCATAAATAGTCGCGTAACATCATATTCAACGCCCGCAATCATCTCATCGAACATACGGAAACCTTCGTTTTGGTACTCAATCAATGGGTTCAACTGCCCGTAACCACGTAGTTGAATAGAATCACGCAATTGATTCATCGCTTCCATATGATCTGTCCATTGCGAATCAACCACACGTAAAATAACAACACGGGTAAATTGCAATAACCGTTCCTCATCATCCCCAAGGGCGTGACGCTTTTCGTCATACATTTCCTTGGCACGACGATAGATTTCATTCTCAATTTCCTGTGCTGACTTACCTTGTAAATCAGCAACTGTGATTGAATCAACAGGGACAATCGTTGACTGAGCAAATTCAACAATTGCATCAAGGTGCCAGTCTTTTGGCTTACCGTTTGTTTGGTTCTTAACTACTCGATGTATCGTACGCTCAACCATTGGTAATAGGACATCACGTAATGATTTTTCTTCGTCGATAACCTGGTTTCGGTTTGAATAGAAAGCGTTACGTTGTTGTGACATGACATCATCGTACTGCAACACGTGCTTACGAGAGTCATAATTATTTCCCTCAACACGCTTTTGAGCAGATTCAACAGAACGAGTAATTAGACCGTTACGGATAACTGCATCCTCATCACCCATATTCATACTTTCCATCAAATTCTTAATACGCTCACCACCGAAACGAATCATCAAATCATCTTCTAGTGACAAGAAGAATTGTGAGTATCCCTTGTCTCCTTGACGTCCAGAACGACCACGCAATTGGTTATCAATTCGACGAGATTCATGTCGTTCAGTACCAATAACGGCTAGTCCACCCATATCAGCAACACCCGGGCCTAATTTAATATCAGTACCACGACCAGCCATGTTGGTAGCAATCGTCACGGCACCACGTTGACCGGCATTTGCAATAATTTCAGCTTCACGAGCATGGTTCTTGGCATTCAACACATTATGTGGGATACCTGCTTTATCCAATAACTGTGATAACAATTCTGATGTTTCAACAGCCACCGTACCAATCAAAATTGGTTGGCCTTTTTCATGTAATTTAATCACCAAATCTAGTACCGCATTAAACTTTGAACGTAAGTTAGGGTATAACAAATCTGGTTCGTCAACACGTTGAATTGGCTTGTTGGTTGGAATCGTTGTGATTTCCATATTGTAAATCTCACGGAATTCGTCCGCCTCAGTCTTAGCGGTACCAGTCATACCAGATAACTTACTGTATTGACGGAACAAGTTTTGATAAGTAATTGATGCCATGGCACGATTATCTTCTTGAATTTGTACTTGTTCTTTAGCTTCCAAAGCTTGGTGCAAACCATCAGAAAAACGACGACCTTCTTGAATACGACCAGAGAACGCATCAACTAAGACAACTTCACCATCACGGACAACGTAGTCCTTGTTATTAAACATGGTGTAATTAGCACGCAAAGCTTGATCAATATGATGAGTCAAAGCCACATTTCCTGTGCCGTAAAGGTTTTCTAGATTGAAGTACTTTTCACCCTTAGCAATTCCTGAATCATTCAACAAAACTGACTTTGATTCGTGATCAACTTTAAAATCTTCATCTTCAGTTAATGACTTTGCAAAACGGTCAGCACGAATATACAATTGGGTACTCGTTTGGGCTGGTGCCCCAGAAATAATCAATGGTGTACGCGCCTCATCAATTAAAATTGAATCAGTCTCATCGACTAAGGCGAAATTCAAACCACGCTGCACACGATCTTCTTTACGTGCAACCATGTTGTCACGCAGATAATCGAAACCAATCTCTGAGTTTGTTGTATACGTAATATCACAAAAATAAGCTGCTCGTTTTTCGTCTGGTGATAACTCAGTTAAGTTAATACCAACCGTAAGTCCAAGCCACTTGTATAGTTGGCCCATTTCTTCACCATCTCGTTGTGTTAGGTATTCGTTAACCGTCACAACATGAACACCTTTTTCTGGTAAGGCATTCAAATACACAGCCATGGTCGCAGTCAATGTTTTTCCTTCACCGGTCTTCATTTCGGCGATATTACCACCGTGTAGGACTGCAGAGCCCATAATTTGGACACGGAATGGGTATAACCCCAACACACGTTTTGCACCTTCACGTACAACCGCAAAGGCTTCTGGTAAAATATCGTCCAACGTTTGACCCTGCTTTAACAGGTCACGAAAATATGGCGTTTTTGCTTGTAATTCTTCATCTGATAAGGCTGCCATTTCGTCAGCATGGGCTTCCACTTTATCAGCCAAGCGACCCAAGCGACGTAATTTTCCTTTATCACTTTCAATAATTGTACGTAATGGATTAGCCATTTTTATCTTCCCTCTCATCGGTCATTATTAGCTATTTATCGCTAATTATACTAAGTAACATTCTAACATACTGACGAACATAGTTACATGACTTTTAAGCAAAAAGAAAGTGAGCCAAAAAGGGTTGGAACAATCATTTTGTCCCAACCCCTTTCAAAATTTTTATTATAAGAACTCACGAATATTTGCTAAGGTTTGTTCACGACCTAACAACTCAAGCAATTCTCCTAGATTAGGACCTTGCTCTTCACGAGTTGTCGCAATACGCAATGGATTCCATAATGCGCGACCCTTAATATCCATTTCATGTTGAATTTCACGAACTGCATGTAAGATAGCAGTTGCTGTAAATACTGGCATCTTTTCAATCTTATCAATGAATAGTTTCAACATATCATTAACATTATCTGCCTTCATCCATTCCTTTGCTGAATCAGGAATATCAGTAGCTGCTGGCATCTCAAAGAATACTGGCTTGATCAATGGCACGATTTGAGCAGTATAAGAAACACCATCCATATAGATGTTCATAACTGAACGTAACCATTGTAGTCTCTCAGCCGTCAACTCTGCTGGATCAACAAGCTTTGAGTAAACCAATTGTTCAATTAGCTTATCAAAGACCATGTTTTGATCGGCAGTCTTAATCCATTGATTGTTGACCCACTCCAACTTTTTATTATCAAATTTAGCTGGTGACTTTGATAGACGGTTTTCATCGAAAATCTTAACCAATTGCTTTCTGTTAAAGATTTCCTTTTCACCAACTGGTGACCAACCAAGTAGAACGATAAAGTTCAACAAAGCTTCTGGTAGATAACCTAATGAGCGATATTGTTCGATAAATTGCAAAACAGTTTCATCACGCTTTGACAACTTCTTACCAGTATCTGCATTGATGATCAAAGTCATGTGACCAAAGATTGGTGCTTCCCAATCAAAGGCATCATAAATCATCAATTGCTTAGGTGTGTTTGAAACATGATCATCCCCACGTAATACGTGAGAAATTTCCATCATGTGGTCATCAACAACAACGGCAAAGTTGTATGTTGGCATACCATCAGCCTTTTGAATGACCCAGTCACCACCAACAGTCGATGAATTAATCGAAATAGGTCCCTTAACAATGTCATCCCAAGCATAATCTTTATTCTCAGGAACACGGAAGCGAACAACATATGGTAGTCCCTTAGCTTCGGCATCAGCTTGGAAAGCAGCAACTTCTTCATCAGTCATGCCTTCGTACTCATATACATAGTGTGGTGCTTCTTTGGCAGCAACTTGTGCTTCACGTTCAGCAGCTAATTCTTCTGAGGTTTTAAATGAACGGTATGCTAAACCACGATCCAACAAATCTTGAATAAGTGGCTTGTAAATTGATAGACGTTCAGATTGACGATAAGGACCATACTTTCCTGGATTGGCTGGAGACTCATCCCAGTCCAAACCAAGCCAAGTCAAATTATCCAACTGTGACTTTTCACCATCTGCAATATTACGAGTCTGATCTGTATCCTCAATACGGATAATAAATTCACCATTATGGTGACGGGCAAATAGCCAGTTAAATAATGCAGTACGGGCATTTCCAATATGTAAATGTCCAGTTGGTGACGGTGCGTAACGCACTCGAATTTTTTTCTCGGTAGTCTCAGCCATGCTAATCGACACTCCTCTTTATCTTGTATTTCTAAATATATACCGACTACTAATATACCGCGCTTTCCCGTACGTTTCAACGTGTTCCACGTAATAAATGACTAATTTTTGAAAATTGTCGGTTATTTTTCGATAACCGTTCCAAAAATCATCCGACCAGCATCAGTCTGCAAAGCCGATGTTACTTCAATAGTGACTGTTTGTTGTAGATACTTACGTCCCTCTTCGGCTACGACCATTGTACCATCATCCAAGTAACCAACAGCTTGTTGACGTTCGATACCTTTCTTGACCAATAACACAGATAAGTTATCACCAACTGCAACGCGTGGTCGTAATGCACCCGCCAGCTCATTAATATTCAAAACTTGCACATTTTGAAACTTAGTGACCTTATTCAAGTTATAGTCGTTTGTTACCAAAATACCATTGATATCTTCTGCCAATCGAATCAGCTTTTCGTCGACCTCAGAAATATCCTCGTAATCACCTTCCCACATTTCAACCGGTACATAATTGCTTTCACGAAGTTCATTTAAGACATCGAGTCCACGCCGACCACGGACACGTTTCAACGATTCTCCGGCATCGGCAATATATTGTAATTCGTAAAGCACGAAATTAGGCACTAACAAAGTCCCCTCAACAAATCCGGTTTTAACAAGATCAAGAATACGACCATCAATCAAAATATTCGTATCCAAAATTTTATAATGGTGATAATTAGTCTCAGCGTCCGTTAAAACATCGCCGCGACCAGCTTCATCTGGACGAACTTTTTTCATACGTCCGGTCAGTGTTGGTAATAGCTTACGCCATTCGTCAATTCTGGTCGTTCCCAATCGGAATCCGAAATAGCCTAACAATGCCATAACGATAACTGGCACCACACCACTTAGGAAAAAATTATCCATATGTTGTAGAGGGACTGTAATTACGACTGCAATGACTAACCCAATTAAAGTTGTCAATGAGCCAATTAATAATAGCAATGGTGATTGCTTGTTTAAATAATTTTCAATGCGGTGAATCATCTGATCAATTGGTCGCCATAGTGGCAAACTTAATAAATAAAAAATAATAGCACCTAGAATAAAATTGACAATAACATTATTAATCCATACCTGTTCCGCTAAATTAAAAATATCCCAGATTACTGGCAATAATGTGATTGCGATTGCCCCACCAGCAAGTAAGAAAACACCTTGAATAATTCGCTTTCGTAACATTTAATTCTCCTTTCTGCGCATTATCCTAATGCGGTTTTTAACGCCTCTGACAAAGTCTTAGTGGCAATAATTTGAATCCCCTCAATGTCCGCTAATTGTTCTGCAACATGTTTAGGGACAAAGACACGTTTGAAACCAAGTTTTTTAGCTTCATTAACTCGTTCAACAACGTTAGGGACACGTCTGATTTCACCCGTCAACCCAATTTCACCAATAAAAGCATCTGTGGATCGTGTTTGTATATCATTATAGCTTGATGCAATCGCAATCGCGACTGCTAAGTCAATTGCTGGCTCATCAAGTCGGACACCCCCAGCAGCACGCACGTACGCATCTTGATTTTGTAGGAGCAAATTAGCTCGTTTTTCTAGCACTGCCATTAACAACGACACCCGATTTCGGTCAATACCAGAAGCCGTCCGTTGCGCATTACCAAATACAGTTGGCGTCACTAACGCCTGCACCTCAACTAAAATAGGTCGTGTTCCTTCCATGGCAACAACGACAGCTGAACCACTCGCATCAGCTAATCGCTCTTCTAAAAATAAATCTGACGGGTTCACAACTTCAACTAACCCACCATGTTGCATATCAAAAACGCCCAATTCATTTGTTGAACCAAAACGATTCTTTACAGCGCGGAGTAATCTGAAGCTCCGCTGGTTATCCCCTTCAAAATACAAAACGGTATCAACCATATGTTCAAGAATTTTAGGACCAGCAATGGCCCCCTCTTTAGTAACATGTCCAACAATGAAAATTGTAATATTATTGGTTTTAGCAATCTGCAATAGCTCTGCGGTAGTTTCGCGAATTTGTGAAACCGAACCAACTGATGAACTAATGTCAGGTTCCTGCATTGTTTGGATGGAATCGATCACAACAAATTCTGGTTGCGCCTCATCGATGGCTTGTCTAATTTGCTTCATATCCGTTTCTGGAAATAGCAAAAAGTCTGAATCGCCACGTACCCCTAATCTTTCGGCACGTAATTTTATTTGCGATGCGCTTTCCTCACCAGCAATATACAAAATTTTCTTACCTAGATTGGCTAACTGTCCTGAAATTTGTAGCAATAAAGTAGATTTACCAATTCCTGGGTCACCACCTATCAATACCATGGAACCCGGTACGATTCCACCACCAAGGACGCGATTAAACTCCTCATTGTCTGTTTTAATGCGTGGTGTCTCTTCAATGTTGACTTCATCTAAGCGTTCAACCTTTGCCACTTGACCAGCTAGATTAACACGTGACTTGCGGTCAACTTTTTCTGGCTGCATGACCTCTTCAACAAATGTTCCCCAAGCACCACAATTGGCACACCGTCCCATATAACGTTGCGAGACAAAACCACAATTTGAGCAAACGAATTGGGTTTTCGTTTTTGCCATGATTCACCTCCTCTATTTAATCCCAGAGCTACCGAAACCACCCTGACGTGTTTTTTTGATTTGTTTCTGATCATCATCAGTTACTAGGA
>OMJG01001163.1_pt1 | contig 16184 bp, 23 predicted proteins | sample 1646431 | NCBI WGS metagenome assembly OMJG01 (sample SAMN03771674, study PRJEB25209) | food metagenome | isolation source: Cotija cheese | place: Mexico:Jalisco,Michoacan | collected 2011-12-12
AGCCATAAGACAAGCTAGCTTGAGAATTTTTAATTCTTAGCGAGATTGACTTATGTCTGAAGAAGAAGAATAAGATTTTTAAAGGGCAGAATCCTTAGTATATAGGGATTCTGCTCTTTTTCTTCTTTTTTGAATGCCAAATTGAATGCCATTAGATTATCAAGCATTAAGATGTTGAACAAATTTATCAACAGTTTGGATTTTTGTCTCTTTACTTAGATGACCATAAGTATCCATTGTAATTTTGATTGAAGCATGTCTTAGTCGATCTTGTACGTCCTTTAATGATGCACCAGCGTCTAGAAGAAGGCTAGCATGTGTATGCCTTGTCACATGGATACCTAGAAAGGGAACTCCAGCTTTTTCGGTAATTGTTTGTAACCGTACATAGATAGCATGATGAGTTACGATTTGTTTATAAATACCGCAAAAAATCATTTCAGGATTGGTTAATCCAATGTGCAACATAAATTCTTTTTGATTTAATTGCCATTTTTTTAGGAAAGATAAGGTAACATCATCAACTGAAATTGTGGCTGTGCTGGTATCTGTTTTCGGTGAAGAGACCTTATAGCCATGTTTTGTTTGACTGAGAGTTTTGTTGATAGTGACTGTTTTTTCATCGAAGTTGATGTCATTCCAGTTTAAGGCAAGAGCCTCGCTGATTCGACAACCTGTGTAAAATAGGAATCGCATAAGTGTCTTATCATATTCAGAACGGTATGTCCCACTCTTTGATTGAAGATACTCAGAAATTTTTTTTACTTCTTCCTTGGTGTAGGCTTTAACCTTTTCTGTGGTTATTCGCTTTTCACGTTTTGGCATCATAATATGTGACAATGGATTGTTTGTTATAATGCCAAGATTTATCGCATATTCAAATACTCTTTTTGCAGTTGAATGCAGTATTCGGTACTGATCTGTTTCTTTTGCCCACTGATTAATGATTTCTTGTGCCATCCGTACAGTCACTTTATTCACTCTTAGATCACCATATTTTGGTAGAATCCATTTTCGAAACTTAATTTCGGTTTTCATGAAGGTTACTTCTTTTACAGTAGTTTTATAAGTGCCTAGCCACAAATCATAAACTTGTTGAAAAGTCTCATTTCCATCTTTTTCGAGACCTTTTTGTTCAAAGTCCACTTGCAATTTAGCTAAAGCAAGTTGGGCTTCTTTTTTTGTTTTAAAATTTCTTCGAGTGGTTTTAATGGGTTTACCTGTTACTTTGTCAGTTCCCAGATAAGCTTGGAATTTCCATGCTTTATCTCCGTTCTTTTTTTCATATTGATCAAAATTAGCCATTTTAATTTTCCTCTTATTGTGTGGGGCACATAGGAAAGGAATGAACTTTCGTTACTTGTTCTGTTGAGCTTCTTGAATGAAGGCTAAGTCTTTTGCAGTTTTTTCAATTTCCTCAAATGGTAAGTTGTCAAAGAAGACTGGTTTCATCTCTGGCTTCCCATGACGATCCAAAATCGGATTTCCGTCTTCATCCAAACGCATTTGTGGGGTGAAGAAACGTTCAATAAAGGCTAGCTTTTCTGCTACCTCATCTATTTCTTTCACTGTATGGCTATTCAAAATTTTCGCCAAAGTAAACAAGTTTTGGACTTTTTGATCGTATTCGTCAATGCGATCGAGAATAACCGTTGTTTCGGAGACCGCAATCTCTTTTGGTGAACCAAAGAGCTGAATCGGTGTCGCATGAAAGACCGTCGCAAATTTTTCCAAGCTCTCAAAGGTCGGGTAACGGATTCCCCGTTCGATATTGGAGATGGTTTGTTTTTGTACACCAATCTTTTCGGCCAATTCCGTTTGGGAAAGTCCCATTTCTTTTCGTAAACGTGCGACATTGCCGCCAAAGTTTTCTATCATTTTCCTCACCTCGGCTCTATCATAAGCGCTTTCCCTAAAAAATTCAAGCAAAAAATAAACTAAATAGTATTTCAAGTAAACTTTTTAAATATACTTGACATCTATTTTGAATCGCGGTAGAGTGTACGAAAAGATACTATTTTATTTATTTATAGTTCTTTTAGTTTTAAAAAGAAAATATAAGGAGGTGAAAAGGATGTCGGTATTGGAACAAGCGCTCCTGGATTGGCAAAAAGATCAGACCAATCAATTCTTTGCCCTGTTAGAAACCCGCTTGGAAGAAACACAAACCCAACAGGATATCGTCAAACAAAAATACTGTGCGGCGCATTTCGATGTGAGTGTTAATACATTGAAAGAATGGGTTCTTCAGGGCTGTCCAGAAATTCGATTGGACTCAGGTATGGTTTTATACAGCATTCAAGCGGTGAGAAGATGGTTATTAACCTATCAAAACTAAACAAAGGTGTGGGGCCAAGGAAAGGAGCCGGTGTCGGGTTGGGGTGGTTGCCGCAGCCGTTGCCTCGACTGGGATGGCTGAAAGCCAATCAGCAGGCGAGGCTTACGGAAGCGTGGAACGCACGGGTCTTTTGCGAACACCAGACACCGGCTTAGGATAAGGTGCCTTTCTAATAGCACCTTATAAAGAGAAAAATAATGGCTAATAACTACCGGAAAAATGCGAAAAAAGCCGATACTACCAAGCTTTTTCACAACAAAAATGATTTGCGAACCATCGCAAATTTTAAAGGAGGTGACCAAATGACCAAAAGTACCCAGAATGTACTAGGAAAAGTAGACTGGTTTCAAGCCGTCTTGCATCAAGTCAGTTACCAGACGGTCTTTCAAGACTTGTTAAAAATCAGTTTAGAATCCGTCTCGATTCAAGCAGGCAGTTTAAAACATGAAGAATACGATATTGTCTACACCTGTGGCTTTCTCAAATACTACACCTATCACCAGCCAGAAAAGGCCAAAGAACGCGGAACCCTTGTCTTAAGTGGGCAAGCCTGTACCACTTATGAATGGATTATGCTTTCGTATAACGCAAAAGCGAATGTCTTTCAAGAACTTGCTACCCGGTTTTACGAGTATGCCAGTCAAACCGCCTTCACCTTTGAAATCAAGCGTCTGGATTTAGCCTTGGATGATTACAATGAGGTGCCCTATTTCACGGTGGATCAAATCCATAACAAAGTTAAGAGAAAACAGTTTCTTTCAAAAGGACGAAGCTATCAACTCCATGACAGTGAGTTTGATGCCAAACAACGGGCAAAAACGGTTAGTATCGGCGTTCGAGGATCGGCTTGTATGTTTCGGGCCTACGACAAAGCCAAAGAAATGGCCAAAGATTTTGATGGAGCAAAACAAGAGGAAATTCTGGCTCGGGCTCCCCAAATTCGGTTGGAAATCGAGACACGAAATGATGTTGCAGAAAGTCTCTTTCGAACAATTGCCTTTTTACCGCAAGATCAATGTGTCGCAAACTTAATTCGAGGGTTTCTGCAAACGGAGCTTACCTTTTACACAGACGGCTCCTTAAAGCAGGTCTGTCGTTGGTGGCAAGACTACCTAAAGCCAAGCCTAGTTCCCACTATTACCCGACAGTATCAAGTGAGTAGCTTTGACCGTTCCTTGAACTGGTATGAATACGGTGGACCCATGGCATTAACCCAAGCACTCTTTTTCTTGCATCATGAGGGGGTCGGGATTGACCCAAGTTTGTTAGAGATTCGCCCCAATTATGAATGGACTCCCGAACTTTCTGATCGCATGATTCAATACGTCAGTGAACAACAACGTCCCGATTTAATTCCACTTATTCAAGAACGCACAAAAAAAGTGTCCGTCACTTCCCAATAAGTGAACGAACGCTCTGTTAAAAAATTTTCTAAACCAAGTATAGCAAAGAAAGGAAGAATATACGATGCCAAAAATGTTAAGTATTAATGATTTTGATTTCGGAGCCATTGGCCCAACCTTTGAACTAGATGAGGTCACTCCGAAATTTGCGACCGAAACCCGAACTGATGAAAACGGACAAGTTATTCTAGATCGCGAAAACAAACCAAGAAACTTCTATACCGATGAGATTATCGGGTACAAATATTCGGTGACCATCCTAGAAGGACAGTTCCGTAAAAAAGCAACGCAAGTCACCGTCAACACCTTAGATCATCCGATTGACAATGACGAAATTATGAAACGTGAAAGTATCAAATGCCGGTTTGAGAACTTACAACCAAGTAGACCTGGGCACCCGATGTATTACAAGGCAGATAAGATTGTATTGTTAGGAAATCAGAAATAGAAATGTATATTCATAAATAGCAAAGACCCCATCAATTTATTTTTGAAAACTCATTAAACAGCCTAATCTATCATGTCAATTTAGAAAAGGCTACTTCTCTCGATTCAGGACAGTTTTTTAGTGTTTTGAGATAAATACCCAAACAAAGAAGAAACTGGTGGTACCTTGTATATGTAGCATAAATCTATTTGAAAGGGAGTTTTATCATGCAAAAGTTTCAAAAATTAAACGAACAAGAATTGAAACGATTAATGGGAGGGTATAGCTCAAAAGATTGTCTAAAAGACATTGGTAAAGGAATAGGGGCAGGAACTGTAGCTGGTGCAGCTGGTGGCGGATTAGCTGCTGGATTAGGTGCTATTCCAGGAGCATTTGTTGGAGCGCATTTTGGAGTAATTGGTGGTTCTGCTGCATGTATTGGTGGACTATTAGGAAATTAGGAGGAACTATTAATGAAAAAAGAAACACTGAATCAAGCAGAAATGTTAAAAGTAATTGGTGGAAAAATTAACTGGGGTAGTGTAGGTGGTTCTTGCGTTGGAGGAGCAATAATTGGTGGTGCCCTAGGTGGACTTGGTGGAGCTGCTGGCGGTTGTCTGACGGGAGCTGTTGGAAGTATTTGGGACCAATGGTAAAAGCATTAGTTTTCTCTGCTGTAATCTCTTTAATTGCATTGGGTAACTACCTAAAGAAGAAAGATTTACCTTCGAAAAAGAAATTGATTTTAACAGTTGCCATAGCAATCTTTTTGATTATCTATGAATTTTTCTGGAGTATTCTAACTTGATAGATAATGTCATTTACATTTTAGAGAACAGAATAAAGACAAATTGTTACTAACTTAAAATTTTTTGAGAAATTAATCTGCATCATGGATTTGTATTGAGACGTTCTATGATGCAGATTTCTATTTTCTTAACGATTTATTAGCTAATAATTCAATTAATTGAAAAAATTGAAGGTGTTCGTTTTGAAAAAAATTGTCAAAGCAGCAATAAGTGTACTAATTGTAGTATCAATTTTCTCGGCTTACCTGCCACAAACTGTTTTTGCAGCAGAATCTGTCATTGATACAAATGAACAACAGCAATCAATAAAAAAGTAACTACAAATGAATAAATGTTAAAAGTAAAATAATATAGAGTCATTACTAAAATAATGGTGGTGGCTCTATTTGGGTATTGTCTAGCCTTAAGCTAATTTATCTCCATTTGTGAGGTACATGACAAAAGAATTAAGGCTAAATTACTACCAAGCAAATTAAATGTATTGTTGTACTAGAGATTATTGGAAGAAATGCTAGGTTGAATGGGAATCAATCGGATTAAGATGATAAGAATCAATTGAAAAATAATCCAAATGATTGGAGAGCCTAAAAAATTCTTCATTTTTCCCTTACGAGAAGCTAGGAAAATATTGTATAGAACAAACTATTTGGGTAAATAAAAAAGAAAACTCCTTAGACTCTATCTTTTAAACCATAAAGAAACAAGGAGCATGCAACCCTCTATCTTTTCAAATAGGGATTCTGACCCTTGTTTCTGATTTTAATATAGAAAATCTTTGTTTTGGATCTACAGATACATCAGGAGTCGGAAACAAACCAATTATTAATAGTTTCTAACAAGTTATCTGTTCCTTGAGAAGATAGAAGATCTTGATCACTATCCTTTAGTAATGAAAAATCGACCTTATAATCTGGAGGAATGGGTTGGTTATTAAAAATACACTGTCCATTTATTGGGAAGTTAACTTCATAATACCCTACGGTGTAAATAAGCCACCAAAGCTCCTTTGAGTTATGATTAGAAAAAAAGCGATTCATATTAACTGAAGTATAACCGGCGGATGGGAGGCCAAAAACTCTTACGTTAGGATTATTTCGTAGTGCTAGTATAAGGCTTTCTGCTGCGCTGGAAGTTTTATCATTTGTTATAACAGCGACTTTTTGATTTAAGATTTTTTCTTGTTGTGAAGGAAGCCAAGATGTAGATAACGTATTGATAGTGCCAGGAATACCTCCGAGTAGTTGAGCATTTTTTAATAATACAGGGTATCTATTTCTGTGGTTGTCTATTTCGTTAAAAAGTACACCATCAGGAATCAAAGAACTGGTACCAAGAATCATTGGTTCTCGAGCGCCTCCGTGATTATTAGATAGATTTAAAACAATATTTCCTGATACGTGATTAATCAGTTTAGCAAGTGTAGAAGCATAATCTTCTAAAAAGTTCTTATCGTCTGGACTGTATGCACTTGGAATATTGATGATTGTCAAGTTTTTATATTTTGAGATTGTAGGGAAATTACTATTTTCGAATGTTTGAAACTCTTCATCAGAAGTAATTTTCACTAAAGAGCTATGTTTATTGATACTATAAAGCAACCCATTCCAATCATCTACATTATTTATTTTTTTCCCGTAACTAGTTAGTTTTGAAATAGTTTTCCATGTGGGTTGATCGTTGATAATTTCGTATTGTGATAGAGTAGAAAAAATTTCATATCCACGGGAATCAATTGATTTCGGATGTATCCAAAATAGAGAAAGAGAACCAAAAATAATGATCCCGATACCGCTGATAAAACTTAGATATTTTTTGATACGCATAATGCTGCTCCTACAGATAAATTAAACAGATGATTCTATCTTTTACGACAAAGGTTCTGACCGCCACCGATGTAACCAAGTGTATCGGAATCAATTGGGCAGGCGCCTTGATGGGGATAGGTAGTGCCACCTAATGTCATATCGTAAGGATTAGTTTTCCCATCGGGATTAAAAAAGGCACCTTTGGGAGGTGTAACTCCACCCCCACTGATTTTAGTCAATTTCAAATGACTTAGTTCTTTCAAGTTTTGCATAATAAAACTCCCTCTCAAAAAGATTTATGTTACATATACAAGATACTACTGATTTCTTTTCTATTTGTTTTTTTATCTCAAGACAAAAAAAACTATCCTAAAACGTAAAAAGTGGTTCTTTTCTAAATTGTCGTGATAGATTAGCAACTTGATTGTTTCTTTAGAATCAAATAAAACCTCTGAAAATCTACGATATGTGAGAGAACGTATATGAGTTAAAATCTACTTTGAAATATAGTAATTGATGAAAATAATCGAAAAAGACATCATACTTTTTTCTACCACTAAAAGTAGTGATTTTTTGAAATTACAGTTCGTCGCAAGTTATATCTTATTTATTTTATCAATTCGTTTTTCCAATTATTTCCTAAAAATAAAAAAATAGATAATTTGAACCGCCCCCCAAAAGTTAGACCAAAAATCTAGGCTTTTGGGGTCGGTATTTTTATGTCTAAATATAGTTTTGAATTCAAATTGGAAATTGTTCAAGAATACCTGGATGGGAAAGGAGAGTATGTTTTTTTAGCAGAGCTGTAGGCAGTCAAGCAGGGAGCTAAATCAGAGATTGGATGAATTTCTACTGTGAGCTCGGTGGCACTTCAGTTCTTTAACCTACTGCTTTTTCCATGATTTAAAATTGGTTTTTATCACCATAATCTGATCGGTAAACTCCATTCAACCCGGCTTTCCTTCCAATGGTACTTAGCTCCATTATCCATTCATTTTGCATAGAGGAAAACTTGAGCTTTTTTGTAACAGCAGTAAACGAAATGTAATTCACGAGCCGATTGACCAGTGGGGCCTGCTCAATCTTAGGATCGTCAAGTTTTTGATAGACTTTCATTAACACATCTTGAATATCCTTAAACGAGCTATCTTTGCTTTTTTCAAGATCGTTGAAGAGATCATGAATAATTTTCTGTGCTGCTCGTTCCCTTTGATTTAACATTTTCCTGGCACCGCCCCACCAAGCCAGCCTCCAATTGCGTACTGGGCTAGACAGCCTCCAGTAATTCCCCATTCAACCCAGCACTTCTTTGAATCACAGTATAGACCATTACCATAGTAAGTTGCTCCTCCGGTTACTTTTTTTAATTCTACTAATGAGATTTTCTCCACGTTTTTCATTTTCTATTCCTTCTTTCCAAATTATATTATTTGAAATATCACTTTTAAGCTAGCGATACTATTTTGGGCTTTTCTTTGTAATTGAATGAATATTTAAAAGTAGTACAACTGCTAAAATAACTATCTTAATAGTTAGCGACCCTGTATTTTTATATGGCTTTAAAATAAAGAAGAATAAGCTAAATGTAATTACTAGAACAAAAATATCTACTGGTTCCATCCGTTCTTTTATTTCATTGCCTTTTTTAAGGAGCATTATAGCCGATAACTCCTCCAATAATTCCTCCAATTACACCACAACCAGCCATAGCCCACGGTCCTCCAGCAGTACACCACTTTACGCCCGTTGCAGCACCACTTAAGCCACAGGTTAATGTATTAGTAGCTTTTCCACTACCTGTAATATCTTTTAAATTGTGCAATTCTAATATTTCATATTTCATTTTTTTCGTCTCAATCTACTTTTATTTTTTTGAATCAAGCCCAGCTGTAAATCCTCCAGCTACTGCACCGTATATTGCTCCTAAAGCGCTACATACTGGAGAACCAACTACTGTTGGTGCGCAAATTGCCGCTCCCACCGCTGCACCACCGGCAGCTCCGCCACCCATAGCATATATAAGATCCTTAAAAGAGCCACCTCCTTGAACGACTTTCATTTCCAAAGTTGATAATTTTTCCCCTATTTTCATAACAAACACACCCCATTTTTTATTTTTTGGTACGAGAAAATTGTATTCAAATCTACATCTTTGATATGATTTCTTCAATTGTATAAAGCTTAGAAGATGCTATACCAGTTCCTAGTACAGTATAATTTTTTAATTGGTTCGGAGTGACTTGAGTAGCTTCATAAATATTTTTTTGTAAAGTAGTATCGATTCTATTTAAATAATCCGTAATTAATCTGCGCTGTTTCTTTTTTCTGATTTGAACTGGTAGAGTAGTTAAGACTATTATGCCGATTAATAAAAACGACATCGCTAAACTATTCAAAAATGCATTTGAAAAGTATATTGCTGTCAACCCAATTATCGCTATAGAAGCAGTTAAAAAGAGATCCTTTTTTTCGTTCTTCGGCATAGTCATCCTCCTTATAAAGATTTATTTTTGTGAAATCCAGTCTTGTCCTGCACCGACTAGAAGTATCAATTCTTCTTTGCTTAAATTTTGAACATTTTTCATAGTAAAACTTCCCATATAATTTTTATTACGAGAAAAATATATCATTCGAATTGAATTTTTAATTTAATTTGTCTCAAGATGATAATATTTTGTACTGAAATGTAAACGACCCTATTCATCTGTGTCTTTTTAGTGTAATTTTTGTTTATTTTCGTTTCAGCTGCAGTTCTATTCACTTTAGGATATGAATGAGAGATTTCAGGACAATTCGGAATAATATTCTATGAATACAAGTATATTTACACCATATTAAGTGCTAGAGAAGGTGTAAGTACAATGAGAAAAATAAAATTGATTAAGCAACATGATGAAAAAGATTGTGGTGTTGCCTGTCTTTCTATGATCCTAAATTTTTATGATACGAGCGTTCCTATCAGTAAATTACGTTTAATGTCAGGGACAAACAGCCAAGGTACCTCAGCCTTTGGATTAGTCCAAGCATTAAATGATTTCCAATTTCAAACGCAGGTTTTTCAAACTGATGAATCAATTTGGAAGGAAGAATGCGTGACCTATCCATTGATTGCTCACGTAATCATTGATGGAGCATTCTTCCATTACGTTGTCGTTTATGGAATGAAAAATGGGAAGTTGCTTCTGGCTGATCCGGCTAAAGGAAAAATTGAACGAACGCCAGAAGAATTTTCTTCTATATGGACAGGAATCTTATTAACTACTACTCCTACTGAGAATTATCATCCCACACAAGATAGATCCAATGGTTTATTCTCTTTTGTTCCGTTATTGGCAAGTCATAAGAAGACAATTGCCGGTATTGTACTTCTTTCTTTTATATTAACTGTGTTTGGCATCATAGGTTCTTATTACTTTCAAGTGATAATTGATCGAATTGTACCTTCAAGATCTGTTAACTTATTAGAAATCATCTCAATAGGTCTTTTGTCAATGTATGTGATACAAACACTATTCCAGTATTTTAAACAGTATCTTTTAATTAGGTTAGGACAACAGCTAAGTTCTTCGATTATGCTGAAGTATTTCAATCATGTTTTGAATTTACCAATGAACTTCTTTTCAACAAGAAAATCAGGGGAGATTGTCTCAAGATTTTTAGATGCCAATAAAATCATCGATGCCTTGGCGAATGCGACACTTTCTTTATTTTTAGATGTGTCCATGGTTGTAATTATTGGAACTGCTTTATTTTTACAAAATCGTCTTTTGTTTTTAATTAGTTTTAGTACACTTCCAATTTACGGCTTAATCGTCTTTCTATTCATGAAACCATTTGATCAAACAAATGAAGAGCAAATGGAATCTGGTGCAGTAGTCAATTCTCAGATTATTGAAAGCTTGAAAGGGATAGAGACAATAAAGTCCTTTAATGCGACAGATCAAGTATTTGAGAAAGTTCAGAGTCAATTCAAAGAGATGATGGATAAATCATTCAAAAATGCGAATCTTGATAATCTACAATCGAATTTAAAAACGGCGCTTCAAATAATTGGTTCTACCACGTTATTGTGGGTTGGTACGTACTTAGTAATCGAGGGGAGCTTGTCTATTGGACAATTGATTACTTATAATACCCTGATGTCTTTCTTCACAACACCTTTGCAAAATATCATTAATCTTCAGGTAAAGATTCAAACAGCAAAAGTAGCTAATGATCGATTAAACGAGGTTTTCTTTCTGGAACGGGAATTTATAGGTGAGGCAACCAGTCAACAAATGAATAATATTGAATTGTTTACAAAAGAGCCATTAATCGAAGTAAAGGACTTATCTTTTGCCTATGGATTCGATGAAAATGTTCTAAATGATTTTTCCTTTTCAATTAAATCAAATGAAAAAGTAGCAATCGTTGGGATGAGTGGATCTGGTAAATCAACGTTAGCCAAATTACTCATGAACTTTTATAGTGCTGAAAAGGGGACCATACGTATTCAAGGTATTTCTATTCAAGATATCTCAAAGATCGGTTTAAGAAATATGATTGGATATGTGTCACAGGAAACTTTCTTTTTTAGTGGCAGCATCTTTGAAAACCTGATTTTTGGTTTAGACTATCAACCCACGGAGGAACAGATTCTTTGGGCATGTGAAATGGCTCAAATAAAAGAATACATTGAAAGATTGCCCCTTAAATTCCAATCCCCGATAGAAGAAGGGGCTAGTAATCTCTCCGGTGGTCAAAAACAGCGATTAGCTATTGCAAGAGCTTTACTAAAGAATTCAGATATTCTGATACTCGATGAGGCAACTAGTGGATTAGATACTCGTTTAGAGCACCGTATCATTCAAAATTTAATGAATATGGAGAATAAAACTATTCTATTCATAGCACATCATTTATCTATAGCTAAAGATTGTGATCAAGTATTTGTTTTAGATAATGGACAACTAGTCGAATCTGGTACGCATCAACAATTGAGAACACTAAGTCAAACATATGAAGAACTCTGGGAAATGATGACAACCGCATAAAAAATGATGAAAATAAAGGTCTGTTACTACACTGCCTATTTTATATGATTCTTGCTATAATTAGAGCACTATCAGAATTAGGAGTGTTTTTATGGTATTGCTAGATTCTCTTTCTTACTTTTTAATAGAGTTCTTTGATCTTCTTTTACTATTTATATTGATACACTTATTGACCAACATAAGGTCCAAATTATTTTTTATAGGCATATTGTTACTAATAATACCTCTTACATTAATTTCAATGATGGATTCACTGGTAGGAGTACTTGCGGTCATGCTCTCAATAATTTTATTTTGTTTATATAGATGGAAACGAAATGATATACGCATTCTTATCAGTGATCTTTTTGGGATACTCCTTTCAGTATTGATCTATTGGATCATTCCTTTTCTTACTTCTAATTTAGCTAGATTCATTTTTAGTCTTAAAATGGATGTATTAAATAATCGAGGAGCTTTAGTAGTTGTTGCTGTGATTACAATGAATTGGCTGTTTTCGCTAGGAATTGCAATAATAATTCAGCACAAAATATTAAGACAATCCTTCTCATTGGAAGAAAATAAAATTTTTACTATGCAACTAGCTATATTAGTCATCATAATAGTTTTATTTAGTGAAGTTTTAAGAGAAATGCAAGCTCTGGGTATTTTTAGCCTAATAATGCTTGGATTTCTTATTGCTCAGTTTTCACTAACAATTTATTTTACCTATCTCTCAATAAAAAAGAATCAAGAAAAAAGGGAGCTTGAAAATTTAAAAGAAAAGATGGAAATGATGAATAGCTACACTAGCGATGTAGAAAGAAACTATCAAGAGTTAAGAAAATTCCGTCATGATTATAAGAACCTTTTAATTGGTTTAAATGCATCAAAAGAAGTGAATGAAATAAATCGTGAATATTTGGCTGAGATGTTAGATTACTCATATCAGATGATTGACAATAACGTTATGCGTTTTTCTGAAATTGGTAACATTCAAGTTCAATCTTTTAAGTCTCTTATGGTTACTAAACTATTGCAAGCAGAACAAGAAAATATTATCGTGCATTTTGAATGCCTAAAACCAATAAGTAATTTTAATCTAGAAGAAGTAAAACTAGTTCGGATAGTTGGAATACTCATGGACAATGCAATAGAGGCCGCGAAAGAATCGTCTGATAAAATATTAAATGTTTTAGTAATTGCAAATATTGATATGATAGAAATTTCTATCGAGAATTCATACAAAGGAAAGTTACCTTCTTTAGTTTTAATGAATAAAAAAGGATTTAGTAGTAAGGGTCCAGGTAGAGGTCTAGGATTAAACAACCTAAATGAAATATTATCAACAACAAAACAAGCTGATATTACGCACTACGCCGCTGATCAGCTATTTATTTCTACTCTAAATATAAAGAAAGCGTGATTAGTATGGCTTTGCCAATTTTCTTATGTGATGATGATTCAGCATTAGTTCAATACTATAAGTCTGTGATTGAAAACTGGATTATGATCAACGACTATGATATGGAGCTTATTTTTGCAACTACAGATCCGGATGATATTTTTCTCTATCTGAAAAGAAATAGTATTACCAATTGTTTATTCTTTTTGGATATTGATCTCGGTATGCATCTTGATGGCATCGATATTGCTCAACAAATTAGAAAAGATAACGAGTTCGCACAAATTGTCTTTATTACTTCACATCAGGAACTAGCAATAAAGACCCTAGAAAGACAGATATCACCATTAAACTATATTGTGAAGGATAGTCAGACTGAAAAAAATCAAATTCAAAAAGTACTAAATAGTTGTCACCAACAAACTTTCATTGATCGTTTACCTAACCAACGACATTTATCATTTTTCATGGGTTCAAGAAGTATCAGAGTAGATATCTCGACTATTTATTTCATCGAAACTTCTCCAACACCCCATAAATTAATTCTATATGGTGAGAATATTATGTATGAATTTTATGGAAAGATGGATGATTTAACAGATGAGTATCCTGAATTGCTTCGTGTACACAAATCATTTTTAATCAATCCACAACAAATAAAATCAATTGATTACAAATCTCGCACTATAACATTTCCAGAAGAATACTCATGTAATTTCCCACTTGTTAAAACGAAGCTATTGAAAAACTTGTTTCATAATTAGTTCATTAAGCTTTATCAGTGTGCATCTAAAAATCTCACAGATATATTCGGTGAATTTTTAGATGCTTTTTTGCATTTTTCAGTCATATGAATTACAAAGATGTAAAAATTGTGGTGCACAAAACGAGTTTGACATACTTGTGCCTATCGTAAGAGTTCAATTTTGTTATAGTGACTAGATTCAAATTAGTTTCATTTTTTTAATATATTCATCTCACTTAATTTAGATTTTGAGATAAAAAAATACGATGTTATGACAAATCAATCACTTCTTAAATGGTGAGACATATACTTTAGTTACTAATTAAAAGGAGTGATTACATGTTGAATAAGAAGAATCTTACGAAGCAAGAAACAAAAGCTATCAGAGGGGGAGCACCAAGTGGTGGGTCAATATTTTCGGGAGGGAAAAATGCAGTACAAGATCTGTTTAATAAAGTGAAAGACTACTTTAAATAGACCGTAACATTCATGATTTGATCTGTAATTTGAGAGTTTAATTACTTGATACTATTATTATCATTCTTGTATTTTTTTAGATTGGTTTTAGATAATTCATGATAAAACTATTTTTTTGTAATGTACACTATGCAACATTTTTCTTGTGAAAATAATAAATTGGAGGTTTTTTAAATGGAAAAAGTAAAAGTATTGTCAATTGAAGATACCAAAAAAGTAATTGGGGGTAGTGCTTGGAGTAAATTAGGACAAGTTGTTGGTGGATTAGCTACGGGTGCTGCTGGAGGTGCAGGTTTAGGAACTGCAATTTGTGGACCTGCTTGTGGTGTTGTTGGTGGACTGTATGGTGCTGTAGCCGGTGGTGCTGCCGCTGGTTGGGATGCAAAAAAATAAAGGAGTGTTTTGACTATGAATGAAAAAGCATGCACAGTTTCTCTTTCTACTCAGGAATTAAAAGCAATTACGGGAGGTAGCGCAGTAGGGATTTTAGGTACTACTTTATCTGGAGCAACTGCAGGTGTAAAAATATGTTCGGCTGGTGGTCCATATGCAATGGCTGCTTGTGGAGTTGGTGGTGCTTTGCTAGGAGCTGGTTTCGGTGCATGGACAGGTGCCTAAGAAAATTTTGAGAATAAAAGTTCAAGACTGGTTTATTTCAATAACTAATATAGTAATGTTTGTCATTTTTTCTAAAATATGGAATGGCGAAAAATTGTTATCGAAATTTCTATTTTTAAGCATTGTTATATTAGTAAATATTTTTATTTTATGGAATTCAAGATCAACAGGTTCAAAAGAATGACTCTATGAAAATTTATCTATAATTAAAGTAGACTAAAAATAAAATTGAAGGCCTATAACAATCTTTAAAGATTTAAGGAAGTAAATGATTCTGAACTGATTAATCTACTGAAAAGTGATGATTCATATTGAATCTTGGTTGGCTGTAAAGAATGCCCTTACTGCCGAGAGGTTTCAAAAATGTTGCCAGAATTCAAAGAGATCAGTAAATTGCCAATCTATTATGTCAATATAGAAAAACCTTATGGTGATACGTTATCAATTGAAGACAAACAATTGATACTATCATTCTTTAGTGAAAAAGTTGGGCTTCAATATACTCCAACATTTATTAGAGTCGACCATCAAATTCCAGTAAATGGGTTTATTGGATCAAACACTACATTAGCTGATCTTAAGTCTTTTAATTACTAATTCGAATCAGTACAATTAAGAATCAAAATACAATTTAATCGGTAGAGGATGAGATTAATATCTCGTCCTCAATTTATTCTGAAAAATGGTACTTTTTCGAAAAGATTAAAATAAATAATTAATCCGTATATCTGAAAAGCTCAGACATCTGCATATTGACTGGCACATATATCTTTACGAAAATGTTCACTACATGAGGTTTAAGTATTGAAATCATTATTAATGCCTAATTCTTTGAACACTTCAGGTAAATGAAGTCTCTTTGAAAGTGTTGGAACTAAAATTGCTCTATATTACTTTCCTATGTGCCCCAATTTTGAATGCCAATTTGAATGCCATTCTTTTGATTTTTAGTTCTATCTAGTGATATTTGAAGGTTCTCACTGCTTCTAAAAATATTGATATTCCATAGGTTGATGTCTACTACATCGCAGAAAACATTCATGGATGAAGAAGCTGCTTTTTGAACACCGTTTAAAGAGGTAGTTCTAGTAGCGCTTAGCTTCGAGCCATAAGACAAGCTAGCTTGAGAATTTTTAATTCTTAGC